>Ga0308417_1001199_pt1 | contig 18020 bp, 13 predicted proteins | sample HotsprSampleOS65_FD_203528 | JGI IMG/M metagenome (GOLD analysis project Ga0308417, IMG submission 203528) | Hot spring phototrophic mat microbial communities from Octopus Spring, Yellowstone National Park, Wyoming, United States - 20090730_OS65 ... | reverse complement strand
ATCGCCTTTCTTCAAAACAAGTTATGAGATAATTGAGAGTTGATAGTGAAAAGTTAAGAGTTGTATCTGTGTCTATCCGTTGAATCCGTTTCATCAGTGTTCCATTTTTCAAGAGAACACGGATTGAACGGATTGGACTGATGAGGCGCGGATTTTTTGAAGAAAGAAATCGGTGAGAACTCGTTGAATCCGTAAAATCTGTGTTCCCCCTCTATCAATCGCATACAGATTAAGAAACGACGGTCTCCAACAGTTCCAGTCTTGCACGTCCGCTCCTAACGGTCAATTTTGCTTTTGCGCCGATGGGAAGCGTGAGTTTGTGTTTGATGTGTCCGTAGGAAAGGTTTGCGCACGCAGGGGCGCGGTCGGGGCAAGACGAGAGATAATCCTCAATTACCTCTTCGAGCGTGAGCGAGGGTTTTTCGTCATCATCTTCAAAGCAGTCGGTCATTTGTCCGATAACCATGCCTGAAAGTTTTTCAAGAATGCCCGCGTTTTCAAATTGCGAGAGCATACGGTCGATGCGATAGGGTTCTTCGCCAATGTCCTCGAAGAAGAGTAAGGCTTTACGCATATCGGGCAGAAAGGGCGTGCCGATGAGCGCAGTCAGCAATGAAAGATTGCCGCCAATCAATCGTCCTTTGGCTTCACCCGAGCGAATCCCAATCAAGTGATGCGTTTCGTGATTGATGAACCTGCCGTAACTGCGCGGTTTTGTGAGCATTCGCCAAAGGTGATACTGTGAGTATTCGTCAGGCGAAACCATATCGGAAACCAGCATCGGTCCTGAAAACGTGATGAGACCTGTTTTGGCGAAGATGGCAGAGCAAAGCGCAGTGATGTCGGAAAAGCCCACGAAAATTTTGGGATTGCGTCGAATAAGGTTGTAATCAATGAGGCGAAGCAATCGAGGGGAGCCGTAGCCGCCGCGCAAACAGAAGATTGCTTTGACGGATTTATCGGCAAACATTCGGTTGATGTCGTCGGCGCGCTCGTGGTCTAATCCTGCCAAGTAGCCGTGCATTTTTTTCACGTGCTTGCCCATCTTGACCGTGTAGCCAAGCGATTGCAGATAGGCTTTGGCTTTTTCGAGTTTATCTTCGGGGAAGATAGGACTTGCAGGCGCAACGATGCCAATGGTATCGCCCGCCTGCAATCGTTTTGGTTTGAGAATCATTCGGAAAGAAAATTACGACGCGCTTTCAACGAGCAGTATGGCTTTATTTGCGCTGACTTCGAAAAATCCGCCCGATACTTTGAACACTTGTTGCGACTTATCGGCAAGGTCAATGCGCACGTCGCCTGTGGCAAGCGAGGAAAGAAACGGTGCGTGTCCCGCAAGCACTTGAAACTGCCCTTCACTGCCGGGTGCGGTTACGCTCACGACATTGCCGCTGAACACATTTTTTGCAGGCGTTACTACATCGAGATGAAATTCCACTGCCATACCGTCTCCTTTACTTTGTTTCGGCTAACATCTTTTCGCCCTTCTCAACGGCTTCTTCAATCGTGCCGACAAGTCGGAACGCCGCTTCGGGCAAGTGGTCGTGCTTGCCTTCGAGAATTTCTTTGAATCCGCGAATCGTGTCAGCGAGTTTCACATAGCGACCTTTCAAGCCAGTGAATTGCTCTGCCACGAAGAAGGGTTGCGAGAGAAATTGTTGGACACGTCGCGCACGTGCAACCACGCGCTTGTCTTCGTCCGAAAGTTCGTCCATGCCGAGAATCGCGATAATATCTTGCAAGTCCTTGTAGCGTTGAAGCAGGAGTTTCACGCCTTGTGCCACATCGTAATGCTCTTGCCCAACGATGAGCGGGTCTAAAATGCGCGAGGTGGAATCAAGCGGGTCGACCGCAGGGTAAATGCCCATTTCGGCAATTTGTCGCGAAAGCACGGTGGTTGCGTCGAGGTGAGCGAAGGCGGTTGCAGGTGCGGGGTCGGTGAGGTCGTCCGCAGGCACATAAATCGCTTGAACCGATGTGATTGAGCCTTTGGTGGTCGACGTGATTCTATCTTGCAGTGCGCCCATTTCAGTGGCAAGCGTGGGCTGATAGCCGACCGCACTGGGCATACGACCAAGCAACGCCGACACTTCCGAGCCCGCTTGCGTGAATCGGAAGATGTTATCGATGAACAACAGCACATCGCGCCCTTCTTCGTCGCGGAAGTACTCGCAGATGGCTAATCCGGTGAGTGCGACACGTGCGCGTGCGCCCGGCGGTTCGTTCATTTGTCCGAAAACGAGTGCGGCGTTTTTAATCACGCCTGATTCTTCCATTTCAAGCATCAAGTCGTTGCCTTCGCGTGTTCTTTCACCAACGCCCGCAAACACGGAATAGCCGCTATGGAATTTCGCAATGTTGTTAATGAGTTCTTGAATGATAACGGTTTTTCCGACACCTGCGCCGCCAAACAAGCCCGTCTTTCCGCCTTTGGAATACGGCTCAATCAAATCAATGACTTTAATCCCAGTTTCGAGAATTTCGGCTTTGGTAGAAAGTTTATCAAATGACGGTGGGGTTTTATGAATCGGGTAACGCTTAGCGGCTTTGACTTCGCCCTTGCCGTCAATCGGCTCGCCGACGACATTGAGCAAGCGTCCCAACACTTCGCTTCCGACAGGGGTTGAAATTGGCTCGCCCGTGTTCACGACCTTCATGCCGCGAACCAATCCTTCCGTTGAATCCATTGAAATGGTGCGCACGCGCTCTTCGCCCAAATGCTGTTGCACTTCAAGCACAAGGTCGGTGCCGTCTTCACGGCGAACTTTCAGTGCGGTTAAGATGGACGGCAAATCGCCTTGTGAGAAATCAACATCAACGACGGGACCGATAACTTGCGTGATAATGCCTTCTTGCATAATGAAGTGAAAAGGTTTGGCTGGATAAAAAAATAGCGATGATGCGCTCATCGCGTTTAAGTAGAGCCACCGATGGGACTCGAACCCACGACCTGCTCATTACGAATGAGCTGCTCTACCAACTGAGCTATGGTGGCATAGTCAAGTTTTCAATAAACAGGGCGCAAATATACGAAAACAGAATTTTTCCGCAAGCCTTTTCACGCTCACTTTATTGTTCCAATCGCTTCATTCACAGCGCGCACAATCGTTTCGCTCTGCACCAGCCGAAGCACGGCTTCGATATCGTTATGAAAAAGTCGGTCGCTTTCGGCGTGCGAGACGACTTTGCGGATTTCTTGATGCACCGTTTCAACGCCTTTGCCGCTCGTCATCGGACGAAGAAAATCTAACGCTTGCGCAGCACACATCAATTCAATCGCTAAAACGGTTTCAACATTCTGCACGACTTTGTGAAGTTTCGTTGCGCTAATGCTTCCCATTGAGACATGGTCTTCTTGTCCAAGCGAGGTCGGAATGGAATCCACAGAGGCAGGGTGCGCAAGGATTTTATTTTCGCTCACGAGTGCGGCGGCAGTGTATTGCGGAAGCATAAAGCCGGAGTTTAAGCCTGTATCGCGCATCAAGAGTTTAGGTAAATCAATACCGCCGACGCTGTCGCCGCCCAAGAGCAAGTAAATACGCCGCTCTGAAATTGACGCCAGTTCCGAGAGCGCAATCGCAAGCATATCGAGCGCAAGTGCGAGTGGTTCACCGTGAAAATTTCCGCCTGAAATCACATCGCCATTTTCAAACACGAGTGGGTTATCGGTGGCGGAATTGAGTTCAATCTCAATCACGCGGCGAGCGTAGTCCATCGCGTCGCGGCACGCGCCGTGAACTTGCGGCGCACATCGCAGCGAATACGGGTCTTGAACTTTCTGACAGTCTTTATGCGACTGCATAATTTCCGAGCCTTCAATCAGCCTTCGGATATTTTCCGCAACAGCGATTTGTCCTTGATGCGGACGCAAGGCGTGAATGCGCGCGTCAAAGGGCGAACTGCTCCCGCGCATGGCTTCAAGCGTAATAGCGGCGCAAAGGTCAGCCGTCTTTGCAATCACATCGGCGCGTAAGAGTGCATCGACGGCGTAGGCGAGCATGAATTGCGTGCCGTTAATCAGCGCAAGTCCCTCTTTGGATTTGAGTTTGTAGGGCGAAAGTCCGCACTGCGTCAAAGCCTCGCGAGCCAAGAGTCGTTTGCCGCCGAGAAATGCTTCACCTTCGCCCATCATGGCGAGAACAAGATGCGCAAGCGGCGCAAGGTCGCCCGACGCCCCCACCGAACCTTGTGTGTAGACAAGCGGCGAGAGATGATGATTGAAAAATTCGCATAACATCTCCACTGCTTCAAGCGAAATGCCTGAATAGCCTTTGGCAAGCGCATTGGCTTTGAGCAGAAGCATGAAGCGAACAATCTGTTCAGGCACAAGTTCACCGACACCGACCGCGTGCGAGAGAATTAAGTTTTCCTGTAATTTTTCTAAATCGTGCGGCGCAACTTTTGCACGTGCCAAAATGCCGAAGCCTGTATTGATGCCGTAATGCGCTTTATCGCTATGGGTTAAATGCTCAACCACACGGCGCGAGGCGAGGATTTTTTTTCGTCCAGAAGAAGAAATCGAAATCGATTGAGCGGATTTAATCGCGTGAAGTGAAAGCGTTTCGCCGTCAAGTGCAAGATGCGTTGCTGTCATCATTGATTCTTATTTCAAAGATGCTCAAAGTTAAGTCAATGTTTGTAAGAAACGCACACCGATTGAATCGCTTGCGTTCCATTCAGTCTTGAAAGCCGTGAAACTCCTTTTGGGCGTTAGCGTTCTGAAAATCTCGCTTTTGATTGCTTTATATTTGCTTCATGCAAAAAAACACTCGTCTCACATACGTTTTATTTCTTGCCCTACTGATTGGTGAGGTTCTTCATCTTGCGATTGACATTGGGCTATTTTATGCGGGTGAAGCCCGTGCCTACTTGATTTCGTTTGGGATTTTATTCTTGAAAGATTTTTTGGCGTGCGTGGTTGTGGTGTCAAATTATGTGTTGATTCGTCGTCAGATTGAATCGCACGCGCTTCCTGATGCGGTGGCGTGGGTTGAGCCGGAAGATGCTTTTAAGCGCGGTGCAATTCTGATTGTGCTGATTGTTGCCTTTCTCGCCGTGTATAGCACAATTTTCAATCCGAGTGATTTCAATCCCGATGAGGAAGTTCTTGCCGCCGCACCACAGACAATCTACACGGTTTTCAAATCTCATCTGACCGTTCTCACCTTCGGCACATATCTTTTATCGCTCTTCATTGTTGCCGAGCGGCTGATTTTATTTCGCCGATTGAAGAACACGAAATCCAATTTCATTTTGATGGCGGCGTTTCTTGCGCTTGGCTCGCTTGCGATGATTGGCGCGAAAAAAGGCGATAGGCTCAATGTGCTGGCGATTGCGTTTTTGAGCGTCGCGGGATTGATGATGCTTGTCAATCTCTTTCGCCTCTCGTGGATTTTGCCGATTCGACGTGATGAAAAAATCCGTGCGATTTTTCTTGTGCCGCTCATCATCGGCGGCATTGTGATTGGCATCAATGGATTGCATCTTGACGAACACCTCACGGCATATAGTTTTTCCGTCTCTATTTTTTTGGAAGGCATTGCGATTTTCGGCACGCTGTATCTCATCGTTACACTGTTTAGTTTGCTCTTTTACTTACCGACTTCCGAAGCCTTCGAGCGCAAGTCGAGCGAAGTGAAAAACCTTTATGCGATGAGCAAGTTTATCACCGATGTTTTTGAGGAAGAAAAAATTTATGATTCACTTGTGAGTTATGCACGCGAGGCATGCGGCGGTTCCAGTTCGGTTTGGTTTGATATGTATCATCCTTACAGCAACGACGCACGTCAGTCCGAAAGTCTGACTGCCTCCAAACTGCCGAATCTTCAATGGCGAGACTTAAAAGGCGAGCAGGGATTTTTTAAGACGGTTGCCCAACAAAATATCTCGCTTGAAGCCATTCAACGCTTTTCAAGCAAAGCCGATTTTATTTGGAAGCAAGTCGCTGAACAGAAAAGCATTGTGCGCATTGATGATGTTGAAAATGATGTGCGCTTTGGTGCGCCGTCATCAGCCGTGAAGCAATTTTGGCGGCGAGTGAAGTCTTCGCCCGCCTCTTCAAACGGCATCGGTTCAATCGTCTCGGTGCCGCTTCTGGCTCGGAACAAACTCATCGGCGTGTTGTGCGTCGCCAAAGATGTTGAATACGGATTCGTTAAAGAGGATTTAGAACTTATCACCACGTTTGCCGACCAAGCCGCCGTTGCGATTGATAACTCTCGCCTCATTCGCGAACTCATCGACAAAGAGCGTCTCCAACAAGAACTTTTAGTGGCACAGAAAATTCAACTGCGACTGCTTCCGCAATCACAACCGAAGCTAAATGGCTTTCAAATTGACGGCGTTTCTTACCCTGCGTATGAAGTCGGCGGCGATTACTTCGACTACATTCAAATTGATGAACAGCATCGCACGTTGGGTGTGGTTATCGCCGATGTGTCGGGCAAAGGCACATCAGCGGCATTTTATATGGCAGAACTCAAAGGCATTGTGCAATCGCTGGCTCGCATTTATCCGCACTCGCCAAAAGAGTTTTTGTGCCGCGCCAACGAAACGATTGCACGCGGATTGGAAAAAGCCTCTTTCATCAGCGCACTTTACGGAATCATCGACACGGAGCGTAATCTTTTTCATCTTTCAAATGCCGGACACTGCCCTGCGGTTGTTGTTCAAGGCGATGAGGCAAGGCTCATCAAAATGAAAGGGCTTGCATTGGGGCTTGATAAAGGCACGCTCTTCTCACAACACGTGAGCGAAACCCGCATCGAGCTCAACATCGGAGATGTAGTGGTGCTTTACACCGACGGGGTCATTGAAGCCGTTGACAAACACGAAGAGCAGTTCGGCTACGACCGCTTGATGGAAGTCGTGCGCCTTTCCCGCAAAAAAACTGCAAGTGAAATCAAAAATGATATATTTAATGCTGTTAATTTCTTTACCAACGACGGCGGTGCCGTGCGAGACGACCTGACGATTGTTGTGCTCAAACGATGCGCCGTGTAACAATCATTTTGAAGTTCTCGCATAACGAAAAAAAATTATTCGCTTTATGGCTTCTTTCAACGCATCAATTCGTCAGGCAGGCACAGCCAGTATCATTGACATCAGCGGCGACCTTGACGCGCATACATCGATTGAATTGGAACGCGTCATTCAAAGCCTCATCGATAAACAACACACAAATATCGTTGTCAACTTTTCAAAACTGAATTATATCTCAAGCGCAGGACTTGGCGTGTTTATGTCGTTCATTGATGAAGTTCGCTCAAAAGGTGGCGACATTAAGTTCACCAATATGCCTGAAAAAATTTTTCAAGTCTTCGATTTGCTCGGTTTTCCACTGCTCTATGAAATCTATGACGACGAACACAAAGCCGTCGAGAAATTTCAAACAACGGCTTCATAACGACACAACCTTGAAACCAGATTGACGAATGGCAGAGGAATTTAAGGCAGAACTGACGATTCAAAGTAGCATCGACCAACTTGAAAAAATTCGAGGGTTCGTTTCACAAGCGGCGGCATCTTTCGGCTTTGAGGAACGCGAAGGCTACAAAATTGTCATGGCAGTTGATGAAGCCTGCTCGAACATCATCAGGCACGGCTACGGCAAAAACGCTAACGAAAAGTTGCACATCGTCATTCAAACTGCCGACAATCGATTTATCGTTACTGTCAATGATAGCGGCAAGAGTTACGACATTCGCACGCACCCGTTGCCCGATATGGAAGCCTATCTTGCCGCAAAAAAAAGCGGCGGATTAGGCATCAAACTCATTCGCTCGCTTGTTGATGAGATTGAGTATGAGCAATCTAACGGCGAAAATAAATTAGTCCTGACCAAGCGACTTCCCTCTCGCTAAACGCTCACCCATTTTACTTCCCTCATGCCTCGCACGGCATTGCAAATCCAAATCCGCTCTGCCTTTTTCAAATCTTCTAATTTCAATACACGCTCTTTTGCCTTCGGGTTCGTTTCCAAAATGTGCGCTCGATACACGCCCGCCAAGATGCCCGATGAAATCGGCGGCGTATAAAGCCACCCTTCCTTTTCAACAAACACGTTGCTAATTGCGCCCTCCGACACCTCGCCTCGCTCGTTGAGAAAAATAAAATCTGCTAATCCCAACTCTCGCGCACGTTGCGATGCCTCATCATACAGTCGCCGATGCGTCGTTTTGTGATAGAAAAATTTATCGGCAGAATTGGTGCGTTCATCGGCAATCGCAATGTTGCCAATTTCACGGCTTGCCATTGTGGATTCAATCGGCTGATGGCTTATTTGAATCTCGCCTGTTCGCGATAAGAGCAAGCGCACTTTGTAGGTTTGATGCGGCTCGAAGTGGCGCGCGTATTCGGTCAAGGCATGGCGAAGTGCGGTTTCATCAAAGCGAAAGTCAAAGTAATGCGCCGAGTCCTTCAATCGTGCCAGATGCTTTTCAAGCAGACAGTAATGCCCACGAAATTTGATGGATTCAAGGAGCGCGAAGTCTTCACGGGGTTTCGTCAGGAAATTGGCTTTGAGCAAACACTCGTCGTATTCGGTCTGGCTTTCCGAATCAATCGTGATGCCGCTTCCGATGCCCATTTCTCCAACAAGAGAACTCACCGATACACGTTTCACAACCAATGTGCGAATCGCAACACTGAAACATGCGTCTCTTTTCGGCGAGATGTAACCGATTGCGCCTGTATAGATGCCGCGCGGTTCGGCTTCAAGTTCATGGATAATTTCCATCGCACGAATTTTTGGTGCGCCTGTAATTGAGCCACATGGAAAAATCGCTTCAAAAATTTCTTTGAATGTGATGCCGTCGTTGAGTTCGCCGCGCACGGTGGAAGTCATTTGAAAAAGCGTTTGGAATCGCTCAATATCAAAGAGGCTTGGAACGGTGATTGAACCTGTTTTGCAGATGCGCCCGAAGTCGTTACGAATAAGGTCAAGAATCATCAAGTTCTCGGCGCGATTTTTTTCATCGGCTTTCAGCCAATTTGCGATGGCTTCATCTTCGGCAGTTGTGCGTCCGCGCTGTGCGGTGCCTTTCATCGGCTTGGATTCAATGACGCCTTGTTTGATGCGAAAGAACAGTTCGGGAGAAAATGAAAGAACGGATTGCTCGCCCAAGTTTAGAAATGCGGCGTAAGCGACCGCTTGCTTTTGGCGCAAGGTCTCGTAGAGTTCAAGCGCGTTGCCTTGAACATCAAAGGTGAGTTTGCCTGTAAAATTGACTTGATAGACATCGCCCGCTTCGATATACGCCAAAATTTTAGCGAGTGCATTTGCATAATCTTCTTTTGAAACATTAAACACAACGCGCTCGGCAACCCCATGCGCGCGATTGAATTGACCTAACGGATTCAAAATCGGCGCGTCGTATTCGCCAAACCAAAGTAGCGGAAGAGACGACGACGTTTGTAGATGGTGCAATTTCTTCTCGAAGGCGAACCCTGCATCGTAACTGATGTAGCCCGCGAGCCACTTTCGACGACCATGCGCATCTTCCATCTGTTCCAATGCCCTTCTCACTTCTGAGAGCGACTTGGCTTGTATGATGGTTTCAGGCTCTTGGAACAAAAGTGTGTTTTGGTTCTCGCCGTCGTGTTTTGTGGTTTCTAAAAAAATGGTGTATGGCTTTTCAAGCAGATGACGCATGAGATAAAATTTTTAGCCGCGTGCGGAATTTTTACGAGTTTATTTTATTTTAATGAAACTCTTTGTTGTTAGAGCAAATTTTGTCCAAACTTTGTTGTTCTCTGGCAAGCAATGCGATATACACTACTTTTCTGCTTATTTGTTCTCCTAACAATACACGTCATTTCTGGTTGCGGAGGCTCAAAACAAGTTGCTAAATCAACGCCCAAGCCGATTGAGCCGCCCCCGGTTGATACATCTGCACAGATTGTTGATGAGTTGGATTATGTTCCCATCACGACCGATACGCGCATCAATCCTGTAATGACGCTCCGATACAATATGCTTTCCGACGGCGGCTATTCTATGGAAGTAACGCGCGATAGCGTGCTGGGCTGTCAGTTTTCTGTTCCGAAAAATTGGGCGGGTTCGCGCCGTCAGTATGAAAATTTGATAAACTTTTTCGGCAACGAAAAAATCAGCATCACGATTTCCGTTGCTTATCGTACGTTTGATTCTACTGGCATTTGGGCGCAAGTTCAAGAGGCACTTTCGTTTGGAAAGAATCAACTGCCGAGAAGCGATTGGCGTTTGGATTCACTCTTTGAAGCGGAGCGCGGCTGGCGTCAATCGTATTTTGCCCGATGTGACTTCAATGGAAAGCAGTATAACATGGGCTTCTTTGAGCGTGATAGTTTGCAGTATAATCTTATCATTGACCACCCACTCGGCGTGCTTACCGACGGCGAAGCGCAAGCCATCAACTATACGCTGGCAACTTTTCGGTATCTGAATTATCCAACCGTTAAAATTCCATTGCCTGTTGGCAACATCGGCGCACCACCGCCACAAGCCGCAAAAGAGGATACAGAAAAATCAAAGAAGAAAACGAAAAAGTCAAAAACAAAATCAAAACCACGTTAGGAGGCACCATTATCGCTTAACCACGCCTTGTTCTTTGACCTGTTTTGTCTTCACAAACGAGAACATTGTCGTAAGAGCCACTTACAGAGGATTTGCGACCTCGTTTGTAACGCTTAAAACAGCACCTTATCATGATGCTTACCGATTTAGAACTTTTACGGCTTGTAGACACAGGCGAAAATCAGCATGTTGAATTTAAGCGACTTGTCCACTCTCCCGAAAAAATCGCAAAATCCATTTCCGCATTTGCCAATACTTCGGGTGGCACAATTCTCATCGGCGTTGATGACGACAAGCGCATTGTCGGAATTGAGAGCGAGAAGGAAACGGCAGAAATTATCTGGGAGGCGGCAAACGATTTTATTCACCCTGCTGTGCCTTTCGAGACCGACGTGATTGAATTTCGTGGTCGAGATGTCTTGGCAGTGCTCATTAAAGAAAGCCACGAAAAACCGCACTTTCACCTCTCTGAAACGAGAGACCCAAAAACCTTCAAGAAAATCGTTGAGCGCAAAGTGTATCTGCGACACAACGACAAGAACCTTATCGCCGCACCCGAAGCCGTTCAGCTCTTGAAAGCCGAACACCGTCCAATTCGCATTTCCTTCGGCGACCATGAGCGTACGTTGATGAAGTATTTGAACACCTATCATCGCATTACACTCGTTGAATACAGCCGATTGGTGAATGTCTCTAATCGGCGAGCGGCACGCATTTTAGTCTCATTAGTGCGAGCCGGCGTGATTCATTTGCACATGGACGGGAAAAATTGTTTCTACACGCTCAAGCACCTCGCCGCGAGCGCGTAACGGTCGTTCAATATTTCTCTCCTCAAAAAACACCTATTTCACCATAGGCTTGTCCGATTATCTTCTTCTACTTAACGCTTCTCGCACGCTCACCACAAATACAAGCCGAGCGTCAAGAAGCCTTGCGAGAAGAAGCCTGCTTTTGTTTGTGTTGGGGCTTCAATCGTGGTGCCGTTTGACAATGTATTCGAGGCTGATGTGCGTTGATAGACGGCGCGATACTCTGCCGCTAAACTGACTTGCTCGAAGAGAAAAAACTCTGCACCGAAAATTGCCGCAATGCCAATGCCCGACCGTTTCGCTAACGCTTCATTATTCCCTTGCTTGCGTGTGAATGTGCCGCGACTGTATCCGAACAGCCCGCCGAAGTAGGGCGAAAGCCGTTTGTTGTGCAGATGCACTTCTACGCCGCCTTCCACACCGATGCTTGACTGGGTTTCATCAAATTCCGCTACGCCACCTGATTGCGCTTGCGAGGCAGACTCGCGCACAAAGGTAAGCGCGGCACGGACGGCAACATTTTCTGCAGTGTAATACTTCCCGCCAACACCGTTAATCGTGATAGTGCTAGCACCGCTGGCATCGCGGGGCGTTTCAACCGCACCAAGTCCGCCCGTTGCCAAGTTGGCGAATCCGTTAAATTGAAATAGCAGTGCGGCATCTTGATGTTTGGTTTTCGCTGTGATTTCTTGTGCCTCAACGCGATAGACGAAGAGAAAAAATAGGCACACTGCAAGGAGTGAAAGTTTCATTGGAAAATGATGTTAAAAATCAACGAAGCACAAATTCTAATGTGTTGCCTAACCGCTGAATGGCTTTATCGCAATACTCCTTTGAAATATCAATCCCTAAAAATAGACTTACTACATCACAAAAACGCTTAATTGAGGTAACATTGACCGCAAAGCCTTATCCTTTGACCTCACCCTGTTTTGGCGTTCGCCGAAACGTCTCTCTCCTTGCGAAAGAAGAGGGACGTCGCAGAGCGACAGGGTGAGGTTATAGTCACAATCTTTGCATCTGATTGATGCTCGGCATGCAGGTTCGTGTCAATGCCTTCTTAAGCCGACTTTCTTTGCTTTTTGGAACTGATTTTCAATGTAGCAAGTCTAATTTATAGTCTTCGCTCATTTTAACTTATCGGGCTTAAATTTTTAGCGACATCGGTTCGGTAGGCTTCTACGGCGGGAATCACACCTGAAAGTGCGCCGACTAATGTTACAATAAGAATCAACGCCAGTTCAATCGGCACGCCGCCTGCAAGCGAAATGAGCGATATAGAAATTTCAACGCCGGTTTTTTCCAACACAATACCTTTCAGCACCAGTGCAAGCACTTTGCTTAATACAACGCCTGCCAACGCGCCGAAAAAAGAAGTCAGTGCCGCTTCAAGCGCAATGATGCTGAAAATTTTTGAGCGATGCGCCCCCAATGAACGCAGAATCGCTATCTCGCGTCGCCGTTCCGCTAAGGAATTGTAGAGCGCGACCATCACACCCAGAATTGCTACGACAATCACTAACGCCGTGATAAATAAAAATGCCCAATCTACATTGCCGACAATATCAAAGAGATTTTTGATTTCATTGACGGCAAACGCCGCTTGTGCGTAAGGCTCGCGGTTGATTTTGTCGTAGAGTTGAAGCGAAAAAATCGGGGCTTTGGCTTTGATGAGAATAGCCGTTACATCGCCTTCGGTTGGCACGGTCTCGTGGTCATGGTTATGCTCGTGGTCGTGGTCAGCGTGCGTGTCGCCGTCGGTGTGCGGTGTGCCGTCGGAGTGTTTGGCTTCATAGTCGTGGTCGTGTTTATGGTTCTCTTTTTGGTCAGTGTGTTGATGTTCAGTGGGTTTGTTTTTATGGTCATGGGGTTTGTGGTCGCTGTGTGCGAGTTGCACTTGAATCGTGTCTTTTTCGGGTTTGCCGTAAATGCGCTCGACGGCTTCTTTGCGCGTTTCGCCATCTTCGTGCGCCTCTTCATCGTGAATTGCCCAAACGGTCGGGAGCGACGCATAAACGGCTTTATCGCTTGGCGTGCCTGTTTTTTTGAGAATCCCAACTACCGTGAATTGATTGTGTTCGTGCTGTTTGCCGATGTCGCCGCTTGCTTCTTGAAGTCCGTGTGTCGCAACGAACTTATCGCCCAACTTCAAGCCTGTTTTCTCGGCGACTTCCTTGCCCAGCACGGCGGCATACAGTTCATCATCGCGGAACAAGCGTCCTTCGGCAAGTTCAAACTGTTTGTCTTTGGCGTAATTAAACTTCGTGAAAAATTCCGTCGTGGTGCAGACAATCCGAAATCCCTTGTAATTATCGCCCAAGCCCATCGGAATCGCATAACTGACAAACGGATTTCGGCGATAGCGTTCATAGGTGCTGTAAGGCAAATTGCCCGTTGGGTTGCCGAGATGATAAACCGTGTTCAACACGAGCTGAAGCGGTGAGCCTTTTGCGCCAACGATGAGTTCATAACCCACGCTCGTTTGGCTGAACTTCTCTTCCACTTGTCGGCGAATATCGAGCGTTGCGGCAATCAGTGCCACGCCCAATGCAACCGAAATCGCCGTCAGAAACACTGAAAACTTGCGCTGGGCAATGTTTTTGAGAACTAATGAAAAAATGCTCATATTCACTTGGCGTTAGGTTTAACAACAAAGGAACTATAAAGATACAGCAAAAGCCCTACGATTGAAATACCTACAAACAAGACCTTCACTTTCATAGATTTTTAACCTTTAAGAACCTTCAATCAACCAAATCAACACCCATACTTTATGCTCTTAGACAACAAAACCCGCATCGCTGAAAACGAACACTACAAGGTTTATGACTTCATCAAAGCCAACACGGAACAGGGCTGGCTTGACATTGTTACAGGGTTTTTCTCCGTCAATGCGCTGGCGTTCTTAAACCATGAAGCGAGCAAGGTAGAAAAATTCCGCTTGATTTTGGGAAACCTTATGCAAGAAGAAGCAGAGGAAGATAAAATTATTAACCTTCTCAACGGCAATTTGGGTATTGAGTCCGTTCTCAAGCTCAGTGCTTCAGCGCAAGCGGCTATCGAGTTTCTTCAGCAAGAACATGTCTTTGTCAAAAGCATTCAGAAAAATTTCTGTCACGCCAAAGCGTATCTCTACACCGATAAAACAAAGACGAAAAACTACTTCATCGTAGGCAGTTCTAACCTGACCGATTCAGGACTGGGCATCAGGGAAACCGCTAACATAGAGCTCAACATCGCCAAACACGACTACGAAGATGAATTCAAGAACCTGAAAAAATGGTTTCAAGAAAAATGGGAGAAAGTCGCTACCGAAAAAATCCGCCTGCCTAATAAAGCCGAAGTCAGTGTTAAGGACTATCTGATTAACCTCATCAAAGACTTATGCAAAAAATACACCCCAGAAGAGCTTTACTACAAAACGCTCTATGAAATGTTCAAAAACGACATTCTGGAATTTTCTGCGAGCGAAGACTTTCGGCGGGAAATTGCACACTTGGAAGAAACGGTCATTTATAAGTCGCTTTTCCCCTATCAGCAAAAAGGCGTCATGAGCCTGATTAAAATGCTTCAAAAATATAATGGGGCGATTCTTGCCGATGCCGTTGGCTTAGGAAAAACTTGGACCGCCCTTGCCGTGATGAAATACTTTGAGATCAAAGGCTATACCGTGCTTCTACTTTGCCCGAAAAAACTTTCTAATAACTGGGAACAATATAAAGCAGGACACCAAAGCCGCTTCGAAAAAGATGAACTTGAATTCTATATCCGCTATCACACCGACCTGCAAGAAGAACGCTTCGACCGCTACACCGATAAAACCCTTCGCTATTTCCAAACCCGACAAAAATTGCTCGTCGTCATCGACGAAAGCCATAACCTGCGAAACGATAAATCTACGCGATATAAATTCCTCGTAGAAAAAATTTTATGCCCCAAAAATCAAAGCAGAGATGTAAAAATCTTACACCTTTCCGCAACGCCCATCAATAATAAACTCACTGATGTGCGCAATCAAATTAAACTTATCACAAAAGGGCAAGATGAGGGCTTCAAAGAAACTGACCTCGAAGTCGAAAGCCTTGAAACGATTTTTAGAGTCGCTCAAAAAGATTTTGCCGAATGGAGTGCGCACGAGCGTAGAACTATCGCTGACTTTATCGCCAAACTGCCGAAAAAATTTGAAAAATTAGCCGATGCCCTCATCGTATCCCGAACGCGCAAACTCATTGAAGGCGAATTTGGAACGCTTAACTTCCCTAAAAAAGAAGAACCTATCAACGAATTTATTGCCCCCAAAAATATCGGCAATCTTAAAACCTTTGACGATATTCTCGATGCCATTACAATTAACCTCACTGCCTATCGCCCTGCCGATTATATCAAGCAAGCCCCGCCCAAAAGCGTTCTCGAAGATGAACAGCAACGCCAAAAATTCCTCGTGAAAATGATGTATATCCTGCTCGTCAAACGCTTAGAATCCAGTTGGTTTTCGTTCAAACTCACCGTTGAAAATATCTTAAACCATCATCTCCACGCGCTCGAGAAAGTAAAACAGTTTCTCGCTCAACAAAATAACGGCGCACTTGAAATTGAACTTAGCGAAGAAGAAGCCGAAGACCTCGAAGAAACTGCCGCTGAACTCCTGCGCGAAACCGACCAACCCCTCACGCTCGGCAAGAAAAAGCCTATCCCACTTTCCGCAATTACCTCTATTAAAATTTTCAAACAACATTTGGAAAAGGATATTCAAAAACTTTCCGAACTCAAACAAAATCTCGATATCTATCACGACCAGTTTATTCGTGGGAAAGCCAAAGACGAAAAATTAGAAAAACTGATTGAGCATATTCAAAACAAGCAGAAAAACTCTGCCAATAAAAAAGTGCTGATTTTTACCGTCTATAAAGACACCGCCAAGTTTCTTTATGATGAACTCAAAAAAAGAGGCATAAAAAATTTAGCCTTTGTCTCTGGCTCTGTAAGTGAAAGCGATGACGGCTATTCAGGTGAAAAATTTGAACCGATTTTAGAACGCTTTGCCCCATATACAAAACTCTACATAGAAAAAGATTGGTCGGAACTCTACGCAGAACATCTCGGTCAACATTCGCCGTATTATCAACATGGAAAGTGGCAAGTGCCGTTTGACACTTGGAAAGAACTTATCAAGCAAAGCGATACACACACTTTCCAAAAACTCTGTAAGCCAATCGATGTGCTCATTGCCACCGATTGTTTGAGCGAAGGACAAAACCTGCAAGATTGCGACTGCGTCATTAACTACGATATTCACTGGAACCCTGTGCGCCTCATTCAACGCATGGGACGCATCGACCGACTTGGCTCGCCTAATCAAACCATTACAGGTATCAATTTCTGGCCTAGCAAAGATTATGAAGAGTATCTTAACCTAAAATCACGTGTAGAAAAACGCATGGCACTCATGACGATTGTTGGCACAGAAGTCAATCAAGACCTGACACCCGAACTGCAAGAAATGATAAAAGATAATCCTCTTCTCCCAAAACAAGCTCAAAAAATGCTCGAACAAATGCAACTCACTTGGGACGATATAGAAACAAACGACGAAACCTTAGGCTTTAACGACCTCTCCTTAGAACAATTCCGACAAGAACTCATAGAATTTTTTAGACGAAATGAAGAATTTTTTAAGAGAATGCCAAACGGAATCTATACTGGCTTCAAGTGTCTCGCTCACGAAAAATGGAAAAATATCGAGAGTAGTCTGATTGCTGTCTTAGGCTATCCCCGACGCCCCGATGGTGCCATAGACCACACCTACCAAGAAATTCATCTTGCCCATCAGCCTACCGTGCCAAACGCTAACGCACTTACCTTGAAAAATCATCAAGACATTCTTAATCTCTTACGCTTTCATAAGTTCCAGCCGCGCTATGTGCCAAATGATGTTGAAAATGCGCACGCCGAAACGCTCGAAACACTCGCTCACGCACTCCACACTTGGATTCAGGCACAAGCACAACCCGTTGCAATTCACCAAATTCAAGACCTCTTTTTAGGCCATACATCGCCAACATCGTTCACCTTACAAGAGCAAAAAGTAGAAGAAAAATTTACGCCCGAAAACTTTGACCTTATTTGCTGGTTTATTCTTACAAACGAAACATAGTTTATCGCCATGAACCTCCAAGCCTTTCATCAAAAAAATCTCTTTGATGCTACGCATCACCTTTTTGAGCAATTAGGCATTGCGCTGAACTCTAACACACGGCAATCGTTGCAAGCCAAAGATGTGCTCAAAGAGCACTACAAACAAAATGGCATTTTCAACGCTATTGCAGAAACTTACTTTTCAGGCGTAATTGATAGTTCTATTTTCGGTTCAAGCACTAAAAATTCCTTTGAAGAAGCCAAAGAAAAAGCCGACCAAACCTACGAAGGCTTATTACTTTTTTCCTTAAAACTCAACCGATACCCAACACGCACCGAAATTGCCGAACTCGTGCGCGCCTTTAACCGCATCAGCCAAAAAATGCCCGTGGCCCTACTGCTCCACTACACCTACGATAAGCAATCCCATATCTCGCTCGGACTCTCGGAACGCTTCAAATACTTACAACACTGGCGACAAGGCGAAAAAGTTGGCAAAGTCATTATCCTACGCGATA
>Ga0308417_1001196_pt1 | contig 18040 bp, 15 predicted proteins | sample HotsprSampleOS65_FD_203528 | JGI IMG/M metagenome (GOLD analysis project Ga0308417, IMG submission 203528) | Hot spring phototrophic mat microbial communities from Octopus Spring, Yellowstone National Park, Wyoming, United States - 20090730_OS65 ... | reverse complement strand
AGCCCCGTCACGCTGACGTTCATGCGGTTGGCGACGAAGCCGAGCAGGAACATGACGACGCCGAGATAGACGGCCAGCGGGTGCTGCCGCGTCTTCTCGCGGAAAAACATCAGCATGGGCACGGCCATCAGGACGATTTCCAGGCCGAACATCCAGCGCTCGACGCCCGGCTGGTTCAGCGTGGCGAGCGCCCCGCGGTGGCTCAGGTCCATGAACCGCATCGTCAGGTAGACCGCGGTGATCACGGCCAGCACGCGCGTCATGCGGCAGATGAGGCCGTACTCGAGCTGCCTGCCGAACGCCTTCGAGCTGTGCCAGCTTTCAAAGATCGTCATCGCCAGGCCGGTGGCGACCGCGGAGATGAAGAACAGCACGGGCAGCAGCGGCGTCCACCACAGCGGGTGCAGCCGGTTCGGCATGATCAGGAACAGGCTGCCGAGCGAGCTCTGGTGCAGCGTGGAAAGGATCACGCCGGCGATGATGATGGGCAGCGTCGCCGCCTTCATCACCCTCAGCGCGGCATACAGCTTGAACTTCTCGAGCACCACGGGCAGGAACTCGAGGAACAGCACGGTGGTGTAGAGCGTGACGCACCAGCCTACCTCGAACATCACCGAGCGCGGGTTCCACATGATGAGCGGATGCCAGATGCGGTAGGGATGGCCGAGGTCGAACATGAGGGCGACGACGACCAGGAGGTATCCGAGGAACGCCGTGAGAATGGCCGGCCGCACGACAGCGTGGTAGGACTTGATGTTGAAGATGTGGACCGTGGCCGCGAGCGTGAAGCCGCCCGCGGCGAGGCCGACGCCGCACAACACGTCGAAGCCGATCCAGATGCCCCATGGGAACTGGTCGCTGAGGTTCGTGGAGGCGCCGAGCCCGCCCCAGAAGCGCAGGAAGGTGGCATAGGCGCCCGCCGCCATGATGATGGCGAACAGGGCGCGCCAGAAGTAGCGTTGCACGAGCGGCATCATGGCCGGCCCTCCTTCCGCGCGACTTCTTCCTTGCGGTGTGTCAGCCAGTGGATGCCGCCGAGCAGGACCGTGCCCATCACCACGACATCGGGAATGTGTTTCAGCGCCGCCCAGGTGTATTGGGGCAACGCGGTCTTCTCGATGTTGACGGGGTAGCCGATCTGCTCGAAGGGCACGGCCGAAAGGATGAGCACGGAGGCGCCGCCGGCTTCTTCGATGCCGTAGATGCGCTGGTAATAGCCCTCGGGGTTTTCGGCGAGCCGCTTGCGGGCTTCAGCGATCAGTTCGTCGCGGTCGCCGGAGATGGTCGCCCCTGTCGGGCATGCCTCGGCGCAGCGGGTGGGTTCGCCTTTTGGCGCCCTGTCGGCGCAGAGGTCGCACTTCCGCACATAAGGCAGGCGGGAGTTCCATTCATAGGCGGGCACGCCGAAGACGCAGGACACCATGCAGTAGCGGCAGCCCATGCAACGTTCGGGCAGATAGACGACAGGCCCGGCGGCGGTCTTCTGCAAAGCCGCCACCGGGCAAACCGATGCACATGCCGGATCCAGGCAGTGCATGCACAACTTGCGGGAGTACCGCTCGCCGTGAGTGCGGACCGCGGTCAGCTTGTGTGCGGAAGTCTTCTCCTCAGCGGCGATCTTGTCGTCGTAGGGGAGATTCTTTCCTTCCGAACAGGCCTGCTCGCACTGACGGCATCCAATGCACTGGGTGCTGTCGAAGAGAATCGCTCGGGCCATGCGGCTCAGTTCGCCTCCAGCTCCATTCTATACCAGAATTTCAGGTCTGTTGTGTTGAAATTCAGCAATGAAGCCGGATTAACTGAGCAACAGCGTCCGGGCGGCCTCTTTCCAGCGCTCCACCGGCAGCGCGGCCGTGGCATCCTTCGACGCCCGTCCGCCGTCGGCGGCTGTGGCGCCCGCAAGCTGCGGCTGGAACTTGTAGAACACTTCGGCGGACTCGCGGATCCAGGCCGGAACCAGCGAACTCGGCAGCAGGTTGCGGGTGGGGGATTCCTCGTCAGGCGAGAAGACGGTCATGAGCCAGCCGCGGCCGTAAGGGTCTTCCAGCAGCAGCCGCGGGTTCTCCGCCAGCTCCGGGTTCACTTCGACGACTTCGCCCTCGACGGGAGAGATCATCTCGATCTTTTCGCCGCCACGGAAGAAGGAGAAGACCTTCTGGCCCTGGCGCACCCACTGGCCGGGCTTCGGCAGCTCGATGCGGTCGACCGGGCCGGCCAGCACGGCCGCCAGTTCGTCGGCGCCCACGCGATGCACGTTCTTGCGCTCTTTCAGCATCCAGGTGTGGCCCGGATGATATTTGAGGTTGGCGGGGATGTGAAACCCGCTGAGGACTTCCTGACCAACCGCCGCCTTCCCGGCTTCTTGGGCCGCAATGGCGGCAACCGGCACCTTTTGCCGGCTCAGCAAAAGGTCAATGGCGATAAAAACTGCGAAAGTGACAATGACGAGAAGGACGACCATGGTTTTTCTCCTTTTCAGAACTCTTTGCCGGCACCGTCTCGCGGCCGGCTCGCACCTTGATCAAGGCACTTGGCGTTCCATTCCCATATTTCCCGCAACTTGTTGATTCAGAAAGGTGTTGTGTATAGGTGGCAAATTGCGGGTGTTGCGAATTTCAACGGCCATGGAGGCGATGTAGCGTTCGTTTGGCAAGTTAGCTAATACGTTTCAATGGCTTACGTGGGCCGTTGAGGATTCCAACGCCTACTGTTGCGGGATACAACAGAATTGAGCTGGCAGGGACGTACAGAGGCGTGTTCCCAGCTCAGGAGGTGCGACAGGCGCCGAAAAATCGGTTTTCAAAAGTGATGACAGGCGGTGTGACCGTGTGAATCGCCGCGACTGGCCCCGGCCCTGTCTGGCGGCCGGTGCGCCGGGTTGCTGCCAAAAGGGGGGCGTTTGCGTGCCGGGCGACGACGGAGAATTGAGGTAACAACCGTGCTGCGGATCGCATCCATGCTGTTGAACATGAGAGCCTTGTTGCTTGCCGCCTTACTGGCGCCGCTGATGGCCGGCGGGGCTGCGGCAGCTCAGCCGCCCGAGCCGCCGCCCTCGGACCAGGTCATCCGCGTGGACGTGAACCTGGTCAACCTCTTCTTCAGTGTGCGCGACCGCAAGGGCGCCTATATTTCCACGCTCGGCAAGGACGACTTCACGGTTCTCGAAGACGGCAAGCCGCAGGAGATCCGGTTTTTCTCGAGAGAAACGGATCAGCCGCTCACGCTCGGGCTGCTGGTGGATGTGAGCCGGAGCCAGGAAGCGCTGATCGAAGTCGAGCGCAGCGCGTCGAGCCGGTTCTTCCAGCGCGTGCTGCGGCAAAAGGACATGGCGTTCCTGATCAGCTTCGGGGTGGATGCGGAACTGCTGCAGGACTATACCGGCTCGCCGGCGCTGCTGGCCAAGGCGCTGGAGAAGCTGCGGCTGAACGCAGGGGTGAGCGGCATGTCACCGACCGGCTCGCCGCTGCCGCTTCCCGGGGGCGGGCGCGGCACGGTGCTCTATGACGCCGTGTGGCTGGCTTCCAAAGAGAAACTTCGCGGCGAGGTTGGCCGCAAGGCGCTGGTCGTGATCACCGACGGGGTGGACGTGGGCAGCCGGGTCAAGCTGCAGGAAGCCATAGAAGAGGCGCAGCGCGCCGACGCCATCGTCTACGTCATCCTCTTTGAGGACCCGCGCTACACGTCCTGGCAATACGGCGGCGTGTCCGGCGAAGGGGCGATGCGGCGGATGGCGGAGGAGACCGGCGGGCGGGTGTTCCGCGTCAGCCGGCGGGAATCCCTCGACGACATCTACGACACGATCCAGACCGAGCTGCGCAGCCAGTACTCGATTGCGTACGCGCCGTCGAACCAGGCGCGCGACGGCAGCTTCCGCCGGATTGAAGTCAAGACGAAGAACCGCGACTACCGGGTGCAGATCCGCCGCGGCTACTACGCCCCGCAGGATTGAGCCAGGCGGGACCGGCGCGGAAGTCCGCTCCCGTTGTCAGCGGTTGCCGTGGCGGCTCCCGCCGCGATCGTCGAGCCGCGCCGCCAATTCCCGGATGAAGCGCGCTGCGCGCGCATGACCGCGCGCGTCCTTCACGCAGCGCTCAAGGAAGCCGCAGACAAACACGGCCGGCGCGTTTGCAAGCAGCGGTTTGGCCTCGCGCGCCCGCCCGAACCCGAACACCGTCATGCCATCGGGCGATGCCACCCCCCGGCGCGTGTTGCCCATCACGCCGAACGAGGAAGGACTCTCTTCGGCGGAGACGCGCGCCACGAAAAAGACTCGCGGCGAGTCATCGGCGCCGAAATAGGCCCAGCGCCATGGGCCGGTTGCGCGCTCGCCGGCCACAAAGTCCGGCATCAGGCGGAGCGGCCCGCCGACGTCGTGCCCCCAATACCAGCGCTGCGGCGCGTAGCGTCCGCCCGGCACGCCTTCATACAGGAACCAATACGGCTCCTCGCCTTTCTGTTCGATTCGAAGCACGGCGTAATCATCATGAAAGGTCCACCGCCACCGCCATGTCCCGTCGCGCGTCTCGGTCACGATGCCGCCGCCGGCAACGCGGCTGATGCAGCGGTCAAAGCCCGGGTGCCCCGCCCCGTTTCGCTCGCCTCCGAAAACGAGATTCGGCAAGCCCCGGTAGGACGACGCCGCCGAAGCGGGCAAAACATTCCACGGCTCGCGCCGGAACCCCACCCAGTCCTGCCCGCCGCGATCCACGATCCGGCTGAAACCGCCGCCGGCCGCGTCGTACCACCACTCGGAGTGCTTTGAACGAACGGCCAGATGTTCTGCTGCCTCGTACTCCGCCCGCGTGATGACCACCTGCGCCATCGTCAATTCGGCAACGGTCAGCAGAACCATCGCAGCCTTGGCCGGACAACGCATTGCATCGTCAGTCTATCCTCCCCGGCGCGCCGGGCGCTGGGCGCTTGAGCAGGAAGCCACGCAACCGGAGGGCCGGCGCGATACGATGCAAGAGACAAAAGGAGCGTCAATGCGGTTTCTCTTCCTGATTCCTTCCGTCATGCCCTTGCTGCTCGCCGCGCAGGAGGTTTCCGGCGAACCCAAACTCTGGCATCGCGTCACCCTCTCTTTCGAGGGCCCGGAGACAGCCGAAGACGCCACGCCCAACCCGTTCACCGATTACCGTCTGACCGTGGAGTTCCGCCACCAGCCCACGGGGCGCATCGTTCGCGTGCCTGGCTTCTATGCCGCCGACGGCAACGCCGCCGAGACATCTGCGGCGAAAGGGCGCGTCTGGCAGGCGCACTTCCTTCCGGACGCCGCCGGCGAATGGCGCTTCCGCGCCTCGTTCCGCCGCGGGCCGTGGGTCGCCATCGAAGCTGCTGCCGACGCCGGCGAACCCGCCGCCTTCGACGGCGCCGCGGGCCGCTTCACCATAGCCCCTTCGGACAAGAAAGCGCCGGATTTCCGCGCCCGGGGCTTGTTGAAATACACCGGCGGGCATTACCTGCAATTCGCGGGAACCGGCGAATATTTTCTGAAAGGCGGCGCCGACAGCCCGGAGAATTTTCTTGCATATGCCGATTTCGACGGAACTTATGACCTCGACGCCCGCTTCAACGAGGGCGAGAACACCACTGGCAAACCATTCCTCCATCGCTACGAGCCGCACGTTCGCGACTGGAAGCCCGGCGATCCCGTCTGGCAGAAAACGAAAGGAAAGGGCATAATCGGTGCGCTGAATTATCTCGCTTCCAAGAGCATGAACAGCGTGTATTTCCTCACCTACAACATCGACGGCGGCGACGGCAAGGACGTCTGGCCGTGGACCTCTCCGGACGTGCGCGACCGCTTCGACGCAAGCAAGCTCGCCCAGTGGGAGATCGTGTTCTCCCACATGGACCGGCTCGGACTGATGCTTCACGTGGTCACGCAGGAGACCGAAAACGACCGCAAGCTCGGCGGAAGCGCAGGCCTGAACAACATCCGCAAGCTCTATCTGCGCGAACTCGCCGCCCGCTTCGCCCACCACCCGGCGCTGATCTGGAACCTCGGCGAGGAGAACAACACGCCCGACCCCGACCGCAAGGCCATCGCCGCCTGGATCCGCGAACTCGACCCCTACGATCACCCCATCGCCGTGCACACGCATCTGAACCGCGCGCGCACGTTCTACAACGGCATCCTCGGCGACCCGTGCTTCGAAGTCGCCTCGATCCAATCCGACATGGCGTACTACCACGAAGAGGCCGCCGAACTCCGCCGCCGCAGCGCCGAGGCGGGCCGGAAGTGGGCCATCTTCCACGATGAGCAGTCCCCCGCCGACATGGGCGTCCTGCCCGACAGCGAAGACCCGGACCATGACATCGCGCGCATCGAGGCTCTCTGGGGCAACCTGATGGGCGGCGGTTCGGGCGTTGAATGGTATTTCGGCTACCGCTTCCCGCACATGGATCTCAACTGCGAAGACTGGCGCTCCCGCGACCGCATGTGGGACCAGACGCGCATTGCGCTGGAGTTCTTCCACCGCCACCTGCCGTTCCACGACATGGAACCCGTCGTGCCGCCGTTCCGCGTCGCCGAAGGCTCGCCCGCGCGCATTCTGGCAAAGGCCGGGGAGATCTACGCCATCTATTTCCCGCGCGGCGGCTCCACACAGATCGCTTTGCCCGAAGGCGCGTGGACGGTCCACTGGTTCAACCCCCGCACCGGAGGCGATCTGCTCCAGGGCGAAGTGCGCGAACTCGGCGGCGGCAAGGAACGGCGGTGGCTGGGGCTGCCTCCCGCGGAGCGCTCCCGCGACTGGGTGGCGCTGGTCCGCAAGAAACGCTAGTTTTGAACCATGCAGCTTTCCAGACGCGCTCTTCTCGCGGCGCCCGCGGCCGCCCTGGCGCGCGGCGCGAACCTGCGCATCGGCGTGATGGACGGCGTCGCGCTCGCGCCGTCCGACCCGGATTCGGTCGCCGCCGCGGCGCGCGCCGGCTGCGAAGGCATCCAGATCACGCTCGGACGCCAGACAACGGCCGGCCATCTGGTGATGGCCTCTCCCGAGCGGCAGCGCGCGTTTCTCGCCGCATCGAAAATCCACCGCGTGCCCATCGTCTCCACCTACATCGACATCCTCCACGCGCATTGCCTCAAGAACGACCGCGAGGCGATGCGATGGACCGCGGAGGGCATCCAGATCACCCGGCAGCTCGATGCGCGCATCCTGATGCTGGTGTTCTTCGGCAAATGCGCGCTCGAGACCCGCGAAGAAATGGACGCCGTCACCGGACCGCTGAAAGAGCTCGCGCGCGAGGCCGAGCGCGCCAGGGTGATCCTGGGATTCGAGAACACGATCCGCGCCGAGGATGACATCCGCATTCTCGACGCCGTCGCCTCTCCCGCCTTGCAGATCTACTACGACATCGGCAACGCCACCAATCTCTATCACGTGAATCCGCTGGAAGAGCTGCGCCTGCTCGGCCGCAAGCGAATCTGCCAGATTCACGTGAAGGACAAGGGCTATCTCGGCGAAGGCGCCGTGGACGTGGCGGGCGCGGTGAGAGTGCTGGGCGAGATCGGCTGGCGCGGCTACCTGGTTCTTGAGACCGGCGCGCCGTCGAAGAACAAGGAGGAGGATCTCAAGCGGAACGCCGGCTATCTGCGCCGCCTGATCCGCTGAGGCAGCCCCGGCCCGGCTCAGTCAAACAGGTACCGCGCCAGCATCCGCTTCAACTCGCCGAGGATTCTCCGCCGTTCCTCCTCGGGTTCCTTCCCGTACGCGAAGGCGATCATCCGCTCCCCCGTCTCGATGGCCATGCGCAGCCGCAGGTCGAGCGTGGCGGAATCTTTCACGCCGAGCTTCCTCCGCATGAAGGCGCGCAACAGCCCCGCCGGACCCGCGCCGGGGCGCGTCTGCGATTCGCGCGCCAGGGCTGAAATGTGGCCGCCGAGAGCCAGCGCGCGGAAATCGGGGTGGTTGTCGAGGTACTCGATGTAGGCGTCCAGCAGCCGCCCGAGAAACTCCGGCCCGGAACGGAAGGCGCTCCGCAACAGCACCCCTGCCATCGCGGAACGGAACTCTTCCATGTGGCGCACGGCCACGGCGTCGAGGATCGCCTGCTTGTCGGGGAAGAAGCGGTAGAGCGCTCCCACGGAGAGACCCGCCTCCGCGGCGATGCGCGTCGTGTTGACTTCCTCGAGCGGCAGCCGCTCGAGCAGCGCGGAACACGCGCGCAGAACCGCCTCCACCGTGGACGCGCCCCGCCGCTGCACCGGCGCGCGCCGCACGCGCAGGCCGTCGCCCGGTTCCGCGCTCATCCAGCCCCCGATGCGCCGCTCACTTCGTGTACTGGCAGAGATGATTCTCCGCCTTGATGTACCAGGGCTTGTAATTGACGGCTTTCGGGTCCATGCAACCGGCCAGGTTCAGCAGCTCCACTTTGCGGAACTCCACGGGGTGGCTCTCCGCCTGCAGCGAAATCGAGCCGCCGCGCAGGAGCACGCCGTCGCGCTTGACCTGCGGGTCGTGGTTGTTCACGTTGCCTCCGCCGATTTGCGGCATCTCGTACCAGAGCACCTGCTCGCCGTTGACGATGTGCTTGATCATGCCGTCCCCATGCACCTCCGCCTCCACGCGCACCCACTGGTCGCCGTCGAAGGTTTTCGAGCTGGAGTTGATGCAGTGCCGCGTCTCCAGCCGGTCGTTCATCACCACGTGCGTGCCGGGCGTGCAGAGGTTGGCCGTGGTGCGCGGCCCTTTGCCCAGTCCGCCGAGAAGCTGCACCTCGATCGAAATCGGAAAGTCCTGGTCCTTGCGCATGGTCTTCGGGGGCTGCCCGTGGATCATGATGCCGCTGTTGCGCGTCGCCCACGCCGGGCCTCCGGGGCACTGTTCGCCCACAAAACGGTACTCGACGGCGATGCGGTAATACGAAAACGGCTCCTTGTAAAACAGGTGCCCGAACCGGTTGTTGAACTGGTCGTACTTGTCGTAGGCGACCTTCAGCACTCCGTTCTCCACGCGGAAGGTGTCGCCGAAGTTCTCGCCCGTTTCGTAGCCCGTGATCTTGGGAATCCAGCCGTCCAGGTCCTTGCCGTTGAAAAGCTGGATCCAGTCTTCAGGCTGCGGCCCCTGCTGCTGTTGTTGCGCGGCAATCGGCAGCAGGCAAAGCAGGAGCAGGCAGCAGACAAAGAGCGTGATTCTCATGGCGCCCCCTAGTATAACGGGGCGCGCGGCCGCGCGGTCAGATCATCTCGCGCAGCAGCTCCGGGCGCGGCTGCGGGATCACCACTTTGTTCACCAGCAGCCCTTTGCGCGCCACCGATTGCGCGCCCGCCTCCACCGCCGCGCGCACCGCCGCCACGCTGCCCGTGCAGGAGGCGAACGCCTTGCCGCCCAGCGCCATCGCCAGCCGCACCTCCACCAGCCGCACGTTGGCGGCTTTGGCCATCGCGTCGGCGGCCTCGATCAGGCTCGCCACGGAGAACGACTCGACGATGCCCAGCGCCTCCAGTTGGTCCGGCATCGAAGTGCCGCTGATCGCCGGGAAGATGTCCTCGTGCACGTTCGGGATCACGAACGTGTCGATCACCGAGAAGTCGCCCGCCTGGCAGCCCGCTTCCACCGCGGCGCGCACCGCCGCCACATCGCCCCGCACCAGCACCATGTACTTGCCGCTGCAAATGGTCCGCGCGAGCACGAGTTCGACGTCCGCCGCCTTCAGCATGGCGTCGCACACCTCGAATCCGGCGGCGATGCTGGAGAGTTCGATCAAACCGATGGAGTTCTTCGCCACGGGCCGCTCCTTGCATTCCCTCAGGCTTCGATCACAATCTCTTCCGCCGTCACGCGCCCGACGCGCCCGTCGATGCTCGCGTGCACAAAGGCGCCCAGCTCGCCCTCGTTCATCCGCGCGATCACCTCGCCCCGCTTCACCGCCTGCCCTTCGCTCACGCACGGCGCCGCAGGCTTGCCCGCGTGCTGTTTGGTGAGGATCCGCACGCGCGCGGGCTGCGGCTCGGCGCTTATGAACGGCGTCGGCGCCTCGTAGTGCTCCACCTGCAGCCGCTGCCGCAACTGCTCCTGAGGCACGCGCCGGTACTCCTTCATCGGGTGCACGCGCACGGGCTTCGTTTGAACGTATTTGATGCCCGCCGCCCGCAGGTCGGCCTTGGCCTGGTCGCACGCCTCCTTGGGGAACAGGTCTTCCGGGCACGCATAGAGCGTGCACAGGCCGCAGGCGCAGCACAGCTCGCCCCACTGGCTCCAGTTTTCCCTGCCCGTGAGCGTGAAGCCGAGCGTGCGCATCACCTTGTGCGGCTGCACGTCATAGCCGAGCAGGTAGCGCGGGCAGAACTCCGTGCAGTAGCTGCACTGGTCGCACGCGCTCTTGCCGATATGCGCCATCGCCTGCGCCGGCTGGCTCTTGCGCCGCACCAGCATATGGTCCTCGGGAAGCACGATCAGCCCGCAGGTGGTCTTGGTCATCACGCCGTTCAGATCGAATGTCAGCGTGCCCATCATCAGCCCGCTGACGAACACGCCCGCGCGATCCACGGTCATGCCTCCGGCAACTTCGATCAGATCGGCGAAGCTCGCGCCGATGGGCGCCCAAAACGCGCACGGCTTCTTCACCGCGCCGCTGATCGAAACGAACTTGCGCGTCACGCTTTCGCCGCGCGCCGCCCGCTCCACGTTCAGCAGCGTCTCGACGTTGTTCACCACGCAGCCCACCTGCAAGGGGATGCCGGCTGGCGGAATCAGCCGCCCCGTGGCTGCGTACACGATCTCGTACTCGTCGCCGGAAGGGTAGAAGTCGCCGAGCAGCGTGATGCCGACACCCGCCTTGCGCGCCGCGGGTTCGACGGCTTCCACTGCGGCGCGGTTCTTCTCCTTCAGGCAGAACCGCCCCTCCGTGGCCGATACAGCTTCCATCATGCGCTTCATGCCGGAGATCATCTCTTCCGGATAGCGCTTCATCAGCTCGTAGTCCTTGTGCAACAGCGGTTCGCACTCGGCGCCGTTGGCCAGCACGAATTCGGCGCGCGAAGCGGCTTTCACTTCCGTCGGGAATCCGGCGCCGCCCGCCCCCACGACGCCCATCTCTCGCAATGTCCGGCTCAGGCTCACGGTGGTAATGGAAATACCCAGAATACCGCAGCTTCCCGCAGCGACTGCGCCGCATCACGACAGGCGGCCGAGCACACGGCGGACCTCTTCGGTCAGCTTGTCCGGCGTGAACGGCTTGGCGAGCACCGGCCACGCCAGCGCGTCCCCGCGCCGGGGGTAGCCGCTCATCAACAGCACCTGCATCTGCGGGTAGCGCCTCGCAATTTCGTCAGCCAGTTCATCGCCGTCCATCCCCGGCATGGAGACGTCGGTGAGCAAGAGGCGCACACCAGGATGCTCCGCCGCGGTCCGCAGCGCCGCCTCCGCATCCTCGGCCTCGTGAACGCGGCAGCCTGCCGCGCGGAGCACCTCCGCCACAAAGCGCCGCACTTCGGGCTGGTCCTCCACAACCAGCACCTCTACGTCCATGGCGCCCGCAACCCTCCCGGCAGATTGCGGCTCAATGGAGGCTCCGCCCGCTTTCGCGCCCGGCCACTGGATGCGGAAACAGGCGCCCTGGCCAGGCTCGCTCGCCACCTCGATGCTGCCTTCGTTTTGCGTCACGATGCCGTAGACCACCGACAACCCCAGCCCCGTGCCGTGCCCCTTCGGCTTCGTCGTGAAAAACGGCTCGAAGATCTGCCCGCGGATCGCGTCCGGGATGCCCGGCCCCGTGTCGGCCACCTCCAGGACCACATTCCCCCCTTCCGCACGCGCCCGCACTTCCACGGCGCCTTGGCCCTGCATCGCGTCCCGCGCGTTCACGCACAGGTTCAGGATCACCTGCTGGAACTGCGAGGGATCCAGCCGCACGGGCGGCACGCCGGGTTCGATGCGCAGGCGGAGCTCGCACGATTCTCCCAGGAGGCTGCGCAACACCGGCTCCATGCGCGCCAGGGCGTCCGCGATGTCGATGCGCTCGCGCTGCACCGGCTGCCGGCGGCTGAAGGCAAGCAGCTGGCCCGTCAGTTCGGACGCCCTGCTGCCCGCCTGCAGGGCGGCCTCGATTCGCGCCCGCGCCGGATGCTGCGCGCCGGTCTGCATCAGCGCAAGCTGGCAGTTGCCGTTGATGACCGTCAGCAGGTTGTTGAAGTCGTGCGCCACGCCGCCGGCCAGTTTGCCGATCGACTCCATCTTCTGCGCCTGCCGCACCTGCTCGCCCAGCGCCACTTCCCGCGTGATGTCCCGCTTGACGGCGACGAAGTATTCAATCTCGCTTTCCTGGTTGAAAACAGGGGAAATTGTGCATTGTTCGATGAAAATGGAACCGTCTTTCCGCCGGTTTTCGAGGCTCCCGTACCAGGGCTTGCCCGACAGGATCGTCCGCCACAGCTCCCCGTAAGTTTCTTGCGGCTGCCGCCCGCTTTTCAGGATGCGCGGGTTGCGGCCCAGCACCTCATCCCGGCTGTAGCCGGTCACCCTTTCGAAGGCCGGGTTCACGAACAGGATCGATCCCTTGCGGTCCGTGATGACCACGGAATCCGAAGTCTGCCGCACCGCTTCCGCCAGCCGCCGCGCTTCGTCCTGCGCCTCCATCAGCTCCGTGATGTCCCTCTCGCTGCCCCGCACACCGACCTGCAGCCCGGATGCATCGCGCAAGGGTCCCCAGGAAGCCGCCATCCAGCGCGTCTGTCCGGATTTTGTGAGCAGGCGGTACGGGGCCAACTGGAATTCGTGGCCTTCGAAGCAACGCTTCCAGCGCTTTTCCAGCCGCTCCCGTTCCCGCGGATGCACCCAGCAGCCGTATCCGTCCGCGGCCAGCTCCGCGAGAGTCCGGCCCGTGATGCGCTCCGCAGCAGGGTTGGCGTATGTGAGCCGCCCCTCCATGTCGTAGGCGAGAACCATTTCCGTGAGGCTGTCCGCGACCAGCTCCAGCCGCTGCTGGGCTTCCCGGCGCGCCTCTTCGCTGGCGGCTGCGGCGCGGCGCTGATGCCGGTAGGCCGCGAACAGGATAAACGCCACCACCAGCAGAATCGACAGCACCACCGCCGCCGTGCGCAGCCTCTCGACCTGCTCCTGCGCTTTCAGCAGCAGCGCCATTTCGTGAGCGTCGCGAATGGTCGCCCTGTCCCAGCGGATCAACAGGCGCGCGATTTCGCCGCGGGCGCCCATCCGCCCGATCTCTTTCCGCAGCGCGTCGGCTGCTTCGCGCGCCTCGAACCGCGCGCCAATGGCAAGCTGAAAGGGCGGCGCCCGCGTTTCCACCTCGTCCAGTTCCACGCCTTGTTTCAGCGCCCCCTGCATCAGGGCCATGGAGACCGTCAGGTCGTCGCCCATGACGGCGTCAACTTTGCCTTCGGAAAGCATCGCCAGGGCGTAGCTCGTCGCCGGCACGGGCACAACTTCGGCGCGAGGGACCCATTCGCGCACCTTGGCCAGATTGATGGGAAGGTCTTTGGCGGCAATGCGCCGGCCTTTGAGGTCCTCCACGGTGCGGAAGCCGGAGGATTTCCGCACCAGGAATTTCATGTAGTTGTTCAGGTAAGGCGCCGAGAAATAGACGAATGGCTTGCGCTCGTCGAGCACCGTCATCAGAGGCCAGAGGTCCACTTTGCCGCTGCGCACGGCGCGCTCGGCGCTCTCCGGACAATAAACCCACTCCAGCCGGATGCCCGTGCGCCGCGCCGCCTCGCTCACCAGTTCGGGGCCGAATCCGTCCGGCTTTCCGCCCGGCGCGGTGAACATATTCGGCGGATCGTCTTCCCACCCGATGCGCCAGACGCGCTCGTGCAGGGCTGTGCGCGACTGCCACCACCACGCCGACACGGCCAGCAGGGCGGCGCACGCAGCTGCTGCGATGATTTTCGCGCGCATGAAGACACAGCCTGACCGCGGCGGTACAAATCCTTATCCGCCAATTATACAGGGCGCCAAACGCCACCCGGCAGGTTTCCAGGCGGCGTGCTAAAACGGAGGCATGGGTATGAATCGTGAAACCAGCATCCGCCTGCTGAATCAGGCGGTGAGCGATGAACTGCAGGCCGTGCACCAGTACATGTATTTCCACTTCCATCTCGACGACCAGGGTTTCGGCCCGCTGTCGATGCTGTTCAAGCGCATCGCCATCATGGAAATGGGGCACGTGGAGGCACTGGCGGAGAGGATCCTGTTTCTCAAAGGCGACGTCGACATGACGCTTGCCGGCCCCGTCGAGCGGATCACCGATCCGGAAGCCATCCTCGCCAAAGCCATGGCCATGGAGGACGAGAGCGCCGCCTTTTACAACCAGGCCGCCATCGAGTGCTCCGCCAACGCCGACTCCGCGTCCAAACAAATCTTCGAGAAACTGGTTGCCGACGAGGAATCGCATTTCGACCTGTTCGAGAAACAGCTCGACAACATCAAGCGCTTCGGCCCGTCTTATCTGGCGCTGCAGTCGTTCGGCCCCGGCGAAGCCGAAAAAGAAGGCGCGGCGGGCTGAGCCCCTGAAGCCCGCCGCTTCCTCCACCGGACCGCCGCCCACTCCAGAAGTCTGCTGGCGCCCAGCCCCGGCGCCGGGGCTAATCCAAGAAACGCCAGGGCGGCGCGCAGGTTCTCCTCGTCGCGCGCCGGATCGAGCGCAGGCGCGCGGTTTTGCTTGCTGAGCTTCCGCCCGCCGCCGTCCAAGGCCACGGGGTGGTGCAAATAGAGCGGCTGCGGATAACCCAGCGCCCGTTGCAACAGGATCTGGCGCGGCGTGGAGTCCAGCAGGTCCGCGCCGCGCACCACGTGCGTGATCCGCTGTTCCGCATCATCCACCACCACGGCGAGCTGATAGGCGAAGCAGCCGTCGGCGCGGAGCAGGACAAAGTCGCCCGACTCCGCATCCACGTCCTGCCCGAACCAGCCCTGCCACCGGTCCTCAAAACCCACAACTCCCGGCGCCACCCGGAACCGCCAGGCGCGAGCCGCCGCACCCTGCGGCAATCCGCCCCGGCAGCGCCCCGAGTACCGCCCCGCCGCCTCGCGCCTCGCGCACGCGCAAGGATAGGCGAGACCGGCACGCTGCAACCGGTCCAGCGCCTCGCGGTAAGCCTCTTTGCGCCGCGTCTGCCAGACGGGCTCTCCGTCCCAATGAAGCCCAAAACGCTCGAGCGTCCGCAGGATTTCGTCCCCCCAATGCGGGCGGCAGCGCGTCTCGTCGATGTCCTCGATCCGCACCAGCCACTCGCCCTCATGGGCGCGCGCATCGAGCCACGAACACAGCGCCGCCACCAGCGAGCCGAAATGCAGCGGCCCCGTCGGCGATGGAGCGAACCGCCCGCGGTACATTCTTCCCGCATTCTCGCCCACCCTTGACGCGGCGCGGCAGGTGCGGCAGAGAAGAAGACAGGAGGGTCCGATGAGCGGAATTCTTCTGCTGGCCCTGTTTCTGCAGGGCGGCGCCATTCAGGGTCTTTACGTGGAAGACCGCTCCAACCACGTCCACGGCTGCTATTGCGAGTGGTCCGGCGAAAGCCAGACCGGCGGGCGCGAAGCCATCCTCGCCTGGCACTTTCTGGAAGGCGTCTACGGCGGCATTCCCCTGGCAGGCGCAAAAGCCGCTGTCGCGCTGCGCGGCGAGTCCACACTCTCGATGGGATTCTCCACGCGCCAGAGCGTGCTGTTCATCGACGCGCCTTCGGCTGCACAGCGGCGCGCTGTCGAATCGTTCCTCCGCGACCGCTACGGCTTCTTCCTCGGACGGGTTCTGCGCACCGCGCACGCCCCGATCGACATCGAGGTGACCCGCGACGGCGCACGCGTCCATATCCCCGGCGAACTCGCCCTCGAGGTCCGCAAGGCGGTCCTGCCGGACGACGCGTTGCCCGGCGCCACGAAATGGTACGACCCCTTCGTGCCCCTGGCGGAAGCCGAGCTCGGCACGCGCGTCCTGAGCCGGTACACGGCCCGCGACTTCAACTTCGTGTGGAACGAGAAGCACCCGATGACCTCGGGCTATTACGGCCGTTTCGTCTTCTACCCGAGGTGATACGATCGGAGCATGATCCAGACCACACGCCGAGGCCTGCTCGCTTCATCCGCTTTGCCTTTGCTGGCCGCAAAGTTCAACCGTCCGCTCGGGGTGCAGCTTTACACGGTTCGCATGCTGATGCCGAAGGACCCGCGCGGCACGCTCGCGGCCATCGCCGGCATGGGTTACACGTTCGTCGAGCCCGGGCGCGGCCAACTCGCGCAACTCGAGCCGCACCTGACAGAACTCAAGCTCTCCACCCCGAGCGTCGGCCTCGAGCTGCCGTTCGTCACCGGCCGCCCTCCCGGCGCCTCGGCGCCGACCAACGCGCCGCAATCGCTCGATGAGGCCATCGCCCCGCTGCCGGAGAAAGGCGTGCGGTTCGCCGTCATCGCCTACGTCGGAAAGCCCGAGCGCGACGCGCCCGGATTCTATGAAAGATTTGCCGACCAGATGAACAAGGCCGGCGAAACCTGCCGCAAGCACGGCGTGCAGCTCTGCTACCACCACCACTCGTTCGAGTTCGACCCGGCCGGCGGCAAGCGCCCGTTCGACACGCTGGTGGAGCGCTTTGACCCGAAGCTTGTGCATTTCGAGATCGACACCTTCTGGCTGAAGATCGCCGGCGAGGATCCGGCGGCGATGCTGGGCCGGCTGAAGGGCCGCGTCTCGCTCGTCCACCTGAAGGACATCGCGCGCGGCACGGCAGTCGAATACAACGAGGGGAAGGTTCCGCGCGAAGCCTTCAAGGAAGTCGGCAACGGCGAACTCGAATGGACCGGCATTCTCAAGGCCTGCGAAAAAGCCGGCGTCCGGCACTATATCGTCGAGCAGGACTGGTGGCCCGGCGATCCTCTCGACAGCCTCAAGCAGAGCATCGCCTTCCTGCGGCGCCGTTGAGGTTCAGCGCGGGGCGGCGCGCCGGCGGACGCGCGTGGAAGGCTGCGTGCGGCGGATCGTCTTCTGCGCGGCAGCCCATTGCCCCAGCCGGTATTCGCGGCGATAGCCCGCCGTAAGGTTCGAAATCACCACTGTCACCGAACCGCTCGAATCCACGGAGTAGGTCTCTTCGATCAGTTGCCGCGCGGCTTCGCTGCTGCGCTCCACCGGAATCTTCTCCAGATCGGCCACGGGCGCCAGACGGGGATCAAACGGGAACCGGATCTCGTCCCACGATGTGATGTCGCCCGCAGGTTCGCCCGAAGAGCCGCGGTGGGAGCACTCCAGATACCGGAAGTGCCCGACGTTGTGAGCCGGCATGTAGCGCCGCGTCCGCACGAGCGGCGCCGCGCCCGGCGCCGGCAGTTCCAGCCCCTGTTCGAACAGCGGGTCGAAGACGATCACGCGCCCTTCCTCGGCCTCGCGCCAGACCCCGAAAAAGCGCGTGAAGCGCTCCCGCAGCGCCGCCGGAGCGTGGGCGGAAGCCTGGATCGCCAGCCCGATCGCCGTCGCCGCGCGCGTGTAGGCCGAGCGCTTCACGCGCCGCCCGAAACGCTCCCGCAACATGCGGCTCACCAGCGGCAGCTCGCTGGCGCCGCCCGTGATGTAGAGCGTCACCGGCGCCGTGCCCGGCGCTTTTTCGAGCAGATCTTCGGTGGCGTGCAGCGTCTCTTCCACCAGCGGCGCGAGCTGTTCGTAATACTCTGCCACCGGCACCGCCGCCATGGGCCAGCCAGCGCGCACGCGGTCCAGATCGATCATCAGCCGGCGCGTGTTCGGGTGCAGGGACTCTTTCTTCTCGCGGCACTCTTCCAACAGCAGGAACTCTTCCGCCTGCGTCAGCGAATCGCGCTCGGCCGCCAGGCCCGCCTTCTCCAGCGCCAGCATCGCCAGCACATCGTCAAAATCGTCGCCGCCCAGCGTCGGGATGCTTTCCGTCGCCTCCACCGCATGCGTCTGCCCGTCACGGTACACCAGGGAGGCGTCGAATGTGCCGCCGCCGAGGTCGTACACGAGGATGCGTTGCGGCACGCTGTGGCCGTCCGCGCCCAACCGGTGCGAAAACTCGATGCTGGCCGCCGAAGGTTCGTTGAGCAGCCCGAGCACGCGGAAACCC
>Ga0308417_1001195_pt1 | contig 18045 bp, 15 predicted proteins | sample HotsprSampleOS65_FD_203528 | JGI IMG/M metagenome (GOLD analysis project Ga0308417, IMG submission 203528) | Hot spring phototrophic mat microbial communities from Octopus Spring, Yellowstone National Park, Wyoming, United States - 20090730_OS65 ... | reverse complement strand
CCTCCTTTCTTCTTGATAACTATAACAGGCTTATCGGCCAGACTTGCCATTCTAACTAGCTTTTGGATGCTTTAATAATTTGTTCAAGTTCCTCGCTCGTGGGGCGGTAGAACGGGGGGATTGTTTTTCTAGCGAACTCTAAAGCAACTTGTGGCGGGGATCCTCCGGCAAATGCAACCAAGCCTGCCTGAACGCATTTATACAGCCCAGCCTCTTCCTTCACGATGTTTTCCATAGCGCTAGCTATGGGCCCTACCAAGCCGTAAGAAAGGTAAATCCCTAACATCGTTCCAACTAACGCTGCGGCGACTTTCTGCCCTATGACAGTTGGCGGCTGATCCAAGTATTGCATTGTCAAAATTACTCCCAAAACTGCGGCAACTATTCCGAAAGCAGGAAGAGCATCAGCCATATTTTTAACAGCTGCAGGCAGTGTGTGAGCCTCTTCATGATGCGCTTCCAGTTCAGCGTCCATCAGTCGCTCAAGATCGAAAGCGTTAACTACTCCATCAACAAACAGTCTCAATGCTCCCACAAACAGTTCAACTAGATGATGATTATGTAAAACGGCAGGGTATTTTTTAAAACGAGCGCTTTCGTGCGGATTGGAAATATCGCCTTCGATCCCCAAAACCCCTTCTTTTCTAATCACATTAAAAATTTCTGCCATCAAGCCTAAAAGTTGTTTAAAAGTTTCCTTAGAGACTCCCGAGCCCTTAAGACAATGGATCATTCCGGGAATGAAGGCTTTAACGGTAGCGGGACTATTTGCGGCGACGAATGAAAAAAGAGCGGCCCCGCCTATGATGATAAACTCGCTTGGCTGAATCAAGGCGCCTAAGTTTCCACCATGCATTATAAAGCCGCCCAGAATCGAGCCAATACACAAAACTAAACCGATTATAAGAAACATCTAAAACATTGAGTCGACTAAGACGAGAAAATTTTGAAATGATTTTTGAACAGCGGGCAATGGGACTCGAACCCACGGCCTTTTGCTTGGGAAGCAAACGCTCTACCAACTGAGCTATGCCCGCTTTTTCTTTTTTTATTTTATCATTTGATCTGTGAGTTTTAATAGCAGAGGCTTTTTAAGTTCTTTTCTATGTTTCTATGAAACGCATCACTGTTTGATCCAATCTCGATTATATGAGTTCTCTTTGAACCCACAGGAAAGATTACTAAGAGAGCTTGTATTTTGTATTTGCGCCGCTCAGACATCGCCTTTTAAGGCAGATAATGCGAGTCAATCGATAGAGAACATCTGGAAAAAAAAAGGCTCAGTGGAGGTTAGTGAAGTTTGCCAAATTTTAAAAGATTTTGGCGTGCGCTTTCATAACCATAAAGCTCTCTACATTGTTGAAGCCTTGAGGTGTGTAGGGGCAATTCAAAATATTTTGTCTAAGGGCATGAACCCGCTTGAAGAGAGGGAAATTATAGCTCGTAAAGTTAAAGGCTTGAGCATGAAAGGCTCAAGCCATTTCTTGCGAAATTTAGGCAGAACTGGGCTAGCCATCATAGATCGTCACGTTTTGCGTTTTTGCAGAATCGTCAAGCTAATTCCTCGCGAGATGAGTTTAGCTGGGAGAACTTACCTTTTGATCGAAGAGCGGCTTAAAAACTTTTGCGCCAGAAATAGACTTAATATTGATGTGTTAGATGGCGTAATCTTTTTGTATAGTGCGGGTTATTTTTTGAAGTAAACGCGGGTAAAGTGGACTTATCAGAACTACAACTGATTGAAAAGTTTGAGGTAATCGAGGGGCACATAGAGCTGTGTACTGATAAGGCCCAGTTGAAATTATTTTGTAAGTGCGACTCGACAGCGCCTTGGTCTGTGGTTTTAGTTCAAGTTCAAAAAGCGCTTTCCGAAAAGTTTCCTGATTTGGCCGTAGATAAGGAAGTTTTAAGAGATCTGCTTGTCAGGAGGTCTGATGTACCAAGAAAGATTGCCGAAGGGAAAGAGCCTGCTCCTCCTATTGATGAAAAACTTGTAATCATGGCAAAACCTTTTAGATTAGGTGGTAGAGGTTTTCGATATCTGGAGCTGATTGAAAAAGGTAGAGAAGTTGCTAGAATTTATCCTCCTAAACCAGGGCGAGACGGCTACAACATATTTGGTAAAGTCATAAGTGCCTCTCCCCCTAAAACTTTAAAAGTAGATTTTGGCTCAGGTGTAGAAGTTCAAGCAAAAGAGACTTACAAAAGTGTGGTCTCTAGGGCTAAAGGTTACTTCCATTTCGACAATAACGTGCTTGATGTCAAAGAAGAGCTGATCATTCAAGGTGATGTTGATCAAGAGATTGGGAGCTTAAGGTTTAATAACAGGTTGATAATAAAAGGCAGTGTTGGCGCCGATTTTGTCGTGAAATCTGATGGCTTGGTGGTAGTTGAAGGGGATGTGTTTAAGGGATCTAAAGTTCAGTCTTTAGAAGCTGACCTCAAAGTCAAAGGTATCTCGACTAATGCTGAACTTTTGTCGAAGGGCGACATGGAGGTCTTGAGTTTAATAAATTCTCGAGTGATTTGTAACGGGTTGTTAAAAATTTTAAAAGAGAGTGTTAGCTCAGATATTATTGCCAAGGAGATTAAATCAGGCGCTTTGATAGGGGGTGAGATTCAGGTGCAGGTTGGCATAGAAACCAAAATCTTAGGCGCTGAGAGTTTTCTGCCTACTATTATTAAGTGCGTATCTCTAACAGAGTTAACAAGGGAAACTGAAGTTTTAAGGGATCAACTTAAAAAACTAACCTTGGCTCAGTCGCTTTTAAAGCTAAAGTTAGGCCCTTACGAGTATAAGAATGTGAAAGATTTTCCCCAAGAGATTCAAGAAAAAATTAAAAGTTTCCGTGATCAACTTGCTAAAGTTGAGGCAACCTTGGAACAGACAGCTTTAAGACTTAAAGAAATTCACCAAAGTGACGAAAATCAAGAAGTAGTGATCACTGTTACTGAAAAATTGTTCCCCGGTGTAAGGCTAGAGTTTGGGGAGCAGGTTTTTGAAGTTAGGGATACTATATCCCGAAAAGTTAGATTAATTTGTAAACTGGAAGGGATTACACAAGAATAAAGGATGAACACTAACGAGGTACAAAAATTGATTGAGTCCGCTTGTCTGGGGGACAAGAGTTTAATAGACCCCACATTTTTGTGTAAAAGTGTTGGAAGCCTAAAGTTAAGGGAGGCTGCTATTGTTGCGCCTTCTACCAGAGTGATTGATGTCATCAAGTTGCTTAAAGTTTCCAACAGAGGTGTGGTTTTAATAGTCTCGGGTGAGACTTTAGAAGGCATCTTCTCTGAGCGTGATGCAGTGAAAAAATTTTTCGATTTTAAAGAGAATGATCCTATAAAAAATCATATGTCTTCTCCGGTACACACCGCAGATCCAAGTGAGCCAATAGCGCATGCTGTTTCCTTGATGGCCTCAGGTGGCTTTAGGCATTTGCCGGTGGTCCAGAATGGGATAATTCTGGGAGTTATCTCCGTGAGAGATATTTTAGAAGAGCTAGTGGCTCAAATTTATTCAAGCCTTGGCGCGTCCTTAGAATCGCTTTAAACAGTTCTAACGATAAAAGCACTGTCGTACCGACAATTTGATTAAAAGGCAAGATTTTAAATGATGCTTCTAGCTTTAACTCCTCAAATGTATTTTTTTTAAACCAGTCTGCTAGGTAGTAATTACAAAAGCGAAATTTTGCACGGAAATCCCTAACATTTCTGTTTTAGCAATTGATGTAAATAACTTTTTTGATGCTAAAACTTTAACTTGACGCTCTGAGGACAATAGAGGCGCTTCAAAAATTTAGTGAGCCTTAACGTTACGGATGCACTGGAAAAAATTTTTATGTCGATTTAGATCTGTGCTATGTTATACATTATGTTACATATGAAGCTGTTTAAATTTTTAATGTTTTCCGTTGGGCCATTTCTTTTAAGCACAGGTTTGTTTGCTGATCAGCATGACAAATGTTCTTGTGAGCATTGTAAATGTGATCAGCAAGATGAAACTTGCGGCTGTGACAAAAACTGCGATCATTGCAAGGCGCATTCGGAGCAGGAAGGAAGTTAGGTCAAAGGAGCGGAAGCAGGTAAATTTCCTTTTAGTGTGCTCTGCCAATAAAACTGAAGCAAGTTTTTAGCTGGTGCTAGTAAAATTCTATCATAAAAGCACTTGGGGAAACCTAAGTAGAAATACCTCTTACTAATAAACCACCTGAAGTTTTGCTTCAGATTTTAATTTTCTGTATACGTAGTCATAAATAACCTCTCTCGCGCCTCCGCCGATAGGGAGCAGCCTTAAATCTCTGTAGGCCATTTCGGGAAAGTAATCAGTTGAGTATCCATAACCTCCGTGGAATTGAAGACACAAATCTGCCATTTCTAAAAGAGAGTCACAGCAAAAAGCTTTAAAAGCGCTAGTAAATTTAATCTCGAAATTTCTATCGCAACACTCTTTAAGCATCTTTTTCAAAAAACGCAGTTTTTTACTGAAACCTTTTAAGTAAGAGCTTATTAAAGGGATTGTGGCAAGGGTTTTACCGAAGGCTTGTCTGTTTTTCGTATAGTCAAGAGTATCTTCAAGCAATGTTTCGCTGAATCCTATGCCTAAAGCAGCTAACATTGCCCTTTCAAACGATAGGCTTTCTAAAATTTGGCTCCAACCTCTTCCTTTTTTATCTCCTAACAGCTCTACTTGTTCATCACCTGAAAAATTAATTAAAGCTGTGTCCGAACAGTGCCAGCCAAGCTTTTCCAGTTTGGTTCGTGAGGTGTTACTGTTAGGCCTTACTAAGTAAAGCGAACTTCCTGAATCGTCTTTTGCATAAGTAATGATAACGGTAGCTCTAGCTCCGTTTGTGATAAAGGTTTTCGTGCCCGATATGGCCAGCGATCCGTTGGATAGTGCTACTCTGCAAGAGATATTCTTCAAATCGCTCCCTGCATTTGGTTCTGTGAAAGCATAGGCGAGGATCTCTTCCCCTCGGATTGCTTTCGGGACGAGTTCTTTTATTTGAGACAGATTGCCGTGCTGAAGTATTGTGTTTAGGCAAACTAAGGAGTGCATACAGATAGCAACTGAAAAGCCCAAACTCCTTGTCCGACCAAATGTTAGACACCACTGAATAGCTTCGCCTCTAGAAAGGCCAAGCCCCCCAAGTTCTTGAGGGGCTATTAATCCTAAAAATCCTTGTTGGGCCAAGTCTTTAAATACTTTGTTAGGAAACCACTTTTTGTCCTCCCAATCCTTTATAAAGGGGTCGATATGGTTTGAAATAAACCTTAAAGTAATTTCTGTAATATCATTAATATCATTCATCTGCCCGTGACTTCTTAACTTCAAAATGGTACAATCGGAGACCAGGTTTAGTAAAATGAAAAAGTGGATAATTTAGTCGATCAAATTAAAACTGCGCTCAAAGAAGTGAAGGATCCCGAGCTGAAGCTCGATGTATGTTTTTTGGGGTTGATAAGAGACATTTTAGTGAAAGAAGAGGAAGTCATCATAACAATGACTCTTACCTCCCCCGCCTGTCCAGCTGCGGGAAGTTTGGTAGACGAAGTGCAGAAGAAAGCTGCAGCTGTGGTTAAGAACAAAGAAGTCAAAGTAGAGTTGACCTTTAGCCCGCCTTGGACTCCTCCAGACGAGGTGAAAGAGCTTTTTGGATGGAGTTAGCAGCTTTAGATTTAGAATTTGATGAAGTTTCAGATTTTAAACCTATTCTTAAATCTGCTTTTGATTGCTGTCAAAGTTTTTCTCAAGTAATTGCTAGCACCCAAATTAATCAGGTTTTAGAGGAGTTCTCAGAGGCTAAGAAACTTTTAGTTTTTCTCGCATTTTTAGAAGCAAGCTCGGATTATGATTTCAAACTGGAAGCTTTAAAGCTTGCTAGTAATTTTTTACTAAAAATTCAAATCGATGGTTTAACAGACGAAAAATTTTTAACCAGGTGCGGTGAGGGGGATTTTTTTTTGTGTTGCAAAAGTGCACTTTTAGTATCTGATACGAGTAAAGTAATTAAATCGAATATTGACACTTCGGACATCTTAGAGATTTTTTTGGCATACTTAGCAGGGTGTATATCAGCTGCGCTTAACATTACCCTTCAGCACTTAAGGGTTAGAGAACAATTTTCCAAGCCCATAGGTTCTTTTCAGTTGGTTCAAGAGCACGCAGTAAGCTGTTTTAATGTTTTCGAGATAATCAAAAGTCACATTATGTTATTTGACAAACTGTCTTATAAATCGATGGTTTACTCCCAGCTGTTGCATTATTTACAGAATGTAGGTTTGGGGGAAATTGATAGGTTGGTGCAAGCTTGTGGAGGTATAGGTTTTACAAAGGAGTTTAGGCTTCATAATTTTTTGAATAGATTTAGAAAGCTAGTGTTTTTAGTTGGTTAATGAAAGTTTTTATTTCAGCAGGGGAGAAATCGGGCGATATAATTTTGGGGGGTGTTTTAAGGGAGTTAAAAAAAAAATGCAAGATAGAGGCTTTTGGAGTTGGGGGGGAAGCTTGTTTGAGGGAAGGAGCTCAATTGATTGAGTCTGAAAATTCTTTGAGAGGTTTTGGTTTTTGGGAGGTTATTCCAAAACTTTACAGGCACATCACTTTTTTCAGATCGGTGATACAACAGCTTCTGGAGTTCAAACCAGACCTTGTTTTGCTTTGTGATTATGCAGAGTTTAATTACAGTTTGGCAAAAGTTTGCAGAGAAAGAAAACTAAAATGTTACTATGTCAGCCCTCCTCAAGTGTGGGCTTGGAGAAGTTATAGGAAAGATGTTTTGAAGAATTGCTTGATAGGTGGGGCGTTAGTACTGCCATTTGAGACTGAAATTTGGGGAGATGAGAAAAGATTTAGGTTTTTTGGTAACCCTTTGGCTTATTTAGCAAGCTTCAAAAGATGGAATCCAATTGAAAATCAGATTGCTATATTCCCAGGTAGTCGCCCTTCCGAGTTGAAAGTTTTGGGGAAGGTTTTAGCAGATTCTTGTTGGGAGCTTAAAAAATGGGATAGTAGTCTCAAATTTGTTGTTGCGTTGGCAGTGGAGGAGCAGCTTGCAAAAGAGGTTTTTAAAGATGAAATTTTCTCATTCTCCTCTGACAGTCTGAGTGTTTTGTCCTCGTCGAGAGTTGCAGTTATAAAATCCGGCAGTTCTACTGTTGAAGCTTGTGTTATTGGGGTTCCTTATTGTGTAGTTTACCGTGTTAACATTTTAACCGAAATTCTAGCGCGTTTTTTGCTTAAAGTTGATACCGTAGCTATTCCTAATTTGTTAGTGGCTGGAGCTGTTCCGGAGTTTGTGACGAACTTTTCTTTTAAATCAGAAAAAATCGTAAATTTTGTTATTGAAACTTTGTCTAGTAAAGAGAAAGAAGAAAGTCAACTAACCAAGCTTGCGAAAGTTAAAGAGAAGTTATTAGCGAAAGAGCAGAACCCTTTTGCAGAAATCTCAGACCACATTATTCATTTGCTAGGTTAAATTCAATTTTCAAATTTTCCAATGCAAGCTAAACTAAAGTACCAGCTTTTAGCGCTTTGAGTACTGAGTAGCTTTTCTAGCTTTATGAAGGCCGTATTTCTTTCGCTCAACTTTTCTGGCATCTCTTGTAAGTAACCTCGCGCTCTTGATCATTTTTCTGGTTTCAGGTTGATACTCAACTATGGCTCTAGCTGTAGCAAGCCTTAACGCTTCAGCCTGAGCGCTTTTCCCAGAACCTTTGATTGTTGCCTTTATATCAAAGGCATTTTCAAGCTGCAAAAGCTTCAAAGGGTAAAGAGCTGTATGGACAAGGCTTTCACTCCCAAAGTACTTTAGAGGGCTTAAACCGTTCACAGAAATTGTTCCTGAACCTGGTTTCAAAAAAACTCTAGCACAAGCTGTTTTTCTTTTTCCGATGGCCGCAAGTTGCCCTCCAATTGATTTCATTTCTAGCTATTAGTTTATCAAACTGATACACTCTTTAACAAGTCGACGCGTTTTGAATCATATACTTTCGACTTTGCACCAAAATGAATGAGGTAAGAGATTATATCGAGGCGCTCTACTCTGAAGGCAAGACATCTGAGCTGGCAAATTTTGTTAACAATTTGCCTGAGGATCAACTGTTAGATGTTTTTGCTTTATTACATGATGAGTTGAAGATAAAGCTGCTGAGACTTTTAAATTCCGAGAAAGCTATGAATCTTTTTTTGGAGTTAGATACTTCCGTACAAGCTTACCTCCTTGAAAGGTTCTCTCCTTCAGAGGCTGTTTTTTACCTAGATCAGCTTGATCCAAATCAAATCGTGGCAATTTTAGAAGAACTAAGTCCAAGTCTTAGGGAGCAGGTTCTCTTTGGTTTGGATTCAAAGAAAAAAATATCTGTCTTTCAACTTTTGGGTTATCCAGAGAACTCAATCGGTAGATATATAAATCTTGATTTTTTGGCTTTCAACTACGGCATTTCTGTGGATCAAGCTCTTCAGGGTATTAGACAAAGTGAGTTAGAAATTGAGGAATTGGAAAAGATTTATATTGTTGACCCCGATCGAACTTTTCTAGGGGCAGTAACTCTGCCTCAATTAGTAAAAGCTCCTTCGGACTTGAAGCTCGCTGAGCTGGTCTCGCAGGTAGATTATCTTAGGGCATCAGACACTATTGACAAAGCGGTGGATCTATTCTCTGACTCCGGAGAGAGTGTTTTGCCCGTAGTGGATGATAACTCCCGACTTGTTGGCACTATCAGAGCAAGCGACATTCTTGAGTTGGTAGAGCAGAAGGAGGCAGGCAGGGTTGCAAAGTTTGGAGGTACCCCAACAGCTGAGGACATAGACTATCGTACTAGCTCTATTTGGGAGATTTTCAAAGCTCGGGCTCTTTGGCTTGTTATTTTAGTTATTTTTGGAATGGTTGTGGCGGACTACATTGAGGATAAGTCAGCTTTGCTTCAAAAATTTATCGTTTTAGCCGCGTTTATTCCTCCTATTGTTGATATGGGAGGAAATTCTGGCAGTCAAAGCGCTACAATGACCATAAGAGCACTTTCCTTGGGCCAGGTTCCCCCAACCCTATGGGGGATGATAAGCTTGTTGAAAAGAGACTTCTTAATTGCCACTCTTTTAGGGTTAAGTTTAGCTGTGTTGAAAGTTGGCTTTAGTTTCGCTTTTCATCAAGATTTATCGCTAAGGATACTGTTAGTAATAGGTTTAAGTATGGGGGTTGTGGTAATCGTGGGTAGCGTCATTGGAGTCGTTCTGCCTTTCTGCGCAACCTGGCTTCGGCTAGACCCTGCAGTTTTAAGCGCTCCTCTTTTAACCTCGATAATGGATACTCTAGGTGTTGTAATTTTTCTCGGACTTGCAGCTTTAATTCTGGTTTGAACATTTTTTGTTTTTTTAAGCTCTTACTTAAAGTAACTTTAAGCTTGTTGGTATTTAGTTAAAATTACTTTAACTTTTTCTCTCTATAACATCTCTAAAAAAGAGCATTTTTTCGAAAAAAAATTTATCATCTACACTTTGATCCTCAGAGCTGTTAAATTTATTTATTACTTAACTCTATGAGCATTTTTGAGAAGAGACTCAATTTAAAGCCTTACGAGTACCCTTCACTTTTAGAATTCAGAGACGCCATAAGACATTCTTACTGGTTGCATACGGAGTTTAATTTCACAGGTGATGTGCAAGATTGGTTTGGTAAGACCAATGCTGTTGAAAGGACGGTCTTAAAGCGTTCTATGCTAGCTATATCTCAGATTGAGGTTGCGGTTAAGACGTTTTGGGCAAGAATTTTTGACCGGCTACCAAAGCCAGAAATAGCTGAGGTAGGGATGACCTTTGCAGAAAGTGAGGTTAGGCATTCCAATGCTTACTCGGCTCTTCTTGATTTATTAAGGCTTAACAAGGAATTTGAGAATTTGTCTAGAGTTCCTGTTTTAATTAAAAGATATGAGTATCTTGCGAAAATACAAGAGGGTCTAAAAAGTATGAAAGTAGAGGATTTCATTAAAACGCTCATCCTTTTCTCGGCTTTTGTAGAGCATATTTCGTTGTTTTCTCAGTTTCTAATAATGATGTCTTTCAATAAGTATAAAAGTATGTTTAAGGGTATTTCAAATGTTATAGAGGCAACAAGCAAAGAAGAGCAGATACATGGTTTATTTGGACAGGCTCTTGTTAGCATTTTAAGGCAGGAGGCTCCTCATGTTTTCACGGCCGACTTTGAAGGAGAAGTATGCGAGTTTGCCTTTCAGGCATTTTCCAACGAACTCGAGTTGTTAGAGTGGCTTTATGATGGCTCGGATCTGCCTTTCCTTCCCAAAAACAAGGTAGTTTTATTTTTACAGTATAGATTTGACTCGAGCTTGACGGGATGCGGTTTTAAAAAAATCTTTAACACCCCCAAAGAGTTGATTTCTGACTTATCGTGGTTTGAGAATGAGCTGTATGTGAAAAAAGAAAACGATTTCTTCAACAAACGCAGTGTTGACTATGCTAAAAAAATCCACACTTTTTCAGAGCACTCTTTGTTTTGAGGTATGCATATAAGCGCGGTCAAAGAGCCTGAGCTTTTTTATTGGTTGAACAATGATAGCAGGATTTTTCTTTCAAGGGATTATTTATTGCCAGGTGTAAGTCCGGAGGAGAGAGTATATCAAATAGCTAAGCATGCTGAGTCTATTTTAGGAATTAGGGGTTTTGCTGAAAAATTTTATGATTATGTTGCTAGGGGGTGGTTCTCTCTGGCAACTCCTGTTTGGACTAATTTTGGGCTAAGGCGGGGACTTCCAATCTCTTGTTATGGTTCTTTTATGGACGATGATAGCAGTTCAATCTTGTACACTGCAGCAGAGGTTGGAATGATGACCAAATTAGGTGGAGGAACAAGTGTTTACTTTGGCAAATTACGGCCTCGAGGAAGCCCTATCAAAGACAACGGCTTTAGCAATGGTAGCTTTTCTTTTGCCAAGTTGTTTGATTGTACGATTGATGTTTTTAGTCAAGGCTCAACTAGAAGGGGATTTTGTGCCGCTTACATTGACATAGAGCACCCCGACATAGAAGAGTGGGTTAGAATTCAAAGGGAAGGTTGCCCTATACAAATTCTGCATTGGGGAGTTTGCGTAGGGTCAGATTGGCTAAAAGAGATGAAAGAAGGAGACCTTAACAAACGAAGGCTTTGGGCAAAAATTTTAGAGTCAAGGGCTGAAGTTGGGGTGCCTTATATATTTTTTAAAGACAACGCAAACAAATTCAAACCTGAGGTTTATAAAAAGTTAGGTATGGAAATATATGCATCTAACCTATGTTCGGAAATTATGTTGCCCTCCAATAATGAAGAGAGTTTTGTTTGTTGTTTATCTTCCTTGAATCTTCTTCATTATGATGAGTGGAAAAATACTGATGCGGTAGAAACTCTGGTTTATTTCCTTGACTCTGTAATGGAGGACTTCATCAGAAGGGTTGAAGGTATTCAGTTTATGGAGAGGGCTTTTAATTTTGCAAATAGGCATCGCGCTTTAGGTTTGGGAGTTTTGGGTTGGCACTCGTATCTTCAACAGAATCTGGTTCCAATAGAGTCTTTAGAGGCTTTTAGATTGAACAAAGAGATTTTTAAGCTTATTTGGGAAAAAGCAAACGATGCCTCTCAAACTCTTGCAAAGAAGTATGGTGAGCCAGAGTATTTAAAGGGAGAAGGAAGAAGGAATGCAACTTTAATTGCTGTTGCTCCAACTAAAAGTTCTTCTTTTATTTTGGGTCAGGTATCTCCGTCGATAGAGCCTTTAACATCAAACTATTTCGTGAAGGATTTAGCAAAAAACAAAGTTGAGTATAAAAATCCTTTTTTAATAAGGCTTTTAGAACAGAAAGGCAAAAACACTGACAAAGTTTGGGATGACATAGCAAGGCATAACGGGAGTGTTCAGCATCTTGATTTTCTGTCTGATAATGAAAAAGCTGTATTCAAAACTTTTGATGAGATTTCTCAGTTAACACTTGTTAAGCTTGCTGCAGAAAGACAGAAGTTCATTGATCAAGGCCAATCTTTAAATCTCATGATACATCCCCTCACCCCTCCCAAAGATGTAAATCAACTTATTTTGATTGCTGAGGAGCTGGGTATTAAAAGTTTGTATTATCAACACAGTATTAATGCCGCGCAAGAGTTTAACAGAGACCTGCTGCTTGGCTGCAGAATGTGTGAAGCTTAATTTTTTGTTAGAAGCCCCAGGTCTACAAAAAAGAGAGGAGAATCAGATAAATAAAACATAATTTCCTAAACGCAAAATCGAAGTGCGAAAACTGTATTTCTAAACCTAAAGCAGTGCTGAAAGGTAGTAATTTTTAAAATCACAGCGGCAGAGGGAATTTTTAGTTGAAAAAAATTAAAAACAAATAAATTACTTAAGTCAAAAGAAAAGTGAGTGAGTCAAAAAAACCGGATTTGAAAAAGGATCGGCCATATTTGTTTCAAATTCACATTTAGTTAATCATCTTAATAGCTTTGTAAATTTTTATTTTATATTTTTTTTGCTTTGGAGATATAACAAAATTCTTGATGATTTTTGTAGTGCTGATAAAGATTTTAGTTTTACTGCTTTTAATGAGGTAACTTTAACGTAACATTTTTTCGAATTGCTTTTTTTAACGCTCCTCTCGAGCAATCGCAAGAGCTTAGGCATTATTTTTTAACTGGATACCTTTAAGCTGTCTGTATCAATGAAGTTTTTTGCCTCTATAATTAAACAACCCCCCTAAAAATTGGCATAACAAAGTTTAAGGGTCGCGCGGTGCAGAGTTCATTTAATCCTTGGTTGGTATTTCACGGGGACTTAAACGAAATTTGGGAAATCTTTTTCAGTCAGTTTGCAAGTTGTTCAGGATAACTACTTCGCATCAGCCTCCCTATAATGCAGGCCAAGATTTGGACCTCATAGTAAAAAATTTTTTTGATCAGTTTGAGCGCTGGCTGGAGGACCTACAAATCAGGTACCTAAGAACTGGACGCAAAGGTAAAGCAAGACTGGCAAAAAATTTAGCTCAACGTATTGGTGATGAAAGATTTTCTTACTCACTCTACAGGATTAAGTTAGCAGTTTTTTTAGAAACCCTAGCTTTTGGCTCTAATACACGATCTGAGGAGGCACTTTTTAAGCTAGCTAATTTTTTCAATTGTTTCGCAAGGGATATGGTTTTGGACACTCGAGAAGAGCTAATAACTTTCTTTAGCTTGTTCAGACTGCTTCTTGACTTTTGCCCTGCAAAGGCTGCGCTGCCAAAAGTAGCAGCAGGCTTGTTTTTTTAAGTAAACAGTTTGATTTGGAGCCTTTTATCACAGACTTTTTAGGCGATAAATTGCAAGAGCTTCAGGATTTAGAAAGGCGTATTCTGCAGGATGCAGATAGAGATCTCAATAGGCGAATAGATTATCTAAGGAGGCTATTTCCTTTTTTCTCCGGGGGCAGGCCGGAGCCTCTAGATGAATCCTATGGAGTCAAACAGGATATCATGCCAGAGGGGCAAGGCAGCCCCGCGGATCAAACCCCCAGAAATCCCAATTTTTTTAACCTCTCAATCAACGGCAGCGCGGGTCAACCTCAAGGGGGCTTTTTTTTGGATAATTTTAACGATATCAAAGACAAAGCTTTAAGACGGCCTCCGCTTAATAAAGACTTATTTAATCAAGAGCCTAATCTTGGTTTTTCTCAGGATGAAGATGAAACACAAATAACAACATTTGCAGATTTTAGGAAGCTCCTTCGGGAGGTTATCAGCCCTAGAGGCTCGAGTGAACGTATAGAGTTTCAGATAAATATGTCGCAAGTTTGGCGGCAGTTTAAAAGTTTGTTGAGACTTTTGGGTGCTGACAGACTGCTAAAAGGAGGGCAAGCTTATGTTTCTGAGGAAGCAATTTTGTTTCATAACCTCGTAGTTATGATAAATGATGTCCTGACTCTCTTATCTCAAAGGTCGGATTCTCAAGAAGGCAGTGTAAGTACTTTAAGTGAGTCACGCAATTTTGAGAATGCAGCCGTGTGTTTGACATCTGATATTTTTGAAATTTTTGTAAGGATTTCTTTTGAGGCACAAAAAAGAGGCTTAGTAAGCGGTTTTTTGCTGTTTATAGATTTAACCAGGATAGCTTATGAGCAGGTGGGTTGCGGCTCTTTAGAGTTTCTAAATATAATTGAGCGAGTGATCACCGAAACCAGCTTTATTTGAGTTTACTAGTAATTCTCAACAAAATTTTTAGCGTTAAGCTAAAATTACTTTTAAACAGGCACTAAATCGGCGCATGATACTGTTTAAGAATACTGTCTTTCGGTTAACTTTCTGCTACTTTTTGTGAATTGCAAAACTTTATCTGAGTCAAGTCAGGGACACTTCTTTGTTCTAACGTAGAAAGTTTTAACTTTTCAGTGGGGAAGATCTCAAAGTAGTGAACTTTAAGATATTGTTTTTGTGTTCAGCTTCATTAATCAATTCAGCCGAGTTTTTTTTCAAGTGCTATTGAAAAAAAGACTGATCAACTTCAAACTTAGTCGTCGGGTTTATTTAGGTAGCTTAGCAGGGTGTTTTAACGAAGGTGGTTAGCTTGGTTTTAGCGAGCTAGTTTAAGAAACTAAGTAACCGAAAAGCGACTAAGGGATGTACTTGAATCTGCAGAGGAGCAACTTAGGAAGATGAGTAAATTAAAAAGACTTCAGTTAGTACGATTTAGGGCTACGGTTAGGAGGAGTTGTTGATAAAATATAGTGTTTTTTACAGAAAATTGGACAAAATCTCTTAATTCTACTTTAAAAAAACTACGGCCATAACATTTAAAAACTAGCCTAAGCTTTAAACTCTAAATTTCAGTCAGTCTTCTTTCCAACTTCGGTAGTTTAAGATCTCTGTGTACTGCACTATCACTTTTTTAAAGTGTATTTTCAAAAGCTTCAATTTAAAGAGGCAGCTACTAAATTTAAAACCAAGCTAATAAAAACAGGAGTCCACAATTTAAATCTTCCCATATCAGAATTTATTACTCATTTTATGTTAATATAAACGATGTTAGTAGAGCTAATATATTGATAAAAGGTAGTTTTCAAAGAGGCTGCGACTAGATTGGTTCTACAGTTGTTTTTTAGGGAGGTTTAAATCCTATATAAAGTCAAGCTACCCTAGTTGATGTGAAGAGTTATAGCCAATCCTCCGAAAAATTTTCTTACATAGGCTTTTAAGTTGTTGGTTTGCTATAAAACATTAAACGCAAAGTTAACAATTTTTACAACTTTAAGCATAATAGTTTTGAAACGGCTATGTTTTCAGACGAACTTCAGAGGGCCATTCGTTCAGTGAGAAGGGCTATGGAGGGCTTAACTAGAGTGCTCAGTAAAGCGGTTTCCTGCGTAAGGAGAAGTGTGGGCTATCGAGACTCAGGCATTAGAAGTTGGCGGGACTTTGTTACAACGGCTTACTCGAAAGACCTTGATGTCAGAGCACAAACTTTGGAAACTTTGGAGCGGCAGTGTCAGGCAAGGCTAGATCGACTTAGACTCCCTGAGAAAGGCCATCCATCGAATCCGTTTTTTAAACATGTTAAACGAAAGAAAGCTTTGCGAAATTTGCGAGGTTTGTTAAAGGGTTTTCATCCAACTTTTTCAGGGCCGTGGAACCCTCTAAATCTTTTCGTCTTGTGCTTCATGTATGTGCATGATCGGCCTAGATTTAACCGAATCCAGAAACAACTTCATGAAGTTCTTGAGGCTAACTTAGAAGCTTCAGGGGAAGTTTTGAAAGATCTTTTTTCTAAAACAGATGAAAAGACGCTAACTCTTTTTCAAAACTTTGCCCTTTTAGCGGGTTCGCTTTTGCCTGTAGAGCAATCAAGAATTTTGGCTACTCAGATTTTAGAAGCTGCTTCAATTTTAGCTATCTCAGATCTGTTTTCTTACTCGGGAAATCCTCGGAAAGAAGCAGAGGTTGCAAAAATTTATGCTTTAAGTAAGGCTTGTAGGTTTTGCCTCCCAGAGAGGGTTAAGAGTGTGTTCAGCTTTCTACTACTAAGAGAGTTTTCAACTCGGTTTTTTTCTTGCCTAGATTACCGATTTAGTTACATCCTGGACTCCCATAAACTGCGAGCGGTTGCCACACTCTTTGAAGAATTGTTGATCAAGGTCGAATATTTAAAAAACCATCCAGACTGCGCAACCACCATTAGCGAGGTTTGTGAAAAACTGGCTATCTTCTTAGCATTTCCGGAGTTCCATAAGGTTAAAACTATTGTAGACCGAATCCAACAGCCGCCAAGCGAGGGAAGTAATTAGCCGTGTTGCAAGTTTATAAGTTAGCAACTTGTAGGCTTTGGAAAAGGATTTTAAATTTTTAGCCTTCAAATCTTTAAATTATGTCAAATTTCAAAAAATGTTTCTTTGCTCAATTCATGACTAGTAAGTAGCAAAATCCTTTTAGAGGGCCTCACTCCTCACTGGTCGCAGCCTCCTCAAAAATAGATATAATTTGACCCACAACATATACTGACTTGATTTAGATAGATATTGAGTTAAATCCAAGCCGCACTCTCTAAAGTGCCCCTTCTATACTCTCTCTGTTCCGGTCGCAGCCTCATCAGAATTAAACATTATTTTATTATTGTTAGAGGATTTGCCTCTTAGACAAACTTCTTACCAAGTTGTAAGCACCTTTTTTAAGTTGTAGCCCCTAACTAAACCTTGGTGGCAGCCTGTTTGAGATAGAACAGCTTATAATATGAACTAAAACATAAACCGAGCAAAAAGTTGCTATCAGAACTAGGCTCGCCCTGCCATTACTACGCCATCTTGCTTGTCGCCTTTCAAAACAGGATGCCACCATTTAGTCGCTAATAAAAAAGAGGATGCCACAATTTTTGTTTTGGCACACCATTTTGCTTATCACCTTTAAAATGAGGCTGCAACCAATAGGGCATGTAAGACATTGCGGCTAGGATTTAATTTAATGTTTTAGTCCACAGCATATGCTGTTCTATTTTAAAGAGGCTGCGACTAGTAGAGGGGTACGGACTGTGAACTAAAACATAAACCGAGTAAAAAGACTGCGACCAAGCTCAGGCTCGCCCTGCCATTACTGAACCATTTTGCTTGTCGCCTTTCAAAACAGGATGCCGCCATTTTGTCAATCAGAAATCAAGAGCATGGTAATTGTTATAAATCCTGAAAAAGGTGGTTGCTTCAAATGTCCAAGATCTTTAAGTTAAGCCAAAACAAAAACAGGATGCCACCATTCCTAGGCAATTTTAAAAGAGGCTGCGACCAGAGGGGATAACTAATTGGTATAAATGTTTTAGTCTACAGCATATGCTGTTCTATTATAGGGAGGCTGAGACCAGGGGGGATAGGATGTCACCAACTTGTCAATAAGGAATCAAGAGCATGGTAATTGGTATAAATCCTTAAAAAGGTCGTTGCTTGAAATGTCCAAGATCTTTAAGTTAAGCCCAAAACAAAAAGAGGATGCCACCATTTTTTTTAGGCAATAGAATATCAAGAATAACAACTGTCAAATAAGGAATTGATAAAAGGTAGTATTTAAGGAGGCCGCGACTAGGCTAGAGTAGAGTTACCAACTTATCACCTTTAAAATGAGGCTGCAACCAATAGGGCATGTAAGACATTGTGGCTAGGATTTAATTTAATGTTTTAGTCCACAGCATATACTGTTCTATTTTAAAGAGGCTGCGACCAGATTGGTTCTAAACAAAAAGAGGATGCCACCATTTTTAGGCATTTTAAAGAGGCTGCGACCAAATTGGTTCAATTTATACGCTGTTCTATTTTAAAGAGGCTGCGACCAGTAGAGGGATACGGAAATCCGAAAGCGACCAGGAGAGAGAGGATGCCAACAATTTTAGGCAACAAGATATCTAAAATAATATCTATCAAATAAGTAATTGATAAAAGCTAATATTTAAGGAGGTTGTGACTAAGCTAGAGTTGGAAGTAGCCTTTGGGTACTACACCGCCGAGGTATAGGGTGTTTTTGGCTTGTTTTGCAGTGGTAGCCTCTTTAGCAGTGTAGTA
>Ga0308417_1001194_pt1 | contig 18048 bp, 15 predicted proteins | sample HotsprSampleOS65_FD_203528 | JGI IMG/M metagenome (GOLD analysis project Ga0308417, IMG submission 203528) | Hot spring phototrophic mat microbial communities from Octopus Spring, Yellowstone National Park, Wyoming, United States - 20090730_OS65 ... | reverse complement strand
GGCTCCGCCCCGTGCTGCACGCCCGACTCGATGCCCGGGCGAGCGGTTTCGGCTTCGAGTCGGTACGCGAGCGGCTCCTGACCGCCAGCCGGGGCGGCAGCGATTTCGGCGGCCTTTTCCTGGGTTTAAGCCTCTTCCTGATCGTGGCCGCGTTAATGCTCGTCGGCCTGCTCTTCCGGCTGACACTGGAACGTCGGGCCAAGGAGATCGGTCTGCTATTGGCCGTCGGTTACCGGGTGTCGGTCCTGCGACGACTCCTCCTGCTCGAGGGCTTGCTCGTGGCCGTCGCGGGTTCGTCACTCGGGCTTCTGCTCGGTTTGGGTTATAACCGGCTACTCCTGAGCTTCCTCGGGCAACTCTGGCCCGATCCCGAAATCACTTCCGTGCTTCGCCCGCACGCCAGTGGATCGAGCCTGCTGATCGGCTTCACTTCGACGGTCGGTGCGTCGACCTTCGTCATTTACCTCGGTATTCGCGGGCTTGTGAAAATAAGCCCCCCCGCTCTACTACGCGGCGAAACAACGTCGGTGATGGCCGTGGAATCTCGGCCGGGACGTTTCGGCCAACTCGTTGTTGGTGCCCTACTCGCCTTGGGATCGGTTTCGATCGCACTGGGGTGTTCCGTCTCCAACCCGGATTACCAGGCCTTAACGTTCTTCTCGGGCGGCGGATTATTGCTAACCGGCGGGCTGCTCGGCTTCCGGCGATGGATGGACCGCGGCCGCCACGGGGTGGTCACTAGCCGGGGGGCCGTGGCCCTGCTCCGCTTAGGCAGCAAGAATGCGGCCCGGAACCCGAACCGGAGCCTTCTGACGGCGTCACTCCTGGCCTCGGCCGCGTTTCTCCTGGTCGCCGTCGAGAGTTTCCGCCGACACACGGGAGCGGAGTTCTCGGAGAAACACGGCGGCAGTGGCGGCTTCGATCTGATCGGCGAATCGGACCTGCCGGTCTACGAACCGCTCAGCGCACTGAGTGTGACCCGGGCCTTGGCCCGGACCTATGCCACGGACCATCCGGGGTACGAGGCGGCTGCTAATCGTGTCGCGACCGAACGGGGCCTGTCCCACGCCGACGAGGCCGCGCGCACCGAAGCCGCGATGCGGGTGGCGGCCGACTATCCCGAATTCACCGCAGCCGCGAGCGGGTTGCGTGACCTGCAAGTTTTTTCGCTGAGACTTCGCGACGGGGATGACGCCAGTTGCCTGAACCTTTTCCAGGCGGCGCGACCACGTGTCATCGGCGTGCCCGACGACCTGATCGCCCGGGGCGGGTTCAAGTTTTACCAGACACTGGCGAGCCGCCCCGAGGAACACGAGAACCCCTGGCTGCTCCTCAAAAGCCCACCGACCGATGGCGCTCTTCCCGTCTTCTGTGAGCAGAACACCGCCCAATGGATGCTCAAGAAAACGGTCGGCGACGAACTCACCATACCGGGCGACAACGGCGAGCCGCTCCGACTCAGGATCGTGGGAACCTTGAGCGACAGCCCCTTTCAAAGCGAACTGCTCATGTCGGACGCCTCATTCGCCCGGGCCTATCCGGGCGCCACGGGCTACCGGGTCTTCTTGATCAGTACCGCGAAGGACCAGGTCGAGTTGTCCTCCCGGGCGCTCAGCGCGGCTTATCGGTCGTTCGGGTTGATCGTGCAATCGACCCGCGAGCGGGTTGCCGCGTTCCAGAGCGTCATCGGGGCGTACCTGACGACTTTCCAACTCCTGGGGGGTCTGGGCCTGCTCCTCGGCGTGCTGGGGTTGGCGGTCGTCGTACTCCAGGGTATCTGGGAACGGGTCGGCGAGCTGTCTTTGCTACGGGCCGTCGGTTATCGCCCGAGTCAGTTACAGTTCCTGGTCCTCGTCGAACACGTCGGGTTGCTCGTAGTCGGTCTGGTCATCGGTGTCACGGCGGCACTCCTGTCCATCGCCCCTAACGTACTCAGCGGGGCCGAAATCCCCGTGTCGCGTCTCGCGGCCATCCTGCTCGTCGTGCTCGGGTTCGGGTTAACCGTGGCGTCGCTCGCGACATCCGGTATTCTGCGAGTACCGCTCATCCCCGCCCTGAGACGCGAGTAGGGACATGATCAAGCTTGGCATACTCGACTTCGACACCTCTCATGCCGTCGAGTTCACCAGACGGCTCAATAATCCCGAGGGAACACCGCCAGACCAGGTCGTCGAGGGGGCGCGGGTGGTGATCGGTTGTCCGGGGGAATCGAAACTCTCCCCGGAGCGGATCGAGGGATACGCGAAGCAAATGAAGCAGTGGGGCATACGCCTGGTCGATGACCCGGCCGAGATGATCGGCAAGGTCGATGGCATGCTCATCGAATCGGTGGACGGGACCGTTCACCTGGAGCGGGCAAGACCGTTCCTCGAGGCCGGCATTCCGTGTTTCATCGACAAGCCGTTCACCTGCTCGGTTGCCGACGCCCGGAAGATCTGCGAGTTATCCCAGAAGCATCGGGCTGCCGTCTTCTCCTCGTCCTCGCTCCGCTTCGCGCCGGAGGTGGTAGAATTCGCCGCGGACCCTCAGCCGGGGAAACTGCTCGGTTGCGCGGTTCACGGCCCCGCACCGCTCTCCCCCGTGCCGGAACGTAATGCCGGACTCTTCCACTACGGGATTCATGTCGTCGAGATGCTGTATACCTTGATGGGGCCGGGGTGCAGACGTGTCACGAACGTCAGGGAAAAAGAGGTCGAGGTCGTCACCGGGCACTGGAGCGACGGGCGGATCGCGACGGTGCGTGGGATCCGCTCGGGGGCCAGTGGCTATGGATTCACTGCTTTTTCGGAAAAGAGCATTAAAACCGTTGCGGTCGGGACGACGTTCATTTACCGGGAACTGCTGAAACAGATCGTGCGGTTCTTCCGGACCGGGCGGCCACCGGTCGATCCCCGGATCACCGTAGAGATCATGGCGTTCATCCAGGCGGCGAACAAGAGTGGGGCCAACCACGGCTCCGGTGAATCGGTGCGGCCCTGAGCGAGGTCGAGACAAGTTTACGCAAGCCGGTACAACAATGAGGCAAGTTATCCTGATCAGCGTCGCACTTATGGGCACCTGTCCTGTGGCCGCGGAGGACTGGCCGCAGTGGCGGGGACCGCGGGCGGACGGGACCTGGCAGGCCCCCAAGTTGCCGCGGGAGTGGCCCCGGGCTGGCTTAAGAACGGTTTGGAGGCAACCGGTGGGCGGGGGGTATGCCGGGGTCACGGTTCTCGGGGGTCGTGTCTATACCCTGGACCTCGAAGCCCCGATCGCTCCGCGGCCCAAGGACGCCCCAGAAGACGACCGACCGGACGGGTTCGAGCGGGTCCGGTGCTTCGAGGCGACGAGCGGCCGGGAAGTTTGGTCCCACCGTTACCCAGTGCGTTACGGGAACCTGGGCGGTTACGCCAACGGACCCAGGACCAGTGTGACGATTCGGGACGGCCGAGCTTACAGCCTGGGGGCAGTCGGTCATCTCTATTGTTTCGACGCGGCCAGCGGAAAGGTCATCTGGCAACACGACACGGTTAAGGAGTACGGGGCCAGGGTCCCTGAGTGGGGCTTCGCCGGCTCTCCGGTCGTGGACGGCGAACTCGTGATCACTCACCTAGGGGCCGCCCGCGGCGGTTGTGTGGTGGCGTTCGATCGCCACACCGGTCAGGAGAAGTGGCGGGCCCTCGACGACCCCGCGGGTTACTGCACACCAGCACTCTTCGATACGGCCGCCGGTCGCATCCTCGTAGTCTGGACGCCTCGGCACATTCACGCACTCGACCCCACTGACGGACGCTCACTCTGGAGAGTCCCCTACGAGGTCACCTATGGCGTTTCGATCGCCGGGCCGATCTGTCAGGAGGGGATCGTGTTCGTCACCGGTTACTGGGAGGGGTCCAAGGCGATCCGGCTGGGGGCCAGACTCACCGATCAGGAACTGCTCTGGACGGATAACAAGAACCTCCGTGGACTGATGGCACAACCCCTCTACCGAGACGGTCACGTCTACATGATCGATAAGGATCGGGGCCTGACCTGCTTCGAGCTGAAAACCGGACGGAAAATCTGGGACGACGACAACACACTCACCCCCCGCGGCCGCAACCCCCATGCCAGCATCGTCTGGCTCAACGACGGTGACCGGGCTTTGGCCCTCAACTCGCGGGGAGAGTTGATACTCTGCCGTCTCAACCCGCAGGGCTACCAGGAGGAGTCGCGCACGAGGATTCTGAGCGGCCGGGTGTGGGGACACCCGGCGCTGTCCGGTCGGTTCCTCTACGCCAAAACCGACGGAGCCGAGGCCTGGCGAACGGCCGGTGCCTGTGAATTGGTCTGTGTCGAGTTGGTGCCCCCGGAGAAGCCCGAGTGAGCCAGACAGGTAACATCCGCCAGGCGTCCGGCCACTCGGGTTTAGGAGCATTCAACGCTTTGACGGTATCCGGCATGTAATTAGTGTGTGGGAATCTAGGCCACCCCCGACCAGGAAGCGGTGCCGTCTACACACACCCGTTACGCCGGTGTTTGTCTCTGCCGGTTTGTCCTGACCGTACACGCGGGATCGGCCGTCATTCACGGCCCCTGGAGGCGAAACAGCCCGAAGAGCAGGCGAACCACCCCACCCTTCATGCTCGCCTTGCCGCTGAGCTTTTCACCGCCGGTGACCGTCAGCTTAACAGTGTCTTTCCCGCTCGGCGAGCCGGTCCCGAAAGCGTCCTTGAGGACCGCCTTGAGTTCGTCCGGTTTCAGCTTCTGCCCCAGGAGGGGGGCCAGCTTGGCGGCCGACAACTCCAACGAAACGACCGGGGCCGGCGCCGACTTCGCTCGCAGGCCGGCCTTGATCGCCTGACCGTCGGGTTCGATGCTCAGCGCGATGACGTCGTCCGAGACGGCCAACCAGACCTTGCTAGTGCCGAATATCTGCCGGAACTCCTCCGGTGCGCCCCTGACAGTGACGCTGTGCAAAGTGAAGTTCCCCGTCTTCTCGATGTCGAAATCGAATTCCGCGGCATCGCCGGCGAACGGGGCCAGGTCCTTGACGAGTTTCTCGATCTCTTTACCGTCCTTGACCGCGATGGCGGCGATCAGACTGTAATGGCTCTTGGCATCCGGGCCGTGGATGGCGAAAGCGACATCAATCTCCCCGGCCTTGAGGGTCGGCCCGAACGTCTTGAAAACGCGCTCGAGCAGCGCCTTTTCTTGCTCCCCGGGTACGTCCTTCAGCGCTTCCGATATGACAGAATCGAGCGCCGTGGCCAACTCCTTTTTCAACTCCTCGGGCAGTTCCTCGCGAACGGTGAGATGCAGGGCTGGCTCTTTGCCGGCGACGATCGCGGCCGGCAGACTCTTTCGTTCACCGAGCGCGGCGATACCCCGTGCCAGGACGGAATCGGATTTGGCCGTCAGTGCGAATTCGAGGGACAGGTCCTCGGTCTTCTCGTCGATGACGATGCGGGCCGACAACTCCCGTGCGTCGTTCAGAAAGGTCTTGATGCCGGCGATGGTTTTTTCCGTCGCGGTGTCGAGGACCGCTTTCTGCGCGGCCGACTCGTTACCGCTTTCTTTTTTCCGTTGCTCCGCCAGCCCCAGTTCGATTTGTCCGATCAGGAAGGTCTTCAGCTCGTCGGGGATACGGTCGAAGCGGACAACCCCCGAGGCGACCGCACCGGGGTCCCGCGCGAAGTAGTCTCTCGGGCTGGGCAGCATCTTCGGGTCCAGGTCGTTGGCGGTACGGCCGAAGTAGGCATAGCCGTGCTCGAAGCGGATGAACAGTTCGTTGAGCGTCGGCACGGCCGCCCGGAGGAGACCGCCCTCGGCCTTTTCCGTGGTGATTTCCAGGCGGTCTCGCAACATCCCCAGGAAGCGCTCCTTGTCGGCCACCGGGACCATGATCGTCAGCGAGCTGTTGACAATGTCCGGCGTGAGGGTGGCATACAGACCGAACGGTTGTGTGGGGTCGATCCCTTCCAGTCCTTTGCCGTCGGTCGTGATCTGCTTGATGGCGTTGCGGAGCTGTTTCACCAGGTCGTCCTGCCCCGAGAGGCCGACGAGATACTCCGCCTTGGCGATCAACTCGTTTGCCGAGCGGAGCCGCAACTCGATCGTCGGCTCGGGCGGTTTGGCCGGCTGGGCCTGCGCCAGCCCGGCCGGGACGAGAAGAACGGCTAATCCCACCAACCACCTCAGAGTCATGGTCACATCTCCACGGGCACTCTCGGAGTACGGGAACGTTCCCGAGATTGCATGTTATACCCGCAAGACGGTGCCGAGTGTCAAAGGCAAAGAGAAATCGTAAAACCGCGGTAACCGGGCCAGGACCGTGGAGGGTGTCATGAGTCATAAAACCTGGGGCGGGCGGTTCGAGGGGCGGACGGACGTCCGGGTCGAGGCGTTCACCGAATCGATCACGTTCGACCGGCGATTGTTCCGCCACGACATCCGCGCGAGCCAGGCTCACGCCGCCATGCTCGCTTCGGTGGGTCTGTTGACACTCACCGAGGCCGAGGCCATCCGGGCGGCACTCGACGAGATCAGAAGCGAGATCGAGGCCGGGAAGATGGACTACTCGGTCTCGCTCGAAGACATTCACACGCACATCGAACACGCACTCATTGAGAGGCTCGGAGACACCGGTCGCAAACTGCACACGGCCCGGAGCCGAAATGACCAGGTCGTGACGGACATGAAGCTCTGGGTCCGCGACGCGATCGCCGATCTGGACGGTTTACTCGTCGATTTGCAGCGGGCGTTCGTCGAGTCCGCGACCCGGGAACGCGGAGTGATCTTGCCGGGGTATACGCACCTCCAGCGCGCCCAACCGGTCCTGGCCGCGCACTACTTCTTGGCCTATGTCGAGAAGTTCCAACGCGACCGGGAACGACTGGCGGACTGTCGCAAGCGGGTCAATGTCCTGCCCCTCGGGGCCGCCGCCCTAGCCGGCACTTCCCTACCGATCGACCGCGAGTTCGTCCGCCGTGAACTCGGCTTCGATTCCATCGCCCGGAACAGCCTCGACGTCTCGAGCGACCGGGATTTCCTGCTGGAATACGTCTTCTGCCTGTCACTGATCGCCGTACACCTCAGCGGCTGGGCCGAAGAGTGGGTGATCTGGAGCAGCACGGAGTTCGACTTCCTCGACCTGCCCGAGGCTTTCTGCACCGGCTCCAGCATCATGCCGCACAAGAAGAACCCCGACGTCTTGGAACTGACACGCGGTAAGTCGGGCCGCGTGATCGGAGCACTCCAGCAGTTGCTAGTCCTCGTCAAGGGCTTGCCCCTGGCTTACAATCGCGACCTGCAAGAGGACAAGCCGGCACTCTTTGACGCGCACGACACCGTCGCCGGGTGCCTTGCCCTCGCCGCACCCCTGGTCGAAAAAACCCGGCTCAAGCGGCAGTCGATCGAGTCCAAGCTTGATAGTGGCTTTCTCGACGCGACCACACTCATGGAGGCCCTCGTTTCGCGCGGACTTCCGATGCGGTCGGCCCACGAAGCGGTCGGCAAACTCGTCAAGGAGTGTCTGGAGCGGCGGCTTCGCCTCATCGACTTGCCGGACAGCGCATTCGACGCGCTCGTCCCCGGACACGGGGCGGCCATACGAGCCGGTCTGGGAGTGACCAACGCGGTCGCGGCCTTTCGTAGCTACGGCTCCACGGCCCCGGCCGAGGTCGATAAGCAACTGTCCGAGTGGCGAGACCGCTTGGGCCTAGGACAGGCCCCGGCCGCCTGAAGAGGACCTGAGGAGGGTTCGCGTCACGGCGAGCAACCTCATACGCCCCAAAGAATTAAGGCTCGAAGATCGGAACAGGCTGTCTCCCCGCAGCCAGAAGATGTTTCGCCCCGAGGCTGCCGCCGGGAACGAAACGCCGTAAGATAGCCGCGTTACTAGCTTCCTTCCTTCGATCTGGCCGGACGAAGCATCTGGCCCAGGCATTCGGCCGCTACTAATGATCCTTGTCATCCGTCCCGAGGCGACCCTCGAACAGATCGAACACGTCATCGCACGGGTTCGGGAACTCGGCTTCACGCCCCACGTCAGCCGTGGGGAGGCGCGGACGATCGTGGGCGTCATCGGTGACGAGACGAAGCCTGAAGCTCAGAACTTCTCAGCCATACCTGGTGTGGAGCAAGTTCTGAACATCATGAAGCCGTTCAAGCTGGCCAGCCGGGAGTTCCACAAGTCGGACAGCATCGTTTATGTCGGTAAGGTTCGCATCGGCGGCGGCAGCCTGGCGATGATCGCCGGGCCGTGTGCGGTCGAAGGCTACGACATGCTGGACACCATCGCCCGCTACGTCAAGGCCGGCGGGGCCAACATCCTCCGGGGCGGGGCGTTCAAGCCCCGTACCAGCCCCTACGCATTCCAGGGCCTTGGGGAGGAAGGACTGAAGATCCTGCGCGACGTGGGCCAGAAGTATGACATGCCGGTCGTCACCGAGGTCATGGACCCGCGACAGGTCGAACTGGTGTCGCGCTACGCCGACATGCTCCAGATCGGTGCCCGCAACATGCAGAACTTCGACCTGCTCAAGGAGTGCGGACGGACCCGCAAACCGGTGCTTCTCAAGCGCGGCATGAGTGCGACCGTCAAGGACTTACTCATGTCGGCCGAGTACATCCTTGCCGAGGGTAACACCGACGTTGTACTCGTCGAGCGGGGGGTGCGGAGCTTCGAGGACAGCACCCGCAACATGCTCGACCTGAGCGCTGTTCCGAACGTAAAAGGTCAAAGCCACTTGCCGATCATCGTCGATCCGAGCCACGCCACCGGTCGGCCCGACCTGATCCCCAGCATGTGTCGGGCCAGTGTCGCGGCCGGGGCCGACGGGGTCCACGTCGAGGTCCACAACTGCCCTGAGAAAGCCCTCTCGGACGGACCACAGGCCCTGCTACCCCACCAGTTCCTCGATCTCATGGGCGACTTGCGTCGTCTGGCGGGGGCACTCGGCCGCGAATTCTGGACCGCGAGCGAGAACTGACCGGACCCGATCTTCCTGTGGTCAAGTCCGCAGTCCCGGGGTCGTTGAGTCACTCACCACAACGTCACGCCACGCGGAGTAGCCATGGCCCGAAAGAAGTTCGTGGCCGGTAACTGGAAGATGAACACGACGCGGGTCGAGGCCCGAAACCTGGGTTCGTCCCTCGCCACCGCCCTCGGTGACAACTGTCCCGTCGACGTCGCCATTTTTCCGCCCTTCGTCTGGATCCCCGCAGTGCAAGATGTCGTCTCGGGGTCGTGCGTCAAACTGGGGGCCCAGAACGCGCACCACCAGTCGAAGGGTGCTTACACCGGAGAGATCAGTGCGTCGATGCTTCGCGAGCTCGGTTGCGAGTATGTCATCATCGGGCACAGCGAGCGGCGATACGGCATCGGCGAGAGTGATGCCCTGATCAACGAGAAGGTCCACACGGCCCTGGATGCCGAGTTGCGGGTGATCCTGTGCGTGGGCGAAACCCTGACCGAGCGGGAGCGGAACCTACAGGGACGTGTCTTGCAGCGGCAGGTCTTCGCGGGTTGTGCCGGGCTAAGCAACGGCCAACTCCATCGGCTCGTCATAGCCTACGAACCGGTTTGGGCCATCGGGACCGGTCGCGTCGCCACGCCCGACCAGGCCCAGTCAGCGCACCGCGACATCCGCCTGCGTCTGTCCCAACTCTTCGGCGAGCCGATCGCTCAGGGGCTCCGCATCCTCTACGGCGGGTCGGTCACGGCGGACAACGCCTCGGACTTACTCGCCCAGCCCGACGTCGACGGGGTCTTGGTTGGTGGGGCGAGCCTGAACCCCGAATCGTTCCTGAACATCGTCCGTGCCGCCGTCGCGGCACAACACACGGCCGCCCCGAGCTGACCTGGACACCCCCTTGCACCCGGACACTCTCCGGTAACTGGACACCCCCAGCACCCCGACCCGAAGGACTGAGCTTCTGCATACGGTGACTCAAACCATCGAGCCGATTCCCGATTACCGAACGGAGGCCACTGTGACACTCTTCGCGATCTGGCATACGATTTCCCACATCCTCAATCTTGTGGTGATGGGCCTGGGGCTGATCCTCATGCTGATCGTTCTCATCCAGCGGGGAAAGGGCGGCGGTCTGGCCGGGGCCTTCGGCGGGGCCGGCGGGTCCAGCCCCTTCGGCTCTCGCACCGCCGACCAGTTCGTGAAGATCACCCTATGGTTCGCCGCCGTGTGGGTGCTCGTCATCATGATTCACGTCAAGGTCGTCAAGGCGGATATTGCCGAACAGAAGGAACGTAACGTGATCGGTAACAGCTCGGGGTGATGACTCGCTGTCCCGCTGACATCGGTCAGAATCATGTCGGATTGGTTCTGAGCAGTCGGCCCTATGAAACCGAGGCGATCGCGTGTTGTTGAGCATGACAGGCTTCGGCAGTGCGACGAAGCGCAGCCAGGGGCTTACCGTCGAGGTCGACGTCCGCTCGGTCAATAACCGCCACCTCAAGGTGACCGTCCGCGGCACTGACCCTTACCCGCTTCATGAGTCGGAGATCGAGAAGGTCGTCCGCCGTACGGTCCGTCGCGGCTCCGTCACCGTTTACGTCCGGGTCGAACGCCCGAACCCGCTGACCGACTCGACGATCAACACCGAAGCGCTGACCGCATACATCCGGCAGATCCGCCGGGCCTGCGATGCGGCCGGTTGTCCCGAGTACGTCGGACCGTTGATGACGGCAGCGCTCACCTTACCCGGGGTTGTGCCGGAACCTTGCCACTTCGGCACGCCGCCCGACGAGGAATGGCCCCTGGTCCGGGCCACCCTGGAATCGGCCCTGGCGAAGCTCGACGCCATGCGAGCCGAGGAGGGACGGGCCACGTCCACCGAACTGATGGCGTTGCACGCCGTGATCCGGCAGGAACTCGCCGGTGTGCGGTCCTTGTTACCCACGATCACCGCCGGTTACCGGCAACGACTTCTCGACCGCGTCAATTCCGCACTCGCCGAGGCGGGGGTCTCGCTACAACCGGAACACCTGATCCGCGAGGTCGCCCTGTTCGCTGACCGCGTCGATGTGTCCGAGGAAGTGACCCGGTTGACCTCGCACTTGGAGCAATTCGCTGCCATCGTCAGCGAGGGCACCGAGGCCGGTCGCCGGCTCGAATTTCTCGTCCAGGAAATGGGACGCGAGGCGAACACCCTCGGTTCCAAGGCCGGGGACATCGGCATCTCGCGTCATGTACTCGAGATCAAGGCGACGCTGGAGAAGATCCGGGAGTTGGTACAAAACATAGAATAAGGACGGGTATGCGGGTCTGGTTTCGATCACGACGATCTTACGGGTTACGGCCATGACCTCGGGAGCCGGGACCGAGCACCCCGCACCTTTGCCCGCCCCCCTGGTGGTAGTGTCCGGCCCCAGTGGGGTCGGCAAAACCACGGTCGTGGAACAACTGATCCGTGAGAGTACCGTGCCGCTGCGTCGGGCCGTGACCGCCACCACGCGACAGCCGCGGCCCGGGGAAATCGATGGGACCAGTTACCACTTCTGGACACACAACCACTTCCGCTCGGCCGTCGATGACGGCCGCATGCTCGAGTGGGAACTGGTCTTCGACAGCGACTACTACGGAACCCCCCGCTCCGAAGTGGACCCCTACCGGGCCGCCGGGCTGGGCGTGGTGTTGGTCATCGACGTGAAAGGAGCCTCCCGGGTTCGGACCGTCTGCCCGGATTGTCTTTCCGTCTTCATCGCCCCGCCCAGCTTTGAAGTGCTCGAGGCCCGCTTGCGTAGACGAAACGACCTGGAGGAAGGAAAATTACTGCGTCGGCTCCAGACCGCCCGGCTGGAATTGGCCCGGGCCGGTGAGTTCGACCACATCATCGTTAACGACGAGGTGCCGCGTGCCGTTCGGGAGTTGGACGGGTTGATCCGCGAGCACTGCCGCAGACGAGGTAAGACCGATGCTTGAGGAACTGAAGGAAGAGGCCATCGTGAACAAGGTCGGTGGCCGGTTCAAGCTCTCCACTCTGATCCAGAAACGGATGATCGCCCTCAACACCGGGCATAAGCCGTTGGTCGAGGTGCGGGGAGGTGACAAACTCGCCATCGTGATTCAGGAGATCTTACAGGACAAGATCTATCTCGACACCTCCGGGAACGTCCAGACGAAGAATCAGACGGTCATGGCGAACCTACCCGGCTCCCTTCTGGGCAAGGCCGGGACGGCGGAATCGCCCGCGCCGACCGACCCGAGTCCGAAGAACCCGGCGGGCAACTGAACACGCCGAACCACTTGCCCGTCTAGTCCACTCCACGACTCGGCCCGTGATCCTCCCGGTGGCGGGGGAGTACCCTCGATACCCCGGAGACTCCCGGTCGTCCGGGCCGGGCCGCCCGCCGGAGGCACGGCCTCGCCCCTCCCCAAACTCTGCGCTCTCCGGCATGCAGTGGATTCGGGAGTGGGACGGGAAATCTGAACCCGTAACAGACGGTGACCGTAGAGTAAGTGGTTGTCTGGAATCGAGAGCCGATCCTCTTTTCTTCCGGCTGGCCCATGTCGAATACCAACCCTGCCGCGACCCCGGCCCTGCCTTCGACAGCCGACCCCACCCCCTACGTCCCGGTGTCCTGGATGGCGGTCACGGCTATCGGGGTCGCGGGTTGCTTCGTCGTTGTCCTGATCGTTCTGGGCGCGTCCGCTTTTCTGGCCAAAAAGCCCCTGATTCAACCGGAGTTGCTCGTCTTCGCCGTCGCCGGCATGGTTCTCAGTTTCGCCGGCCGGCGGGTGATCCGGAACTCCGAGGGTACACGCACCGGGGAGAATCTGGTGAACGCGGCCTGGTGGATATCGGTCATCGTGGGGTTGGGTTACACGGCCTATCTGTTCGCCATCGAGTACTCGATCCGCCGTGATGCCGAGGTCGAGGTGCAGAGGTGGGTCGAGTGGGCCATCAAAGGCGACCCGGCGGACCTAGACAAGGCGTTCGTGCGGACCCTCCCCCCCGGCCGGCGTGTCGGGCTAGGCTCGGCCAACTCCGCGCAACTGCAAGCCGAGTTCGGAGACGAGTACGTCGCCTTCGGGCAGGTCGACATCGTTCGACTCGGCAAACGAAGCCCCGGTGCGTGCAGGTTCGTACCGCGTGCCCTGAAGGATTGGACGTACCGGGCCTCGGGCATCGAGTGTGTCATCACCGGCGTGATCGAAAGCCCCGAGGGCCAGTTCCCGGTCGAGGTCCCCCTGAAGGGGGTCGAAGCAGGTGCCGGTGGCGGGGTCGAACTCGCGGGGCGACAGTGGTCTGTCACCCTCCAGCCGAGCGGCTACGTGGTGCGTAACCAGGTCAAGATCACACCCTACGGTCAACTGATGGCGGAGGTCGAGCAATCGGGTAATCGGCTCGCGAACCTGTTCATCGACGGGACGAACCTCGGTCTCCATGCCAAGCCACTGCTTTACCGCGAGCTGATGAAGCAGCCGGCCCAGTCGGCGTCCTTCTTCAACGTCCTCCTGACCAGCGAATTGCCGGCCATCACCGTGCTGGGCGGACCGGTCGGGATGTATGCCTTCACGGCGGAATACGAGACTTATCTCCGCGAGCAAGCCTTCCGGCTTCCCGGCGGAGTGGCCCCGACCCCCGACCTGAATTCACGCTTCCTCAACCTCTGGAACATCACCGGATTGTTCCCGCCGGGCCGGCGCATCCCGATGAACGAAAACATCGACGGCCAACTCGATCTCCGCGTCACCGAGGACCGGGTCGAACTACGGGTGCCTTGCGAGGTTCCCTTGCCCAGCTTGGATGGCACGATCACCGGCACGGCCCGCGGCCGGCTCCTGCTCGTCTGCACGGATGCCGAATTGCTCGCCGAACTCAAGAAGTTGCGGTCCGAGGCCACCACGAGTAGTGTCAACAGCCCGTCACCGAGCAGAGAACCTCTCCGTCCTCTTCCCTGGCGGGTCGTTCGTCTGGAATCGAATCTCCAGCCCGCCAAGGGCAACAACCCCCGACAGTCCGGCCAATTCAGCCCGATGATGTCGGGCGGAGGCTGAAGCGATGGCGGGCGGGGTCCGTAGACCGGATGCTAGGGTGGCCCGATCCTGAGATCGCTAACGACGGCCGGACCCCTCGAAAGTGCTTCAGGCTAGACCTTCCGATCCCGGAGGGGGCTGAAACTGTTTGGTGGCGGGCGTCGGGCGTACCGCTCGGCGTGCCGGCCTCGCCCGCTCCGAGTTACGATGCCTAAAATCCAGTTGTAGACAGCCCAAGACCTCCGGCACGCGACCTTCATGCCCGACAAATCGCCATTCTGCACCATCGACGAGGCCCTTGAAGAACTGCGTTCGGGGCGAATGATCGTCCTGGTCGATGACGAGAACCGCGAGAACGAGGGCGACCTCGTCATGGCGGCCGAGGCGATCACCCCGGAGGCGGTCAACTTCATGATCCGCAACGCCTGCGGGCGGCTGTGCGTTTCGTTTTCCCCCGAGAACGCCAGTCGACTGGGCTTGGAACTACTGCCTGGGGTGAACCTCGATCCGACGGCCACGCCTTTTACTCACAACTTTGACGCCCGCTACGGCGTGTCGACCGGCATCTCGGCTTACGACCGCTGTAGGACCATCCGGGTCTGTGCCGACCCGAACAGCGGCCCCCAGGACCTCGTGCGCGACAAGGGGCACATGGACGGCCTCATTGCTCGGAGCGGCGGCGTCCTGGTTCGTGCCGGTCATACCGAAGGCAGCGTCGATCTATGCCGGCTTGCCGGCCTGCGCGAGGTCGCCGTCATCTGCGAGATCCTGAACGAAGACGGCACCATGGCCCGACTGCCGGACCTAAAGGCTTACTGCGAAAAGCACCGCCTGAAGATGTGTACCATCGCTGACCTGATCGAATACCGGCGGCGGCGGGAAAAATTGGTCCGACGGGAGATCGCCCTGAAACTCCCGACCGACTTCGGCACCTTCGACCTCTTCGCCTACTCGTCACTCGTCGATCACGAACCGCACCTCGCCTTGACTCTCGGGGGGATCGGTATCGAGACCGCTCCCGGGGTCGTGCCCACGCAGAACGAACCCGTCCTGGTGCGGATGCACAGCGAGTGTCTGACCGGGGACGTTCTGCATTCGACCAAGTGCGACTGTGGCCAGCAGCTTCACTTCGCCATGAGGCAGGTGGCCCGGGCCGGCCGCGGCGTAGTGGTCTACATGCGACAGGAGGGGCGAGGGATCGGACTGCTCAACAAACTGCGGGCCTACAAGCTGCAACAAGAGGAGGGTTTGGACACGGTCGAGGCGAACCGCCGCCTCGGCTTCGCGGCCGACCTGCGTCACTTCGGGATCGGTGCCCAGATCCTGCACGACCTGGGCGTTCGCGACATCCGCTTGCTCACCAACAACCCGAGGAAAGTCATCGGACTGGAAGGCTACGGGTTACGCATCGTCGAGCGGGTGCCGATCCAGATGCCCGCCGGCGATCATAACCGTGCCTATCTGGAGGCCAAGCGCGCCAAGCTCGGCCATCTGCTCGACGAATTCGAGGCGGCCGGGGCCGAGTGACCCCGGCGGTCGCACCGCCCAAACCAACGGAAGAAGTGATCACTCGTCGGCGACGGAGCAGGAGAGATTCCTGTCCTCCACGGTTCCGGGTCATTCAGACGAGAACGCCGACGTCCTTGTTGTCGAAAACTCCGACCATCTTTCGGCGGTAGACGTGAGCGGAGCCGTCAACGATCCCCTGGGTCTTCTCGACGGCCACAAAGGATTCGGCCAGTGCCGGAGACTCGTCCCAGTTCGTCGGGGGATCACCCTTGACCTGGCAGAATAAGGAGTGATCGAAACGCGCCTTGGCCGGCACGGTGCCGTCGTGGATGTGGACCGTCGGGAAGAACAGGACCTTGGCGTCGTCTCGCGGGAACTCGAAGGCCATGGGGTGGACCCTCTGGACCCCCATTTCCGGCTTCTTGAGCTTGAAGACGGCGAAGCCGAAGTCCTTGTACTGCGGCAGGCTCTCCCAGACCGTGTCCGGTAGTCGAAACTGCTTGTCGAGACGGGCGAAGTCTTTGATGGTCGGGACGAAGGAGGCCACGAACTTACCGACCTCCACGACCGCGAGCTGCCGCGGTCCACGTCCTGGTCCGTCGGACTTGAGATCACCCCGACCAGAAAGTTCAAATCCCTTCTGGAGGTCCTCAAAGAACTCGGGGTACTTTTCGAGGTTGATGAACCGGACGGCGTCTTCGGGCGATCCCTTCGGCGTCGGTATGGGCAGGATCATGGCCACGTCTTCGTTCGAGCGGAACTGCATGCTGTACACGAGGAATTGTCTCGTATCCTTCGATTCCCGCGCGAAGATGTTCGTGCCCGAGACTTCCACTTTGCCGGAGAAACAGCACATGGGGTTTACCTCGACGTAAGGGATCAGGAATAGCAGGCAAAGAATATCCAGTGGCTGTGCGCGTGACCACTCGGGCGAGCCTTGGACAGTCGATTCGGGTGCATCGGATCCCGTGGAAGTAGCTCGGGCCAACGCCGAACGGCTGAGGTGGTGTTGTGATTAACCAGCCCACCCCGCCCAACTGGTGACGGGGTGGGCTTGGCGCGTGTTCAGAGCGGAACGCTCAGGCCGAAGAGGTCAGGAGTTACGACCCTTCTTGGCGTTGCCCGAAGCCGCGAGGGCGGCTTTTCGGATCGTACTCTTGCGCTTGGCTTCCTTACGGCTACGGGCCTCACACGGTTTCTCGTAGTACTCGTGGGCCCGTAGCTCTCGCTTCAGCCCACTCCGCTCCACGAGTTTTTTGAATCGTCGCAGTGCCGCGCCGATCGGCTCACGGTCGTGAACACGCATTCGCAGTCCCATTCAGCCTCCTCATGTTGGGGTGATAGAGCATCTTTCAGTATACACGTTCCCGGCTGAATCTACCACTGGGCCGGGTCGAATGCCCGGCTCGGTCGGGTCGGAAACTAACCGGGGTCCGTCCCACGGGGTTACTTTGTTACTTTACGCGGCGGATGCGGTGACTGTTTGTGTCCCCGATGTAGAGGGCACCATCCGGCCCCACGGCGACGCCGTGCGGACGACCGAGTGTGGCGGCGAGTGCCGGGCCGCCGTCGCCCAGACCGGGGGATTTCGTCCGCCCCTTCCCCGCAACGGTGGTGATGATCCCGGTCTTCCCGTCGATCCGGCGGATCACCTCATTCTCGGTATCCACTACGTAGACGTTTCCGTCGCGGTCGATGTCGATCTCTTTCGGCCCGTCGAAGGTCGCTTCCCGGGCATGGCCGCCGTCTCCGCTGTAGCCCCTCTTACCGGTCCCCGCAAACCGCTCGACGGTGCCGTTCTTCAAGTCGATTTTGCGGAGGTTGTGGCCGTTTCGCTCGACGACGATGAGTGAACCATCCGGGTGTAGGGCCAACGCGCGGGGGCCGTTGAAGGTCGCGTCCCGGAGTGGGCCACCGTCCCCAGCCGTGACCCCTTTTCCGTTTCCGGCCAGGGTGTCGATGGTGCCCGCCTTGAGATCGACGACCCGGATGCGATGCCCGGCCACGTCGGCGATGTAAAGCCTGCCTGACTGGTCAAGGCAGATTCCATTCGGCTCGACGAGTCGGGCGGCATTCGCGGGGCCGCCGTCACCGGCGAATCCCGATTTACCTCCGGTGCCGGCCACGGTCGAGATCAGTCCGGTTTTCCGCTCCACGCGCCGGATGCAGTAATTCAGACGGTCGACGATGTAGAGGTTACCGTCGCGGTCAAGCTCGATCCCGTAGGGTTCATTGAGCAAGGCTTCGGTCGCGGCCTGGCCGTCACCGCCGAAGCCTTTTTTGCCGCTGCCGGCCACGGTGGTGATCGTACCGGTCTTAGTATCGACCTTGCGGACCCGATGGTTGAAGGTGTCGGAGAAGTACAAGTTCCCCTCGCGGTCGAAGGCCACATCGAACGGTTGGTTGAGCTTCGCCTGCAGGGCGGGGCCGCCGTCTCCCGCGAACCCCGGCTCTCCGGTCCCGGCATAGGTGCTGATTGTCGGATCGGTCAGTAGAAGTACGAGAGCGAACATGACGCACTCCTTGTGGCTGGGTGTGAAGCTCAGGCTGTTGCCGGACCACCCGAAGCGAAGCCCGG
>Ga0308417_1001191_pt1 | contig 18068 bp, 10 predicted proteins | sample HotsprSampleOS65_FD_203528 | JGI IMG/M metagenome (GOLD analysis project Ga0308417, IMG submission 203528) | Hot spring phototrophic mat microbial communities from Octopus Spring, Yellowstone National Park, Wyoming, United States - 20090730_OS65 ... | reverse complement strand
GCATACTCCAATTCCGGCGGTTGCATCACGAAACGGATGACGCCTTCATGCGAAAGAAGGGAGAACGGTTCTGTCGCATGCACCGCTTGCGCACGAACCAGATCGATCAACCGCCCCATGTACCACAAAAAGATTTCCATGCGCTCCCCGGCTGACATTTCAATGGACGGCGGATGTCCAGCAATAGCGATAATCGCCGCCAGACATGCCAGGCGATCCGAGATAATCAACGAATCCACATCGCGGCGTTGTCCGGTAAGACGAAATCCCCACGCCGCCGCCAGCGGGGTGCATGATGTCGCCGTGATCCATTCCTGCCGGTGCGATTCTGGAAGGGTGTTCCAGGACGTCCAGGAAACGGTCGCACAATAGCGAACGAGTGCATCAGGGCGCTCCCATACGTGCGACGCCAATTCCTGGTCGGTCACCAGCGCTGCCGCTGCACATCCCAGCGTTTCATCATCCGCAGTCGCTACTCTACGGACGTGCGCCCGGATCAACGCATCCCATGCGTTCCATTGTCGTGGCGTCAGCGCAGAAAGAATGCGCTTGCGTTCCTGGAAGTCGGCACATGCGCTGTCGATAATATCCACCCATTGGAGTGGCGTGAGCGGCGGCGGGTCGATGAACGACAACCATGCATGCAGGGCGCTGGCTGCGGCGTGCGGTGACGATGTCAAATACGGCAGCCAGCGCTCATCCCAGGGTTCTCGCTGCATCAGCACAGCGCACCCCTCTGGTGAATATGATAACTCTGCGATGATCCGGGATCGCTGCGCATCCGACAGGAGGTTCCAGACCGCAGGGCTGCATGACTGCGTCGCCAGTACGAGGTCGTCGAGACCGGCATGCGCAAGAAAGTCATCGGCCCAGTGCGGATCGATCAGCGCCCGATATCCAAAGAGCGGAGCGTTTGTGGCGAGATAGCGGTCTTGCCATTGTCGAAGCATGTCAGCAATGTCGCTGCCGCTGGACGGGTGGCGCGCCGGCGGAAGACCGGTCGCAAACGTCCGCACCATCGAATCATCCCACGAGTCGATGATCGTTGTCCACGCTTCATGTATCCCGATGATCCATGCGGATGCGCGCAAGCGTTCCATGCTTGGACGCTGATCCGCATGACATGTGTCGATGAGGTGCTGCCGGATTCCAGGCGGAAGTGTCTCCACCGGCGACGACAAGGCACAGGACAACGTGGTTAGCGCAAGATCGTACGGGATTGCAAGAGCGACCACATCTGGATGATCCCACGGAAGTGCCGACGCTGGTACAGGCGTGCGGAGATAGGTGGCAACAAACGGACGAACAGCCGCTGATTGAATGATATCGTGATCGGTGAGTGTAAAATACGCCGCGACAGCTCGCGCAAATCGCAGGTCCTGGAAAAGGAGCGCCAGGGGTGGATTGTGACGGGAGGAAGCGGATATATTGCTCATAGATCATCCTTTCGCATCATACGCTGCCGTGTGAGATGACACGACGTCACCCAGATGATATCAGCATACTATACATGCATCGTGCGTGCAATATTTGTCATAATGGACGCTGACGCTTTTCGTCACATCCATTGTTGTCGATAGTCGTATCGTCTTCCTGCGCCCATTATGGAACGTACATGTTCACCAGGAAGCGCCTATCCCGCCAATGTTCTGCACGACGTCAAAGAACACAGCGTACGATGCATAGAACGTGTGCCCTCCGTCACAACAACTGCGGACGATGGCATGCATGGCGAGCGATTCAATGCCTGTCCCATGGGAGTCCCATCCCCGATAACCGTCTCACGCCTGGCGCTCCATGCGATGTACGCCATCGTCCGGCGGCGCTCAGATGGTTTCTTCCATTGTCCACTCCGCCAACAGCGACTATCATTTGTTATTATGGAACGATCGACCGACCATTGGCGCCTCTTGACGGTCTGTCGTTGCTCCCTGTCATCGAAGCGCCGTCGTCGCGAAGGAAAAAGAAGCGCATGGGCGTCTGTCTCTGGGCGGCAAATGATAGGGAAGCAGGGGACAGAGAGAGAGAGGCATCGCTATCCGATTCACACGGGGACGACAGCGCACCCAATGCGCCCATGTTCGTCTCCGAGAAGTGCCGTTACGAGGACGACAAAATGACCAGAATGAAACAAAACGACCACGATGAAGCGAGGGAGACGATGAACGCTATCTCCGCTATACGCTGTGCACTCCACGGCGAAACGGATTTGCATGCCATCGACGACGCTCTTTCCGATCCGATGCTTGCGAAAGTCATTGCTCTTTCGTCGAACGTCCATCCCATTGTCCATCTGCTCGCCGCGTTTTCCGCTCATTTTGAATCGCTGGCAACAGATGTGGATATGCATGCCCCTGACGTGCTTGCCGCCGTCCAATCGTCCATTGGAACAAAAGCAGGACGACGCATTCTCCCCGTATGGGCCATGCGGGGGGCATCTTGTCGGGATACCATGGCATGGGATCGCATCTCCCTGATTCGAGCGTCCGAATGCAACTTATGTCCGACGTGGGTCCCCGCCGCACTCGTTGGCCCGCATCCCGATTGCGTTGCACGGTTGCACACAGCCCATGATATCGCCCGTGCCATCCGTGTGTGGGGAGAATCGGATTCAGACGAACCAGACTGGTGGGCGGCACACCTCTCTCGCGCCGAGCGAACCCGCCTCCTGACAACACTGCAAACATCGCCGTGCGCCTACGGTTCATGCCTTCCCTGGCTTCCAAAAGACGACGTCAATCTGCAAGGCATCGATCAACGGGGGATTCCTGACGCTTTGGACGCCTTCATCTTCGCTTCACCATCCATACGCGCATCATCCACCGCCATGCTGCGCGCACTAGCAGCGCGAGTCGGTCAATTCCCTCTGTATGGAACGACAATCTTTTCGCTCACACGATTGTGTCACGTCTCTTCCGCACTGAATGAAGGATGGGATATCATCATGCACGGGTTGCGCCACCGTGCATCGCTCGCGGAGCAGATTGTCGTCGCTGCGCCGTGGAACGATCTGCCGGAAGCGATCCGCGCCGCTATCCTGTCATACGCCGACACCGACGAGGTCTGCGCCGCTATTGCGTTGGCGCGCGGTCAGCGTGGCGCCCGCAATGTGTCGCATCGCCGCGTCGCTTTGTCTTTTTTTGCCTCCGTGACGCCTGATGTCTGGAACGCGCTTCCTACGATCAAACGCCAACCATGGATACATGCGATGGACTGGAACGCCGCACCGTTGGCGATCCGAAACCTGGGGGTCGACGACCGATTCCTGATGCGAGTACAGAGTGTCACCGATACATGCATCGAAGCCGTTCGTCTCCACATCGATAACGTCGCCACCGTACGTTCAACGCTTTTGCCGCTGGTTCTTCGCGACATGTCCTCCCGTGATGTCGTCGATATTATCGAATCCTTCCCCACGCCGCCACCGCGCCCTGTCACCTTCGTTCGTCTCGCAAGCAATGTCCAAACCGTTCTTCCTCCAAGCGTCGAGGACGCAAGCGTCACACCCTCCTTGCCCGATCTGTGTGAGGGCATCAAACTGTTGCGCTCCGCCATGCGTGAATCAGACGCACGGAGGCAAACGCATGCGCTGCGTGACGCTTTGCCCCCCAACCCTCGTCCATGCGATATCATGGTTCTCGCCGCCATCACTCCCGATCTCTCCACATTGGCGGAGCAGATTTCCGCCGCTGCCCAGCGCCGGGACATGATGCGCGTCCTAATGGATATCTGTACGCTCCCACCCGCTATCGCCGCACCGACACTTCACGCCCTCTCATTCCTGGGCAGCGCACGCAGCCGTGATGATTCCGTTCTCGCGATGATTGCGTTAGCCGACGCTTTGCACACAGAAGGACGGCGCTTCACATCCCTGATGGCGCTTGTCAAACCCACGCTGCGCACCACGCTTCTTCCACTGCTGGAACACCCCGATGTCTGGAATGCGTTCAGCGCCATTGCGCACATCAATCCTCCCAGTGCGCTGGCGCTGGTGCGAACGTTGAACGGAAAGCACCCCGCCTCATTTCTGGTCGATGTCCGCACGCTGCCGCCCACCATGGTCGCTCCATTCTGGAATGCCCTTCCCCATACAACCCGATCTGCCGTTATCGGCGATATCGACGAACTTGTCCAATCCCTGGCCGTGCCGGAACATGCCAACGATCTGGTGAATCTCATCCACACATCCGATCCGCTGTTTGCACTGGCGCTCCGCATGCTCAACGCCCCGAATCCTGACCAATGGAATTGGGGTGTATCCGCATTGACGCTCCATCCTGACTTGACGGTGGCTGTACTACCGATCTTACGCGACAATGTGCGGATGATGATCGAGTCGAATCCCCTCGTCATCTTTGCGATTGCCGATCTGCCGTCTGCACCAGCTCCATCGCCCTCTCCGCCCGTGCGGCGGATCACCCGACGCACGCGCGGGTGAGAAGGGAGAGAGCGGATGTCTCTATCATGAAAGAAACGAACAAGAGAGATTGTCATGAGTCGCACCTCGTCCATTTTCACGGCGATGCTGCGGGCGCTGCGCGGCGAATCCGACGTGCACGTCGTCGCGCCTGCGCTCGACAACACCAGGTTCGCCCGCATCCTGGCGCTCGCACCGAACGTCGATCCCGTCGTCGGCGCGCTCGGCGCGCTGGCGGGCGGATTGCTGGATCTTCTCACGCCCGCCATGTGCGCCTCGCCCGCGCTCCACGCGGCCATTGCGTCGTTGATCGGAACGGACGCAGGCGCCCGCATCCTGCCGTGGTGGGCGGCGGTTGCGCCCGCCGGGTGGGGCGCATCCCATGCCGACGCGCTGATCGACGCAGTACGGCACAGTCGCTGCGAACCCTGGACGGCGGCCGCGCTGATTGGTCCGACAAACGACGCCGCCGCGCTGCTGACGTGGCCATGGGACATCGCCCGCGCCGTGCGTTACTGGGGGCAAGCGACGCCCGACCACCCGACCGCGTGGATGGACAACCTGACGCCTGCGGAGCAGGATCGCCTTCTAGATGCATTTCACTCCTCTCCCAACGCCGCTTCGGACTGCCTGCCATGGCTGTCGGGAACAGGCGCCGCAGATATCGTTGGGCGCATCACCAACTTGTATCTTCGATCCGCGTTCACGGTCTACGCCATCGCGTCACCTGTCGCCCGCACCCGCCATGCTGCCATCCTCGCAGCACTCATCCAACGTGCGCAACAAGACAATCTCGATACGCTGACGCGCCTGGCGGTCGCATCCTGTATGGATTCTGCATGGGCGAAGGTCACGCATCTCTTGCACGAGGCGCCAAACCATGCCGACTGGGTGGTTACAGCGGCGCCGTGGGATGACCTCGATCCAGACGTGCAAGCGACCATCCTGTCCTCCGCTTCCCGCAATGACGTGTGCGCCGCCATTGCGTTCGCCCGCGGCGTGCGCCCTGATCCGCCCGCGATAGCGTGGAAGACCGCCCGCGCCTTCTTCGCCGCCGTCATACCGGCGGTCTGGGACGCGCTGCCGGCGGAGATGCAGCAAGCGTGGCGGAGTTCCTTTGACATGAAGTATGCGAATCTTGCGGTGCGATCGCTCGGAGCCGATCCCATGTTCATGGTACACGCCCGCTTCAACAACGACGTGATTGCCGCTGTGCGTCGCTCTACACGCGATGACGGCGATCTGCGTCAAGCGCTTCTTTCCATCGCTGTGCGCGATCTGCTCCTCGTCGAACTTCCCGTCGTCATCGCTGCGCTGCCGCCGCCGCCTGATCCCGTCGCGTTCATCCAGATCGCGTGCGAGGAGCGGGAGATGCCGCCCGCGCTGCGTGACTGGATCACAGCGCATCCGACGCCGCACGCATACGGAACCGCGGCGACCATCCTGCGTGCAGTGCAGAACCGTGATCTCACCGCCCGTTGCACGGCGCTGATGCACGCGCTGACGGGCTGGAGCGCGGCGGAAACGGACGCGCTCCTCGCGGCGCTGCCGGATGACGCACGCATCACATTACGCACCAACACCGACGTACTGGCGGACACGTTGGCGCATCCCAACCAGCAGGACGCCTTCCGCCAGACACTGGACGCCCTTGACAACCTGCCGTCATCGGTCGCCATCCCCGCACTTCACGCGCTCGACGCCCTGGCGTCGACGTCCGATCGTCATCGACGCCGTCAGGCGGGCGAAGGGCTGGCGCAGGCGCTGCGCGATCACGGGCGCATCTTTGCGACCATCACCGGCGCGCTGAACGACGCCGCACGGTCCGCCGTTCTGCCGGGACGGGATGACCCGCACGTCGGATCGGCGCTGGATGACCTCGCCGCCGCCGACCCGCTCGTTGCGCATCATCTGGCGCATGCGCTGCGGGATGCCAATCCAGGCGCGGCCCGCACCGCACTGGCGATGGCGCCGTTGGAGAAGACGCTGCACCTCTGGCAACTCCTCCCGGAGACGCTCCAACACGCCGTCCTCGGTGATCGCGACGCCCTGGCAGCGAATGTAGCAGCGGAAGGACAAGAAGCGACGTTGCGACAGACGCTGCAGCGATGGGGGACGGACGACTTGCTGCCACTCCTGGCGCTGTGCATGCTGATCGATGACGACGAGGCGCAGCAGGCGCGGGGTGGAGCGATCCTGGCGATGCATCCCGATCTGGCGGCCGCGCTCCTGCCGCTCCTGCGGACAGACGTGCGCACGCTGCTGGCATCCGATCTCCGGATCGCGGTCGCGAGCGCCGATCTCCCCCCGCCGCATCCCGCCCCCGCGCCCGCCCAGAGACGGCGTCGCTAACAACGAGGGCGGGGAACTGGCGCGGTGGAGGCAGACGGCGCTATCATGAACGCAATGATGCGTGAACCAGAGGTGCACCATGCGTTTTCCATCTCCCGCCCTTGTCGCAACGCTGCGGGCGCTGCACGGCGAAACCGATCTGCAGATCATTGCGCATGCCTTTGGCGATCTTCAGTTCGCCCGTGTGTTGGCGCTTGCGCCAGACGTCGATCCCGTCATCAGCGCGCTCGGCGCGCTCGCGGGATGGACGCCGGGGCTTCTCACTCCCATCACTCCCACAGACGTCGAGTCGCCCTCCCTCCACGCCGCCGTTGTGTCCTTGATCGGCACAAACGCAGGCGAACACATCCTGAGATCATGGGCGGATGTGGCGCCCGCCGGGTGGGGCGCATCCCATGCCGCAGCGCTCCTCGACGCCGTGCGTGCGCGACACTGCTTGTACCCGGTTGCAGCGACGCTGATCGGTCCCTGTGACACGAGCGCCATGCTGCTGCGCGGCTCATGGGAGATCGCCGCTGCCATCCGCCGTTGGGGGCAGGCGACCCCCAACGACCCGACCGCGTGGAAGGATGCTCTCACGCCTGCGGAACGGGATCGGCTCCTGGATGCGCTGTGCGACAACCCTATCGCTGCCGTGCGCGCCCTGCCCTGGCTGCCAGAGGAGCATGCGGCGCTCCTCGCCCAACGCCTGGCGGCGAAGGACTCGTTTCATGCGTTCGCCGCCTACACCGAAGCGTCGCCCATCGCCCGCACCCGTCATGCCAACATCCTCGCGTCGCTCATCCAACGTGCTGAACCAGGCGATCTCGCTGACCTGACGCGCCTGGCGGTCGCAAGCAGCATGGATGACGCATGGGCGGCGGTCGTGCGGCTCTTGTCCGCGACCCCCACGAGCGCCCTCCATGTCGTCGCAGCGATGCCGTGGGATGCCCTGCGCCCAGACGTGCAGACAGTCATCTTGTCCGCCGCCGACCACAATGCCGTGTGCGCCGCCATTGCGTTCGCCCGCGGCGCGTGCAGCGACATGCCGCCGATTACGCAGGATGCCGCCCGCGCTTTCTTTGCCGCCGTCACGCCGACGATCTGGGACGCGCTGCCAGAAGTGATGCAGTGCATGTGGCGCAACAACCTTGACTCGTGGTATGCGCATCTCGCCGTGCGGTCGCTCGGACCCGATCCCGCGTTCCTGGCGAGGGCCGTGTTCAACGACGCCCTGTTCCCTGCCGTGCGCCGCCATGCAGCGGACGAGGGTGTTGTGCGCCGGATGCTGCTCCCCGTCGCTGTGCGCGGTCTTCCTCTCGCCGATGTTCCCCACCTCGTCACTGCGCTGCAGCCGCCCGACTCCGTCGCGTTCGCGCAGATCGCGGGCGGGTCCCGACGGATGCCGCCCACGTTGCGCGATTGGATCGCGGCGCATCCGACTGCGCAAGCGGCGGCGGCAGCGGTGACTGTGCTGCGGGTTGCAGCGCGATCGGTCGGCGACGACGTCGTCGCTTGTTGCCCGGCGCTCGCGGCGGCATTCACCGGATGGTCGTTGGAGGAGATGACAGCGCTCCTCGCTGCGCTGCCAGACGACGTCGTCGCCGCGCTGCGCCCCAACGTCGACACACTGGCAAACGCGCTGGCGCCTCCTGCCCAGCGGGATGCTTTCCGCCAGGCGCTGGACGCGATCACCACGCTGCCGCCATCTGCTGCGCTGCCGTCCCTCCACGCCCTCGATGCGCTGACGGCGTCGACCGAGATCAGACGTCGCCGTCAAGCAGGCAAAGAATTGGCGCGGGCGCTCCGCGATCACGGGGATTGCTTTGCCGCTATCGTCGGCGCGCTGCGCCCCAACGTGCGCACCGCGCTCTTGCCGCCGTCCAACGACCCACAGATCGAATCGGCGCTGCGGGACATCACCGCCGCTGACCCGCTCGTCGCCTATGCTCTAGCGCATACGCTGAGGTCCCGCAATCCGACCGCTGCAATCGACACGCTGGCGGCGACGCGGCCGCAGGAGGCGCGGCGCATCTGGCACATGCTGCCGGAGACGCTCCAACAGTCCGTTCTCGGCGACAGGGACGCGCTGTTCCGTGACGTCGCCGCACCAGGGCGTGCGGACGCGCTGGCGCAGACGCTGCGGGGAGGTGACGCAGACGAGCCGTTGCTCCTCCTGGCACTGCGCATGCTGCTCGACGCCGATGAGGAACGGCGGACGTGGGGCGTAACAATGCTGGCGCAGCGTCCCAACGTGGCGGCATCGCTCCTGCCGCTCTTACGGGATGATCTGCAGACAACGCTGGCGTTCGACCCCGTCATCAGGTTTGCCAGCGCCGATCTGCCTCCTGATCGAAAAAGACCGTCCACGCTCGTGCGACGGCAGCGCTAACAGAAGCGCAGAGGGAAGCGGCGCCCCTGCTGCCGCTCCTGCGCGAAGATCCGCGTACGCTGCTGGCATGCGACACCTGGATCGGTATCGCCAGCGCCGATCTGCCACTGCTGTGTGTATCCCCACCCGCGCCCATGCGATGACGGCGGCGCGAACGGAAGCGGACGGAAACGGCGGCGCGAACGGAAGCGGACGGGGACGGAGAAGAGAAACACTGCGAGCGGTGAGCGACTGAGATTGAGTGCGGATGGCGCTATCATGAAAGAAATGATGCGTGAACCAGAGGTGCGCTATGCGTTCTCCATCTCCCGCCCTCACCGCAACGCTGCGTGCGCTCTGCGGTGACGACGATCTGCACGTCATTGCACCCGCACTGTGCAAACCGCAATTCGCCCGCATCCTGGCGCTCGCGCCGGACGTCGACTCCATCATCGGCGCACTCGGCGCGCTGGCGGGCGGATTGCCGAACCTTCTCACGCCCGCCATGTGCGCCTCGTCCGCGCTCCACGCCGCCATTGCGTCATGGATCGGAACCGACGCAGGCGTCGCCATCTTGGGGGAGTGGGCGAAGGTTGCCCCCGTCGGCTGGGGAACATCCTTTGCTGCTGCATTGATCAATGCCGTTCGACACAACCGCTGCGCACCCTGGGCGGCGGCGGCGCTGCTCGGCCCGTCCGACTCAAGCGCCACACTGCTGATCCAGACGGGGGACATCGCCCATGCTGTGCAGCGCTGGGGACAAACGACTCCCGACAATCCGACGGCGTGGATGGAGAGTCTGAGTTTGACCGAGCGGAAGCGTCTCCTGCATGCGCTGAGCGCCAAACCGTTTATTGCTGCATCCTGCCTGCCCTGGCTGCCGGCGGAGCATGCGGAAGAAATCGCTGAACTCGCAGCACAGGACCGCTGCACTGCCGTGCTGGAAGCCTACGCTCTCGCATCGCCTGCCACTTGCGCCAGTCATGCCACTATCTTGTCCGCGCTCATCCAACGCGCCGAACGGCACGATCTCGGCGCACTGACGCGCCTGGCGGTCGCTTCCTGCATGGACGGAGTATGGACGGAGGTTGCCCGTCTTTTGAACCTCAACCCCGATGTTGCCGGACTGATCGTCACAGCGGCACCGTGGCACGTCCTGCGACCAGACGTACAGGAGGGTCTCTTGTCCGCCGCCGAATCCCATGACGTGTGCGCTGCCATTGCGTTTGCCCGCGGCGTGCGCCCTGATCCGCCCACGATGACGTGGAAGACCGCCCGCGTCTTCTTCGCCGCCGCCACACGGGAGGTCTGGGATGTGCTGCCGAAGGAGATGCAGCGGATGTGGAGCCGCTGCATTGACATGTGGTACGCTTCTCTCGCTATACGGTCGATCGGTCCTGATCCGACGTTCCTGGCACAGGCCTATCTCGACGACACCTTGATCGCCACCGTGCGCCGCCACCTCCACGATGACGCCACCGTGCAGCGAACGCTCCTCCCCATCGCCGTCCGCAATCTTCCTATCGCCGCTGTTCCCGCCATCGTCGCCGCACTGCCCGCACCGCTTGACCCTGCCACGTTCGTGCAGATTGCCAACGGCGCACGAACAATGCCGCAAGCGCTCCACGATTGGATCACGGCGCATCCGACGCCGCAGGCGTGGGGTGCGGCGATAACCCTCCTGCATGCGGCGACGCAGCGTGGCGTCCTGACCGAACGTTGCGACGCACTCGCGCACGCGCTCGATGGATGGAGTTGGACGGAAACAAATGCGCTCCTCATGGCGCTGCCGGACGATGCACGCACCACGTTGCGCCCCTCCTCCAACACGCTGGCCGACGCGTTGGCGCATTCCAATCAGCAGGACGCCTTCCGCCAGACGCTGTCCGACCTCGTTGCCCTCCCCCCATCGATCGCCATCCCTGCGCTTCACGTGCTCGACACGCTCGCGCAAGCGACGACGCCGCCCGAACAACGGCATGCGGGCGAGGGGGTGGCGACGGTGTTGCGTCATCACGGGCGTATCTTTACGGACATTGCCAGAGCACTGAACGATGACGCACGGTCTGCCGTCCTGCCGCGCCCGGATCTTCTGCATGACGGCTTGGCGATTGACGACCTCGCCGTCGCCGATCCGCTGGTCGCGCATTATCTGGCGTATGCCCTGCATGCGCATGATCCAATTGCGGCCCGCGATGCGCTGACGGCGGCATCGTTGGACGAGACGAAGCGCCTCTGGCGACTCCTGCCGGAGACGCTCCGACACGCCGTTCTCGGCGACCACAACACGCTGGCGTCCGCTGCCGCCGCGCCGGGATGTGCGGATAATCTGGCGCAGGCGCTGCGGGCATGGGGTGCGGACGTCTCGCTGCTGTCGCTGGCGCTGCGCATGCTGATCGACGACGACGAGACACGACGGACGTGGGGCGCGGCGATCCTGGCGCATCATCCCGATCTGGCGGCATCGCTCCTGCCGCTCCTGAACACAGACGTGTGCGCACGACTCGCATGCAATGTGCACGTAGCCCTCGCGGGGGCCGACCTCCCCCCGCTGCGCCCGTCCACACTGGTCCAGAGACGGCGGCGCTAGCGACAAGGACGGGGAACCGATAACAAACGGCGATGCATGACGACAGTGGAGATGAAGGAGAACTCTATCATGACACGAGGTCTGCCATGCGTTTCCCACCTCCCGCCCTTGCCACAACGCTGCATGCGCTGTACGGCGACCCCGACGTGCGCGTCGTCGCGCCCGCACTGTGCAACCAAAATGATGCCCGCATCCTGGCGCTGGTGCCGAACGTCGCCCCCCCCCCCATCGTTGGCGCGCTCGGTGCGCTGGTGAACACATTGCCAGACCTTCTGACGTCCGTTGCCATCGAATCACCTGCACTCCATGCCGCCATTGCATCATGGATCGGAACCGACGCAGGCGTCGCCATCTTGGGGGAGTGGGTGAAGGTTGCCCCCATCGGTCAGGAAGCATCCCATGCTGCTACACTGGTCAATGCCGTTCGGTGCACCCTCTGCGAACCCTGGGCGGCAGTCGCACTGATCGTCCCCAGTGATGCAAGCGCCACGCTGCTGCGCGAGACATGGAATATCGCCCGCGTCGTCCGACGCTGGAGACAGACGACGTGTGACCACCCAACTGCGTGGGCGGTCGAATTGACGCCAGCGGAACGGGATCGAATGATGAATACGCGCAGCAATGTTCCCGCCGCTGCCGCGTTCTGCCTGCCCTGGCTGCCGGAAAAATGCGCTCGATGCCTACGCCGCTGCATCACCCGTCACCCACACCCGCCATGGCGCCATCCTCGCAGCGCTCATCCAACGTGCGCAACACGACGATCGCAATACGCTGATGCGCCTGGCGGTTGCAACGGACATGGATGTGGCATGGACGGCGGTCGCGCAGCTCCTACGCGCCAATCCCAGAAATGCCATCCATGTCGTTGAAGCGGCGCCGTGGGACGATCTCCATGCAGACGTGCAAGCAACCATGCTCTCCGCCGCCAACCGTCAGTACGTCTGCGCCGCCATTGCGTTCGCCCGCGGCGTACGCGGTGACCCGACGCCGATCACGCGAGAGACTCCTGTGCCTTCTTCGTCAACGTCATACCAGCGGTCCAGGACGCACTGACGGAGATGCAGCGGGCGTGTCGTCGCTGTCTTGACATGTCGCATGCCCTCTCACCGTGCGGTTGCCCGTCCCCCCCCCCTAGCGTTCCTGGCGTGCGCCGAACTAAACGCAGTACTCGTCGACACCGCACGCCGCCATGCAGCGAACAAGGGCATCGTTCGCCGAACGCTCCTCCCCGTTGCCATGCGCGATCTCCCCGCCGCCGCCGTTCTTGCCGTCGTCGCTGCACTCCCGAAAGCGTCCGATTCCGTCGCCTTCGTGCGGATCGCGAAACGCATGCGGGAGATGTCACCCGCGCCAGGTGTTTGTTCCTGTTATTGGCGTTCACCGGCGCCGATCTGCTGCTATCGTGCCCGTTCGCATCCGTGTAACAGCGTCGGCGCTCGCGAAGCGTGTGGGCGTTCGATGACGACTGGTGCTGTTCATTGACCGAAGGCGCATGTCCCTATCATGAAAGAAATGGGTCATGACCAGGAGGTTCACCATGCCCCTCAATACGTCCGCTCTCGCTGCGACGCTGCGCGCATTGCACGGCGAATCCGACGTGCACGTCATTGCTCCTGCGCTCGATGATATCTGGTGCGCTCGTGTGCTGGCGTTCGCGCCGAACGTCGACCCCCTCATCGGCGCGCTCGGCGCACTGGCAGGCAAATTGCCGAACGTGCTTTCACCCGCCATGCGCGACTCGCCCGCCCTCTCTGCCGCCATTGCGTCCTTGATCGGAACGGACACAGGCAAACGTGTCCTACCATGGTGGGCGGAGATCGCACCCACCGGATGGGGCGCATCTCATGCTGCCGTGCTGATCGACGCCGTGCACGCCGATCGCGGTCAACCATGGGCTGCGGCCGCGCTCATTGGTCCGACAAACGACGCCGCCGCGCTGCTAACGAAGGCAGGAGATATCACCCGCACCGTGCGGAGGTGGGGACAAACGACGCCTGACAACCCAACTGCGTGGATGGACCACGTGACGCCTGCAGAACGGGATCGTCTTCTGGATGCGTTCCGCACCTATCCCAACGCCGCCGTGGACTGTCTCCCCTGGCTGCCGGGAGTGTGCGCCGCAGATATCGTTGGTTGCATCACCAACTTGCATCTTCGATTCGCGCTCGCCGCCTACGCCGAAGCGTCGCCCGTCGCTCGCACTCGCCATGCCGACGTCCTCGCGGTGCTCATCCAGCGCGCCAAACGGGATCATCTCGACGAGCTAGCGCGCCTCGCGGCGGTATCTCGTATGGAGATGGCGTGGACGGCGGTCGCGCAGCTCCTGCGCACCAATCCCAGAAATGCCATCCATGTCGTTGAAGCGGCACCGTGGGACGACGTGCATGCAGATGTGCAGACCCTCATGCTCTCTGCCGTTGATGATGACCCGAGCGGCATCTGCGCCGCCATTGCGTTCGCCCGCGGCGTACGCAGTGACCCGCCGCCGATCACGCGGGAGATTGCTCACGCCTTCTTCGCCGCCGTCACGCCGGCGATCTGGAACGCGCTGCCAGAAGCGATGCAGTGCATGTGGAACAGCAACCCTGGTATATGGCATGCGCATCTCGCTGTGCGGTCGCTGGGTCCCGACCCGACCTTCCTGGCGTACGTCCACCTCGACAATGCCCTGATCTCCGTCGTACGCCACCATACGCGAGACGCTGATGCTGAGCGTCAGACGCTCTTGCCCATCACTGTACGCGATCTGCCCCTCGTCGCCGTTTCCTCCGTCGTCGCCACCCTGCCCTCGATGAATGACCCCATCGCCTTCATGCAGATTGTGGGGCGACGACTGGATATGCCGCCTGCATTTCATGCGTGGATTGCGGCGCACCCGACCACGCAAGCGGCGGCGGCAACCGCACTGCGGGTCGCCGCACGATTACGCGACGACGTCATCGCCGCACGATTGCGCGGCGATGACGTCGTCGCCCGCTGCGCGGCGCTGGCAGCGGCGTTCACCGGATGGTCGTCAGAGGAGGCGACAGCGCTCCTCGCCGTGCTGCCAGGCGACGTCGTCGCCGCGCTCCGCCCCAACACCGATGCGCTGACGAACGCACTCGCGCATCCCGACCGGCGAGACTCCTTTCGCCAGGTACTGGAGGCGCTTGATGCACTGCCGCCCGCAACAATGTTGCCGATCCTCCACGCGCTCGATGCGCTGGCGCAGGAAACGAAGGCATTTTCGCAACGGCAAGCGGGTGAGGGATTGGCGCGGACACTACGCGATGACGGGGGCTGCTTTCTGGCGCTCGTTGACACGCTCGCCGACGCGCATCAAATGGCGGTTCTCCCCGCACGAGACGACAGAACCCGCGCTCGTCTGCGCGCTCTGGCTGTCGCCGACCCACTCGTCGCGCATTATCTGGCGTACGCGCTGGAAGGATCTGGCGCCGCCGCCGCGCTCGACGCGCTGGCGGCGGCGCCATTCGATGCGTTGCTACACATTTGGAGCCTCCTCCCGGAAAATCTCCGGCGATCCGTGCTTGGTGATGAGGACGTGCTGCTGACCAACGTCGCCGCGCCGGAACGTGCGGACGATCTCGCGCAGGCGCTGCAGGCATGGGATGCGAACGCCCCACATCCGCTGCTCGCGCTGCGTCTGCTGATCGACGCCGACGAAGAACGGCGGGCGCGGGGCGTTGCAGCGCTGGCGAAGCATCCCGATCTGGCGGCGTCGCTGCTGCCGCTCTTACGGGATGATCTCCGGACGATGCTGACGTCCAACCTCGTTATTGCGTTCGCCAGTGCCGATCTGCCCCCGCCACGCTACACCCGTCTCCCTCCGACCCGAGATGGCAACGCTCGCGCAATGGGCAAGCCTCCGATGACAAGCGGCGGCGTGCGGTGATGGAGTACGGATGGCGCGATCATGGGGGCAATAGGAAGATTTTCCCGGTCTCACAACTCGCCAGCCCTCATCGCAACGCTGCGTGCGCTGTGCGGCGAAACCGAACCGCACGTCATCACGCTCGCCCTCGGTGATCGACGGTTCGCCCATGTGCTGGCGCTCACACCAGGCGTTGACCCCGTCATCAGTGCGCTCGGCGCGCTTGCGGGATGGGTGCCGGGTTTCCTCGTATCCGCAACCATCGAGTCGCCCCCCCTCCACACCGCCGTCATATCCTTGATCGGCACGGACGTAGGCGAACGCGTCCTGCCGACGTGGGCAGAGGTTGTCCCCACAGGCTGGGGGCGTCCCATGCCGTCGCACCGATCGACGCGGTGCAGCGCAAGCGCTGCGATCTTTGGGCGGCGGTGTTGATCGGTCCGTACGACGCAAGCGCCGCACTGCTCCGCCATGGGTATGACATCACCCACGCCGTCCAGCGCTGGGGGATGGCGACGCCGAAGGCTCCGACCGTATGGAAGAACAAACGCACGCCTGCGGACCAGGATCGTCTCCTGGATGCGCTATACCATGCCCCCGACGACGCCGCCATCTGCCTGCCCTGGCTGCCGGAAGCGGGCGCAGCCAACATTGTTGATCGCAGCGATCGCGCATATCTTTCCCTCGCGATCGATGGTGATCGCATCGATCACGCATATCTTTCCCTCGCGATCGATGCTTACGTTGCTGCATCCCCGATCGCTCGCGCCGGTCATGACGCCGTCCCCGCAAAGCTCATCCAGTGCGCCAAACGGGATCACATCGCCGCGCTGACACGATTGGCGGCAGCATTCTATATGGATGCGGCGTGGACAGAGGTTGCACAGCTCCTGCGCGAGTCGCCGAACGATGTCGAACGGGTTGTCGCGGCGGCGTCGTGGGCCGAACTCCATGCAAACGTGCAAACGACCATGCTGTCTGCTGCCAACCGCAACAGTATCTGCGCGGTCATTGCGTTCGCCCGTGGTGTGCGCGAACGACCTCCACCGGTCATCATGCAAACGCTCGCCGCCGCCTTTTTTGCCGCCGTCACACTGGAGGTCTGGAAGGCGCTGCCAGAAGAGAAGCAGTGCATGTGGCGCTGCGCCCTTGATGCCTGGATGCGCCTTCCGCCGTACGGGCGCCGGGACCCGACCCGGCGTTCCTGGCACACGCCGAACTGAGGGCGGCGCTCATTGCCGCTATGCGCCGCCATGCATTGAACGAGGGGGCCATGTGCTGGATGCTGCTCCCCGTCGCTGTGCGCAACGCGCCCCCCGATGCCATTCCCACAGATCGCGGGCGGCGCCACGGACGCACCACCCGCGTTGCGCGACCGGATCACGGCGCATCCGACGCCGCAGATGCTGGTGGGGGCGGTGACGATGCTCCTGCTTAACGCGTCGTCCAGGATGCGCCGGTCGACCTCGCTCCCCAGTCGCTGCACCATGATGATGTCGGCGTTCGCCGGATGGTCATCGAAGGAAGCGACGACGCTCCTCACTGCGCTACCGGAGGATGCACGCACCGCGATCACCCCAGACCCCGACATCCCGGCTCAGCGCCTGGCGCGTCCTAAACGGCAAGACTCCTTCCGCCAGGCGCTGGACGCGCTCACCGCGCTGCCGCTGTCGGTCGCCATCCCTGCACTCCACGTACCCGGCGAGCTGACGCGGGCATTGCTGCCGTCAGACCAACGGCAAGCAAGCGCGTGTCTGGCGCAGGCGCTGCGTGCGCATGACGATTGCTTTCTGGCGATCATCGACGCGCTTGCCGACCCGCCACGCACGACGATTCTTCCACTGCCGCGATCTGCGATACACGCCGCCGCGCTGCGCACGTTTGCCGCAGCCGACCCGCTTGCCGTTCACCACCTGGCGTCTGCGTTGCGATCCCGCACTCCGACCGCCGCGCTCGACGCGCTGATGGATGCGCCGTTCGATGCATTGGCGCGCATCTGGCAGCTCCTGCCAGAGGATTTCCAGCAGGCCATGCCTGGCGATAAGGACGCACTGCTCCGCGACGTCACCGCACCAGGGCGTGCGGGCGCGCTGGTGCAGATCCTGCAGTGACGGGAGGCGGATGTCTCGCTGCGGCTCGCGCTGCGTCTGCTGCTCGACGACGACGCGGTACGGCAGGCGCGAGGTGTTACGGCGCTCGCGCAGCGGACAGATCTGTCGGATTCTCTACTGCCATTCCTACGTGACGTCCTCCGTGCGCGGCTGGTGCGCGAACCCCAGATCGTCTTCGCCAACGCCGATCTCCCCCTACCGTGCCCGTTGGCGCCTGCCCAGAGATGGCGGTGCTCACGATAAGGATGGGCATTCGATGATGAACGGCGACGCACGGTGACGGAGAGGGGGGGAGAAGAATGCTATCATGAAAAAACCGTACATGAACAGGACGTCTGCCATGCATTCCTCCTCTCCCGCCCTTGCCGCAACGCTGC
>Ga0308417_1001190_pt1 | contig 18069 bp, 14 predicted proteins | sample HotsprSampleOS65_FD_203528 | JGI IMG/M metagenome (GOLD analysis project Ga0308417, IMG submission 203528) | Hot spring phototrophic mat microbial communities from Octopus Spring, Yellowstone National Park, Wyoming, United States - 20090730_OS65 ... | reverse complement strand
AACGAGGCCGACACCGGTATCCGCAACTCAACGGACCGAGGGACCAACTGAGTCGTCCACGCCACCAAGGTATCATATGACCCGGCACGCTAAGTTGATGGCATTGGGCGTCCTCGCCCGTGCCCCCCGGACTTTTGCGGCCGGCTGGCTTGCGTCAGCGCTTCAGGGTTGCCGCGGCCATCCTGGCTCCATCCGACGCAGAGACTGTCACGCGCCCGCCTGACGACGCTTGCGACGCTTGGCGACGCTTGCGACGCTTGCCCTTGCATTTGCCGCCTTCTTTCGTCACAATAGCAGATCGAAATGGCGGCGGGCCTGCCCGGCCGCTGGTAACTCTGTCAAAGCCTCCAGGCCACAGACGATCATGCACGCAACGAAGACGACCAGGAAGACGCTGGGCAAGTGACCGGGCCTCATGCCCGCTCATCTGCCCTGTGTCCTTCCCGTCGCCGTGCAGCGGATCAACTCTGTGGCCGGTTTCATGTTGGGAGCTGATCATGGCCGTCAACGTAGCCATCGTGGGCGCCACCGGCGCAGTCGGACAGGAGTTCCTAACCGTCCTGGCGGAACGCAAGTTCCCCATCAGGAGCCTGCGCCTCCTGGCCAGCTCGCGCTCGGCCGGCAGGAAGATCGAATTCATGGGCAAGTCTCACGTCGTCGAGGAACTGACCAAGGACAGCTTCAGGGACGTGCAGATCGCCTTTTTCTCGGCCGGCGGATCCATCAGCAAGGAATTCGCCCCCGCGGCCGTGGCGGCCGGCGCCATCGTCATCGACAACACCAGCGCCTTTCGCATGAAGGACGGCGTGCCTCTGGTTGTGCCCGAGATCAACCCCGAACAGATCCACAAGCACAACGGGCTGATCGCCAACCCCAACTGCTCGACGATCATCATGAACGTGCCCGTCTGGCCGCTGCACAAGGTCAACCGCGTGAGGCGGATCGTCGTCAGCACCTATCAGGCCGTCAGCGGCGCGGGAGCTTGGGGACTGTGGGAGCTGGAGGAGCAGATCAGGGCGTATGCCAACGGCCAGCCCATCCAGAAGAAGAAGTTTCCGCACCAGATCGTCAACAATCTGTTCTCGCACAACAGCGCCATCGCGCCCAACGGCTACAACGAGGAAGAGAACAAGATGGTCAATGAGACGCGCAAGATTTTCGGCGATCCGAAGATCATGGTGACGGCCACGTGCGTGCGCGTGCCGATTCCGCGGGCCCACAGCGAGTCGATCAACCTGGAGTTTGAGCGCCCGATCACACCGCAGGAGGTGCGCGAAATCCTGAGCAGGGCACCGGGGGTGACGATTGTGGATGACCCGGCGACCAATCACTTCCCCATGCCGCTGGAGGCCAGCGGCCAGGACAACGTGCTGGTCGGTCGGATTCGCCAGGACATCAGCCGCGAGGATGGGCGCGGAATCGACCTGTTCGTCTGCGGCGACCAGGTGCGAAAAGGCGCCGCTACCAACGCCGTGCAGATCGGCGAGAGGCTGCTGTAGGGAATGGGTCTGACCGCAGTTGTGTGCAGAAACCCGGTGCTGGCGTGGTCGTGGCGAAAGCTGGGGAACTAGGATTCGAACCTAGACAAACAGATCCAGAGTCTGCTGTGCTACCGTTACACCATTCCCCAGGATTTACCCGACTATACGCCCAGCTTGATTGCTGTCAAGATCGCTGTGCCGCCGCGGCTGCGGTAACATGGCTGTCGTGGCGACCATGACCGCCCTGAGCAGCCCACATTCTCTGGCACAGGTCTGGATCAGCGGCCTGCCTGCGTCCGGCGATCTGGGGCACTGGTTCATGCTCATCGGCGCCTTGGCCCTCGCGGCGGTGGCGCCCCGGCGGCTGCTGCGGGCGGCGGGCGCGGCCCTCGACCGTCTGGCCGGGCGGACGGCGCCGGCGCTCGTCGGCATCGCCGTGCTGGCCATGGCGATCCCCGCGGCCATCAGCCTCAGCGGGCGCATTCCCACGCCACAATACCACGACGAGTTCAGCTATCTGATAGCCGCCCAGACGTTCGCCGCCGGGCGGCTGAGTAATCCCCCTCACGAGTACTGGCCCCACTTCGAGAGCATCCACATCCTCCAGCAGCCGACGTACATGTCGAAGTATCCTCCGGGCCAGGGGCTGGCGCTGGCGGCCGGAATCGTTCTTCTGGGCGAACCGATCGCCGGAGCGTGGCTCAGCGGGGCCCTCGCCTGCGCGGGCGTCTTCTGGATGCTGCTGGCGTGGCTCCCCCGACGCTGGGCACTGATCGGGGCGATCCTCTGCCTGCTGCATCCGCAGGTGCTAATGTGGAGCCAGAGCTACTGGGGCGGGGCCGTGGCCCTTCTTGGCGCGGCGCTGCTCTGGGGAGCGCTGGGAAGGCTGATCGGGGCGCATCCGCCCGCGACGCAACCGCCGCGCCAGCGCCAAACGGCTGACGCGGCCAGGTTGTCCCGCATCGCCGCCGTGCTGACGATCATGGCCGTCGGCGCGGTCATTCTCGCCAACAGCCGTCCAATTGAGGGAATGCTGGTGAGCGTGCCGGCGATCGTGGCGGCCACGGTATGGCTCGTGCGCGAGTTTCGGCGTCAGGCAGCGCAGGCTGCGTTGATCGTGGCCCCCGCCGCCGCGGTGCTTCTGGCCGGCGCGGCGTGGATGGGATACTACAACTGGCGCATCACCGGGCGGGCATTGACGATGCCGTACGCCCTGCACGATGCCATGTACAACCGCACGCCCCACTTTATCTTCCAGGGGCTGCGGCCGGCGCCGACGTACCGCCACGCGGCGCTGGCCGAGTTTCACGGCGAATGGGAGCCGCAGCAGTGGCAGCGGCAGCAGAGCGTCAGCGGGTGGGTGGCGGCGACGTTGCGGTTCAAGCTGATGTATCTGGCGATGGGCGCGCTCCAGCCGCTGGCGCTGGCGGTGCCACTGGCGGCGCTGCCGCTGGTCCTGCGGCGGCAGTCACCGATGCGCATCCCCGCCATCGCCCTGGCCATCTTTGTCGTGGGCCTGCTGCCGCTGACGTGGCGCATCTGGCCGCACTACGCAGCGCCGGCGGCGCCGGCGCTGCTGATCCTCCTGTGTGCGTCGATGTCGCAACTGGGGGCGTGGACGTGGGGCGGCGCGGAGGTCGGACGGCGGATCGTGCTTGCCGTGGGCCTGGTGTTTGTGGCGACGTTTGTGCGAGGCCTGCCGCGGGTGGCCCAGGTCCCCACGCCGCTGGGGGCCTTGCGGGAGCAGGTCGAATCCGAGCTGCTGGCGCAGCCGTTGGAGGACCTGGTGCTCGTGGACTATGCCCCTGCCCAGCCGCTGGCTGGCAAGGCACACGCGGCGTGGGTATACAACGCCGCCAACATCGACGCCGCGCCCATCGTCTGGGCGTGGAGCATGGGCCAGGCGGAGGATCTGGCACTGCGGCGGTATTTCGCGTCGCGGCGTGCGTGGCTGCTGCGGCTGAGCAATCCGCCGTCACTGGAGGAGTTGCCGCCGCCGGTGGACAAGTGATCAGTCGCCGCGTCCGATCCGTTCTGCCTGGCGCGTGCCGTTGCTGGTTTTGCGTGGCGATGGGAGCGCATATACTATTTTCGGGTGCCGGCGCGACACGCCGCATCAGGACACCGCAAAGACATGACGTTGGACATCAAGGACTCGCCTGCCACAGCTTCGGCCTCCAATGGAGGCAATGGACAGTCCGTCCCCCAGGCCGCCAGCCCCCGCGGCGCCTCAACGTCCACGTGGACGACGGCCGACACCGAGGCGCTTTACCGCGTGCAGCAGTGGGGACAGGGTTATTTCTCGGTCAACGCGGACGGCAACGTGGCCGTCCACCCCACCCAGGATCCCGCGCGCTCCATCGACCTCAAGAAGCTCGTCGATGAGCTTCGCGAGCGCGGCATTCAGCCCCCGCTGCTGGTGCGATTCACCGACATCCTCCAGCATCGCGTCGGGCAACTGCACGATGCCTTCACGGCGGCGATGCGCGACAACGACTACCGCGGCGGCTACCGCTGCGTCTATCCCATCAAGGTCAACCAGCAGCGGCACGTGGTCGAGGAAATCCTGGGCTTCGGGCGGCCTTACGGCTTCGGGCTGGAGGCCGGCTCCAAGCCTGAGCTGCTGGCGGTCATGGCGCTGGTGGAGGACGAGCAGACCCCGATCATCTGCAACGGCTTCAAGGACGATGAGTTTATCGAGGCGGTCATTCTCGCCACCAAGATCGGCAAGAACATCATTCCCGTGGTCGAGAAGTTCAGCGAGCTGGAGCTGATCGTCAAGTACGCCAAGCAGCATAACGTCAAGCCGTCGATCGGTGTGCGCGTCAAGCTGGCCGCCCGTGGCGCCGGCCGCTGGGAATCCTCCGGCGGGGTGCGCTCCAAGTTCGGGCTGTTTGTTTCGGAGGTGCTGGACGCCCTGACGTTCCTGCGCAACCACGGCATGGGCGACTGCCTCAACCTGCTTCACTTTCACCTGGGCAGCCAGATCAACAACATCCGCAACCTCAAGAACGCCATCATCGAGCTGGTGCGCGTGTACGTTGAGCTTCAGCGGCTGGGCGCCGGCCTCAAGTACATCGACGTGGGCGGCGGGCTGGGCGTCGACTACGACGGATCCAAGACCAACTTCGAGTCCAGCATCAACTACTCGCTTCAGGAGTACGCCAACGACGTCGTCTTCCACATCAAGGAAATCTGCGACCAGGCCGGTGTCGACCAGCCCACGATAATCAGCGAATCAGGCCGCGCCATGGTCGCCTATCACAGCGTTCTGGTGTTCAACGTGGTGGGCTGGAGCGGCTTTGCGCGGTTTGAGCTGCCCAGCGAGCTGTCGCCCCAGCAGCGCAGCGAGCTGCCGGCCCCGGTGGTCAATCTGTTCGACACCTATTGCACGATCAATGCGGCGAACGTGACCGAGTACTATCACGACGCCCAGATGAGCAAGGACGCCGTGCTCAATCTCTTCAGCCTCGGCTATTGCACCCTCGAGCAGCGCAGCCTGGCCGAACGCCTGTTCTTCGGCATCTGCCACAAGGTGCTTCAGATCGTGCGGAAGATGGAATACGTGCCCGAGGAGTTCGAGGGCCTGGAGGCGATGCTCTCGGACACGTACTTCTGCAACTTCTCCGTCTTCCAGTCCATGCCCGACAGTTGGGCCATCGATCAGCTCTTCCCGATCATGCCCATCCACCGGCTCAACGAACGGCCGACCTGCCGGGGCATTCTCGCCGACATCACCTGCGACTCCGACGGCAAAGTCGATCGCTTCATCGACCGCCGCGACGTCAAGAGCGTGCTGGAACTGCACCCCTACGACGGGCGCGACTATTACATCGCCGCCTTTCTGGTGGGCGCCTATCAGGAAATCCTCGGCGATCTGCACAACCTCCTGGGCGACACCAACGCGGTGCACGTCAGCCTGGACGAGCAGGGGCGCTACTCCATCGACGAAGTGATTGAGGGCGACACCGTGCGCGAAGTGCTCCAGTATGTGCAGTATTCGGCCGACGAGCTGATGCGCACGATGCGCAAGCGCGTGGAGCGGGCGCTGCGCGACCAGAAGCTGACCCTGGACGAGTCGCGCGTCCTGCTTCGGTTCTACGAGCAGGGGCTCGAGGGTTACACCTATCTCGAATGAACGACAAGGCGGGGACCGGCCGGCTTCCGACGGCGCCCCGTCAACGGCACAAGGCCCTCGTGGCGCAGTTGCCGCGCCGCGAGGGCCTTGGTTCATGCCAGTGCGGAAGCGTGCCTGTCCGGACTTCACCGCCGGCCGCGGCGGAGCAGCGCCAGGGCGCCCACGGTCAACAGCAGTGCCGTGCCGGGCTCGGGCGTGATCACAAACGCCAGGTCGATCGACTTGCCCCAGAGCTCCACCGGCAGCGGGTTGTTGGGCAGTTCCTCGCCCGGATAGCGCAGCTCGCGCCAGCCCTGTTCGGAGAGGACTCCGAGGAGCCCTGGTCCGCTGGTGTCGCCATAGACCGCATCATCGTTCCAGTGCTGGAACGAGGTTTTCCATCCGAACACTTCCGGCGCGATGGATGCCTCGCCGGTGCCGGGATCGATGATGGGGGGGATGATCGCCTGCACGTCCAGCCAGTAGATCACGGGGGCGTTGGGATTCCCCTGCTGCACGAAGGCCAGCGCCGGCGGAATGTAGAAGTTGTACTGCCAGACCTTCGTGTCCTGCCCGATGAACTCATGGTTGTTGGGGTCGTAGAATCGCTCCTGCACGTTCTCGGCGTACAGACGTTCGGAGAAATACAGGGGGGCCGCAGTGGGCGCCTTTTGGAACTCCCCCGCCCACAGCTCGGGTCCGGGGCGACTGTAGGGAATGCCATTGGCGGGATCGGCGGGGATGTCGGCATGGATGCTCAGCTTGAAATACACATCAGGCGCCACCAGATCGTTGAGCCACGAGCCCCAGATGTGGACGTCCGTGATCGGCTCGGTCGTCACGCACCAGAAGTCGTCGGCCAGGATCTTGCGGAACGGGTAGTTGGGAAGGCCCTGCGGCGGGGGGCCCTTCCACGTGGCGTTGACGTCCAGCCCGTTGGGCGAAAGGTCGGGCAACTGAATAAACTTGCTCGGATCGACGTTCGGGTCGAAGTCGGCACGGACGGCACTTGCCAGAAGCAGCGCGATGAGCAGGATCGCGCCCAGGTGGCGGACATGAGTGTGCAGCATGAGACGCTCCTCCAGCGAGATGAAGTAAACCCTTGGATGGCTGGACGGCTCGACGCGTTAGCCCGCCCAGCATGTGAAATATACCCGCGCTATCCGGCAAGGCAAATCTTCGCGACAATCGATAGCATCAGTTCAACTCGTTATCAGATCAGACGCCGCGACAGCTTCCCTCGCCGTTGCGCGCCTGCGAGGCAAGCCGGCAGGTGGGGTTCGGGCATGGCTCGATATGCGCCGTCGCATTGCCCTCCCCAAGCGATTGTTCAATCTCGTATTCGATAGCACTAGCTATTGTGTGTCCCTCATCCACCGTGAGCTGTGAAGGTATCATGATATGGAAATCCACCCAGTGGTAACGCCCGCTGTGGCGGTGCCGCAGCTTGTGGTAGCTGCAGATCCGTGGTCGCCGCCCCTCCGGTCCGATGTGGCTGTCCAGAATGCCTCGCAGCAGCTTCTCGTCGCTGTGGTCCTGCTCGTCCATCAGCCCCGCCGCCGACCGCCGCAGCAGCTTTATCCCCATCACAGCTATATATGTCGCCACAATGATGGCGCCCGCCGGATCGATCCAGTGCCGCCCGGTCAGCATCACAAGCAACAGGGCCGCCACCGCCACAATCGAGGTGATCGCATCGCTGAGTAAATGCAGGCCATCGGCCTCCAGGGTCATCGAACCGTGCCGCCGGCCGGTCCGCAGCAGGTACAGCCCGGTGACGCCATTCACCACCATGGCGCCGGCCACCATAGCCGTGCCCAGGCCGAGCTGCTCGACATTGATCTGGTGGAAGAGCAGCGTGTCCACCGCCCGCACGGTGATGACAATCGCCGCCAGCAGGATCATGCCGCCTTCAAATCCAGCCGACATGAACTCGATCTTGCCATGCCCGTAGGGATGCTCGCGGTCGGCCGGAGCGTGGGCCACCGCCAGGGCGTAGGCGGCCACCCCCGAGGCCGCAACGTTCACGACGCTCTCCATCGCGTCGGAGAACACCGCCGCCGAGCCGGTGAGGAAGTAGGCCACGAACTTCACCGTCGCCAGAGCGATCCCCACCGCCACCGATACGAGGGCGGCCCGCAGCTCAAGGTGCGGAACGTGCTGAAGCAGTTTCATCATGGCTCAGCCGGCGCGGGCCATTCCGGACGCAGGAACCGCCCGTTTTCGTTGATGCGAACGCCGTCCACTTCGACATACCCGCCGCCGCGCAGGTCGACCACCATGTCCCAGTGCAGGCCGCTCTGGTTGGCGTTGCCCGTCTCGGGATAGCCCGCGCCCAGGGCAAAATGCACCGTGCCACCGATCTTCTCATCGAACAGCGTGTTGCGCGTGTACTGGGTGATGCCGTAGTTGGTTCCGATGGCGCATTCGCCCAGCATCCGGCTCCCATCGTCCATGTCCAGCATCTTGATGAGAAACTCCTGGCCCTTCTCGGCCCGCGCGTCGACCACCTTGCCGTTGCGAAACGTCAACCGCACGTCGGTCACCTCGCGGCCGCGATGCACGGCCGGGAAACTGAAGTGGATCGTGCCCTCCACGCTGTCGAGGATCGGGCCGGTGAACACCTCGCCGTCGGGAAAGTTCTCGTGGCCGTCGCAGTTGAGCCAGCGCCGGCCCTCGATGCCCATGCGCACGTCGGTGCCGTTGGCGGCCACCACGCGGTATTCGCGCTTGCCGTTGAGGAAATCGACCAGGCGCTGCTGCCGCTGGCTGACGGCCTTCCATTCGGCCACGGGGTCGGGTCGGTCGATGAATCCGGCCGCGAAAACGAAGTCCTCATACTCGGCGAGGCTCATCTCGGCGTCCTGGGCGCAGGCCTGCGTGGGGAACTGCGTGCCCACCCAGCGCAGCTTGCCCTCGGCGGCGCGCTTGAAGAAGACCTCCAGCAGGGGGCGGCGGGCGGCCTCGTTGAGCCGCACCTTCTCAGGGTCGCTGCGCGTCATGGCGCGGGTGTTTTCCTCGGCCCACATGCTGATCGAGCAATCGATCCGCTCGTATTCGTACAGGGTCAGCGGGTTGACGAAGCTGAGCTGATGCGGCTGACCGTACTTGATGAGGATTTCCGTCAGCTCCTGAGGGGCCATGCGCACAAACGGCTGGGCGCCGGCCTCCAGCACGCAGCGGTAGATTTCCGCGATGAGAGGCTGCGCCACCGGCGGCCCGGCGATGCGCACGAGCTGGTCCTTCTGCACGGCGACGCTGTAATTGACCAGAACGGATGCGAGCCTGGCATAGCGGGGATCGCGCATGCGTGCATTGTATTGGCCGCAGAGGCATCTGAACAGCCGCCGACGGGCCGCGGAAAACCGCGTGATTTGACGCGTTCGGCGGCATCGTGTACAGTCCTGCGGTCGCTCCGGAGAGGTGGCCGAGCGGCTGAAGGCGACGGTTTGCTAAACCGTTACCAGTCCCCGTCAAGTAACATTCCCAACAACACTTACGAATCTGACGCCCAAAACTTGGCGTGTTTCTTGGCGCTTTTGGACCAGAAACTGCCCGATCTGGCCGAAGTAGTCGCATCGTGGCCGGGCCTTCCCGACACGCTCCGAGCGGGCATTGTGGCAATGGTCCGGGCGGCGAGGGGAGGTGGACGATGAAGCGGTCCGCGCTCCCTGGATGCGTCAACGTCAACGAAACCCCGCGCCATCGGGCCGCGGAGCGGGGTTCGGATGACCGCAACCCGCTCACTGACCCCTCGTGTCTCGAATGGCTGGACGTGCGCCGGGCCAGGGATGTGGCGATGGTCCGGCGGCCGGCCGATGCGTACGCCATCCATCTGCACCACATCGACCCCGGCTTCGGGCCGATTCGCGATGAAATCCTGACGCGCTGGCAGCAGGGAGCCTACGCGCCAGCGCTTGGTGCCGTTATTGCAGCGGTGCCCGGCAAAGACGCATCCACTGCCCAGCGGATCGACCAGGAGTCGTACCCAGGTCAAACGCCCGTCACCAGCTACGTGGCGCGAACGGCGTTTCTGCACACGCTGGCCCACGGCGAGGCCGCCCAGGGCATCGCGAGACGGCCGTGCTACGCGTGCTACGGGATTGCGTCGTTTGCGGTGGCAGAGGGCCGGCGGGCAGGAGCGAGATGCGCAAGGTGCTCCTGCTACGGAACGGGGCGGGGATGCGCTGGCGTGGCTGGCGGCCGGCGGCAACATGGGCCATGCCTCCTCTGCGCGCCTGGTCCTTCCTCTGCGCCGTCTGGACCCGGCGGTCTGGTGCGGAACTGGATTGCATCATACGTCCCATCCCTTCTGTGGCCAAGTGGAATAGCCGGTTTTCCTCATCATCCGAAACCCGGGCCGATCATTATCCGCGGCAAGCCGCATCCGTTGGGTTCGTCGACGCCGCTGCGACAGGCGGCTTGCCGGCAGGCTCGCCCCCGCGGCACGTTCGCAATAACGGCCATGCACTTGCGCGATCGCCCTCAGGCGATCGTCGCCTCGAAACGCCGCAGGCTGGTGGGGCGGCCTTTGGCGTCGGTCAGGTAGATGAAGGCCAGATACCGCCCGGGGCGGGTGGTTTCGATTCGGCCGGACAGCTCGCGGCCGGAGGGCTTGAGGTCGACGTAGACGGTGCGATAGTCGGGGCGGCGGACCTCGATGTAGCCGCCAGCGCCGGCGGCGGAGGCGCGCACGCGCACTTCGCATGCGCCGGCGCCCTGGCGCATCTCAACCGACTCGATGGCGGGGCCGGGCGCGGGAACCTTCACCAGCGCCAGCGGGTTGGTCTTCTCGTCGTAGGGCTGAAGCGAGACGGACTGGCCGGCCACGGTTACCGTCCGGGCCTCATCGTTGCGGTTGAAGAGCAGCAGCTCCTCGCCCAACTGCGTGGTCAGTATACCATCGGCCTTGCCGTCGGGGATGGTAAATCCGAACATGCGCTCGGCGGCACCGAGGAACGCGGGGATGATCAGGTCATCCTCATCGCCCAGACACACCAGGACAGCGCCTTGCCCGAACTTGCGGAGCCAGATGGCCGCGCCGCCGTCGCCGGCGGCGAGGACTTCGCCTTCGACCTTGGTGGCGAGTGCCTGCGCCTAAAAAGAGCGGCCGGGTGTGAGGCGAGGATTGGTGGCCGCCGCGCCGACTGTGGCCGGCCCGCCAGGAGCGAGCTGGGCATCGGCGGCGAGGCCGAGCAGCGCCTTGCCGGCGTTGGGGTCTTCAATGGTGCGGAGGCTGCCCCTTGGACCAAAGGCGACCAGCCCGCCGCCGCGGAGGTACATCTCCAGGCGCGCGATGGTCTGGGCTTCGACTAGGCCGCCCACACGAATGAGGATGGCGTCGTAACGATTCAGCGCGCCATCCTCGATGAGCTGCTCATCGACGATGTCCACGTCGGTGTAGTCGAGCAGGACATTGAGCTTGCCGATGAGGTAGCGATGATCCAGGCCGAAGCGGCTCTGAGTCGTGGGCAGGAGCGTGGCGAAACGCACGAAAGGCTGGGCGATGACGCTGGCCTCGACGGCCGCCTTATAGACGGGGAAGTTCTCCTCGACAACGTCGACGGGTTGATTGTCCTCCAGGCGCCGCCGAGCGCCCGGCTCGGTCGGCGGCGCTGCGTCTTGGGGGAGCGGCCGGCGAACGAAGAAGCTGTTGGTGTATTCGCTGCGCGTGATATTCTGGCCGCAACTGGCGCCGAAGAACACGGCATCCCACCAGCGGCGGGCGCGCATCAGCGTGGGGCCGGTCTGGCGGCCGATGGCGTACATAGGCTCGGTCCACAGGCCCGTGCGGTAGAAGCGGGTGGCGGTGGTGAGGCACTTCTGGTCGTAGGAGTGGACGGCGCCGGTGAAGCGGACCTCGCAACCGTACTTGACGATGGTCTTGACGTTGAGAGAGGGGAACGAGCCCAGCCACGAGAGGTATGAGCAGCCGGGAAGGCGCGAGCAGAGGCGCATGTCGCCGAAGGTTTCGCGGGCGGTGCGCGTGATGAACTCCAGGTAGTCGTTCATCGCGAGCTGATACCAGAGAACCTGATCGACCCAGCGGCGGCCGAGGGGCAGGCGAAGCGCGGTGTGTTCGTCGAAGCGGTAGGTGTTGGTTTCCGCGTCGAAGGATTTGGAGAAGTCGTTCTTGGGGTCGGCGGCCTCGGCTTCGGGAACGAGGAAGACAACCTCGTCGAAGCTGGCGAGGCTGGTGTTCCAGGCGCGGTTGAGGGCGTCGATGCGGCCGTATTTCTGCCGCATGGCGTTGCGGAAGGCGGCTTTGGCGTACTCATCGCCGATCTGGAAGCCGTGGTGCAGCGCCCCGCCCCAGCCGGGGACGACGGGGCCGAAGCGGTCAATGAAGAAATAGTTGGGCTCGCCGTACTGGCAGGCGAACAGCTCGATGTGATAGACCTTCTCGAACAGCTCGCCCTTGAAGTGCTCGCGCACGGCCTGAAAGAATCGCGGCAGGTGCGGGCGCAGGTTGGGGTTGAAGATGGACTCGGGGCCGTTTTCCTTGCTGTGCTCGATGCACTTCTGCCTGACGGACAGGCCCTTGTCGAAGAACCATTGAGGCGGGGATGTGGTGAAGTGGAGCTGCGGCACCCAGAGCAGGCCGTGGGATATGATCTGGCGGACGCGCTCCTGGACGCTGGAGAAGTCCCAGGCGCCCTCGGCGGCCTCGGCCCGGCCCCAGTTGATGCCGACGGCGATGGAGTTGACGCCGAGTTCCTTGGCGCGTTCCAGACAGGCCTCGTTGCCGGGGTGGCCGATGAGGGTTTCGTTTTTGGGCGAGGACGTGGGGTTCCAGGTGTTGGGTTGGGGCATGAGAGGGTTGAGGGTTGAGGGTTCAGGGTTCAGGGTTCAGGGTTCGGGGTTCAGGGTTCAGTTGTTGGCCATCGGGTGATTGAGTGATCGGGTCATTGAGTCATTGGGCCATCGGGGCATCGGTGCGTTTGACCGGCTGCCAATGTCTCGATGGTTCGATCGCCGAATGGCTCAATCGCTCAATCGTGTTTACGCTCCGGGGCCGGGGGTGTTGGATGGAGTGGTCAGTGGCCAGTTGCGCGTGGTCGGTGGTTGGGTCATTGGTCCGGTAGTCACGTAGGGCGGCCGAGGTGCCACCGGTGCCACCGGGAACGCGAATGACTTCGATGATCGCAGACCCCTGCCCGTGGTGCCCTCGTGCGTGACCCATTCGCCGCGCGGGATTACACTGGCAAGCGTGGCGCTTGTACATTGGCTGCAGCTTTCGCTTGTGTCCGGCATGGGGCCGGTGCTGATCCGGCGGCTGGTGGAAGTGACCGGGTCGGCGGAGGCGGCCGTGCGCGCGGGCGAGGCGGAGCTGCGGGCGGTGGAGGGGATGCGCGGCGGACGGCTGGCCGAAATCCGCCGCGGATTGGCCGAAGCGGCGGAGGCGGCGGAACAGCAGATACAGTTGGTGCGGCAGATGGGGGTGCGGATCATCTGCATCGACGATGCCGAGTATCCGCCGCTGCTGGCGCCGCTGGCCGATGCGCCGCCGGTGCTGTATCTGAGAGGCCAGCTCCAGCCGCGGGACCTCCAGAGCCTGGCCATCGTGGGCAGCCGGCGCTGCTCGCACTATGGTCGGGAACAGGCCGAGCGTTTCGGTTCGCTGCTGGCCGGGTCGGGATTCACGGTGGTCAGCGGCGGGGCCAGGGGCATCGACTCGTGCGCCCATCGAGGTGCTTTGCGTCAGCCCCAGGGGCGGACTGTGGCGGTGCTGGGCTGCGGGCTGGACGTGACGTATCCGCCGGAGAACGCGGAGTTGTTCGGCCAGATCGCGGCCCGTGGCGCGGTAATCAGCGAGTTTCCGTTGGGGACGCCGCCCAACGCGGATAACTTCCCTCGGCGCAACCGGATCGTCTCGGGCATGGCCCGGGGCGTGCTGGTCGTCGAGGCCGACCTGCGCAGCGGTGCGCTGATCACGGCGCGGCTGGCCAACGAGGAACACGGTCGGCCGGTCTTCGCCGTGCCGGGCCGTGTGGACAGTCCGACGTCGGCCGGCACGCATCAGCTTATACGCGACGGGGCGGTGCTGGCCGCAAATCTGGAGGACATCTGCTCCGGGCTTGGTCCGGTGCCGGATTCGGCACGGCAAGGGGGGTTGTTTGACACGGTGGAAGTACCGGTCGAGCACGCCCCTCCAGCCGGAGAACAGGCTGCTCCTGCCAGCGCCGCGCGCACGGCGTCGCTGACCGACCGTCAGCGAAAGATCATGGAGCAACTTGGGGGCGATCCGGCGAGCGTGGAGCGGATTATCGAGGGCAGCGCGCTGCCAGCGACCGAGGTGCTGGCGGAACTCACGTTTCTGAGCCTCAAGGGCTTCGTGCGCCGGGTCGACGGACAAACCTACGTCCGCGGCGCGCGGGCACAGAGCTGAAACATCAGGCGGCCGCGGGAATGAAGCGGTGGAGCGGAGGCGGCAGGTGAGTCTGTCCGCGCCGCAGCGCCTGGCCGACGGCGTAGCGCATCGACCTCTCGAAACGGCTGAGGACGGCCGCGTTGGGCTCGACGCCGAACTGGCGCATCTGCTTGAGGGCCCAGACCCACACGTGATACTCCTCCTCGCAGCGCAGAGAGTAGCGCTCGAAGCCTATGGCGTGATGGCCGACTTCATGGAGGAAGACGGCCAGGCTGATGGGTGTCTTGGGGCGCGGGGCCTCGATCCAGTTAATGACGCGGCCGTCGGCGTAGTGGACACTCCAGGCGCAGCCGCTCATCTGGCGGCGCCAGCGGCGGATGCGCAGATGATATCGGGCCTTCATCAGACGGACGATCGGCTTGAAGTCAGACATGCCGAAACGTCTTATCGGCCAGGAAGGCAAGGGAGTTTGAAAGTGGTGAGAGCGGCCAAGCGACTTGACGACTTTGCCGGCCGCCGCAGGACCTTCGGCGTCGGTATCCGCCGAGGATAAGCTCCGCTGTCAATGCTGAGCGGCGGACCGGCCCAGACCAGGGCGCACCACCCGCTGTGGCATGTCCGGCTTTGTCGTCCCCGTAGACAGCTCCCCGTTCATTGGCGATAGTACTGCCCATGGAAACCACTCTGATCATACTCAAGCCCGACGCCGTGCAGCGCGGGCTGTGCGGGCGGATCATCGACCGTTTCGAGCGCAAGGGCCTCCAGATCGTCGGCATGAAGATGATGAGGATTTCGCGGCAACTGGCCGAGACCCACTACCAGCCGCATCGCGGCAAGCCTTTTTACGAGGGACTGGTGCGCTTCATGACCAGCTCGCCCGTCATCGTCATGGCCCTGGCGGGCAAGGACGCCATCGCCATCGCCCGCAAGCTGATGGGCGCCACCTTCGGCTCCAAGGCCGAGCCGGGAACCATTCGCGGCGACTTTGGCGTCAGCAACGCGTTCAACCTCGTACACGGTTCCGACTCGCCGGAGTCGGCCGCGCGTGAACTGGCGCTGTTCTTCAAGCCCGAGGAACTGATCGAGTGGACGGCGACCATCGGCGGCTGGGTCTACGACCTGAGCAAGGGTCAGCCGGAATAGCCCCGGCCGCGGCGACGGCTATCGGCAGGAGTTCCCATGCGCATACGTCTGTCCCGGCGGCGTCGCGTGTTCCTGGCGGTGCTCCTGCTGGCTTACATCGGGTTCTGCATGATCGGCGGCTGCGCGGACCAGTTGATTCTCTTCCCGAGCACCCACCCAATCCAGGCAGTGAGCGCGACGCGCCGGATCATTCAGGTCCGCGGCGCCGACCTGGAAATCTGGGTGGCGCAATCGCCGGGCGCAGCGCATAGCGAGCCCCAGGCCATCGTCGTCTCGTTCATCGGCAACGCCGACCGCGGCGAATACGCCGCCTACGATGCCGAGACCTGGGGACAACTGCCCATTGAACTGTGGCGCGTCAACTATCCCGGCTACGGCGGCAGCGCGGGCCCTGCCAGGCTCGCCAGCATCGGCCCGGCGGCTTTGGCCGCTTTCGACGCGGCGGCCGCGCACGCCGACGGTCGGCCCGTCTTCGTGGAAGGCACGAGCCTGGGCACCACGGCCGCGCTGCACGTCAGCAGCCAGCGCCAGGTTGCCGGAATGCTCTTGCGCACGCCCGTGCCGCTGCGGCAGGTGATCCTGGGCAGCTTCGGGTGGTGGAACCTGTGGCTGCTGGCCGGACCAGTCGCTCTGGGCGTGCCGGCCGAACTCGACAGCCTGAAGAACGCCGCGGCCACGAAGGCGCCGGCCGTCTTCCTGCTTATCGAGACCGACGAAGTCGTGCCCGTGAGATACCAACAGCGCGTGGCCGAGGCGTTCGCGGGTCCTTCGCGGCAGGTCCTGGGCGGTGGGGGTCACAACTCGCCGCTGAGCGCCGCGACGCGCCGGCAACTTGGCGCGGAGCTTAGCTGGCTTTGGCAACAGGCCGGACTGACGCCTCCTGCCCACGTTGCCGAACCATAGAAGAAGGCTGAGCGGATGAGGGCGATCATCCGCGCAGCCTGGCGGAGGAGGAAAACGGGCGGTCGTTCAGTATTCGTCGGCCTCATCGGACAGTGGGCGACGACGGCGGTACCCAGCCGGGCGCGGCACCACCAGCACGCTGTTCCATCCGCCGTTGTGGGCCTCGACCCCGAACGCCGCAAAGTCGGCGTATTGCTGGCCATCGGCCAGATAGCGGAAGCGGTATTCGCCGGCGGGCAGACGGGTGGCGGCGCGCCACCAGCCGTCGGCCTGTGGCTCCATCTCCAGCGAAGTGTGGCAGCCACGAGCGAAGTCGCCGGTGATTCGCACGGCATGGGCGCCGGGCCTGTAAAACCTGAACTCCACGTTTCCGTCTGGTCGAAGCATTGTCATGGCAACTCCTGGGCGGCCAGCGGTAGAACAAACCCCGTGCCAGCGTCTGTGGATGGCTGTCCAGCGGCTTCTGGAGACGGCCGGAGGCGGTTACACCGGCTGGCGATTGGGCAGAATCGCTTGGAAACGGGCGTCGTCGCCCGTATCTTGTGCGTGATGGATTGGGTAAGAATGCGGCATTTATTTCCACCCTGCCCACGGCGTGTGCGCGCCAACGTGGTACTGTGGCTCACCTTGGCAGGTCTCTGCCCTGCTCCGCTGATCTGCCTGGTACTGCTGAATGGCTGCGCCTGGCCCATGGGCGACGACCCCGCCAAGCCTCCTGGTCCGGCCGACGTTCAAATGTTGCGCTTCGACCGGCCGCTTGAGCCGCGGGGCATCGATCCGCCCTTCCAACTGCGCGGCGCCCGCAATCAGACGATTCACGTCGCCTTCCAGATCAACCGACTGCCCGCCCTGGGCCGCCGCTCGTTCAGCGGCCTGCGCATCGGTCCGCTGCGCCTTGCCGGCGGCGAGGACGAGCTGCCGCTGGCTGGAGTCTCGGCCTACCAGGTGCTCTCCATGCCGGTGGATACGAAGCGGGCCAGCTTCATTCGCCAGATGGCCGTGGGTTCACCGCCGGGACGGATGCCGCGGGCGCTGCTGCCTCTGCCAATACACGATGGCCGGATCAGTCTGCGCGATCTTCGGCACCCGGACCGTCCCACGGGCCAGGGCGGCGGCATCGATCCCGACTCGGATGCCGTGACGCCCATTCTGTGGCTGGACATCAGGGTGCCGCCCACGGCGCCGGCGGGCCGCTATGAATCAGTCGTGGAGCTGGTCCAGGCCGGCCGCACGCTGTTCTCCGCGCCGCTGATGGTGGAGGTGGACGAAGTGGTCATCCCCGACGACCGCCATCTGGTGATGGTTGGGGCCGTAGCGTGGGATGATCTGCGGCGGCTGTTCCCATCCCAGTTTGACACGATGAATCCAGCGTTGATTTCCCGGACTGAGCCGAGCTGCGCCGGCGCGGTGGAAATCCTGGACCAGATCGTAAAGCTGGCCCACGAGCATCGCGTGGTGGCGACAGTGCCGAGGCTGGCGCCAGTGGTTAAATGGTTCAGCAATCGCCCTCCGCTGATCGACTGGGTTGATTACGAGGGCCTGGTCAGGCCGTGGCTCGCGGGCGATGGCCTGGCCGATCGTGTGCCGCTGGGTTTCTGGCCGCTGCCAGTTACGGAGCGGCTGGAGGAGCGCGACATTCAGTCGCAGTTGTCCTATTGGCTTGAAGTAGCTGCGTATTTCGACCAGCGCGACTGGCTGGGGCGGAGCGCGGTGGTGGTGGCGCCGGGCTCGTCGGGCCGGGCGAGCCTGCTGGAGAGTTTCGACCTGTCGCAGCGCACCGCGGCTCTGTTGCGGCTGCACCCGCGGCTGCGCGTGCTGGTCCCGCTGGAGGAAGAGCAGGTGATGCTGGCCAGCGAGGTCGCGCCCACACGGATTGCCCCGCAGGATGCGGATCGGGTGATCCATCTGGCCGCGGGACTTGTGGCCGCCCCGCCCAGCCAGAGGCTGCCGGAACACGCGCAGTCGCGGTGGCTGCGGATCGACCGCGACGGATTCGTGCCCTGCGTGGGCGTTGGAGTCGACGAGCGCGAGGTGCGGGCTCTGGCATGGCTGGC
>Ga0308417_1001189_pt1 | contig 18074 bp, 16 predicted proteins | sample HotsprSampleOS65_FD_203528 | JGI IMG/M metagenome (GOLD analysis project Ga0308417, IMG submission 203528) | Hot spring phototrophic mat microbial communities from Octopus Spring, Yellowstone National Park, Wyoming, United States - 20090730_OS65 ... | reverse complement strand
TGAATAAATTGCGCTTCAGTTAATGATACAGGAATAGTGGTCATGGTACTCCTCATGATAGTTGTACTGACGTACATACAATATCTGAAGTATAACACACCTGGCCTCAAAAGTCTAACTGAGTTCATTCAAATAGCAGTCGGCTTATCCGGGTACACGGTACACCGATAGAGGAGTGCCGACGGCCGAGAATAGCGCTATTGTAAGCTTAATCAGGCATATTGGGAAACCTCATCCGCTACGTATTTTAAAGAGCAACCGTTATAGTTGGTCTTCACAACGGTTGTGTATGAAGATACTGGTTTCTTGCAATATTTACTTCAAACTCTTCCGTGCCTCCTCCAGCGCCGCGAACGCATCCTGCTCTTCACGTTCACCCTGTGACTCTGGTGCTTTGATACGTACCAGAACCGGAAAATTGATCATCTGGCCTGACAGAAGCGCTTCACCGACATCAAGATCGGGCAGCATCCGCGCATCGTCTTCACCCAGACTCTCAATGACCTTCCGCACAAAGTTCTGGTCAGCCGGGTTGACCAGGCGCATAATGATGTAAGAGTTACACTGTGAGAGCGTGGTTTCGTCCAGGCGTGAGGGTCGCTGGCTGATCATCACCAACCCAACGCCGAACTTGCGTCCTTCCTGCGCAATCTGCTTCGTGGTAGTGATAGCGCGCTGTTCCGCAGTCGTGGTGGCTTTGCCTGGTGCAAAGTTGTGGGCTTCTTCTAGAAGGAGCAACACTGGGAGTTCAAGAGTATCCGCGACACGAGCACTAAATATGCTCTCGGCAATTAAACTGTAGATTGTAGCCTGAAAATCACCAGTATAACCAGATAAGGACACAATACTGATTTCTTTGTATTTGACGAGTTGCGTATAGTCTGTTGGCAGGGGTTGTGTTGTCTTTGCCGCTTTTTTACTGATTTCTTCCATCTGTTTCAGTTTTTTCGCGGCAACACGAAGATTGTTCGGAAAACTTTCTAGCCAACCGGCAACCTGCTTTTTAACATTTAATTGTTCGCGACCGCTCCACTCAATAATCTGACTCAATGATTCGTGATCCTCTGACTTGCCCGCCCGTACTACTGCTTGCACAAAGTCGGCAAGAAAAAAGAGATCAGGCTTTAATCCATAACGAACAATACTTTTATTTCCCAAAAAATCACCAAGCCACTCAGCCCGATCCTTTAGTTCAGCCGACGATGCTGAAATAAAATGCTGTGCTCCTTTAAACAATTCATCAAACATGCTGCGATGTGTGTTAGCTAGACTCCATCCCAGAGCTTCAACAACAGTTATAACTGTTTCCGGGGACTGTTCAAACACCGGAAATTGGGCATAATACCGCCGCACCCGTCCTTTCAATGCTGGTATATCTGCTAGCCCGGTATAGTCGCCGTGAGGATCAAAGATCACGATGGGATAGTTTTTCTGGGCCAACTCCTCAATGATGCGGCGTGCCGTCCAGCTTTTTCCGGCACCAGTCATCGCCAGGATCGCCAGATGTCGCGTGACAATCGCATGCCCATCAACTTTGACTGCAACTTCGGGACGATTAGAAAGCGTGGCAATATCCAGCGCCCGGTTCTGTTTCTGGGTCAGTTCACCCAGCACGACGCGTGCAATATCGCTGGAGTCTGGTCGGTAGGCACTGGTAGCGGGCTGAGCGGGATACCGCAGGTGATCGAGTTTGCCGCCTTTGCTGCCTTGCCGTGGTTCGGCCCCTAGTACCTGGCAGACTGCGGTGACCATCTCACGACTCATAGACAGTACCGTGTCGAACGGATTGGTACGCGTGGCTGCAAGTTCGTGTCCCGCCTCAAGCGGAAAAAGGGGGTTGATGCGTTCGATCCGCTGAACTTTGGCCCACACCCGGATTTGCTCTGGATCATCTCCAGCGTTCGTTCCCGTCTTGCGCAATTCCGCATCGACAGCAATAATATCCTGCTCGCGAATGGCCTCGTGCGCTATTGCCAGTCGAAATTCACGACTGGTGCTTTCACCGACCAGCGTGCCGACATAGCGATCAACTGGTGGCGGAGACTGAACGGGCTGCGATTGAGGTTGTCGGCGTACATTACGGGTAGATGTCATAGAGCCTCCTCTATTTAGCTATCAGGCCGGAACAACCAGTCACGATGGGTCATATAGATGGCCTGCACGAGAATACGGCGCATTTCGGCATCGCTGATCTCACCGCGTTGCAAACTGATCCCCAGGTGATGCTGGATCAGCTTACTGTAGGCATCAGTCATCCAGGCCGGGACATGAGCATACTTGTCCACAATATCTAGCCCAACCGGGAAGCCATACCCCGGAAGTAGCCGAGAGTAGAGATACACCCGGCGCACGGCCTCCGTTACCTGATCTGCGCCAAGTTCACGAAACACTTCAACCCGCACCGGCTCGGTCGTTTCGGAAACATGGACGTAGCAACCCTGAACGGGCGGGAACCCGATCCTATCCGACCGCAACGGGATAAAGTTGACGTCACTTTGCCAGGACTCTCCTGGCAACGACAGTTTGCCCTGGTTTAATCCGTGATACTTGCTGATTTCCCATGGTTCCGAAAACTCACCGGGTTGAAGCAGCATGGCCAGCAGTAGACTGTCGGTATAGCCTAATCGGTCGAGCAATGATCGGGGCGATGTGAGGTCAGTGCGGCCATACATCTTGTTAAAATAGTCACTATTGTTCTTGGAGCGCAGTCCACGAAAGACCCGGTCGAGCAAAATCTTCTCGCTAAACTCGCGCAGGTTGCCACGCTCAACCACACCGACAATCAAGGGTACCGGATTTCGTTGCCGGGCCTTGCGGATCAACCGTCGGTAGAGGTAGGCAATCCAGGCCAGTGGCTCAAACAGACGTTGTTCTACCCACTCATCTGAGCGCTCGGTCATCTGTGGATAGATGTCGAGGTTGGCTTCATGGAGGAAGGCCGCTTTCAATTCGTGGGCAGTGGTAGGATCTGAAGCATACTGTTTTAAGAACAGGTCAATATCCTGCTCAGTAAAAGGCGTATGTCCGGCATACGCCCCCATCATATACACCAGCGGCCCGTGAAACATCAGCACACGTACATCGGGGATGCGTTCCAGCGCAGACAGGCCACCAAGCAATTCGGCAGTGATACGCACAATGTCAACAAAATCTTTGCGCTCTTTGCTGCCGCCCTCCAGGTCACCGAGTATCACAGGATAATAGCCAAACTTCTCGCGTTCGGCCAACTGCCGCTCGCCAGTGCGCACACAGTACGAGCCGACGCGCAAGAGAATGGGTACCTGGCTGGATAACTGCACCTGACCGACCCCACCATCAATAAAGGTTACAACCTCATTTTGCACGCTAGACCAGGCGGCATCGACAACGGTATGGGCGGTCAACACAGGTTCGGAGCGTGTGCTTGATGCACGCATGGCTTTGCGGAGGGCTGTAACAAATTGGGCCGTGTTTCTGAAATAGTTATCGCGTAGGCTCTCCGCGACAGTGAGCGCATTTTCGGCCAGGCGTAGGAAGAGGTGTGGCTGGCGTTGAAAATCCTCCTGGACACCTTGCTCAGTACTCCAACGGTCTTGCCCATTCATGTGATTCATAGGCGGTGTACCTCAATCCCCAGTTGAGCCAGTACACGGCGCGCATCACTCGTGGTAAAGGTACTCACGGGTAAGGCAAATATCTGGCTTACCAGCCATTTTGGTGAGACCCGCTGTCCATTCAGTTGAACATACCAGGCAACGTAGTGGTCAGGATGATCACGTCCCTCGTCCAATGCCTGCTGGGCGGTCATGAACACCTGTTCCGCAGTCAGCGTGGTAGCAATGCCGCGTAGTTGCACGCTGCCATGGTATGGTCTACTCCCCAGTGTATTAGCGACATGCAATGCTGTACCCTGGTACAACCAGTCATACAAAGTCGCAATCATTTTTCCTATAGTACCCGCAGCAATAGTTACCGATGTAGTGTTACCGATGGAACGATCATATCCCTGTAAGGCCATGCTATAGGTATGACCCATACAGACACAGAGAGCGGTATAATTCCTGGTGGTTAAGAGCGTCGATACAGCGGTGGATACCTCCGGTTGCAATTCGTGCGCACGATACCGGGTCATCTGGTGGTCATAGGCGGGGATCGGTTGATTGCCGGGAATCAAGCCAAATCTGGCTGACAAAACAAAGCTATCTAGTGCATCTGCGGGTGCTTGCCGCAAAAAGCGCCGTAACACACGGAATGCTGGCCCATCGTAGCGTTCGATGGCAGGAAGCAGGCCTGTGTCAGCCCGTTTGCGCCGGGAACAGGATAGAATTAATATGCGTTTCATAGCTGGCAACGATTAGGAACGTCCTTGATGAATAGTGTCTTTTGTTGCACCTCAGTATAGCATAGTCCGGTATCAAATAGGAGTGACACTGGTATTATTCGTCAGCCTTTTTTCCGGATTTTACGCTCAACCCTTCACGGAGTGTACGCTTAAGCGCAGCGAAGAGTTCGAGCGGAAACGCCGCCACAGGAGCAGCGTGGTACACTGGTGACGCACCCATGGCGAGCTGCTGAGGGAGTACCACAAGCTCCTACCCAAACTGCTTGAAGAGCGTGAGTAATCCTTCTGCTTTATTTGGGTTAAAAAGGCTACGGGCATAAGGTTCATAGGGTTGATATTGCTGTTTGAAATAGGCCACGATATTGGGAAGGGTCGTCGGAACATTACGCATGGCAATCGCATGGCTCAAAGCTCGATACGGTGCCCACTCCTTCAGAATATCCGCAAACAACGCATCGTTCAGGCCACTTGCCGTGTAAGCGTGACCAAGCGGCGATAAGGTATACCGCGCTTTACGCTGATCGATTCTCTTACGAGCCATACCCAACTGTACGAGAAAGTTCAATGAATCGCGTACTCCCGCATCACCTGTTGTCCAGCCTATGTTATGTAATGCATCTTTCACGTCTTTAATCAGTCCCTCTTTCACCAGCGCAAGAGCCTCGGCTGTGGCCCGTACAGCTTTATAGACGCGACTGGCATAACCAGCCAGTGTGTCCTGAAGGTGCCATGCTTCTTGCAAGCTGAGATCGCTGGCACGATGAGCAATCAATGTCACCTTCCCGGTTGATGTCGCGTACCAGAACTTACCATTCGATATCTGAGTCATCTGTACAGGGAGCAATGGCGTACGCCGTAACCATTGCTCCATAGTGTCAGGGACAGTCACAAATTCAGGAAATTGAGAAGAGAGCGGCAGAGGGATCAGGCTATCGAAATGAACCGTTCCTCCGGTGCATAGAGCAGTAGCTTGAGTAGATGTGAGATCAAACGGGTCGAGCAAAGCTGAAGCATAGGTTGGAACACTGGACAATACTTCTGTACGCAGATCTGCCCAGGTGATAAAGTGGATATCGAGCGTGTCACTATGCGGCCATGCCAGCATGTTGGGCGTAAAGCCATGAAGCGAGACATACACTATTCCGGTACACGCTAGATCCTGGGCCGCAGCCTGTCGTCGGGCCGGATCAATGTCACGGACATCGGCGGGACGATCACGGAAGAATTTGGCTTCCACCAGATACCGGGCCTGGTCATCTTCCAGGATGCCATCACATTGCCACCAGGTACCGGAGGCACCGTGCAGATAAGTTGACCATTCGCGCACGGTGTATTGCTGTGTCCGGTGATAATGGCTCAGGATCAAATCTTCAAAGGCATGCCCCTGATTGCTTGCTGATGTGGGAAAGACAATGTGTGTCATACTATCAGAGGCTTTCTCAACTATATCCCACCTCCCTATCTGGCACGATGTGACATTCCACAACCGTACCAATGTCGCCAGCCACCAGACCGACATCCGGTATGTCAATGCGGAGAATAGCGTCTTCATAGAGCGGAAAAGCTGTATCCATATCTGTTCCCTTCGCACGAATCAGGAATAAGCGTGATGAGGCGTGGATAGTCTGTACCCGTATCTATTTGCTAGATGCTACGCACCATGCGTGGACGTCCGTATTTGGAGTTCGGCATCCTCTTCCGCGCTCACTGGTTGTCGCGTGGCATAGACGATCTGCAGACACGCTTCAAAATCATCACCCGACCAGGTGCCTGTAACATCAAGGAGGGACGCCGCCGGCGCACCCATCCTGGTCAGAGGCAGTCCTGTCGATTCACCGGTATCTGGCGTGGCGGCATCCAGGGCCTGCTCCACTTCGGGGCTCAACCGCGCAATAAGTCGGATTTTATCCCGCACCGAGAGGTGGCGTGCGGCTGCCAAAATGTGCTCAACCGTCATCAGTGGTGCCATCATTGCACCTCCTTTCCTCGACCATAGTATAGAAGTATTGTAGCATGGCTGCACCTCGCTCACCCGCCGTTCGCCCAGCAGAGTTCGCTCTTGCCACTCCCCGCCTCGCCGACGACAAGGAAGAGCCGGTTATCCGCATCTAGCGGCCCGGCCTGGATGATGGTGCGTACCGCTTCTTCCGTCACAAACGTCTGACCCGCATGTCGCGCTTTACAAACATCCACGCGAATATGCCGAAACGGGCGATGGGTCTGGAGCAACCGATCGCACGCCTTCTGGCGGCTCGCGGTCGTGAACACCGTGCGGACACGCTCCGGAGTCCAGCAGATGGGATACCAGTGTGGTGGGGACGATGGGTCTGGTGGTTGCCCCATGAGCTTATGGTTCCACGAGCGAGTTGACCTGGCGGACAAACGGACGATCGGCCACCGTCGGACGTCGCAGGGCGCTGGCGGGGAGGGTCACCACCGCAACCGTATTGCCCAGCATATCAAAAAACTCGACGCTATAGCCCATCTCCATGCCTGGCACGGCGTGGCATTCCACGACCGTTCCAACATCGCCGGCTACCAGGCCGATATCCGGTAGGTCAATGCGGAGCATAATGTCTTCATAGAGCGGAACTGCTGGATCCATATCTGTTCCCTTCGCACTAATCAGGAAAAAGCGTGATGAGGCGTGGATAGTCTGTACCGATATCTCTTTGCCAGATGCTCCGCACCATGAGCGGACGGCCAACGGGTGTTTGGAGTTCGGCGCGGATGTCAAATCGCGCTCCATAGGCTGTCTGCCGAATGGAAAGGACATCAACCGGCAAATGATAGGTGCGGAGATCAGCGGCAAGTCGGTGCCATGTATCGGCTGAATACCCAAATGCCTGAAGCACGATCGCCTGGCTCCCACCCCGTTTATGCTCGGTATTGAGGAGATAGTGGATGCGTTTGTCGGCGGCAATGACCGCATTTTCAGCATTCGGTAGTTTCATACCCCTCATTATAACGCAGATGGTTGCCGGTGATCCGGATCACCGGCACTAGCGCCACCATGCGCACCAGGCTGCGCCCAACGGCGAGGATGGCGGTAATAATCAGCCAGCCCACCAGATCCGGTGCGAGATAGAATGCAGTAGCAAACGTGACGACCCGCCCGGTCAACCACCCGATCAGCGTTGGGAGCAACAGCAGCAGTAACAACGGCACCACCAGATCCAGGCTCAGTGCCAGCAGGCATGCTCGCGGTTTACGCCGCTGGTTCTGTGCCCAGCGTCGGGCGCTCAAGATGCCACTCAGGTCTTTGAGTACCGAGAGAACAACAATAATTCCCAGCACGCTCCCGACATTCGTGGTATTCAGCACCCCTGGTCGGGCATTGTTACCCGCCAAAATGGATAGCACGCCCTGGCGCAGTTCAGGAAAGCCAGTCAGCGTTGAGAACAGGTGATTGCGGTTATACAGCAACACGAAAGCTGTTTTCGTTTCTGGTAAAAACACCATGTCGGCGTGATAGGTACTGACATCGCCGCTATGTTCGATGACCCGTGGTACCGCCTGTGGATCGACTTCATACCAACCCATCGCGTACATACTGTCCAGGTCAGCCCGCCGGGTCACCATGAGCGTGATCGTCTCAGGTGTGACGAGTGACGGTGTCGGATCGGTGTAGAACGCCAGATAACGGGCCATGTCCTGTGGCGTCGAGATAATCCCGCCTGCGGGCGCACCATAAGGCAGAGGTTCTGGCAGTGCCAGCGGAAACACAAACAGGGTGACATGACCAGGGGGCAGATTGGGAGCCGTCTGAGGCCAATCTGCTGAGGTGGCCGAAACGGTCGTATTGCGCAGTGCGAGCGGCGTCAAGACTGCATCGCGCAGATAATCGGCATAAGCCTGGCCAGATACGACCTCGATCAGGCGACCCAACAACACATAGTTATGGTTAAAATAGGCAAATTCGGTGCCCACCGCAGTCGCAGTCGTGGCTGTGTGCAGACTGGCGACCGCCTGTTGCAGATCGGTCGGATCAGCGGTTGCCGCAGCCGGGGCGGAGCTATCGCTCAGACCACTGACCTGATTGAGCAGGTGCCGCACGGTAATGGTTGCCGCCGCCTGATCCGCCCGGGTGAACTCTGGCAGGTATTGTTGCACGGGCGCGTCCAGTTCCAGCTGCTGATCTTCGACCAGAGTCATAACCGCCAGTGCAGTGAATGATTTACTGAGCGAGCCGAGCATAAAGGGGGTCTCGGTGGTGAGCGGGTTGCCATAACCATCAACGCCATAGGCACCGGTGAACAGCACTTCTCCGTCTTGAACGAGGGCGAAGGCCAGGCCTGGAATACGCTGGGCCTGGCGCTGCTCCTGGAGAAAGAACTCCAGTGCTTCGGTGGTGGAGCGGGCCTGAACCGATGCGGGTATATGCACGGTGATCATCAGCAGAACCGTCAATAATAACGTGATTCGTACGTGTTCTGATTTAAACATAAATATGTTTATATTTCTTCAAGAGTAGGTAAACAATATGATCTGATCAACACATCACACACATTGTAGCATTACTTTGCATTGCCTGCAGTGCAATGCATTGCCCGCATAGTCTCGCAACGATCATACTATGGTCATTTTGTCACTCGTTGCCTGGCAATGTCGGGCAATGTGGGCACCCATAAGGGGTACCCCTACGGATGTTTTGCAATGGGATGCAATGCCTGCAATGGGGCATCACACCGTCCTGCCCCCATTGTTCACACTGCCACAGCGACCCGTAATGAGTGCAGAATGCCCATGCTAACAGGGGCAAGTACACTTGTGTTCTCAATTAAATCGGAATATTGGTACGCACAGGTGGGCGCTCGCCTGGCTCCAGGTTTAGCACCAGCAATCGCGGCTCGGTCATTTCCTCAATGGCATATTTGAGGCCCTCTCGCCCAAAACCACTGTGTTTGACGCCACCATAGGGCATATGATCGACGCGCCACGAGGGAATATCGTTGACGATTACCCCGCCTACATCCAGTGTCTCATAGGCATACCACACCAGCCGTAGATCGTTGGTGAAAACGCCGGCCTGAAGTCCATAGTCACTATTGTTTACAGCCTGAATTGCGGTAGCAAATTCCTCATAGGTCTGTACCGTCACCACAGGGGCAAAAATTTCCTGACAGTTCACGCGCAATTCCGGGCCGGCATTGACCAGAATAGTTGGCTCCACAAGGCCGCCCTGCACGCCGCCACCGACCACCACCTCGGCCCCGGCTGCACACGCTTCGGCCAGCCACTGCGCTACCCGCTCACCGTCATTGGGCGTGATCAGTGCCGACAGGTCGCTCGTCTCATCGAGCGGATCACCGGACTTGAGCGCACGCACGGCAGGCACAAACTGTTCCATAAAAGCGTCGTAGACGGTTGTATGGACAAAGATGCGTTGCACGCTGATGCATGACTGACCGGCATAGGCAAAGCCGCCCACAACGGCACGGGTTGCTGCCAGGTGCAGATCGGCATCGTGATGCACAATGAGGCCTGCATTCCCACCCAGTTCCAATGTGACACGCTTGCGCCCGGCGCGCGCTTTCATCGCCCAGCCTACATCCGGACTACCGGTGAACGTCAGCAACTTGAAGCGCTCATCCTCCACCAGTGGGGCGGCGTCCGCACTGCGCAGGGGCAGCACACTCAGGGCACCCGCCGGCCAACCTGCCTCGTGAATGAGTGCCGCCAGTTTGAGCGCGGTCATCGGTGTTTGCGAGGCGGGCTTGAGTACCACGGGGCAACCGGCGGCGATAGCTGGTGCCAGTTTGTGGGCCACCAGATTAAGCGGAAAATTGAACGGGGTGATAGCGGCTACTGGCCCGATTGGAAAGCGTCGCACCAGTCCCTGGCGATGAGTACCACTGGCGGCGGCATCCAGATTGAGCATTTCGCCGGGAATACGGTTGGCTTCTTCGGCGGCCTGGGCAAAAGTAAAAATACTGCGTTGCACCTCGGCCCGCGCCTGCTTGATCGGCTTGGCTGCTTCCCGTGCAATGCTCCAGGCCAGATCCTCGCTCTGCGCCTCGATGCTGGCCGAGATAGTGCGCAAGATACTGGAGCGTCGATAGGCCGACAGGTGGCGTGTCTCGGCCAGCGCTCGTTCTGCAGCCTGAATCGCTCGCTCCAGATCGGCGGGGGTAGCACGACTGACGTACCCGACAATGGCCTGGTTGTAGGGACTGCGTACCGCGTAGTAATCCTGACCGACCAGCCATTCCCCGGCCAGAAAAAAAGGATATGTGCTGGCATCAGAGGTATCTGCGTTCATCTGCTGTTCTTTCTTGCTCATATATGTAATGGTTTTACATAGTAAAAATCGGTATAATAACTTATCTGAAAAATGTATAAAATACAGCAGTTTAGCTACCACCATGGTGACGTGGCGGGGTGTTCTCTCGTATCCTTGTGCTGCCAACCACATAGTGGTGGGAAGGGACTATACAGGGTGCCGATCTGCACCTTCCTCCTTTTCAGACAGATTCTGCGAACATTGTATCATGATCCATGATACCAAACGGAGGATCGCGGCATAATGTGCATATATTTTTAAGGCAGAGGTGCACTTATGCATATGCGGGCCAACTGCACGGCAGTGCTACAAAGGGTTATTCAGGAATACGAGGTACACGGTCGTTCCAACATCATAGCCTGAACGTAAGAGTAGCACCTGTCAGTGCTGCTTCTATGCAGCACGATAGGCAGGTGCCGACGGTGTGACCTGGCGAAACCTTCGAATCATCCACAGCGATCCCAGACCCACCAGCGCGATCAGCCCTTCGATCCAGAGCATATCCACGCTCAGTAGTGGCAGCGCACCTGCTGCTATAAAATTGACGATGGTATGCAAGGCAACGGCGTACCAGAGCCAGCGTTGCTGACTCCGCCAGAAAACCTGGAGTACCAGCAGTGATAGAGCCACATGGAAGGGAATCGCCCACAGGCGCTCCCAGGCTCCCAGCAGCGGAAACCACCAGGGTTGGGCTGCCAGAGCGGTCAGTTGTTGCACGACCAGTTGCTGTTGTTCAGTAGTCACTCCCATCAGTGCCGGGTCAATATATCGCAACAGTAACAGGTTGATCAGTGACACGAAGTTGCCCAGAAAGCCAACCAGAATCACCGCCTCAAATCCGCCATGACCAACACCATACAGCACCCCCTGCTCCCAGGTACGCGCCTCGTTGGGCATCAGCCAGCGATAGCCGATATAGCGTCCGATCTCCTCGGCCAGGCCAGCCGTCAATGCCAACAGTGCCACCCATACCCAGCGCAAAGCGAGCGATTCCTGCAGAATCGGCCCCAGAAGCTGCCCGGCAATAATCACCAGCGGAACACGGGTCAGTAGTTGGAACAGCAAGAAGATGATCGCGCCATACAGTACGAACTTGAGTTTCTCACCGAGTCGCTGGATTAACAAAATTGCCAGGGCAATCGGGAAGATCGCATGAAACAGTGTGGTGGCTGCCAGCGCAGCTAGCCACCATGGTGACAGGGCCGGGAACTCATTCATTTCAGTTATTCCTTATTAGCAGAATATCCTCATCACACCGGTCGGGATTATTCATACACCAGCACGTCGCGTACGGTGAGCCGCGAAGCGCTCCAGGCCTGCAGGACACTGGCGATAAACGCCAGGCTGAAAAACGTCATCCCAACAGCATCACTTCTTTAGGATAACCCGGATACCAACCGACGCCAGACCATTGAGGGCAACCAGTGGCGTAGTTGCTGATCATTGTTTGGTTTGTCAACCATAAGTATTATCTCATGCTACCACCCGCTCAGAGCCTGAAGGCTCCGGCTCGTGTTCCAAAGGCCGCTTGCACAGCCGGTTGGCGCCAGCGCAGGCTCGTTGCGCCGACAATAGTCTGCGGCTTTCGCTGGCCAGAGAGAGCATGCAGAACTCTTCGTCACACCCTTCTACTCTGGAATGCTTGCTGTCACCAGTATTCCGGCGTATACTCAGACGTAGGAGCGCAGCAGCGCGGTGTTTCCACATGGCCCTCGATCTACCACTGCTGCACCTCTACACTTCTTTAATGTAGGAGGACACAATGATGACCACAACCTGTCTCCCGGAGTTGCAACTGACCTGGAATGACGGCACGGTACCCGTCGATCTGGCTCTCTTGCAGGGCACCTGGACGGAAGAGCAATACCTGAAGCTGACCGACCATACGCGGCGGTTGATTGAGTTTAGTGATGGCGAACTGGAGGTGCTGCCAATGCCAACCGATAAGCATCAAGCAATCCTGGCGTTGTTGTACGAACTGTTTGTCACCTATATCCGTCCAGCGGGTGGTAAAGTTCTATTTGCCCCGCTCCGGCTCCAGATTCGCCCCGGCAAATACCGTGAACCCGATCTGCTGCTCTTGCTCAATGCCCGCGACCCACGCCGCCAGAACCGTTACTGGTTGGGGGCCGACCTGGTGGTCGAAATCGTCAGTCCCGACAACCCGGAGCGCGATACAGTTGCGAAGCGGGACGACTATGCCGAGGGCCACATCCCGGAGTACTGGATCGTCAACCCGGACGCGGCGACGATCACGGTGTTAACGCTCGACGGTGACGCCTACCGCGAACACGGCGTCTTCGGGCGCGGCACGACCGCCACCTCGCCGCTGCTGGCGGGGTTCGCGGTCGCTGTGGATGCGGTGCTGGAAGCCGAATAGGAGGACGCAATGATGACCACAACCTGTCTCCCGGAGTTGCAACTGACCTGGAACGACGGCACGGCACCCGTCGATCTCGCACCGCTCCAGGGCACCTGGACGGAAGAGCAATACTTGAAGCTGACCGACCATACGCGGCGGTTGATTGAGTTTAGTGACGGCGAACTGGAGGTGCTGCCAATGCCGACCCGCAACCATCAAGTTATCCTGGCCCTGCTGTACGAACTATTTGTCAGATTTGTTCGACCGGCTGGTGGCATTGTTCTTTTTGCCCCGTTACGACTCCGCATCCGTGAGGGCTGCTTTCGTGAGCCAGATCTGCTGTTGCTGCGTGATGCGGGTGATCCGCGTAACCAGAACCGCTACTGGTTGGGGGCCGACCTGGTGGTCGAAATCGTCAGTCCCGACAACCCGGAGCGCGATACAGTTGCGAAGCGGGACGACTATGCCGAGGGCCACATCCCGGAGTACTGGATCGTCAACCCGGACGCGGCGACGATCACGGTGTTAACGCTCGACGGTGACGCCTACCGCGAACACGGCGTCTTCGGGCGCGGCACGACCGCCACCTCGCCGCTGCTGGCGGGGTTCGCGGTCGCTGTGGATGCGGTGCTGGAAGCCGAATAGGAGGACGCAATGATGACCACAACCTGCCCCCCGGAATTGCAACTGACCTGGAACGACGGCACGGCACCCGTCGATCTCGCACCGCTCCAGGGCACCTGGACGGAAGAGCAATACCTGAAGCTGACCGACCATGCGCGGCGGTTGATTGAGTTTAGTGATGGCGAACTGGAGGTGCTGCCAATGCCGACCGATAAACATCAGATCATCTCGCGCTTTCTGCTGTTTGCGCTATTTGCTTTTATCCACCCAACTGGCGGCACCGTGGTCTATGCCCCACTCCGGCTCCAGATTCGCCCCGGCAAATACCGCGAACCCGATCTGCTGCTCCTGCTCGATGCCCGCGACCCACGTCGCCAGAACCGCTACTGGCTGGGGGCCGACCTGGTGGTCGAGGTGGTCAGTCCGGACAAGCCGGAGCGCGATACGATTGAGAAACGGGACGACTATGCTGAGGGCCGCATCCCGGAGTACTGGATCGTCAACCCGGACGCGGCGACGATCACGGTGTTAACGCTCGACGGTGACGCCTACCGCGAACACGGCGTCTTCGGGCGCGGCACGACCGCCACTTCGCCGCTGCTGGCGGGGTTCGCAGTCGATGTGGATGCGGTGTTGGATGCGGAGTAGTTTGCTATGCCTTGCGTAGCACCGGAGGCCTGACTCAAGCCAGGCCTCCGGTCATTTGTGCATTCGACTGTTTTTTCAACGTTCATTCGGCGGTTCTGGCGCTCTGCACTATCTAAAGGCATTCCCACGTCGCCTGCCGGCTCCCGCCCAACATTCAGCCAGTACCTACTGCACCCCGCGCACCTCTTGCCCCAACAGTCCCAGCAGCACGTTAAAGGGTGGCGCGTTCTCCGGGTGCAGCTCAAAGCGCGCCCGCTCGAAGTATTGTACCTGGCGCTCGCTACCGTCCGGGATGGTCATGGTGATCAGCCCGGTCAGCGGCAGGCCGAACAGCGCCAGATTCTCGTTCTCGCTAAAGCCGCCCTGCCCATCCAGTTCCAGCCCGTTCGCCCGCCACGCCGCCAGGATGTCGCCACAGACGTTGCGCCCGGTCTCGGCAAAGAAGCGACAACCGGCCTGCGGCGCTTCGGCGGGCACTGCCTGCCAATCGTAGCCCTGCTGCGCCAGCCGATCCGCGCCCAGGCGACCAAGCAGCACATCGTAGGGCGCGGCGTTTTCGGGGTGCAGTTCCAGCCGATTGCGCTCGAACCACTGCGCCGGCACCGGACGGCCCTCAATCCGTTCCTCCTGCTGAGCGGTGATCGGGTAACCAAAGACCGGTAGGCCGCCATGCTTCTCCCAGTAACTGCGGATGCGCCCATCGATGCTGTAGCCGGTTTCGGGGAAGAGTAGCGCGTCGGGGACAGGAGCGGGAGATGGTGTTGTGTCACCTACACGCAGGATGAACGTTCCCCAGGTGAATGGTTCCGTCTGGTCATCTCTCACATAATATGTTACGTAGACCAGATCACCTGTCACCAGCACACCCCAGACATTGCCCGGCGGATCAAAGAAGCCAACCTCGACAGGAACAGCCGGGTTACTTACATCAATGATCCGTAACCCTTCCTCATGATCAGTTATATAAACCAGGGTGTCTACCACCTGCACGTCCTCGACCTTGCCCGGTGTGTCGAAGACACCAACCTCGACAGGCGCAGCCGGGTTGCTCACATCAATGATGCGTAATCCTTCATCGTAAGCTCCAATAAAGGCTAGATGCCCTTGCACATACACGCCTCGGGGATATTCCAGCGCATCGAAAGAACCGACTTCGGTAGGCGCAGCCGGGTTGCTCACATCAATGATGCGCAATGGCCCAAACTCTTCTGTCACATAGGCCAGGTTCCCTACGATATGAAGTCGAATGAAGCCGCCTTCTCCATTAAAGCGGCCAACTTCGACAGGGATGGCCGGGTTGCTCACATCAACGATGTACAAGAACCCCCAAAGATCCGTAATATAGACCAGGCTCCCCACTACCTGCATATCTGTGGGCTTGATAGACCTGTCGGAGAAGGGCTTAATGGTAAGAGAACTCATTTCGGTGGGCGTTTCGATGTTCCTTATATCAATGATGACGAACCCACAATTCTCATTCACAAAGTACGCGGTGCTTCCCACTATCTGCATAGGGCCCTCCCCGCATCGCATGTTCCCCCCTCGCACCGGCTGCGTCGGGTTACGTCCGTCAAAGACGATGAGATCACCATCATCAATGGCATAGGCATAGTTTCCATCTATTGCAAACACGCCTATGCCCTCAATGTTACTAACCTGCTCAATGAGCAGGTTATTCGCGGCAAGTACCGGAACAGGCAGGGCCAGCAGCGTCAGGGCACACAAAAGCGTGCATAGTACAAGGCCAGGACGTTTCATCCGTTGCTCCTTTGCGTTAATCCGATCTTCATCTAGCGTCTATCACCAGTCTAGCGTAGTTGAGCGCAATAGACTATGAACTGGTTCACACAGACCGGGGTAAAAAATTTGTAAAAACACGCTATAGAATACACCGATTGTTGGGTTCAGTAATCTACCAGGTTCGTTGATGAAAATATCGAAAGATATACTAATAGTTGTCGCAGTGTTTATAGAAGTTGTGCTACAATAGGCGCGCCAGAACGTGGTATAAATCCAGCACCTCATCGACCGTGGGAGGTACACATGATTGCGCAGGCTGAGGACAAAATGGTCGTATTGCAGCAGGTCACGCTCTTTCGCGACCTGGAGATGGAGCAGTTACAGCAGGTTGCGCTGCGCCTTAAGGAGCAGCATTATCGCAAGGGTGATATTATTTTTCAGCAGGGCGATCCCGGTAGTTGCCTGCATATTATTGCACACGGACGTGTGCGCGTGTATCTCTCGAACGACGATGGCCGCGAGGCGACGATACGGATCTATGGAATGGGTAGCCATTTTGGGGAGTTTTCGGTCTTTGATGAGGCTCCCCGCTCGGCCAGTGCGTCGGCACTGACCAGTGTCACGACGCTGGTACTCTACCGCGATGATTTTCTCGATCTGTTGCGCACCTACTTCACGCTGGTGCAGGCGGTGTTGAGTATGCTCACCGAGCGCCTGCGCTATACCACGGCCTACTCGCAACAACTGGCCTTTTTGAGTGCCCCGGCGCGGGTGGCGACACAACTGCTGCAGCTGGCCCACAGCGATCTGCAATCGTCGCCACTCCACATCAAAATAACGCAACACGATCTGGCGGGACTGGTCTGCACCTCCCGCGAGTCGGTGAACTATGCCTTGCGTGACTTCGCCGAGCGCGGCCTGATCGCTATTCAGCATGGTGCGGTGGTGATCCTCGATCCGGCGGCGCTCCAGGCCGAGATTGGCTAGTATAACGACGAGGTTTTGTGGACGGCTACCGCGCCTCGGCGCTGCACGTCTCACGCCACCCCACGACCGCTTGTTTAACGCAAAGGCGCAAAGCAGTAGAGGCGCAAAGGCGTAAACGAGTAGTGGGATAAATGATACTGCTCACCGCCTCGTCGCCTCGTCGCCTCGTCGCCTCGTCGCCGCACGCCTCGTCGCCTCGCGCCTCGCGCCTGGCCTCGATGCACGTTGAACCGCTGATGGGCGCAGCCGTGGGTACACATGGCACGGCCGCAGGTATCCGTTTGCCACGGCTGCGCCCCTACATGCACGCGCCACGCCGTGCGCCACCTGCCTCCGCCCTGCTACCGATCCATTCGTGCATGAAATGTGTTCATTCGTGGTCGCATGCGTGGCCCTATTCGTGGACGGCTACCGCGCCTCGTCGCCTCGTCGCCTCGTCGCCTCACGCCTCACGCCTCGCACCTCGCACCTCTGTGCATTCAAACAAGCACGTTCGCCAGGGTGCGTTATACTGTAGATATACAACGCAATCCGTGATCAGGATGATGGACTGATACAGTTGTCTATCACCTGACAATGGTCAAACTTGCAACTCTTTTGCTGCGAGAGATAGAAGATGAGGAGCAACCTTGCGATGGAAATAACGATTGAATTGCCCGACGGCATCGGGCAACAATTGCAGACATTTCAAGACCGTCTGCCCGAAGTTATTGAGCGCGGCCTCCAGGTCATGCTGGCTGAACGCAATGCCATTTTTGCTGACGAGGAACACATTATGGCCCTGCTCGTGAGCCAACCTACGCCAGAGCAAGTGCTGGCGCTGACCCCTACGCCCGAACTGCAAGCACGGGTGAGCGATTTGCTGGCACGCAGTAAACAAGGGCAACTGGCTCCCTCGGAAGAGAAAGAACTGGATCGCTACTTCACACTGGAACATCTGGTACGACTGGCGAAAGTCCATGCTACGAAATCTCTGATGGATCGGTCCTGATGGGAACGTATGTACCGGCTGTACTCCGCCATCTGGTGAGTGAACGAGCTGCCGGGCGTTGTGAATACTGCCGTTATACAGAAGAGGTCGCTTTTTTTGCCTTCGAGATAGAACATAT
>Ga0308417_1001188_pt1 | contig 18083 bp, 15 predicted proteins | sample HotsprSampleOS65_FD_203528 | JGI IMG/M metagenome (GOLD analysis project Ga0308417, IMG submission 203528) | Hot spring phototrophic mat microbial communities from Octopus Spring, Yellowstone National Park, Wyoming, United States - 20090730_OS65 ... | reverse complement strand
GTTTCTGGGCACACCGCTTCACGCTGCACCGTGCAGGCGCTTCGCGGCTGTGCGGAGACCAAACACCCGTCGAGACGATTCGGTTGCCGCATCCGTGCAAACCGACGACTCTTCCTGTCGCACTCGGTGGCCAAACGGTTCTCCACCGGAGCAACCGCTCGCGGGCCGCGCCCCCGCAAAAGCACGCGGCGCCGTCAGCAAACCAATAATCCTCCTTTGGGAAGAAACTTGCGCAACTTCAGAACTGAAGATCATCAAGCCCCAACAATTCGGCCACGCGCCGTTCGATGATTTTGTCTTGTGCTTCGTTGCGGCGTTCGATTGACTCGCGGAGCCGTTTCACCTCTTCTTCGATCCGTTTCAGTTCCAGCATCCTTCGCTCCTGTCGCACGCGAAACTGATTGGCGACGACCTCGGCCAACTGCTTTTTCAGCTCTTCCTTCTCGGCCGTCGGTGCCCTGCGATACTGGGCAGCCAATTCGTGCGAGCGCCGGTCAAGCTCGGTTTCTTCGAGCATCAACCGGTGCATCTCGGGATCGCCGCGACCCATTCCTTCCTGCTCACCCCAGGGGCCTCGCGGGCCAGGCCCCATCGGGCCGCGGGGACCCATTGGGCCTTGCGGCCCCACTCCTTCCGGACCAAACCCCGGACCAGGCCCCCCGCCCGGCCCAGGTCCGCGACGACCGAACGGTTGTTCGGGGCCTCGCGGGCCTTCGGGCGGACCAACCGGACCGCCTTCCCAATCGCCGGGACCACGACGGCCGGGGCCGCGCTGGAACCCTTGCCCCGGTCCGCGTTCGTCACCGTCGCGGGGGCGATTGGGCGGACCGAAACGGTCGGCCGGCCCTCGCGGACCATCGCGATCTCCTTCGTGCGGGCGATCACCCTCGCGCGGCGGCGGGGCATCCGCTCGTTCTCGCGACGGATCGCGCGGCGGGTCTGCGCCGGCAGCGGCCGCGCGCATGCCCACCCAGCCGACGACAAACAACAAGGCCAACCAGGGCAGCAACCATTTTCCTTGCATCGCAAGAACTCCCGTCTTCAAAAGTCGCCCCCGTCGAGATCTGAACGAAGCTGGTCCAATCGGTCCGACAATACGCTGGTTTGCGCCAACGCGCCGTAGTCGATTCGCGCAGTCGCCTCGGCCGTGGCCCAAATCATCTCGTCGAGCTGGTCATCCCAGGCCAGTTGGTCGGCAAGCTCGGCCGTGCCCGCGGAATCGCCCGGCGCGTCGGCCGCAGACGCCACCGCGCGCGACGGCTCCGGTGCCGCTGGTTTCTGTTGGTCCGGCTCCTGTAACACCGGAGCTGACGGATCGGGCGGGTCGGGCGAAGTGACAGAACTGCCCGCGGCGGCCCCGCCGCCGGAGCCGGGTTCCGAGCGTTCCTTTTCGGGCTGCCCGGCCGCCAACTCCGCCGGACCTCGCTGCGGGCCATTCAGCTTGAGCTGATACAGTCGAGGGAATGCCCAAAGCACGATCAGCAGCACAACCGCCGCCGAAAACAACCACGCAAGCCGACGCCACCGGGCCGAATCGGTTTGCGAAGCCCTTCGGGCCAAACGCGGGGGCGGTGCGACAGGTTCGAGCGAACGCGGCCGCGGCAAATCTTCGGGCTTGCGCGAAGCCAACTGTTCGAGCGACGCCGGCGGCCTGTCCGCGGCCATGCCCGCCTGCTCGATCAGATTGCCCAATGCGAGCCAAGCGGCCCGAAGCTGCTGTTCCTCGCTTCCCGTCGTTGCTGCGGAACGAGCCGCCGGCGGGGCATCGGCCGGCGCAGTGGCCGACTCGATCAGTCGCCGCAGTTCGGCATCGTCGTGTTCATTTCGCGACTGGGTCATGACATGAATTCCGCCAAATGCTTGCGAAGCGATTCCAACGCTCGCCGACAGTGGCTTAGCGCGGTGTTCAACGGGCAGCCCAAGGTTTCGGCGATTTCATTGAACGAAAGCTGGCCGTAGTACCTCAGGAACAACACCCGTTGCTGTACCGGAGTCAGCTCGGCTAATGCGTCGTCGAGTCGGGCGACGGCCTCCGCCTGGGCCAACTGGCCCGACGGCTCGTCTTGCCCCGACGCCGGCTGAAGCTCCTTCCACTGCTCGTCCGAAACGGTAACTTCGCGGTGCCGCCGGCGTCCGTGGTCGCACGCAAGCCGATCGGCAATCCGGAACAGGTACGCCCGAACGCGCCCTTGCTCGCGATAGGCGTCTCGCCCCTGCCATGCCCGCAGAAACACCTCTTGCGTCAGGTCGTCGGCCGTGGCCGCCTCACGGATCACGGCGAACAGATATCCGCGCACGGCCGCACCGTGCTCGCGGACCCACTCCGCGAAGCTCTCGGCCGTCGAGGCTGTCGTCGTCTTCGCAGGCGTCATCTGGAACTCTTAACGCAACGGCGGGCAGATTATTGCGAACCAATCGAAAGAAATGAAAAAACGGAAAAACCTGACCGGTATTACGGGCTGGCCGTCGGATCGCACCTTACGCCCTCGGCCGTCTGGCCGCAACCGATCGAGTTCTTCGCTCGCCGAACGATTTCGGCACTCACCTAATTCTGTCGGATAACACTCCGGCAACCAACGTTTGCGGGCTTTCAGCCCGGCCCGCAAACGTCAGGCTCTTGGCGGATTTCCTCGCAACCGCGACGCTTTCGGCTCGGCGGCCGGCCTTGTCGAACAATTGGTTTATTCGTCCCCGATGTTGTGCCAGCATCCCGTGTGGAATCACAAGATGCGGCACTGACAAACGGTTGTTCGACAAGCCCTGGACGGCCGCGACGCTTTCCACGCCTCCGCGGATCGGGCACAATAGACGCCATTGGGTCGTCGGCACAGCCGCGGCCCGCGGCAATCGCGCGTGGCGGTCCGATTCGTCGTGTTGTGTTGTTCGTTGCGTCAATAAGGGAACACGGTCTGTCGCCATGAATCCTTCCGATCCCTACCAAGAGCAATCCGATCGCCAACTGCTTGTCGAATTACGGCGCCGCGTCGGCCGTCTCAATGTTCTCGTGGTGATTCTGATCTTGGCGGTGGTGATGCTCGCGTCGTCGGTTTACGGGTATCTGTTGAACTTCTTCGGCAGCGACGCGCAACTGCACGTCTCGGCGACGATCGTTGCGGCCGTGTTGGGTTTCCTCTTCGGATGGATCGCCCGCGGCAAACGATGAGGCGCCGGCCCCCCGCGCAAAGACGATAGCGATGATGCACGCCCTGGTTACCGGAGCGACGGGCTTTCTCGGCCGCGCGATCGTCGAGCAGCTCGCGGCCCGCGGCGATCGAGTTCGAGCCTTTTGCCGCCGCGACGACGCCGGGCTTCGCGCGTTGGGCGTCGAGATCGTCCTCGGCGACCTGGGCGACGCCGAAGTCGCGGCCGATGCCTGCCGGGGCGTCGATTGCGTTTTTCATGCGGCCGCCATTGCCGGCATCTGGGGCCGATGGTCCGACTACTGGAAGACCAACGTGCTCGGCACGCAAGCGGTCGCGGCCGGATGCCTGCGGCACTCGGTCGGCCGACTGGTGTACACCAGCAGCCCGAGCGTTACCTTCGACGGCCGCGATCAAGTCAACGTGGACGAATCGGCGCCCTACAGCCGCCGGTTTCTGGCCCATTATCCGCGCTCGAAGGCGATGGCCGAACAGCATGTGCTCGCCCTGCACGCCCCGGGCCGATTGGCGGTCTGCGCGCTGAGGCCGCATTTGATTTGGGGACCGGGCGACCGCCATCTGGTGCCGCGACTGCTCGCCCGCGCCCGCGCCGGACGACTGCGGCGGATCGGCTCGGGCCGCAATTTGATCGACATGATTTACATTGATAACGCCGCGGCGGCCCACTTGGCGGCCGCCGATCGGTTGCTCGATTCCTCGGCCGCGACGAACCCCGGCGGCCGCGCCTATTTCCTCTCGCAGGGCGAACCGGTATCGTGCTGGCCGTGGATCGACGAGATTCTTGCGCGGGCCGGCCTGCCGCCGGTGCGCCGACGGTTGCCGCTGGCGGCGGCCTGGGCGCTGGGCGCGTTGTGCGAGGCGGTGTATTCGGCCGCGGGCCTGCAACGCGAGCCGCCGATGACGCGATTCCTGGCACTGCAATTGGGGCGATCGCACTATTTCAACATTTCGGCCGCGCGAAAAGACTTGGGCTATCGGCCCGCCGTCCAAACGGCCGAGGGAATGGAGCGTTTGGCCCAGTGGCTCCACGGTCGCGAGCCTGTACGCGGATCTGCCGGTGATTTCCATGCACGATGAACCGCCCTTCGACGCCCTGCTGCTCTTCTCCTTCGGCGGACCCGAGGGGCCCGACGACGTCCTGCCGTTTCTGGAGAACGTGACGCGAGGCAAGAACGTGCCCCGCGCCCGGCTCGAAGCCGTCGCCGAGCACTATATGCTCTTCGACGGCGTCAGCCCGATCAACGAACATCTCCGCGCGCTGCTGGTGGCGGTGATCGACGAGTTGAACCGCTGCGGGCCGTCGATTCCCGTCTTCTGGGCCAACCGCTTCTGGCGCCCTCTGTTGCCCGAGGTTCTGGCCGAAATGGCGGAACAAGGCATCCGCCGCGCGCTGGCGTTCGTTACGTCGGCCTTCGGTTCGTATCCCGGCTGCCGCGCCTATCGCGAGGCGATTGACGAGGCCTGTGCATCGCTGGGGCCGGCGTCGCCGCGGGTGGAGAAGATCCGGCTGTTCTACGATCACCCCGACTTCATCGCCGCCCAGGCCGATCGCGTCCGCCGCGCGGTTGAGATGTTCGGCAATGCTCGCCCGCGGGTGTTGTTCACCGCCCACAGCATTCCGCGATCGATGGCCGCCGCGGCGCCTTACGAACGGCAATTGCACGAGGCCTGCCGCTGGACGGCCGATCAGGCCGGAATCACCGACTGGCAACTGGCCTATCAAAGCCGCAGCGGCCCGCCGAATCAACCGTGGCTGGAACCCAGCGTTGAAGACACCTTGGCGCAATGGGCGGCAGTGGGCTGTCGCCGCGTTGTCTTGGCCCCGATCGGGTTCTTGGTCGAACACATGGAGGTGGCCTACGATCTGGATATCGAGGCCGCCCAACGTTGCGAGCAGTTGGGCATCGAGATGGTTCGCGCTTCGACGGTGGGCGGCCATCCGCGGCTGACGACGATGATCCGAAAACTCGTCGCCGAACGGTTCGATCCGAACGTGCGGCGCGAATCGCTTCGCCCCGAAGGCCCTCCGCCCGACGTTTGCCCGCCCGACTGCTGCCGCACCGCCTCTCCCGCCGGCTGAGTTCCGGTCTGCCCCGGGAACTGAGTTGCCGCCAAATCGATCGGCCCATCGGCCGCATCGTGCCGGTTGCGAAAACTCTACGGCCGACCGCGACAACGCATTCCTTCGGCGCGTTTTCGCTAATCCGACTTTCCCGCATTGGGCCGCACAGAGTTTTCAAAGAACCCGCCCTTCCCAACTTGCCGGGCAAGATTTGTCGGTTAGTGTTGAACTGGAGGATCTCGTTTCGCGGATGCCGCGAACGGCGCGAACGGATCGCGTGCGGCGAAACGCGCTGCTGCCTTGCTGCCTGCACGAATCGGCAGCGGTCCAAAGCGTTCAACCCAAGGCGCGCGGGACGACGGAAAAGACGGATCGCAACGCCATGCAACGATTGCTGACTGCTGCCGCTGCGGCTTTGCTGGTCGTCACCGCGACCGTCTTCAACTCCTTGCGCTACCCGAGCGTTTCCGTGCAACTGTGGCAGGCGTCGCAGGCAGCGCACGGACCGTCAACCGCTCCGGCCGGGGACGCGGCAGTAAGGTCGCTTTCGGGCGGATCGCGCCCATTCGGTCTCGCGGAAAACGGCGGATCGAACATCGCCGAACAGCCGCCGGCAGTATCGCCGCAAGGAGCACCGTCGCAAGCAACGTCGCCGCTGACGACGTGGCCGACGACAACATCGTCGCAGGCAACAACATCACCACCGGCATCGGCTGCCGCGGCAACGCCGGATCGAGCCGGCGATTTTGCGGAGAACTCGCGGGCTGCCGGCGAAGCGAAGCCGCTTTCGCCCGACGATGACCGCTTCATGCCCGAGGCCCCCGGGTTGCCGCGGGCCGGAAAGCAGGCGGCTGCCGAACGGGCCGTTTGGCCTTCCTGGCGTTCCGACGAAACCGTATCGCCGAGGACGGATTCCACGCCGACACCGCCGCAACCCTTTGGGATGACGCCCCGGCCCGGCGTTCCGGCCGGGAGAGAATCGCGGCTGTCGAATGTGGCGCCCGCCTCGGCCGCAACGCCGGGAGTCGCGATGCCTCGCCTGTCGGACGAGCGATCGCCGACGGCGCGCCCGGCCGACATGGTGTCCGTCGCTGACCCTGCGCCTGGCGTCTCTCCTTCTCCTTTGATGCCTGCGACGAAACATCCTCCCATGATGCCCGTTGCGAGACCCGTGCCCGTCGCCAACGGTGCGCCAACCGCCGAGCCGAGCCTTCAGCCTGCCTCGGACCGCGCGGCAATTTGGTCGCCCGTCGCAGCCGGTTCGGCCCCCTCGCGACGCTCCACAGAAACATCATCGTCTGCGACGGCTGGTTCGTTCCTAAGTGCCGCCATACCGCCGCCGGCGCCGATTCCCGACCGCCATCGACCTGATCTGGTGCCGGTTGCACCCGCCGAGCCGGCTGGCGCTGCCACCGAGCGAGTAGGAGGAACCGGAGTATCGCTGCCGGTGCGACGACTGCCGACGGTGGACGACGGGCCGACGGCACCGACGCGGACCAAACCGCCGACAGCGGCCGAATTGCCGGCCTATCCGTCAACACGAACGCCGTAGCGCGCCGCAAAAACGGTAAAAGAACGATCGCCCCGCGCCCGGCCTCGCGGCCGGGTGCAAAGCAAGCACGGCAATGCCGCGATCATTTGCTCTTGAGCACCGGCCGGCGCATCAGGCACGACCAACCCGGGTAGCCCTCGGGGCGCGTGAGCGCCTCGGTGCGAATCGGCCGGAGTTCGACGATTTCGAACAGACGCCCCAGCTCGTTGCGAATTTGCGCTTCGGTCACCTGCGGCGGACCGTCGTCGCCGTCGTCGTCGCGCGGGGCGCCGCTGAGCGAAAGATAGATCGTGCCCGGGCGGGTAATCCGCCAGAGCATGTCGAGAAAGCCCGTGATATTCGTCTGCCGAATCGCGTGGTAGAAGCCGCGGTCGTACACGAAATCGAATGTGCCGGCCGTTTGGCCGAACTTCAGTGCGTCGGCCAACACGAAGCGGATCAAGGCGTCGTGTTGCTCGGCGCGGCTGCGGGCCCGTTCAATGGCGATGGGAGACACATCAACCGCGGTAACATCGAAACCGCGTTTGGCCAGGAATACCGAATCGGCTCCAGTGCCGCAGCCCAAGTCGATGGCCGAGCCTCGCGGCACGATCCGCTCGTCGATCAAGCGAACCAACTCCGGCGAAGGACGGCCGACATCCCAGGGCGGCGTCCCCTGACGGTAACGCTCGTCCCAATCGATCGGCTCGTTGGGCTTCGGGTTCGAGACGGATGGATTCATCGCTAACACTCCCACGGATATGCTCTTCGCCGTGACGCAACCGCACAGACATGCACTGCCGCGTCGCGCCGAGGTCGCACGTCGTTGGCCGTGAACGGCCCGAAGACAGCACGAACGACCCCCTAACACGCAAGTTTCGGCAATCGGCCGATCCGATGCAAGGGCCGTCGTCCAGCGCAGCCGGCTTTTTGTCGCTCGCGGACCGGCCCCCTTGTCTCGCGCGGCCGGCCGTGCAACGATTCTAAGGGACGACGGGCCGAGACAGCGGCAGCGCGCCGCGAAAAACCGATTCCCCGCGGGCACGGTCTCGCTTTCGGCCGCGAACAACCGAAAACGCAACTTCTCTTCCGATGAGCGGTTGCGCGAAAGATCAAGCACCGGATTGCCCGGCCCCCGCGCGGAGCGGCGGCCAACTGAGCCGGCGGCGCGACGCGGCGCGTCAGGGCGAATGGCTGCGCGAAACGCCATCGGCCCAGCGCAACCTGATCAACGGCCGTACGACCAAGCGGCGCGTTTATCCTGCTCGCGGGCCGGCGGCGAGCGATTTTCTCCCGCGAGGAAGAAGCCATTTCAGGCCGCCCGAGGTACATCCCCAGGATTCCGCGGCCTTGCGTCAAAATGATTCGCAAAGACCAATAAGCGATCGAAGGCGATGATCAAACTGCTTTGCATCACCGACCTGCACGGCGAAGCCGTCCCCTTGGCGAGAATCGGCCGTGCCGCCGGAGAGTGCCATGCCGTTCTCTTCGGCGGCGACATCACCAACTTCGGCTCGCCGGAGGAGGCGGCCGCGCTGATTGAAACGGCGAGACAGTTCGCGCCCCATGTTTGGGCCGTGGCCGGCAACTGCGACTCGGCCGCCATCGACGCGGCGCTGGCCCAGTTGGGCGTTGGATTGCACGGCCGCGGCGTCGAGAACGGCGGGCTGGGCCTGTACGGGCTGTCGGGCACTCCGCCGTGGCGGAGCCACATGTACGAGTTCTCCGAAGACGAACTGGCCGCCGCGCTGGATGCGGGCCGGGCCGCGCTCGATGGCGCCCCGCTGCCCAACGTCTTGTTAACGCATGTTCCGCCTTACGGATGCCGTTGCGATCGAACGTTGCTGTTGCAGCACATCGGCAGCCATGCGGTGCGCCGTCATATCGAAGCCCACTGCCCAACGCTGGTCGTTTGCGGCCACGTCCACGAAGCCCGCGGCACCGATCGAATCGGCGCCACGACGATCGTCAACTGCGGACCGGCGCGGAAGGGCTGCTTTGCCGTGGTGGAACTCGATCCGCTCGACCCGTCCGCGCCGCCTCATGTGCGGCTGGAGAAGGCATAGCCCGCCGAAGATGCCCGCGACGGCGAGCCGAATCGACGCGAACTGTACCCCGGGGCGCTGCGACGCTTGCGACTGAACAATTGCGCCTATCCCGCCCGAAGCACGGCCCCGAACCGCCGGCCGCAGGCATCGACGATCCGTTGGCGGAGGTCGTCGGCCTGCTGATTGGTCAGCGTGGCCTCGCGGCTGCGAAGCACGACGGAGAACAGCAGGCTTTTCTTTTCGGGCCCGAGCCGTTGGGCATCGCGGTAGGTGTCGCGATAAAGCACCGCCTCGGCGAACGGCCCGCACTGCTCGGCGGCCACCGCGGCGATTTCGGCCCAGCGCACGTTTTCATCGACCACGAGATTGATGTCGCGACTGACGGCCGGATAGTTCGACAGCGGCACGTATTGCGGCACAAGCACGGCCGCCTCGATCAGCGGGGCCAGGTGCAGCTCAGCCACCACCGCCGGGCCGCGCAGGTCGAAACGGGCTTGCGCCTCGGCCGAAAGCCGCCCGGCATAGCCCACCATCGCCGCGCCGCGACGCCAGCAACACGATTGCGACGGATCGAGCAGATCGATTGCCGCCTCGCCCGCCGCGAGTCCGTCGATCCGTACCGCGTCGAACACCGCCTCGAGCGCGCCGCGGACCTCGGCGAAGCTCCGGCCGCTGACGACGCCCAGCATCTTCTCCTCGCGCGGAAGGTCGTTTCCTTGGGGTAAATACACCCGGGCGATTTCAAACAGTTCGATCTCGTCGTTGGCCAGCGACTCGTTGGTCCGCCGCGCGGCCAGCAAACTGGGAACCAGGCTGCGCCGCAAACGGTCGGCCCCGCGGAGCACGGGCGTCAGCGAGCGGAGGGCGGGCTGGTCGGTCCACGGACTGACGGCGTCGGACAAGGCCGGCTCGACCACGCTGAGCGTTACCGCTTCGTCGAATCCCGAAGCCGTCAGCACCCCGCGCACCTTGTCGAGCACGCGGTCTTCCCGCGTCCGATGCGAGGGGAACATCGGCACCAGCGCGTCTTCGGGGATCTTCTCGTAGCCGTAGATGCGGGCCACCTCCTCGATCAGGTCGATTTCGCGCGTCAGATCGCGGCGCCAGCTGGGGGCAATCACCGAAATCGCCTCGGCCGAGCGCTCGACGATCTCGCAACCCAACGCCGCGAGAATGCGAAGAATCGCCTCGGCGGGCACGTCGATCCCCAGCACCCGCGGCACGCGGCTCAGCCGCAGGGTGATCGGCGGGCGGGCGGGCGGCGGCGAACCGACGTCGATTACTCCCTCGGCCAATTCGCCCCCGCACAGCTCCAGAATCAACTCGCAGCAGCGGCGGCTCGCCCAATCCACGCCCTCGGGATCGACCCGCCGCTCGAAGCGATACGACGAATCGCTGTGGAGGTTCAGCGCGCGGGCGGTGGTGCGGATGGAAATCGGGTCGAACTCCGCGGCCTCGACCAGCACATGACAGGTGGAGGGCGAAATCTCGGTGCTCGCCCCGCCCATCACGCCGCCGATCGCCACGGGACGCTCGGCATCGGCAATGACGCACATTTGCGGCCCTAGGGAATACACGCGATGGTCGATCGCCTCGATCGTTTCTCCCGCGGCCGCGCGGCGGACGATGATCTCGCCCCCGGCAAGCCGTTCGAAGTCGAACGTGTGCAACGGCTGCCCGCACTCCATCAGCACATAGTTGCTGATATCGACCACGTTGTTGATCGGCGTCAGCCCGATCGTCTCCAGACGCCGGGCCAACCACCGCGGACTCGGTCCCACGCGAATGTTGCGCACCAGCCGCGCCGTGTAGCGCGGGCAAAGATCGGGACATTCCACGCGGACGCGCGCCAGTCGCTCGACCGGCGTTTGCGACTCGGCCGGCCGGGCCGCCGGCGCCGTCAGCGCCCGATCGTAAAGCACGGCGATTTCGCGGGCGATGCCCAAATGCCCGAGGCAGTCGGGCCGGTTGCTGGTCACCTCCAGATCGATCGCCAAATCGCCGCCTACCTCGCGCGTGCTTTCGTGGTTCAGCCCGGCCATCATCAGCCGGGCGGTCAATTGCTCGACGGGCATGTCGAGGGCGACGTATTCCTTCAGCCAATTCCAAGATACGAGCATGGCGTTGAATCGCTTGGGGTCTGAACAAAACCGCGAAAAACGGAAATCGCTTCAAGCGGAAACCGCACGCAAAAGAGCCGCTTCGCCGTGCCGGCGGCCCCTTTCGCAATTCGGTGAAACTGTTTATCTCGGCACGCAAACAGTATCGGGGGGTGCAACCCTCCGCGCATCGACCCGCGAGCGTTCCTGCGCGAAAATCCGCGTTGTCTCGCGCGCCGTTGATGCGGCGCCGGGGCGCTCTTTGGCCGGGGCGATCAGCCGAATTGCCGCAGGAACCGCACGTCGTTCTTGAAGAACTCGCGGATGTCGGTCACTCCGTGCCGCCGCGCGCACACCCGCTCAATGCCCAGGCCGAAGGCGAAGCCGCTGTACTGTTCGGGATCGTAGCCGACGGCCTGGAGCACATGCGGATCGACCATGCCCGCCCCGCCCATTTCGATCCAGCCGTCGCGCCAGCTCATATCGACTTCGACGCTCGGCTCGGTGAACGGGAAGAACGAAGGGCGAAACCGAATATGCACGTCGTCGGCGAAAAAGCTTCTGGCGAACAGCCGCAACACGCTTTTCAGATCGGCCATGGTAACATGGCGGTCGATCAACAACCCTTCGATCTGATGGAACATCGGGTAGTGGGTCGCGTCGGCCGTGTCGGGCCGATACACCCGCCCGCACGAAATGATGCGAATCGGAGGAGTGGTTTGCTCCATCACCCGAATCTGAACCGTGCTGGTTTGCGAACGGAGCAGCCGTGCTTTTGCACCCGAGGGCACCCCGACCGCCGATCCCGACGGCGCGGCGGTCGTTTCGGCCGCTGCCAGATAGAAATTGTCGAGTGCGTCGCGCGCCGGATGTTCGGGCGGGATATTCAGGGCCTCGAAGTTGTGCCGTTCGTCTTCGACCTCCGGCCCCTCCGCTGCCGTGAACCCGAGCCGTCCCATGATCTCTTTCAACTCGGCAATCGTCTGCGTAAGCGGATGCACACAACCGATTCGCCGGCGCACGCCTGGAATCGTCGGATCGAAATGCGCTGCCCGCGGACCGGCGGCCGCGCCCCGCTTGAGCCGTGCGGTCGCCTGCCGCAGCGCCTCTTCGATGGCGACCTTTAGTTCATTGAATCGCTTTCCCGCTGCCGGGCGATCGGCGGGAGGAATCTGGCCCAGGCCCTTCTGGAGGTCTTTCAGTTGCCCGCTGCGCGCGCCGAGATACTTTACGCGTGCCGCCTCGAGCGTGCTTTCATCCTCGGCCGAAGCGAAGGCGGCCTGCGCCTCGCGCGAAAAGGCATCGAGTGCCGCGATGAACGATTCCAGCGACATGTTTCGCCCTTGCTGACGCGACTGAAAAGGCGTTCGCTCTGTTGAGCCTGTGCGGTCCCTGCTCGGCCGCATCGTCGCACGAACGCGACGGGGACCGCCATCCGATTCTACACGTTGCGCGCGAACCGACAACCGAGCAGCCGCCCAAGCCATCCGCCGCCCCGAACAGCCGACCCTCGACCCTTCGGGGCGGGACTACGGCTGCGGCCGGCGCGGCCCATGCGAGCCTGACTCATTGAGGCAAAGCGGCCGCCTTATTGAGGCAGTGCGGCCTTGACCAAATCAAAGACCCGGTCGAAGGCCTGCGGATCGCGCACGGCCAACTCGGCCAGCGTTTTGCGATCGAGTTCGATGTTTGCGGCCTTCAGCCCGGCGACAAACTGGCTGTAGCGCATGCCGCGCTGACGCACGGCGGCATTGATGCGAATGATCCACAAGCTGCGGAACTCGCGTTTGCGATTGCGGCGGTCGCGAAACGCGAAGACGCCGGCGCGGATCAGCGTTTCTTTCGCGGTGCGCAGCAGGCGGCGCCGTCCGCCCACGAATCCCTTTACCTTCTTGAACAAACGCTTCTTGGCCCGAGTTCGGGCCGCACCCTTGGTCGTTCTCATGACGATCTCCGATGAACGCCGCGACGGTCATCGCTTTCGGGAGCGATCGTCGGCCGGCCGTTCTCGTTTGGGCGGAATCGAGGCCCTCGCCGCACCAGTACGGCGAGCGTTGTTCTGCCCGTTCCGCATCTTCGGACGCTGCGCGCAGCAGGCAGCGCCCTGAAAAAAGCCTGTTCGGCCCTATTCACCCAGCGCCCAGCGAATCCGCTTGGCTTCTACGCCGTCGAGAACCGCCGTGCCGCGGAGCTGACGCTTCTGCTTCTGGGTTTTTCGGGTGGCCAAATGGCTTGTGCCGGCCTGGCGGTGCTTGACCTTGCCTTTGGCCGTAACTTTGAAACGCTTTTTCGTCCCTTTGTGGGTCTTCATTTTCGGCATGACTGCCTCGCTCGACGTGGGCCGGAGACTATGTTCTCGACAAAGACCTGTGATTATAAACGACTTCCCGCCCGCGGGAAGGGGGATTCTCTGCCCCTGCCGTCGCGTGCGGTGTCGTGCGGGTTACTCGCTCCTTGCGACCACCACCCGGAAGGGTTGTTCGAATAGCCGAGAATGTTGGCGCTTTGCAACGATTGGGCCGACTTTTCGGGAGGACGGTTGCGTTACTGCCGCAAGGTCCCCAATGTGGAAATCACGGCCGTGGTCGCCCATTATGCAACAGTATGCAACTGTGGGCGATACCCTCGCCGCTGGCGCGAATTCGCCACGGCGCATCGGCATTGCCGTTGAGGAGTCAAAAAAACGGCGAAAGACGGAAAATGGTTCAAAACGGGGACCACGCGCACTCGGCCGCTTCGTTGCGTCGACGGCCGTTTGCGCGATTGTATAGAGCAGTTCATTACCGTGCGTCAAGCGATCGGCCGGTGCCGGCAGGCACCGCGGGCCGTCGGGCGGCTCGGACGGTCGGAGTGCCGGCCGAAGTCGCTGGGCTTCCGCGCTGCGATGACGTGTCGCGGCGCAGACTTGGCTGCGTCATCGCGCCGCCGGTTGGCTGCATGATCGTGCCGCGGGCAAGAAGGGCGACACCTGCACCTGATCGGTCCGAAGCCGGACTTCGATGGCTCCGGAGCGGCTTGTGTGCAGCGTTGTTGCGCCGACGACATCGCCCAGCTCGTCTCGATCGCCGGCGGTCGGACGATTTTGGGAATCGCTGACGACGACCCACTCGGGCGAAGACCACACGAGCAGATCGTTGAGCCGGGGCTGACGGCTGCCGTGATGCGGGGCAAGGATCACATCGCAATCACGAGGTTCTTCGGCAAGCAGGTCGAGCAGGCCGCCCTTTTCCAAATCGCCGGTGAGCAACAACGACCGACCGTCGAACGCCACCTCGACCACCAGGCTGTTGACGTTGTCGTCGCCGAGGGCCGAACGCTTCGGGGGATGAAGCACTTCCATCAGGGCGCGGCGGTCGGCGCTGAGGATCAATCGGTCGCCGGCGGCGATGATTTGCGTGGGCACGCGATGGGCCTGTAGGGCCGCAATCAGCGATTGCAGGGCCGACTCGGTCCGGTGTCCGGCCGTGGGGTCGGCATGCCATGCGATGCGGTCGTCGCCAAGCATGGCGGGCGAAGCATAGACGATGCCCACACTGAATTTCCTCAGCAGCTCAGGCACGGCGTTGAAGTGGTCGCTGTCGGCATGCGACAAGACGATCGCGTCTAAACGCGTAATGCCGCGGTGCCAAAGCACTCCGGCAATTTGTCGGGCAACGGATTTTGGATCGGACAAGCCGCCGGCATCGTAGAGCATCGTGCGGCCGTCGGGCGACTCGATCAGCACGGAACACCCGTGCCCAACGGCGATAATCGTGCAGCGCACCTCGTCGCGGGGCTTGGTCCACCACGAGGCGCCCAACCCGACGATCGTCCACAGGGCCAGCAGCGCGAAGCGGCGTCGCCGGGAAAAACCGGCCGGCCACATCCAAGCGCACGCGGCTGCGGCATAGAACCCCAACAGCCACCACGCTGCCGGGCCGGGCAACCACCAGTGGCCGCCGGGCAAGCGTGCCGCGGCATCGACGGTCGCTTCGATCAACGCCAGCATGGCCCCGGCCGCGGCGCCGATGGCCGGCCCCACCCAAGGCACGCTGCCCAAAAGCATCGCCGATGCCCCTAAGCACAGCGCCGCGGCAACCGGCGGAATGAGCAGCAAGTTGAGCGGAAGCGGTAGAAGCGACAAGATATTGAATCGGGCCAGCACCAACGGCGCACTGAGCAACCACAGCCGCCCACTGACTTGGGAAGACCGAACAACCCATTGGGCAAAGCGTCGGACGAGTCGGGGCGCGATGGAGTTCGCATCACCGATGTTCCGATCGGGCGGGCCGCGGCGCACCGATCCGACCGCCGCCGTCAAACACGCGGCGCAGAGGAAAGACAATTGCGTTCCGGTGCGGAACAAATCGGCGGGATTGAGGGCCAGCACGATCAACCCGGCAACGGCCCAGGTGTTGGCCGACAGCGGCTTTCGACCCACGGCGCCGGCGGCCAGAGCGACCCACAGCATGATGGCCGCTCGGATCACCGGCGGCTGAACGCCGACCAGCAGCACGTAGGCGCCCGCAGCGGCAGCGAGAATCCAGCGATAGTGCCGTCGGATGCCCGGCATTCGCAACAGCAGCAGGCCGAGGGCGGCCGCCAACAGGCCGACATGCAGCCCGGAAACACACAGCACGTGGACCGTGCCGGTGGTCAAGAACGCCTCGCGCAGAGGTTCGTCGAGATCTTCCCGCCGCCCGAGCAACAGGGCCTCGGCCAAGGGCAGTTGTTCGGGGGCGATTGTCGCGGCCAATTGGGCGCGGCAAGCGGTTTGGAACCGTGAAATCGCCCGCGGCAGCAGGTAGATCGCGCCGCGGTCGAGCGCGGTAAGGCAGGCCGGGCTGTCGAGGTGCAGCCGGCACAGGCAGCGGTCGGCGCGGGCGTGGGCAGCGCGGTCGAATCCGCCGGGGTTGGTTGCGGGGCTAGGGGTGGAAAGCATGCCGAATGCGCGAAAGCGGTCGCCCGGCGCTGTTTCGAATCTTTCGGCGGCGATGGTGACGCGGATGTTGCCCGAGCAGCCGCGCCAGTCGAGCCCGTCGCGTACTCGCTCGGCCCTCGCCGTGAAGGACCAAAGTGTTTCCGCGGCCCACGGCGGACGGTCTTCGCCTGCCGCCAAGCGATCGGGTGTTGATACCACCGCCAATTCCAGGGCGATGGGTTGCGGGCGGAGCGCGGCGCTTCGGCCCAGCTCATCGACGGGATAGCATCGCCAATGAGCGTGATGCCGTGCCGCGCCCAAGAGGGCAATCGCCGCCAACAGCGGCGGCAAGGCCAAGACGCGGTGCCCACCGCGAATAATCATCCCCCAAATGCCCAATGCGACAACCGAACCCAGCAAACACGCCGCCAGCGGCAGCGGCAGGGGCAGCCATCGATCAGCGGCAATCCCCGCCACGGCCGCGGCCAACACGACCACCGCGGGCTGCCAAGGCAAACCGAGCTGCTCCATCGAAACGGCCGACGGCCCATCCCCGCGCCCTCGGGCAAACGCCGCAGGGCGTTGTTCCGTGCCGCATTCCCGAATCGCTTCGTCCGGCGCCATTGTTGGGCCGCTATCTCGCGGCTATCGGGGAACAATGACCAAAACTCTGAGACGTGAACCGGTTCCGTTCACTTGACCTCGGCCAGGTCGATCGTGCCCAGGTCGGTGTCGGCCTCGATCCGCCGCACGATCTTCGACCGCTCGTCGCTGAATCGCCCGCCGAGCTTGTCTTCGGGATAAGGATCGTATTGATACACGGCGATTCGGTAATTGCCCGGCGGCAGTCCGCGCCCGCCGATCCCCAGCACGTTGAACGAGCCGTCGGGCTTGGCGTTGGCCGAATACGACGGCCCGCTCGGCGCTCCGTCGGCCCCAAGCTCGATAAAACGCAGTTGCACCGCGCCTAATTGGGCCTCGGTGGGCGTCACGGCCAATGGCTGCCCATTGAGGAGAATGCGGCCGGTTACGCGAACGGTTTTCGGTCCCGACTTTCCGCAACCGGCAATCGGCCCCAGTGTTGCCGCAAGCAGACAGAGGACAACGCCAACACCGCCGCCCAGGCGAACAATGGATGCGAACCGCGGAAAACGGCATGCGGCGGGAACGGGCGATTCGAGCCATCGGCCGCGGCGCTGCACCCGCGGCCGATTGCCCCGTTGCGCGCCCGCATTCGGGCCTTCCGCCTTGTCCATGTCGTTGCGAACGATCACGACTTGATCAGACATGGCGACTTCTCCCTTTGTTGCTTGTGCAAAGAGATGTGTGTTGACACTGGGCATCAACTGCGCGGCGTCGGCGGCAGGGGCGTGTGCCACTGCTCGCAGAAGGCGACGATCGAAGCCATCGGCGTCGCGGCATCGAAACTGCACTGGGCAATCATACTCAAGGGAGCAACTTCTTCGGCCGAGGGATGGGCTGAAGTCTTTCCCGTCGCGGCATCGCGGGTTTCTCGAGACGAATGTCCGCCCCGCGGATCGTCGAACGGATGGAGCAGCCGGCGGACGGCCTGGCGAACCTCGGCCGGACTGCCGGTCTGCAAGACCTCGGGCCGATCGAGCCCTCCCCAAAAAGTGATCTGGCCGGCGAACTGCTTCACCAAGCGGGGAAAGCTCGAACAACCCCAATCGGTGTGGAAAGCGTCGACGCCGATCTTCACCAGATCGTTGACGATGTCGTACACGTTGCCGCCGGTCAGGAAGAAGGCGAATTTGTCGTTCTCGTGCAAGATGCGGCAATACTCCTGATACAACGGCTTGAATGTTTCGCGCCAAACTTGCGGTTCGACGAACAAACGCTCGTTATTTCCCCAAACGTCGCAGAACATCACCCCATCGACGGGCAACCGGCTCCAAAGCTCGATCTCGCGGCAGGCTGCCTCGTGAATCATGGCCAGCAGGCTTCGGGTCGGCGATGTGGGCGAACGTTTCTCTTTGGCAAGATCGCTGAGCACGGTTTTCGTGCCGCGAAGCGAGCGAAGCCGCTCGAACGGCCGCACCTCGCTTTGCGCCAGGACGAAGCAGGTTTCTCGTTCGATCAGGGCCGGCAGATGGTCGAAACGCTTTTCGTCGAGCAGGTCGCGCGGCGGCCGGAACTCGGCGGCTTTCTTGGCGTCGGCTAATGGGGGAGGGGAGGGCTCGACGAACGACCCTCGCGGCCCGGGGCCCCAAACGCACCCCCAGGCATCGGGCAAGCTTTCCGCCCCTGTCCGAGCGCCCGAC
>Ga0308417_1001184_pt1 | contig 18120 bp, 19 predicted proteins | sample HotsprSampleOS65_FD_203528 | JGI IMG/M metagenome (GOLD analysis project Ga0308417, IMG submission 203528) | Hot spring phototrophic mat microbial communities from Octopus Spring, Yellowstone National Park, Wyoming, United States - 20090730_OS65 ... | reverse complement strand
TAGAAACCATACTTTTGCAGTATCGAAATTGGTTAAGATTTTACTCTAGTATCGGTTAAAATGTGTCTAATTTTATCTATTTTTTCTTCTAGCTCTTGTTTTCTAGTACCTTCTAGTTTTTCTAATGCCTCATACATTTTTTCAATTGTGTTTTCGTTAAACAATAGTTGTATTTCGTGGCTTGTAAATCTTACACTGTTCACAATGTTGTTCATAAAGGACTTATATGTTATTGGGCAATATTTTTGCACGAAGTATGTAAAAGCTTCGGCAACGACTCTGACTTCGTATTGTGCGTGATAGTCCATGCGTAGTCTAATGAAGTGTAGAAGGTTTCTAAGGTCTTGTTTCCAGTAGAATTGGGTGTAGTAAGCTACGGGCAGGCAACTTCTTGCGACTTCTCTGGATACACCTTTAGCAAGAAGTTTTTCGTAGGTAACATAAGATTGCTTCTGTAAATCCTCGTACTCTTTATCCATGTTTACATCTAGTATAACTTCCTCAGCAGAACATTGACGGTTAGATTTGCTTTGCATTCTCCATTGTGGATGGTAATATTCATCTTCTACTTTTGTATATCTAGCGCTTACTTCGGATATGGAAGCTGTTCTGTGTCTAAACATTTGTCTAGCTACGAATATCGGTACTTTCACATGAAATATGAATTCAGCGAACTCTAATGGTGAGCTATGCTCGTTACGCACGAGATAGTCTATCAGGCTTTCATCTGAACTTTTTTTGACCCACTTATACGATGTTCGGGCGGCTTGTACAATCAAATTGTCAGAGGCCATAGCTTGAACTAAACGGACAAAGCCTCTGTCTAATATTTTTAGCTCTTCCATATTCTTAAAAAGGTATTATTTCGTCTTGAAAATCGTAACCACTATCTTTATCGACTCCGTTAGCTTTCGTATCAGAATTGGACTCCTCTTCTTTAACATTAACTTCTGTTATTATGCCATTTTGTATTTTGAAGTGCATAATAGTTTGACTTATAGGCATAAGTCCGTGTCTGTCTTTAAGGACTACGAGCTTTGTGGATTTATTCTGCCCTGGAAGCATAGCTATAATAGTATCGGCCATGTGCTCTTTGCGAGACGACCCCTGTAGAAAACCTACAGGTACGTAATTCTTAGACCTAAAAGAAGTCGGCTTTATCTGAGACGCAAAAATAATTACCTTCCCATCTTTGTATGCATCCATGACTTCGTAGGGTTTTGCAGCTGTATAGTACATAATATCCTCTTCGGTATCTTCTACAAACTTATCGTCGTAATCTATCATGACAAAGTCTACATTCTCGCTCTTAGTTATTCTAGCAACATCGTATATTGTTATCTGTTTATACGGACTCACAGTGACTTTTAGACGATTAAGAGCATGGCGGATGTCTATGTTTTTTTTTGCAATTAGATTAGAATAAGCATTTAGATAGTATTCTTTAATTTCCAGTAGTCTAGCCATTGCAGCCGATTCATCTAAGTCGCCCGATATGAATAAATGAACATTATAAGCATTAAATATGACTTGATAAAGTGCCTCGTGCATAAGATAGATACTTTTACCGCCACCTGGCGACGCAGCAATAATGTTAATCGTAGACCTGAGATAAGATATTTTATTAATAAACGATTGCAACGGCCGCCGACTCTTAATAATCTCGTCCACATACTCACGAGATAACAATAAATCGCCAGTTAAGGTCTTTATATCGTTTTGAAGTTTAGCATTGTAAAGCTCTTTATATAAGTAGTCTATCAAAAATACATAAGCATCAGAACCTTCAAAAAACTCTCTGACAAAATTAATGTAAACATTTTTTATAGCATCTATTTTAAAGTGTGTCTCATAGGCTCTATTTGTTATGTACATAGTCTCTACGGTGGCCTTACCAAATACTTCTTCAAAAAATGGCCTTATTTTGTCAAACTTTTCCACGTAAGGTATTCGGCATAGAATGACTAGTAGGTTATGATACTCTATATGTTTGAAAGGGCTCTCGTCTAATTTTTTGAGCGCCTTTTGATTAGCCTTACTACCCCTAGGCATGTATTACAGATTGTTACGCGGTCGAAACTCATAAGCGCTCTATGACTTGACGTATGCCTTCCTCAAGCTCAGGATTGTCCTTCATCTTCTCCCGCATACAGCCCCCTATCGCTCGTAAAACCTCGTTATGTGCACTATACGCACTTCGCTTACTGAGATTATACCTATCGCATAACTGAGCAACTGTGTACTTTACATTATCGGAGATAGATTGCCTAATAGCTTCTATTATAATCTTTTCAACTTGGTTATAGCTAGCATTATATATACTATCGATACATTTGAACAACTCTTCTGAAATTAATATTCTGTAACTCATGTTTCTATAATCTTCTATACTTTGGTTTAGCATGCCATCTGTTTCTTCGTAAACATAGCTCTCTAATAAATTGTCTCCGCTGTCTTTTTCTGACAAAATGTTCTTTATATCGTCATTAGTAATAAATTTAGGTATGTCAAATAAATCTTGATCTATGTCGTAGTATTCACTGTCTAACGATTCCAATAGGTTACTTTGTGTTTTTTGTGTATAGTAATAATATGTATACTTAACTGGTTTAGCTTCGTCTAGATATTTTAGTATTTCACCCTTCATATTTATTACAAGATAAGAACTAAATTTAGTGCCTATAGAAGCGTCGTACTTTTTAGCACAACGTATTATAGCGTTTAGTGCAACCGAAAGCATATCACTCACTTGATGTGTATCTATATAACCCGAGTATCGCTTAACTAGTATCACAGCCATTGGTAGATTATACAATATAAGAGAGAAAAGTAAATCTTCATCGCCAGTTCTTTGATATTCTAACAATACTTCCTCTGGATTATAATTATCATCAATCATAGATTCCCTAAGCTTCGTCAGCTTAATCACATAGTGTCTGACGTCCTCTGGTAAAGTAAAAGCAGAGTTTAAAAGTGAGTCAAAATCTATTTTTTTTCTCACCAATTGCAAATTTACTAAATTTATACATATGTTGCCTATTTAGTATATTTATAAATGGCTGATATTAAGCTACCAGCACTAAGTCCCCGGGATGTACTACCAAGAGGCGAGAACTTATGCAAATATTACATATTAGAGGGGATTTATTTCCTACATTTGCTACAAGACCCTAAGCAAACTGATGATTTAGTAAATAGAGTTATAGAATTATCTCAGCAGCTCAACGTAACCTTTCATGGTAGAAATATAGAAGCATTAGGCGCTCTGATGAGCGAGACATTGAGAAAACTTATTCTTGTTCTCAAAAATACTTCAATATTTAACGAGGTTAATAAAGCAGTACAAATTCTTTATAATAGACCTATAAACTTACAGCTACATCAAATGGCTAGTTTACTAGGTAAAGGTGCTCAAGATATGTGGAAAATCATCAACAATAGAGATAACAGATTAAATGCTACAGATATACTATACAGCCAAAACATCAATAACTGTCAATTAACAATCAATGAAAAGAGAAAAAATAAAGATATTAGTATTGAAGAATACTTGAGTAACGTTTTAGCACCTAACATACAAAATATTATTGCTAACAGCGATGACATAATTAAGTCTGTAAATTCTATAGGTGTAGAGAATATAACATTTGACAACGTTTACGAAGTACACATGTTATGTTCCGACCCAACTAGTGGTAAGCCAAGTCCTATGATAATGAAAGTCTCAGAGCATTTTACAAGTATCATGGCTGGATTCTTTACTGTTGTGAGTGTAATAGGGTTTAGATTATTAGTAAAACTAAGTTATACGTCTAACGTGCAAAGAGTTGTTAAGATGGAAAGAATAAAGCATGAGGCAAGTAGGTTTTTGTTCAGGGATAGCGAAACTTATCAAAAGTATAAACAGGACGTCAGAGAGGCTAATAGGCAGTTAGGGCGTAGTATAGCGGGGTTAGCAGGTGGTCTTATATCACCGTTTTACAGTGCTATTAAGAGTCATCCTTTAGGTCGGCTATTAGTCAGCATGGGTGAATTCGGGTTCCAACAGGCCTACCTACGAACAGGCCGTTTCTTTGGGACAGGATATAAAAAGTCTGGATATAGAGATTACTATGAATCAAAAATACCGAGTGCTTTTGACTCCGAGGAAGCATGGTCGTCTTTTAGTTCTAAAACACAAACAGACTATAGACTAGACTATGAAAGAGGCCAGGCTTTTAAGCAATTACAAAAACTCTTAAAGGATGCTACTAATAATCCTAAATACGAGGATGAGAATAATGTAAATAAGTTATTAGCTCAACCAAACTTAAATGATGCGGTCATACAGTACAGCAATCTGTTACTTAAGGGAGTTGATAAGCTAAATGATAAAGAAAGGGACGCTCTAGAAAGGCATAAAGATACTATTAGTCGTGCTACGGGTCTAAAAGACGAAGGTGCTATTCGGAAGTTTGTGGAGTTATATATAAAATACCGCTCATATCAAGGACTTGTTGGAATGCGAAATACGCGTAATGAGTCTAATACAGCTTTTTTTGCTCCGCCGAGTCAATCAGGGGCTGGTGTTACAGCTTATACTACCGGACAGGGTTCGGTTGTAACGGGTAGTGTGATTCCATCCATGCCGTCAACTACTCAACCTGGTGTGTCTGCCGAACCGCCCGAACAAGCTTCAACGCCCACTAATATTAGTACTCAACAATCAAGTCAGGTTTTATCCAAGTCTACTAGTTGGCGACAGGCACTGAAGCAGCTATCATTTACGCAGCCTACGGGTACAGCTGGTGGTGAGACTCAACAAGAAAGTCAGACGACTACCGAATCAACATCATCTGCAATTCAAGATTTTGCTAAAAAACTCGCAAATGCTATAGCTTATAACCTGCCTCAGAATCTGAATGCTGCAATCCCATTGATAGCATCTGCTATAACAGAAGTCGTTCAAAGCAATATCACAAGAACTCAAGAAAGATTAGAAGCTGGCGTTCAACATTATGATCTGAATACAACCAAAAAAGAAATAAAAACTGAATTATTAGATAAAATTTGTGATATCATTAAGTGTGTAAATAAAGATATGAATCGTGGCACAACACCGCCCGAAGAAATAACTCAACTATTGAGTGCAATAGACAAACAAGAAAAAGAGATTAGTGAGATGGTAGAATTAATTGCCGATACTGTAGGTAGTAAAAGTAGTAGCGTTGCTACAAGTGGCACACCAAGTGGTGGTGGTAACAAGGCTACACAACAGGCTGCTAGTCAAGTGCCGCCTAAGCATCCGACATCTTCGGCGATCCCAAGCACTACACCTTCTTCTGTAACGCCGACCAGTCCCAGTGTTCGAAATATTTCAAGCGCACCAAGTGCGCCTTCCTCACCTACACCAAGCACCACACCGCCACAAAAACAAAAGTCGCCTACTAAAACACAAGTAAGCAAACAAGCAAAATTGTCCCCATCGCCTGGTCGTAGTGCGTCTAGGAGGACAAAAAGCAAACTCATGCCGAAGAGCGGATTCCGGTCACTTTTGGGAGGATACTTAAATAGGAAGGCTAAGTCTATGCTTGGGAAGCGGGCTGGGGCTGCCGTTGCCGCCCAAGGGCTGGCTGGATTAGCCGGTAGTCAAGGCGTGGGTGGTGCGTTGGGAACCCTAATGGGTGGTGGCCGCATGCTTGGCATGCTCGCCAACCCGTTAGGCATAGCGCTTGGCGTCGGCCTCCTAGGCCTTGCAGGATACGGCGGGTATAAAATATTTACAAAAGCTATTCTACCTCAAATACAAGGCAAAGGATTCTCCTTTGTGGAAGATAAAAGAAGAGAAACAATTGATAGTATCATCGCGAAAATGGGGTCCCCCGACGAGGCAAAACTAGGTGAGGCACGTCAAAAATTGGATAGAGGTGTAAGAATCAGTCTAGTAGGTGGCGGAGGAGCAAGAAACTTGGCTAGTGATACGCGCACTGGGAACGCCTATGAAATCCAGCTAACTGGAAGATCTGTCCCTAGAGGCGTACCTGTGATACAAAAAGCAGATGTAGATACAACAACAGCGCTACCGCAAATACCACCCTCACCAGCTCCACAACCAACTCAGCAAGTTAGCCCAGAACAGCAGGGAAAAATAGAACAAAATAAGAAGCAGGCATATCAGATAATGAGTAAACAGCAGAATCAAGCAGAAGCCCAGCGACAGGCTGAGGCACATAATGAAGCAGTAATGGTAGGAGCAATCCAATCCAGTAATAGGCAAATTCTGGGAGTATTAGATGAAACTGCTAAGTTGGCGCAAGAAATGGTTTCGGAACTAAACCGAATAAAACAGGAGCTGAATACTAATCCAAGCCCAATTACGGGACCATGAATCAGCTATAAACGGGACCACTATACGGCAAAGGTGCAGGATTACCCGCTATAGTACACACACCATCAGATGGCATGATAAAATGTAGAGTCTCATCATATAATAACTTGGCTAAATCCTTATTGAAATCTAAAACTTTGTTAAATAAATCGTTACCTGTATTAAAGTAATCATTACTAATGGTATTGATAAAATTAATAACACTTAGTAACAATAACGGTTTTACTCTGAGATGATATAATGTTATATCTATGGTCACAGGTGCCCCACTCGCGTTGGCACCTGTGAATGTGGTTATGATTTCTATATAATTGTTATAGATATATTCGATTAGTTTTTGCGCCCCTAGATATTTGTTACTAGAGTCAATATCAACATCCCGTAATGCGTCTTGAATAGCACTTTTCATTTGTACCGCATTAGAAGGTGGTTGTACAGTCGGCGTATATGCACATCCACATACCGACACCATAAGAGTTAAGTGTGTGCTTATGAAGTTAGCATGTAGTGCCATACCAATACTATGCCACATGTTATAGCTATTACTACTAGCATTGTCCCAATCGCTAATGTTTCTATTAGCATTCAGTGTGCTCTCTATTAAGGTATTTACCTGAGTTTCAATTAGTGACATTATTTTCTTCTTCTGAGTTAGATACTAATTCACCGTTAGGAATACCATTTTCGTCAACGATTATATTATCTCTATTATCCTTATTATCGTCTCTAATAAGAACATCTACAACTTCTGTAAAAGTCATGTCTATTATCATATCGTCGTTTTGATTTATGAAGACTAAATATTTCTTACCATCGTATTGAACTAGTCTAATATCAGTATATATACGGACATCAAAATAGCTTTTGATATAGAATAGCATTATGTATTGCTGATATAAAAAGCAATGATCAAGCTTCAATAAATCTATAACGTAATAATTCTTTCCTTTGTCCTCCAAATCTATACTAATTTTATTTTCGTTTATATTTGTATAGCCCGGTTCAGTTGTTTTATCGGTAGTATGAGCAAGGTATGCCAACTTCGCCTTAGCGTTTTGTAATAGTATATGCGTTGTTGGAACTTGTTCAGCTAGTATCTCGGCTTCATTGTTGAATATAATACTTAAAGCTTCTTTAGCCAAGCTATCGTCATCTTGCTTTGTTATTTGATTTAATATATCAAATCGTCGTATTTTGTTATCCAAAATACGGTATTCTATCTCCCATTCGTTACTATTAACTTCATAGATGGATTTTACGGATGCTGATTTAATAGTTTGTGTGTGATTATGCTCTTTGAATATAAACTTCCCCTCGCACTCTATACATTTTATTTTGTACAAACCATCTAGTTCAATCTCGTCCCACTCTTTTGATGCAGGCACTACAATCGTTGTCCCGGAGACATCTAATAGAAATAAGCTGACTCTCTCTCCTTCCAACGTAGTCTTATAAAAGTAGATATTCAGTTCACCATTCAGTTTGGAATTTTTCCCGAAAGAGTGCTTGTAGTGTAAGTCGTTTATTAGAAAAAGGTCTTGTGCGATAGCAGATAGTTCTACTTTTTTCATAAATTTTAATTGAGTCGAAAAACTATGTTTTGAGATATTTTTGTCGTTGTTGTTTTTATTAATTCACAATTTATTAGCTTTTGTTTTATATGTTTTTGAAAATAATTTTTGCGACAGGTCGCCATTTTCTATAAGGCTATAATTAAAAGTTAACATTTGTATTCAAGCTTTAAGTTTATAGTAGTACGAAAATATAAATTGGTTTCGTATATTTATTTATGAGTGAACGTTTCTTGTATATCTGTAAGATAGTTTTAGATTACGAGGGTGGTTATGCAAACCATCCCAATGATCCTGGTGGTGAGACTTACAAGGGTATTTCGAGGCGTTCGCATCCGAACTGGCCGGGTTGGAAACTGATAGACCAGAAAAAAACAGTACCTGATAATTTAGTACAGGAGTTTTATCATGAGAACTATTGGAAGCGTCTCAGATGTGAAGAGATGCCATACCCCGTTGGAGAGTACTTGTTCGACTTCGGAGTGAATGCAGGTATCGCACGTGCTATCATTACGGTACAACGTGCCCTAAAAGTAACAACTGACGGCGTACTAGGCCCAGTAACCATGCGAGCTATACAACAGCAAGACCCACAAAAGCTAATGTACGAACTACTCAGAGAGCGCGTAAAATATTACACTAGTATCACAATGCAAAGATCCCAGTTCCAGGTATTCTTTCTAGGTTGGATACGCAGAACAATAGAAGTGTTCGATAAATTAATCGCTAACCTTAAGAAGTGATGTAGATGAATTATACATATCAGGTCATAAATCCGCAAGATATAGTCTTAGGTATAGACCATATACAAGTTGAGTACAATATAGATAATAATGGTGTTCCCAGTACTGTCGGGTGTTCAGTAAATTTTACATTAACAACAGCTACTGACCCCTCCCAACCCAATCGCTCCACCTATGTTTTCAGAACCTGTATTATAACATCAAATCCTGTATTATGTAATAATGTAAATGTACCTACAGATAATATAACTTCTGTTAAATTAAACATTATATCTTCTTTAGGGAATACGATAGTTAGTATCAATATTGCAGACAATTTTGCTATAGCGCAAAACTATTGCCTTTTGATTAAATTTATCGTTATAGATAACACTATAGATTATGGTGTTGAAGATGTTATTATAAGGACTTATGTGCCTGAGGAGATAATAGATTATACATCACGACCAACCAAGTTAGAATCTTACAATATAAATGGACTTTTACGAAATTATCATAGGCGTGTAAGCACACAAACTGTAAGGTACACGAATTCTATCGCGGATGTTGTAAGCAACTGCAACTTTGTGCCCTACTTGGCGGTTCAAGATAGGTATTTTGTGATTAACTATGATAACGATGTAACTTCTGAATATGCGATTGTTAACTTAGATAAGGTCAAGATTAGTGGATGGACGGATAGGGATATATACTTCTTTGAAAAAGTGTATGCGGACGTCAGCGACCCGAGTGTAAGAATAATCGACAAAATGGGGTTATTAGAGCCGCTGGTATCAGATCCTTACAACTCCACGCAGCCATTCACTCTTGTGCACAACATGTACCCATTAAGCATCAACAGGAACGGCGAGATAGTGGTGTATAACAACCAACGCAAGAACTTCCCGTATGTAACCTCACTATTCCACACAGCTAACGTGAGTCAAATCGAGTATGGAAGAGAAATTTATAAGCCGCTGACACCTTACATGTACTATCGCACGATAACACAAATAGGCCAGCCTACAGAGGTAAAACTATTATATAGTTACCTAAACAGGTCTTACATAGCTATTACTACACTAAATTCTTCAAAAGTACTAAGCAATATTGATGAAGATGAAAATACTATAAATATCGGCACTGTTACAAGACATATACTTTTACCTGTTGATTACAACCTGCTTTTTTACTTAGAAAGCCAATGGTTCAGGTTATTGGACGCAGACAGCAGTCCAGTATTTGTAACGAATTACGGTGGCGAGTCTGTTGAATACCCCGTGCTTAGACATAACAATGAAGAGCGGAGTTGTAATCTAGTACTCTTTCAAAGAGATAGTATGAACGCTATTAAATTGAGTTCGAATACGGATTTAGATGTGCGTGTCATGTTTTTAGGGGAACCGATGAGTTTCTTTGCTGGTGGTGGTTTGTTAGGATGGGGTAGGCACAGACAGGACGACGATAGTAAGTATTACTTATTTAGCTGGTACAAGATTATGCGTACCAAACGATTGGTATCTAATACATCAAATACACCAAGATCTGATGATTATTTAAGGTACTATTATTATTACCAATATATCATTTAAGGCATAGTGACTTGTACGTTTATAGTACCCATATACCCGCCGATAGGTGGTATTGCGAGGCCACCTGGGCCTGCGTGAGGGCCAGAGGCGAAAGACGAAAAAGTACCAGCGTTAGAGTATTGTATTTCTACGTTCAGGATACGGGAATTGCGATGATTCAATCTTGAGTCGTTGGCTAAAACATTAGTAATCACTGGCCCGCAGGGAACAGATTCCAACATCGTCAGCATGTTCTTCAAGTCTGTTTCTACTTCTACCCACAGATCTTCGTTATTTTCTCTAAATAGGTATCGTTTTAGGAACCCTTTTGCCACTCTCTTTATTACAATATGAGCGTATACAATCGCGAACAGATCGCCAGAAAGTAGCATCGGCCCTATGAGCATATTACGAAATGGAACATTGAAATGATTATTTCGCATTAGTGTAAGTGTAGCGTTAGAATAATGCCCGACTACATTCCCGCGTACTTTATCGTTCAGCGGACAAAAGTACATAAGCTCGTTATGAAGTTTGGCCAAACTCATAATATAATCTCCTACATTCCATATAGTATTATTAATAGCGGGCATATACATATTGCCGTAGAACATACAAGCAAACTTTCTAAGCATAGGTTCCGTCGGGGAATAAAGATTAATATCAACATAAGTTAGATGATTGGTGTTGAAGAACAAAAAAGTATCTATAAGGTAGAGTTGAGACAACAAAATGTTGAGTTCGGATATGGCTGGGGTTTCAGTGTTTACAAGAAAAATTAGCGGTTTAGGCGTGCTAGGGTCTAACAATACTGTTTCGTCTTTGTAGAGTATTATATGAACTCCTCTATTTACGTAATGTAACGTACGATAGAATATATTGCCATTCCAGTTTGAAGGCAAGTAGTTAGTTAGTTCTTCTGGTTTAGTAGAGATAGCAAAGTTTTGTCCTGTTGGGTAACCGCAAGCCCCTGCAGGGCAGAACGTACCTAAAAGTATAGGCGGTAGCTCTAGCACATGGAAATATACAGAATAATGTACTTTTCGGACTGCTCAACCTTTTGCAGTTGAGCTTCCTGCTTCGTCGCAGGATGGCTTTTTAGGTAGCCCATGAGGGCTACGGTCATCCACCAGAGCCTGCTCCACAGGCTTCACTTCGGATCGTCCTAACCCTAGAGGCTTGGTTTTCGCCTAAGTAAATTACTATCGAAATATACAAAATTGCGTTCAATTTACGCCCCAATTCCGAATTAATTGGAACAATGCTGATTGTGGACTGCCAACATTGCATTCTTGATATTTTCGATTCGTTGTATGACGGCTCATCAGTAAATGCTTAGAATACTTTTATAACTTTGTAGCTCCTCTCTCTCAGGTATTTATTATATACATCGGGCATTTCTTGTGCAAGCGCTTTATCGTCAAAGTACTTTTGATTGACGCTATACATTTTGATTTTTTGTGTAGTACCGATATAATCAAACTTTTCTACTCCAAGCGTTGTAGATAGCCCTGTAGCATACTGTTTCAATTGTGTGAGTTTGTTTTCAAATTCTTTATATTTCCTAATTACATCCGCATACTCCTGATAAAGACTTTCTATATTTCTAAAAGCATCTTTTAGCTGGTTAGTCTTGTCATCTTCACTTAGCTGTGCAATATACTCTATAAGGTCAAGTAGTGGGCTGAGTAATTGCACAATCTCGTTATCGTCCGCTATTGACGGATAGCGCTCCACTTTTATAGTGTCTATTAATAAGGCGGCGAGTATTGTATGTATCCCACTAGTCCAGCCTATTACCTTAGCTAAGTTGCGAAGCTCTTCTATACTATCATGAGAGCTTTTGTGTATGTAATATCGCGCGAAAACTGTCAACACGCCAGGCATCCCATCCTCTATTACATACAGCTGGTTTTGGGTTTGTGCTGTTATAACAATCTTTTCTACTGACTGGTAACCATCTATATTAATAGTTTTTTTGTGATGACTTTTTTCGTATAAAGCCATCTCTAAAGTTAAATTCAGATTATCCAGTACTTTACTTACGGCTAATTCTAGCAAGTGTTTATCGACTTGTGTAGCGTAATATCTGGGTTCGTTATATAACCAAGATTTTAGTCCTGAGTCTATGTCTTCGTGTGTGTTTAGAATAGTGAATAGACTAAAAAGGTCATGGACATCCAGACTTAGCACCCTATTATCAGGGTTGTAAATCTTGTCTATGGTGTACATGGCTTACGGGTATGTCGAAACTGACTTACTTGACCAGCTGTATATACTGCACCATGTTTTCTGCTAAGTGGATAAGGTCGTCCTTTCTTGTAGATAGGAACATGCGTTCTATGATTTCTTTGGGGAGTTTAGACAGTAATTCAGGTGTCCCCACCCAAGCTCGGCCATTGAAAACAAAACCAAAACTCTTCAAAATGTCTTTATAATCGTAGCTATTATAAATATGTACAAGCATATCGTCTGCATCATATTCTACACGTATTGTAAGAAAGTTACCAGATATATTAGGTCTTTTTTCTTCATTTGCATGAGCCAAAGCAAGTTTTGCTAGTTGTATCATTGCTGGTATCAGCTGATAGTATTTAGGCATAGGGCTAATTATCATCGAAGCCTAAACTAGCTATAAATGTACTTGTACTTCCTTCCGATTTTAATAGTTACTGTACTATCTTCACTAATAGGTACAACTACATGTTGATCGTAGAAAAACTTATGTTTAGTCTTGCTTAGTGGTTCAGCATATTCTTGGTTGTGGTCGTAGTATTGACCGTGTTCATTATTATAGACTATTAACGTATTATAGTCTATGTCGGGCACGAAGTGATTGAACACGATACGCCAGTCGCCTTTACGTTGTATAGCTATAGCTCCCGGATAATTATATGGTACTTCTTCGTAATTCGCCGTCTTAATATGTTCGTCAAAAAATGTTGTAGCAAACAAATTCCTAACAGCCTCATAAAAGTCAGAGCTATTAACGAGAGCCATGCCCTGTTTTATTCTAAATAGTATTAGTGCCCATTACCATGGCAATTGCCATTCTGCGCTTGCGCGCTGAGATGTTTCGTTTTCATAACGCCACCGAATACGCTAATACCAAGTGATGCAGCTATAAAAGCGAAATTCGTTATAACAAACTCTAAAGCATACGAGCAATCTCTTTTTATCATAGTATAAATCTCTATGTACATAGTCGTAATAAATAGTAATGCGGTAAAAATCTTATGTAAGGCTTTTTGCCCAGATGAAGAATCACTAAAAAGTCTAAATAAATTGCCTATAAATAATCCTGGTAGTTTCATGCATAAATATACAAATTTAAACTATTTTTACTGTTGTAATAATATGGAAATTTGTTAACTAATGATATTGTAGCTTGGAGCCGCTGGTGGCATTATGCGTAGCGATCGTAGTACGCAACCCACAGCAGCGCAGGGATATTGACTATACGCATGTAGATGCGTACTTTGCAACTTTTACATTTGCGATTCCTACTTCAGTACATTATGATTTTCAAGTAATCTTGCGGACTGCCCAACCACTTACAGTTGAGCAGTCCGCAAAGTGGAGACTTCTCGCGAACTCGGTATCAACTACCTGAAACTAGGGCATGTTTTCTATAATTATATAAACTTGTCTTTTAATCTCATATTTAGCATTTTCTATTTTATGTACATTCTATGAGGCTTCAAGACATTCGGATATTACACTATTTTTATTCATCATATCAATTTCCTTACCTATATTAATAAATCTTTCTACCAAATCATAATACTCTTGTTTTAGGGATTCAAGTTTTTTGATTATTTTATTACGCTTTATTTCGTCATCTACTGAATCCAATTCAATTTCAAGCTTACTGATGCGATTGCTTATCCTATCTGTTTTTTTATCTATTTGTTCTTTCTCTTCTTCTAATTTCCTAATAGTATTTGTTAATTCTATGTACTTTGTTTCTAATGTAGAAAGTTTTTTCTTGTGAGATTTCAACTCTTGATTGAGTTTTCTAAAGTCTTCTAAGAGCTTTCTGGTTTCGGTATGCATGTACAAGACATAAGCACCTATCCAATACTCCCAAGTGTATCTTCCTGTATAATCCGAAAGTAAATATTCTACATCATCCTTTACTTTTTTTTCGAGTTTCGGAATAGTATGGTAATTCCCTGTATGCATCATATGCTACTTCAACCAATTCAATTGCGTTTTCGTCTTTGATAATGCTCAGCACTTCTTCTTGAACTTTCTTCAGATTTTGACTAGTGATTTTCATAGCTTACATATTGTATCGCAATCGCAAGGTAAATCAGTAGTCCGCATCAAATTATTATTTTATGTTGTGATAGTATTGGGATTTTCCATGTTATACTGTCATTTTCTTCTTTACTTGTCATATTGTCTATTCTGTCTCGATAGTTATCAAATAGAATCTTCTTTACATAAATGATATGTTGGTTGAATATTTCCTGATTACTAAATATCATTGTAATGTTATCTATATGTTCTAGTAGTTGGGTATTTAAAATTCTGGGCACTTCTGGCACTCTGGAATTAGTAGACACAATAGCTATACTTTTTATTTCTTTGAACTCTGCAATTTTTTTGCTGATTTCATCCAGTAATATTACTTCTCCTGCACTGACAGATGAGAAGTCGTATTGTGGCGAGTATAAGAAAATAGCACATCGTCTATTAATACTAACATTACTACTAATTTGTGCAAAATAATATGATAACATGTCTTTCGCACTTGTGTAATGCCAATTTAACTTATTACTCAAAGACTCAACAACTGTAATAATAAAAACTTCATTGTTGATAAGCGCAAATTCATGAGTTGAAGAAATAATATCAACCTCATCATCATCTTTATAGTGTTTTGTAACCTTGTTGTAAATCATGTTATCATACGTAATCATTATACACTTAGCTTTACCTAAATCAAAATAACTCAGCATATTGTTTAGGTAGCTAAAAAGTTCTACTATTATATTATCTTCGTTCTCCTTTATAAAATCAGTTATATTTTCTTCATGCCAGTGCTTCCCATTAGCTATATTATCATAAATATTAGCGAAATTAATATCTATCCATATGTAGTCTGAGCTAAGTATTGTATCCTTATGACAACTTATGGTATAGTATCTGTCATCTATCTTGTAATAGTTTATCTCGAGTATCCTTTTAGGTGTCATGTACATTACAAATATACTAAAAATTAATTATAATTCTATTTGCGATAATGTCTTACTGTAATCCTTGTGATTTGTTTGCTATTCGGGGGCTCCATTACTAACCGTCCGTGAGTGGCGCAGTCGCAGTAAGCCGTGTCGTTAAGCGTGATTAATAAAAAAGCATTACTATACAAGACATATTTATATATGGAATCTGTAACCATTAAGTCAATACAGGATATTTTATCGGATATAATATTAGGTATCTCAATAACTGTATAAACTTTTGTTGTCCATGTATAAGTTGTATCTTTTGGATTTTCTAAACATGATTTTATGATGTGCTTGTAAGAACACTGTTGCAATTCGTGTTTTTTCTGCATAGCCATATAAAGTCTTTTTGAAAAATTCGTTAGTGTATCTTCGCATACCAAACACATACAATATGTTTCTGGATTTTCAAGATTTTGAATAGTAATGAGAGCGGTGTCGTTTATATACATGAGAGCTGGTTTGTTATATACACCCAGTATATCAACGTAACTTTGTTTCAAGCGACAAGTTAATACGTAAATACTTTTATCAGCCGATTTTTGGCAAGCTACAACGATAAGAGTTATTAAATATAAATATCGCATATTTTGTATATTTTATATTTTAGTGGTCTCGGCAGGATTCGAACCTGCAACCGCGGGATTAGAAATCCCGTGCTCTATCCTATTGAGCTACGAGACCGAAGGTTACATATCACTTATTTTCTTTATCAAAAAGTATCTATTTCTATATATAAACTTATGCATACTTTCAGCTTTATCTGCTTTTTGTAGAACATCTTCTAAAAATTCATCGGTAGCGTGTTCTAAAAAGTCCGAATATAGGACATATTCCAAGTACTTCTTTGCATTCTCTCTGCCAGTGAGGTATTTCTCACCCAGCTGACGCCACGATAGCGTGTAGTAGGCTATGTAATACTTTTCACTATTAGACATAATATAAGGAATTTTTTCCTCTTAGTGTCGAAAACCCAATACATTGCTCGGGCGGACTGTTCGACCGTAAAAGGCTGAGCTTCCTGCTTCAACGCAGGATGGCTACGGTTTTTACTAGAGCCTGCTCCACAATCCCTCTCTCAAAGCGTCCTAACCCTACGAGGTTAGCAACAGTTGCTACTTTCTGTCTACAAGTGTATATTTATAGCATAAACTCCTAAATATGGTGAGGAAGAAAGAGGTGCGCAGCGGCTGAAAATTTTTGTCTGGTTTAGTATATTTACGTACAGCGGGGAGAGCGAGTCAGCTGCCCAACAAACCGTCAACCGCAAGATGGAACGGGTGAAGGGCCTTACCCATGTAAGGCAAAAAAGCTGGCAAGTTCTCACCGTAGCCCTCGCCTTCTCCTGCCTTGAGAGTCTTAGAGACTTCTCTCCCTTGAAGAGAGTAATCCTCGCAAGGGATTGGGTAGGAGCGGCGAAACGGGCTAGTCCCTCCCTACCTGGTCAGGGGACGACTGTACTAAACATGTACAGTTTTGTACAGTTTGTGTGACCAGGTAAAGGTCTATAGAAGCGTTCACATCTCTGTTGTGCGTTTCACCGCACGCAGGGCAGCACCACGTTCTGTCATGTTCGGTAATAGTAATATATCTTTTCTGATCTCGCAGTTCAGTGTCACGGGAAACAATAAGCTTGATTTGTTCACTAACACTAATCCAAAAGGTATCTTCTACACGCATTTTTTCGCTTTTAGGCGAAACGAAAAACACACTAAATATACAAAATACATGTGGAGTTGTATTGTATGCAATAAAATGCGCAATAGAGATATAAACACGGCTATAAGCTTTTACCGCGTGGGGTTGTTCTGATCCGGAGTTACGTTTGCGAGCATTTTCTGGTAAGTATCCATAGATCATACGGACTACCTAAAAAGCTATCATGTGTCGAAGCAGGAAGCTCAGCTTCAAAAGGTTGAGCAATCGCTGAATATCCTCACAATAACACAAAATCCTGCATTTGTATATTTACAAATGATTTTCGGCCTCATTAATAATACGCTGCCCAAATGTAAAAATGCTAAGTTTATCAGAGTCCCATCAATGTGTATAACTGGAACTAATAAAAATACCAGTTTGACCATAAAAAACAACATAATATTAGAACTATTTATATTGAGAAATAATGATTACGAAACAATGTTTTATTTGCTTAAAGATTCTATTAGATTTATTAGCCGTAAGTATGAAGAATACAGGAATGTTAGTATTTTTCCAGTATTTGACTACAAAAGTGGTACTTATAATTTCATAGATATAGATAAAGAAAAATACAAGTTAACAAAATATGATACCGATACTGCTCAATTTGTCAAGGCGCCTAACGGCGACCTATACTTCATAGTTGATCACACTTTCTTGATGGTGGATAAAACTAGTTATAAAATACTAACTATAAGCAATCTAACAAAAGGGAAAGTATTATTTAGTTTCGCAGAAGAAGCATATTACTCTATTCACAGAAAAGATGAAAATATATTCCCTACTATCCTTTATACTTACCCTATACTCAACTCATTTATTGTAGTAATGCGAATAGATGATAACAAAAAGCTTGAAAAGACCAGTATATACTTAGTCAATATAGTAGAAGGAGTTGTAGAAGAAATTGAATATGACTTGAAAGGATATATGATTGATTTAATGTACAATGTG
>Ga0308417_1001183_pt1 | contig 18122 bp, 16 predicted proteins | sample HotsprSampleOS65_FD_203528 | JGI IMG/M metagenome (GOLD analysis project Ga0308417, IMG submission 203528) | Hot spring phototrophic mat microbial communities from Octopus Spring, Yellowstone National Park, Wyoming, United States - 20090730_OS65 ... | reverse complement strand
GGTCGTTTTGAAAGGAGGAAGCATGCACGCCAACGCCGCGCACGCGCCGGGCCTCCCGCATGTCACAACCTCGGCAGACACACTTCCCGACTGGCTGGTCGCGGAACTCCGCTCCGACCAAGCTGGAGAGACCGGGGCGGTGATGATCTATCGCGGCATACTCGCGGTGAGCCGCGATCCGGGCGTGCGCGCCTTCAGCGAGCGGCACAAGGCGACGGAGCAGGGGCATCTCGATCTTCTCGAGGCGCTTTTGCCGAAACCGCAGCGGAGCCGGCTCCTGCCGCTGTGGCGCATCGCTGGGTGGCTCACAGGCGCGATCCCGGCTTTATTCGGGCCGCGCGCCGTCTATGCGACCATCGACGCGGTCGAGACCTTCGTCGACCACCACTACCAGGCGCAGATCGACCGTCTCGACGCAGAGGGCATACATCCTGACATCCGCGCGCTCCTCGAGCAGTGCCGGGTCGAGGAGGTGCACCACCGCGACGAGGCGCGCGATCTCTGCGAGGCGCCGCCCGGCCTGCTTTTGCGCCTGTGGTCGCGGCTCGTGGGGGCAGGGTCTGCGGCCGCCGTCTCGGCCGCGAGGCGCCTGTAGGCCACGCGGCGCGGGCGACAGCCGTCCCGCCCGGTCTCCCCGCCCTGCTACAGATGTCCGCCAGTTCGTTGCGAGTGCTGATCGTTCCGGTCTATTCGCGAACCGGTCAGCGCCCGCGGAAGAGGGGCTTGCGCTTCTCCATGAAGGCGCGGCGTCCCTCGATATAGTCCTCCGAGGCGAAGCAGGCGGAGACCATCGCCTCGCCCCTGGCGCGGTCCCGCTCGCTCTCGTCCTTCATGAGCTCGTTCAGCACGAACTTCGCGGCAGCGACTGTAAGCGGCGCGTTTGCGGCGATCGTCGTGGCATAGTCGGCGACGGCAGGGCCGAGCTCCGACCCAGGCAGCACGCGGTTGACGAGGCCCATGGCGAGCGCCTCCTCGGCAGAGAACAGGCGTGCGGTGAACAGCATCTCCTTGGCGAAGGCTGGGCCGATGACGTCGGCGAGACGCTTCAGGCTGGCATAGCCATAGCCGAGGCCGAGCTTTGCTGCGGGGATGCCAAAGCGGCTGTCCTCGGCGCAGAGTCGCAGGTCGCAGCAGAGCGCGAGCGCGAGCCCGCCGCCGACGCAGGCGCCGCGGATCTCGGCGATGGTCGGCTTCGGTAAGCCGTGCAAGAGGGCGTAGACGCGCTCCGTCTGCGCGTTGTAAGCGCGCACCGCCTCCTCTGAGGAGCGCTCTGTCTCGAACCTCGAGATGTCGGCGCCGGAGGCGAAGGCCTTGCCGCCAGCGCCTGTGACGACGACCACACGCACTGCGGGATCGTCGCGGAAGTCGGCGAGGATCGCCTCTGCCGCCTGCCACATCTCAAGGGAGACGGCGTTGCGACGGTCGGGGTTGTTGAAGGTCATTGTGCCGATGCCGTCCGCCTTGGCGGCGAGCATCTTGTCGGTCTTCAGCAGCGGGCCATCGGGCATCGGGCGGCTCCTCGGGCGATCTTGCCTCAGACGATCCGGCGGGCGCGGAGTTCCGCCACCGCGGCCGCGTCGTAGCCGAGCTCGGCGAGCACCTCCTCCGTGTGCTCTCCCACCTCCGGCGGCGGCGAAGCAAGGCGCGAGGGCGTGCGGGAGAGCACGATCGGCTGCGGCACGAGGCGAATCCTTCCCCGCACCGGGCTCTCGACCGTCGCCGCATCCAGGCCGAGATGCCTCACCTGAGGATCGGCGAAGACCTCGGCGATCGTGTAGATCGGCCCCGCAGGCACGCCCGCCTCGTTCAGCGCCGAGACCCAGTGCGCTGAGGTGCCGGTCCTCAGCACCTCGCTGATCTCGGCGTTCAGGGCCTCGCGGTTGCGGGACCGCTCCTCTGCGGTGGCATAAGCAGGGTTGGTGATCCAGTCCTCGCGGCCCAGCGCACGGCAGAAACGCTCCCAGATCCTGCCGCCGGCGACCGCGACGTTGATGTGCCCATCCGCGGTCGCATAGACGCCGGTCGGGATCGAGGTCGGGTGGTTGTTGCCTGCCTGGGTCGGCACCTCGCCATCGACCAGGAACCGCGCCGCCTGGAAGTCGAGCATGAACACCTGGGCTTGCAGGAGCGAGGTCTGCACCCACTGGCCCCTGCCGCTCCTCTGCCGCTCGATCAGCGCGAGCAGGATCCCGTGGGCGCAGAAGAGCCCGGCGCAGAGGTCGGCGATCGGAATGCCGACGCGCACCGGCCCCTGGCCTGGCAGGCCTGTGATGCTCATCAGCCCCCCCATGCCTTGCGCGATCTGGTCGAAGCCGGGACGTTCCGCGTAAGGACCGTCCTGGCCGAAGCCGGAGATCGAGGCGTAGATGATCCGCGGGTTGATCGCGGCGAGGCTGTCGTAGTCGATACGTAGGCGGAACTTCACCTCGGGACGGAAGTTCTCGACCACCACGTCGGCGGTCTCGGCGAGTCGCCTGAAGATCGCGAGCCCCTCCGGCGCCTTGAGGTTCAGAGTGATCGAGCGCTTGTTGCGGTGCAGGTTCTGGAAATCCGGACCGTGGCGCGGGCCGCCGAGCGCGTCCCCCGCCTCGAGACCCTCCGGCATCTCGATCTTGATCACGTCTGCCCCCCAGTCCGCGAGCTGGCGGACGCAGGTGGGGCCAGAGCGGACGCGCGTGAGGTCGAGCACGCGCAGGCCGGAAAGCGTCTCCGAAGCGAGAGGGATCGGCATCGCGGAAGCGACCTCTTTGCTGACCACCGAGCCCTCTAGCATCCCCTGCTGCCGCTTCATACCGGCAAGGCTTCGCCTGCGTCCGGCCCGTGCTTTCCGCGCGGCGCGCGGGCCCGGTGCGCTGCCCGCGGCGCGCGCTCCGCCATGGCGCTTGACTTTCCGGGCGCGAGGGCGTTTCTGACGCGCGATGGACGGGCGCGGGCAGCGCCCGCGGCGCATTCTTGCGCTGGCGCAAGCCGCCGCACCGGGCCGCGAACCGGCCCATACCGCAACCGGCCCCGGGCCACCCCGGGGAAGCCGTGACCGGACGGAGGGCCACAAGGCCCGCCGCCGGGCGCGCAAGCCCCGCAGCGAGGCCACACGCTGGCCCGGCGGGTTCGAAGGAAGACCGACACCTCATGCCCCAGACCGCGACGGCCCAGACCGCTCCCGCGACCGCTCCCGCGACGGAGGATTTCGCCGCCCTGCTCGACGAAACCCTTGGCCGCGACAGCAGCTTCGACGGCAGCGTCATCACCGGACGGGTCGTGCGGATCGACGGCGACGCAGCGATCATCGACGTCGGCCTCAAGAGCGAGGGGCGCGTGCCGCTGAAGGAATTCGCCCCCCCCGGCCAGAAGCCTGAGGTGAAGCCTGGCGACCTCGTCGATGTCTATGTCGACCGCTACGAGGACCGCGACGGCTCGATCATCCTCTCGCGCGAGAAGGCCCGCCGAGAGGAGGCCTGGACCAATCTTGAGAAGGCCTATGCCGCGCAACAGCGTGTCACCGGCGTGATCTTCGGCCGGGTCAAGGGCGGCTTCACCGTCGATCTCGGCGGGGCTGTGGCGTTCCTGCCAGGCTCGCAAGTCGACATCCGCCCCGTGCGCGATGTCGGGCCGCTGATGGGGACGCCGCAGCCCTTCCAGATCCTGAAGATGGACCGCGCCCGCGGCAACATCGTCGTCTCCCGCCGCGCCGTGCTCGAGGAGACACGCGCCGAACAGCGGGCGGAGCTCGTGCAGGGCCTGAAGGAAGGGATGATCCTCGACGGCGTGGTGAAGAACATCACCGACTACGGCGCCTTCGTCGACCTGGGCGGTGTGGACGGCCTGCTGCACGTGACCGACATCGCCTGGCGTCGGATCAACCACCCCTCCGAGGCGCTGCAGGTCGGGCAGACGGTGAAGGTGCAGGTAATACGCTTCAACCAGGACACGCAGCGTATCAGCCTCGGCATGAAGCAACTTCTCGCTGACCCGTGGGAGGGCGTTGCCGCGAAGTATCCGGTTGGCGCGAAGTTCACCGGCAGGGTGACCAACATCACCGACTACGGCGCCTTCGTCGAGCTCGAGCCCGGCGTCGAAGGCCTCGTGCATGTGAGCGAGATGTCCTGGACCAAGAAGAACGTCCACCCGGGCAAGATCGTCTCCACCTCCCAGGAGGTCGAGGTGATGGTGCTCGACGTCGACCAGGCGAAGCGCCGGATCTCGCTCGGGCTCAAGCAGTGCCTGCGCAACCCGTGGGAAGCGTTCCTCGACGCCCACCCGGTCGGCTCCACGGTCTCGGGCGAGGTGCGCAACATCACGGAGTTCGGCCTGTTCCTCGGCCTGCCCGGCGACATCGACGGCATGGTCCATCTCTCCGACCTCTCCTGGGACGAACCAGGCGAGGTGGCGATCCAGAAATACAGGAAGGGCGACGTGGTCGAGGCCAAGGTGCTCGACGTCGATGTCGAGAAGGAACGTATCTCACTCGGCATCAAGCAGCTCTCGGCCGACCCGGCAGCAGGCGTGATGGACCGGATGATCAAGGGCACAGTCGTCACCTGCGTGGTGACCCAGGTGCTGCCGAACGGCATCGAGGTGAAGGTCGACGACGCCGTGACCGGCTTCATCCGCAAGGCGGAACTCGCGCGCGACCGGCAGGACCAGAGGCCTGACCGGTTCGGCGTCGGCGACAAGGTGGACGCGAAGATCACCGCCGTCGACCGCCAGGCCCGCCGGCTGACGCTCTCGATCAAGGCGCGGGAGGTGGAGGAGGAGAAGACGGCGATGGCGGAGTTCGGCTCCTCCGACAGCGGCGCCTCGCTCGGCGACATCCTTGGCGCTGCGATCCGGCGCCGCAACCAGATGGCCGCGGAAGGCAAGGAGTGAGCCGCGCGCCGCGCACGGCCCCGCGGCGCGGCTGAGCGCGGGCGTCAGCGACCGTGGCCCGCCCGTCCCACATCCGGCCGAAAGCGTGACGGGACGGCCGGTCTCGTGCAAGTCTCCGTCCGATGGCTCTCGAACCCGACCTCCTGATCGACCGGCGCCGGCTCAAGCGCGGCCTCGCCTTCTGGCGCGCCATCGCCCTCCTTGCGGTGCTTGCGGCGGTCGCGCTCCTCGCCGCAGAGAGATGGCCAGCGCGGTCCCTGCTTGGGGGCTCCGTTGCGCGCCTCTCCATCTCCGGGGTGATCGCCGAGGACCGCGACCGAGACGAGGCGCTCAGACGCGCCGCGGAGGACCGTTCCGTGCGCGCACTCATCGTCGCGATCGACAGCCCAGGCGGCACGGTCTCTGGCGGCGAGGCGCTCCACCGCGCCCTCTCCGAGGTCGCGGCGAAGAAGCCGGTGGTGGCCGTGCTTGGCGGGACGGCAGCCTCGGCAGGCTACATGGTCGCGCTGCCTGCCCAGCGTATCTTCGCCCGCGAGGCCACCGTGACGGGCTCGATCGGCGTCATCATGCAGACGGTCGAGTTCGCCGGGCTGCTCGAACGCCTCGGCATCCGGGCCGAAGCGCTGACCTCGGGCGCGCTGAAGGACCAGCCCTCTCCCTTCCGCCCGCTCACCCCAGAGGGACGGGCTGCGCTCGACGCCGTGGTGCAGGACCTCTACGCCCAGTTCGTCGCCATGGTCGCTGCGGGGCGACGGATGGACCCGGCGCGGGTGCGGGCTCTCGCCGACGGGCGGGTGTTCACCGGCCGCCAGGCTCTGGCCGAGGGGCTGATCGATGCGATCGGCGGCGAGCAGGAGGCGCGCGCCTGGCTCGCCGCCGAGAAGGGGGTTCCGGCTGACCTGCCGGTGCGCGAGCTGACGGCAGACCCGACCGAACGGCTGCTGCCCCGGCTTGTTCGGGAGACCAGAAAAGCCCTTTTGTCAGAACGGCTTAACCTTGACGGCCTGATGGCCCTCTGGCATCCTTCTCTGGCGGGCGTGGCGCTGGGCGCAGGCGAATGACCCGACCGGCACAGGGGAGCAGCGGATGACCCGATCGCAGCGTAGGGGCGCATGATCCGACCGGAGCGGGGGCGGCGGCGAATGGCCCGACCGGCACAGGGGAGCAGCGGATGACCCGACCCGAGCGCGCGAGCGACAGATGACCCGATCCGAGCTGATCGCCGAGCTCGGGCGGCGCAACCCGCACCTTCTGCAGCGCGATGTCGAGGCGATCGTCGCCACCGTCTTCGACGAAATCGTCGCCGCCCTCGCCGCCGGCAACCGCGTTGAGCTGCGCGGCTTCGGCGCCTTCTCTGTGAAGAAGCGCGATGCACGTATCGGGCGAAACCCGCGCACCGGCGAGTCCGTCGCCGTCGCCGAGAAGATCGTGCCGTTCTTCAAGGCGGGCAAGGAACTGCGCGAGCGACTGAACCGGGGCGGCAGCGGGCGGGCAGCGCGCTCCCCCACGCCGCCAGGGGCGCCTTGAGGGGAGAGGGCGGATGCGCGCATCCTGGCTGATCACCCTGCCTCTGGCGGCACTGCTCGTGCTGTTCGCCGTCTCCAACACGGAGACGGTTCGGCTCAGGCTCTGGCCCTTCGATGTCACGGTCGATCTGCCGCTCTCTGTCGCAGTGCTCGGGGTCTCGGCGATCGCCTTCCTGTTCGGCGCAACTGTCGCCTGGCTCGCCGGCCTGCCAGCACGAATCCGGGCGAGACGGCTCGAGAACACAGCCAACGCGCTTCGCGCCGAGGTGGACGAACTGAAGCGCAAACTCGCCCGCGCGCCGGCAGCCGACACTCCGCCAGGCGCGCTCGCCCGCCGCTGAGCCCTGGCTCGCAGCAGACCGTCGCTGCGACCTCGCGCGCATGCTCAGCCGCCCCGATACGCCGCGCGCCCGGCTCATCGCCGCCCTCGACACGCAGGACCTTGACCGCGCCGCCGCCTGGGCGCACGCCCTCGCCCCCGAGGTCGGGCTTGTGAAGATTGGGCTCGAGCTCTTCCTCGCGCACGGCGCTGCGGCCGTGGAGCGGATCGCCGCTGCCGGCGCGCCCGTGTTCCTCGACCTCAAGCTGCACGACATCCCGAACACCGTGGCAGGCGCCGTGCGGTCGGCAGGCGCGCTCGGCGCGGCGATGCTCACGGTGCACGCCTCTGGCGGTGCCGCCATGGTGGCCGCAGCGCGCTCTGCCGCTGAGGGGCTCGGCAGCGGCAGGCCGCTGATCCTCGCCGTGACGGTACTGACGAGCCTCGGCGCCGAGGAGCTCGCCGCAACAGGCGTCGCCGGCGGGCCGGCGCAGCAGGTGCTGAGGCTTGCGCGGCTTGCGATCGAGGCGGGGGCGGATGGGCTCGTCTGCTCGGCGCACGAGGCTCGCCCGATCCGCACCCTGCTGGGCCCTGGCGTGCCTCTCGTCGTTCCCGGGATCCGCCCCCAAGGCAGCGACTTGGGCGACCAGAAGCGGGTGATGACGCCCCGGGAAGCCGTCGCAGCAGGGGCTGACTGGCTGGTTATCGGCCGCCCGATCACCGGTGCGGCGGACCCGACCGCGGCCGCGCGCGCAATCTCCGCCTCGCTCGCATGAGGGTCCTCGTCAAGATCTGCGGCCTTGCCGATGCCGCAGGCGTCGATGCCGCAGTCGAGGCGGGCGCCGACATGCTCGGCTTCGTGTTCTATCCGCCGAGCCCGCGCGCGGTCACCCCCGCCGCCGCCGCCGCCCTCTCGGCGCGCCACCCGGGCGGGCCGCTCCGTGTTGGGCTGTTCGTCGATGCCGATGACGCGACGCTGCGCGCAGCGCTCGCCGCCGTGCCTCTTGACCTTCTGCAGCTGCACGGCAGCGAGCCGCCCGACCGCGTGCAGGAGATACGCCGCCGTTTCGGCCTGCCGGTGATGAAGGCGGTCGGCATCGCGACACGCAGCGAGGTGGCGGAGGCGATCGCGGCCTTCGGACTCGCCTGCGACCGTTTGCTGTTCGACGCCAAGCCGCCGCCCGAGGGAACACCTGGGGCGCTCCCGGGCGGCAATGCCGCCGCGTTCGACTGGTCGGTGCTGCGTGGCGCCTCCGTCCCGGTCCCCTGGCTGCTCGCCGGCGGGCTGACGCCGGCAAATGTCGCCCGGGCGATCGCTGTCTCCGGAGCGCCGGGGGTGGATGTCTCGAGCGGCGTCGAGCGTACCCGCGGCGTGAAGGACCCCGCGCTGATCCGCGCCTTCGTGGCCGCCGCCCGCGCCGCCATCTAGGCCGGGGCCAGCTTCTGCGCTACCACACCTCCTCCCCTTCGGGAGGCGAGACGTGAACAAGCCCCTTTCCCCGACACTGCCGAACAGCCTGCGCGCCGGCCCGGACGAGCGCGGTCATTTCGGCATCTTCGGCGGCCGCTACGTGGCCGAGACGCTGATGCCCCTGATCCTCGAGGTCGAGCGCGCCTATGCGGCGGCGAAGCGGGACCCGTCCTTCCAGGCGGAGCTCGACCGCTACCTCGCGGACTATGTCGGCCGCCCGAGCCCGCTGTGGTTCGCCGAGCGCCTGACCGCCGCGCTCGGCGGCGCGCAGGTCTGGTTCAAGCGCGACGAGCTCAACCACACAGGCGCGCACAAGATCAACAACTGCATGGGCCAGATCCTGCTCGCGCGGCGCATGGGCAAAACCCGGATCATCGCCGAGACCGGCGCGGGCCAGCACGGTGTGGCGACCGCCACCGTCTGCGCCCTCTTCGGTCTGCCTTGCACAATCTACATGGGCGCGACGGACGCCGCCCGGCAGTCGCCCAACGTGTTCCGCATGAAACTCCTCGGCGCAGAGGTGAGGCCAGTCACCTCGGGCGCGGCGACGCTGAAGGACGCGATGAACGAGGCGCTGCGCGACTGGGTGGCGAACGTCGCCGACACCTATTACTTGATCGGAACGGTCGCCGGCCCCCACCCCTATCCGGCGATGGTGCGCGACTTCCAGTCTGTGATCGGGACTGAGGCGAAGGCGCAGCTCGCCAAGGCCACGGGCCGGCTGCCGGACGTGGCGGTCGCTGCGATCGGCGGCGGGTCGAACGCGATTGGCCTGTTCCACCCCTTCCTCGACGACGCCTCGGTGCGGCTCGTCGGCGTCGAGGCGGCAGGCCACGGGCTCGACAGCGGCCGACACGCCGCCTCGCTCTCGCGTGGTCGGCCTGGCGTTCTCCATGGCAACCGCACCTACCTCCTGCAGGACGAATTCGGACAGATCCTCGAGGCGCACTCGATCTCGGCAGGGCTCGACTATCCGGGCGTCGGCCCAGAGCATGCCTGGCTCGCAGAGCTCGGCCGCGTCGAGTATGTCGCGGTGACGGACGAGGAGGCGCTCGAGGCGTTCAGGCTCTGCACGCGCACGGAAGGGATCATCCCGGCTCTTGAGCCCGCGCACGCGCTCGCGCATGTGGCGAAGATCGCGCCTGGCCTGCCTCGGGACACGATCATCCTGATGAACCTCTGCGGCCGCGGCGACAAGGACATCTTCACCGTGGCGGAGGCGCTGGGGGTGAAGCTGTGACGGGGTTCCGCGTTGCCGAGGGCGCCCCGAACCGGATCGCCGCGCGCTTTGCTTCCCTGCGCGCCGAAGGGCGCGGCGCCCTCATCACCTTCGTCGAGGCCTTCGACCCGGACCGCGCCACCTCCGAGGCGCTGCTCGCCGGCATGCCTGCCGCCGGGGCTGACCTGGTCGAGATCGGCGTCCCCTTCACCGACCCGATGGCGGACGGGCCGACCATCCAGCGCGCCGGCCAGCGGGCGCTCAAGGCCGGGGCAACCCTTCCCGCGACGCTCGAGATGGTGCGCGGCTTCCGTCGCGGGGACGCAACGACGCCTTTGGTGCTGATGGGCTACTACAACCCGATCCTCGCTTATGGCCCGGAACGTTTCGCTGCCGATGCGGCAGAGGCAGGCGTGGACGGGCTGATCGTGGTCGACCTGCCGCCCGAGGAGTCGGAGGAGCTCACCGTCCATACCGTGCCGCAGCGGCTTGAGCTAATCCGCCTTGTGGCGCCGACGACCGACGAAACGCGCCTGCCGCTCCTGCTCAAGGGCGCGGGAGGCTTCGTCTACTATGTGTCGATCGCCGGGATCACGGGAACGCGCTCTGCCACGGAGGCGCATCTCGCCCAGGCGATCCCCCGGATCAGGCGCGTCACCGACCTGCCCGTCGCCGTGGGCTTCGGCGTGAAGACGCCCGAGCAGGCGGCTGCCGCCGTGCGGATCGCGGATGCGGCGGTGGTCGCCTCGGCGCTGATCGACATACTCGCCGCCGATCTCGACGAGGAGGGCCGCGCGCGGCCCGGCACGGTTGCGAAGGTGCTCGATGCCGTGCGCGCGCTCGCAGCCGGCGTGCGCGCCGCCCGGGTCGGTTGCGCTGCGTAATGGAAGAAATGCCGGGGCGGCGGTCGCGGCTTCGCGGCTATGCTGCCTGGGGGACTGGTATCGCTGCAGGCGCTGCCATCTATTTCGCCGGCTCGCTGGTCCTCAAGCAGCTTGGCGTTCCTGTCGCCATTGAGTTCGACGAGCCACAACTTGTCAGGTATGGACACGCGGTCGAGGAGGAGGTGGATTCAGCCCTGACGGCGCCGGGATTGTGCCTCTCGATTCTCGCGATCACGATCGGTTTGGGTCTTGGTGCCTGCGTCCGCTGCGGCACGCTCTGGAGGGCATTCGAACCGGCGGGTCGCGCGATGTGGCTCGGGTGGTTCGTTGGCTCGATCTCCGGCCTGGGGACGACCACGCTGCTTTGGATGCTGTTCCCTCAAGGCGGCGGAACCCTCGAGCTGGTGAGGAACCTGCTCGAGATTGGCCTCGTTGCCCTCTCCGCTCTTCTTGGCGTGCGACTTGCTCGAAGGAACTCGAGCGGCGACCACCAGCACCATGCGGGCTAGCCATCCGACCGCGACGGGACACGGATCATGAACTGGCTCACCAACTACGTCCGCCCGAAGATACGCACGCTGCTCGGGCGCAAGGACGTGCCGGAGAACCTCTGGCACAAATGCCCCGCCTGCGAGCAGATGATCTTCCATCTCGAGCTCGAAAAGACCCTACGCGTCTGCCCGCATTGCGGCCACCATATGCGCCTTCCCGCCAAGGCGAGGATCGCGAGCCTGATGGACGAGGGCTACGCCACCATCGAGCTTCCCGCGGTGCCGCAGGACCCGCTGCACTTCCGCGACCAGAAGCGCTACGCGGACAGGCTCAAGGCAGCGCGCGCCGAGACAGGGCTCGAGGACGCGATCATCGTCGCGCACGGCACGATCGGCGCCTTCCGCGCCGTGGTCGCCGCCTTCGCCTTCGACTTCATGGGCGGCTCGATGGGAACGGCGGTCGGCGAGGCGATCGTCGCGGCCGCCCGGCTTGCGGTTCTGCAGCAGGCGGCGCTCGTCGTCGTCACCGCCTCCGGCGGCGCGCGGATGCAGGAGGGCGCTCTTAGCCTGATGCAGATGCCGCGCACCACCATCGCGGTGCAGATGGTCAGGGAGGCGGGGCTTCCCTACCTCGTCGTGCTCACCGATCCGACCACGGGCGGGGTGACCGCCTCCTTCGCGATGCTCGGCGACGTCCACATCGCCGAACCGGGCGCGCTGATCGGCTTCGCCGGCGCGCGGGTGATCGAGCAGACGGTGCGCGAGAAGCTCCCCGAAGGCTTCCAGCGGGCGGAGTATCTGCACGCGCACGGCATGGTCGACCTCGTGGTGAAGCGCGCCGAGCTCAAGGAGACGCTGGCGCGGCTGATCGGGCTCCTCACCGAACCGGCGGCGCGGCGCGCCGCCCGCCCAGGTGCGGAGGTGATCGCGCTGCCTGCGCCGCAGGCGGATTGAGGAGCGCCATGGCGGGCATCGTCGAGGCGCCATCGGAGGCGGTGATCGCGCGGCTTGCGCGCCTGCATCCGAAGCTGATCGACCTCTCGCTCGGGCGGATCGAGCGGCTGCTCGCCCGGCTCGGCCACCCGGAGCGGCGCCTGCCCCCCGTCCTCCACGTCGCCGGAACGAACGGCAAGGGCTCGACCTGCGCCTTCGCCCGCGCGATCGCCGAAGCCGCGGGGCTGCGGGTGCATGTCTACACGAGCCCGCATCTCGTCTCATTCCACGAGCGCATACGCCTCGCCGGCAGCCTCGTGACGGAAGAGGCGCTGACCGAGGCGCTCGAGGAGGCAGAGGCAGCCAACGGCAAGGACCCGATCACCGTCTTCGAGATTACCACCGCAGCCGCTTTCCTGCTCTTCGCGCGCATCCCGGCAGAGCTCCTCGTGCTTGAGGTGGGCCTGGGCGGCAGGCTCGATGCGACGAACGTGGTCGAACGCCCGGCTGCAACGGCGATCACCCGGATCGCGATGGACCACATGGACTTCCTCGGCGATACGATCGAGAAGATCGCCTTCGAGAAGGCCGGGATCATCAAGCCCGGCGTGCCCTGCGCCACAGGCAGGCAGGATCGGGCGGCGCTCGCCGTGATCGCCGACCGCGCGCGCGCACTCGGCGCACCATTGCTTGCCCGTGACAATGGCTGGAGCATCGCGCCTGATGGGCAGGGGCTACGCTACGAAGACGCTGAAGGGTCGCTCGCCCTGCCCTTTCCCGCGCTCGCCGGCGCGCACCAGCACGACAATGCCGGGGTCGCGATCGCGGCGCTGCGGGCGATGCGCGATCGGCGCTTCACCGACGCAGCCTTCGCCGAGGGCCTCGCCCGCGCGTCCTGGCCTGCGCGGCTGCAGCGGCTCGTCCGCGGCCCGCTCGTCGAGCTTCTCCCGGAGCGCTGGGAACTGTGGCTCGATGGCGGCCACAATGAGGATGCCGGCCGCGCTCTGGCTGCGCATCTCGCGGCCGACCGGGCGCTGCCGTGGCACGTGGTGGTCGGCATGAAGGCGGGCAAGCAGACGGCGGCTTTCCTCGCACCCATCATCCCCCAGGCGGCGAGCCTCTGGGCCGTTGCAGAACCGAAGCAGCATCTCGCGCAAGCCCCCGAGGCGATCGTCGCCGCCTCGGGCGGGCGGGCGCGGATCGGCCCGCGCGTGGCCGACGCGGTGGCGGCAATCGCGCGCGAGGCGGAGGGGCCGGCGCGCGTGCTCGTCTGCGGCAGCCTCTATCTCGCAGGGGTGGTGCTCAGGGACAACACGTAGCGATCAGGCCGGGTCGAGACGCCAGATCGCACCGTTGCGGCTGTCGGTGAGCAGAAGCACGCGGCCATCGGGCAGCACGCGCACGTCCCTGATCCGCTCGCCGAACATCGGCATGCGCTCCTCGCCGACGATCCTGTCCCCCTGCCGCATAAGGCGTATCAGCGCGCGGTCGCGCAGCGCGCCGACGAGGAGATCGCCCCGCCAGCCGGGGAAGGCATCGCCCGTGACGACCGCAAGCCCCGAAGGCGCGATCGAGGGCACCCAGACCTTCAGAGGATCCTCCATGCCCGGCAGGGAGCGATGTTCGGTGATCGGCGCGCCACCGTAGTTCACCCCGTGCGTCACCCGCGGCCAGCCGTAGTTCGCGCCGCGCCTGATCAGATTGACCTCGTCGCCGCCCTGCGGCCCGTGCTCATGCGCCCAGAGCGCACCGGTCGCTTGGTCGACCACCATCCCCTGGATGTTGCGGTGACCGAATGACCAGATCTCAGCCCGCGCGCCGGCGCGCCCGACGAAGGGGTTGTCGGCGGGCACCGCGCCGTCCTCGAAGAGCCGGACGATCTTGCCGTTGAGGTCCGCGAGATCCTGCGCGCGGTCCATCTGGAACCGGTCGCCGAACCCCGCATAGAGCATGCCGTCGCGGCCAAAGGCGATGCGGCAGCCGAAATGGAAGCCGTTGTCCACGCGCGGCGTGACGGAGAGGATGGTGCGCGGCGCCTCGAACCGCTCGCCCGAGAGCCTCAGACGCGTGATGGTCGAGGATGTCCCGCCCTCGCCAGCCGCCACATGGCAGAGATAGACGAGCCCGTTCTCGGCGAAGCGCGGGTGCAGGGCGACATCGAGCATGCCGCCCTGGCGGTTGGCGACGGTTGCGGGCGTTCCGGCAAGCGGCGGCGAGAGGCGCCCATCCGTGCCGACGAGCCGAACCCGCCCCGGGCGCTCGGTGACGATCAGCCTGCCGTCAGGCAGGGCGGCGACTCCCCAGGGGTACTCCAGGCCGGAAGCGATGACGGTGATCCGGAACGCCGCTCGCTCTGTCCTGACCACCTCTGCCGAGGCGGAGAGAGGCACGAGCGAAAGTGCAAGAGCAAGGGCTGCGCGCGTGAGCATCGGTCCTCTCCCCGGTCTGCGGGCTCTGCCGCGGAGCTGGTCGGGCCCCGCCGGGTCATGCGCCCGGGCGGCGAATCACAGATTTGCCTCCACCCAGGCCTGGAGGTTGCTCTTGCTGTCGGCACCCATCTTGGTCGCGACCGGCTGGCCGCCCTTGAACAGGATCAGCGTCGGGATGCCGCGCACGGCGAAGCGGTTCGGCGTCACCGGGTTCTCGTCGACGTTCACCTTGGCCACAGTGAGCCTGCCGGCGAAGGCGTTGGCGATCTCGTCGAGCGCCGGCGCGATCGCGCGGCAGGGGCCGCACCACTCGGCCCAGAAATCGACGAGAACGGGATGGTCGGCCTTCAGGACATCGGCCTCGAAACTGGCATCCGTCACGGCCTTGGTGGTGGCGCTCATGCGTCTCTCCGCGTTGTGTTGGCGAGGCGGGGATTGCTTGGCGGTTCTACCATGCCCGACGCGGGCGCGAACCTCCCCCCGCTCCGCCCCGACCTGGCCCCTTAGATGGTGGCCGGGGCGTGGGCGTCCAACAGCGCCTCGGGCAGTTCCATCATCCGCGCCGCGTAGGTCCAGACGAGAGCGCAACGCACGGCACGGTCGGGGAAGGCGCCCCTGAGCACGGCGCGATAGGCGGCCATCTGCCGCAGATAGGCGGGGGCGACCTCCTCGACACGCTCGGGCGGGGGGCGATTGGTCTTGAAGTCGGCGACCAGGACCTCCGTGTCGGTAATGGCGAGGCGATCGACCTGGCCCGCGACCACGCGGTTGCCGACTCGGCCCGCAACCGGGGCCTCGGCGAGCGCGCCTGGGGCGAAGAGCGGGGCGAAACGCGGGTCGTCGAGGATCGCGAGCGTCTCCGCCGCGATCTCCGACACCACGTCGGCAGGCAGGCCGAGGCCTGGAGCGGAGAGGAAGCGCTCGGCTGCGGCGCGGCGCTCGCCTGGCGGAAGGCCCGGAAGGTGCTCGAGCAGCGCATGCACGAGCGTGCCGCGGCGGAAGCGCCGCTCCGTCGCGCCTGCCTCAGTGAGCGGCGAGGCGGCGGGTGGCTCCTCGCCCTCGTCCTCGGAGGGGCTGAGCGGCCGCGGCGGCATCTCCTCCGCTGGCGGTGCCGCCCGCACCCAAGCGGGAAGTTCGGCCGGAGGAGAAGGGGCGGCGCCTTCTGCATCGCGGCGCAGCTGTGCCCCAGGCTCCTGGACGGTCTCGAAGAACCAGCCGCCTGCTGGCCAGCCCTGCTCGCCCAGGAGGGCGCCCGGGTCGAAGCCGGCAGCGACTCCTCCGGGGAGTCGCCTGAACCCCGCCTCGACCAGGTCGTACCAGCAGCCGGGGTCCTTGCCGGCTCCCTTGCGGGAGAGCGCTCCGGTGACGAGAAGCCTGTCTTCGGCCCTGGTCAGGGCGACGTAGAGCAGGCGGCGATACTCCTGCATGGTCTCGGCCTGCGCCCGTGCTCTCGCCTGTTCGACCGGCCAGGGGCGGAGCTCGCGTCGCGGCGCCCAGAGCGGCACGTCCGTGCCGGTGGCCGGGTCGGGAAGCCAGTGCAGGTCGTCCGGCTGCCGCGGCACCGAGGTCGTGTCGGCGAGTATCACCACCGGGCTCTCGAGCCCCTTGGCGCCGTGCACCGTCATCACCCGCACCGAATCCGCGCCCGGCTCCTGCTCGCGCTTGATTTCCGACCCGCCGGCGCGAAGCCAGGCGAGGAACCCCTGGAGCGAGGGCGGGTGCGCGCGCTCGTGCGCGAGCGCAGCGTTGAGAAGCTCGTCCAGCGGGTCGGCAGCGTCCGGGCCGAGGCGTGCGAGCAGCCGCGCTCGCCCGCCGAGCGGCCCGAGCAGACGCGAGATCAGGCCGTGCGGGGTGTCGAAATCCGCCCGCGCCGCGAGTGCCGAGAGGATGGCTTCCGCCTCTTGCCACTCCGGCCTCTCCCCGGCGCGCCGGCGCAGCGCCCCGCGCAGGCTCAGCCGGCCGCGGCCGAGCGCAAGCGCCATCAGCGAGGGGTCGGAGAGGCCGAACAGAGGCGACCGCAGCGCAGCGGCGAGGGTGAGATCGTCCTCCGGCAGAAGCAGCGCTTCGAGGGTCGCGAGCACGTCCATCACCGCAAGTTCGTCGGCGACCACCATGCGGTCGACGCCGCTGACGGGAATGCGCCGTGCCTTCAGGGCGCGTATCAGGTGGCCGACGAAGGCGCGCCGGCGGCGGACGAGGACGAGGATGTCACCGGCGCGCATCGCCCGGCCGCGCGCCGGCAGGGTCTCGCCGGTCTCGAGCCAGCGGTGGATTCTTGCCGCGATCGCCTGCGCGAGCTTCTCCTCGCCCGAGCGGGCGCGCTCTGTCGGCTCGAGGCTCCAGCCGTCAGCGTCCGGCACGGCGTCAGCCGGGACCGCCGGCCAGAGCTCGACGCGCCCGGCCTGGCCCTCCCTTGCCGGCCGGTGCACGATCGGCGCGCCGTCGAGCGACACGCCCGAGGACGCCTCCGGGTCGGCGAAGACGGCATCGACGAGCGCAAGCACAGGCGCCGTCGAGCGGAAGGAGACGGCAAGCCGCTCGTTACGGAAACCTCTCGCGCCACGGACGGCGGCGACGCGGGCGGAGGCGCGGTCGCGCGCGCGGGAGAACTCAGCCGGGGCTGCGCCCTGGAAGCTGTAGATGCTCTGCTTGACGTCGCCCACCGCGAAGAGTGTGCGGGCGACCCCTGCGCGCGCGCCCTCACCGGCGAAGAACTCGCCGGTCAGGCTCTCGACAACCTCCCATTGCGATGCCGAACTGTCCTGCGCCTCGTCGACCAGCACGTGGTCGAGCCCGCCATCGAGCTTGTACTGCACCCAGGCCGTGTCGGTCGCTGCAAGGAGCCTCCGCGTCCGCTCGATCAGGTCGTCGTAGTCGAGGCCGGCGCGGAAGCGCTTGCGCCGGCCATAGGCGTCGATCACCGGAGCGACGAGGCGGAGGACAGCCTCCGAGCAGGCCGCGGCGCGCGCGCGCCTGAGCTGCTCCTCCACCGCGAGCACGGCCTCCGCCTCAGCGCGCATGATTTCGCCAAGGCCGGGCATCGACCGCTCAGCCCCAGACGTCGCAAGCCTCGCGCGCGGCTTCCCCTCGGCGGTCAGGAACACCGCCCGCCACTCCTCCCAGCGCGCGATCCGCTCCGCTGGGCGGCGCGCAAGCCAGCGCCCGATCGCGGCTGCGCGATCGCGGTCCTCGCCGCTGCCGCTGGTGGCGAGCGCGCTTGCCGCGCGAGTCAGATGCGTCAGGTCCCGCCCGCAGGCCTCCGCCAGCACAGAAGTTTCCGTGTCGTCGAGGCCGACGGCGAGAACGCGGCGCTGCATCGCAGCGACACCGTCCGGCGCATTGCCGCCCGAGAGCGCGCGCTCAAGCCGCGCATGCGCCGACAGCACGCCGCGCACGAGGCCGGAGAACCCCTCCGCATCGGCGAAAGGCGCGACCGTCTCGAGCGCCCGCTCCATCCCGGCCGAAGGCGCAGCGAGCGCTTCGTCGCGCGCGGCGGTGAGCAGCTCCGCTTGGTCTCGCTCCTCGACCAAGGCAAAATGCGGCGCGACCGACGCCTCGAGCGGGAAGCGCCGCAAGAGGCTTTGGCAGAAGGCGTGGAAGGTGGCGATTCGCAGCCCGCCTGGGCTGTCGAGAACGCGCGCGAACAGGCTGCGCGCGCGCGCCACCGTCGCGGCATCGGCGCGCACGCCAAGCCCGGCGAGGGCGGCGGCGATCGTCTCTTCCTCGGAGGCTGCCCATTCGCCGAGCCGCTGCGCGATGCGTGTCGCCATCTCGGCGGCGGCGGCGCGGGTGAAGGTGAGGCAGAGGATCCGCCCTGGCTCGGTGCCGCCGAGGAGAAGTCGCAGCACGCGCGCGGTCAGAAGCGTCGTCTTGCCAGAGCCTGCCGAGGCGCTGACCCAGGCCGAGACGGTCGGGTCGGCGGCGCGGCGCTGCGCCGCTTCCGCTTCGGCGCGCGGGTCTGCAGGCGGCGCCTCAACCACCACT
>Ga0308417_1001181_pt1 | contig 18143 bp, 16 predicted proteins | sample HotsprSampleOS65_FD_203528 | JGI IMG/M metagenome (GOLD analysis project Ga0308417, IMG submission 203528) | Hot spring phototrophic mat microbial communities from Octopus Spring, Yellowstone National Park, Wyoming, United States - 20090730_OS65 ... | reverse complement strand
ATGATTAATGCTCAGGGAAATATCATTGCTTGCGAGATGGATGGACAAATTGTCGCCTATTCTCCCGACGGTGCGAACCGCAAGGTCCTCGTTGCGACCTATAATGGCAAGCGATTCAACGCCCCGAATGATCTCGTACTCGATCGAGCTGGAGGAATTTATTTTACAGACCCGGCGTTCCGAGCCCCGATGCCCTTGCCCCAAGGCAAAACAGCCGTCTACTACGCCGCTGCCGACGGCACCGTCACCCGTTTGATCGACGACTTACCAAACCCGAACGGGGTGATCCTTTCTCCGGATGAAAAAACGCTGTACGTTGTTCCATCGGGTCAAAAGCAAATGATGGCCTACCCGGTGGAAGGGCCGGGCAAACTCGGTCAAGGAAAAGTCTTCTGCGAACTTGAGCAGGCGAAACCGGACGGCAATCGCGGTGGCGACGGCTTGACCGTGGATGAGAAAGGCAACTTGTACATTACCTCGGAACTCGGCTTGCAGGTTTTCGATCCCAGCGGGAAAAAACTCGGGATCATTGCCTTCCCCGAACAACCGTCGAATGTCACCTTCGGCGGCCAGGATAACAAAACGCTCTTTGTCACCGCCCGTACCTCCGTTTACTCGTGCCCCATGAATGTTGCCGGTCACCAGTTCCAGAGCAAGAAAAAGCGGCCCCGAACCGAGTCAGAAGACGGGGCGGGCATCACTCGGCCGATGCTAATGCAGCTTGCTGGCGAAACCACGCTAGCGTCTCGGCCATCCCCTCGGCAAAACTGATTCGCGGCTCGTAGCCCAGCACGGTACGAGCCTTCGCAATGCTAAAGTCGAGGTTCAACCCCGCGAATTTCACCGTCGCCTGGGTAATCCGCGGGGGATATGGCTTGTTCTTCCGTCGAAACACATTTTCCCGCCATCGCGCCAGCATATTCGCCAACCACAAAGGCACCGAGGCCAGCGGCCGGGGTAGTTGCAATCCGTCCGCGATGGTCTCGAAAAAGGTCCGTTTACTGATAAATTCCCCGTCGGTGATGTTGAATACCTCGCCGATCGCCCGGGGATTGTCTGCCGCGAGAAAGATCGCATCAACCAGGTTGCCGACATACGTTGTGTTCAAAGCATATTTTCCCCAGGAAATGTAAACGACATCCCGTTTTCGAAGCCGCTCCGCCAGCCGTGGCAACACAGTTCGATCCCGGGGGCCGTAAATAAACCCCGGCCGGAGAATCGTCAGTGGCAATTCATACTTCCGGTGATAGTCCAGCGCCAACGCCTCGCATTCCACCTTCGACTGGGTGTAACCGTCAATGTGCAGCTTCGGCAAGGGCTCGGTCTCGTCGGTCCCGTAATGATGCCGGGCTTCATAAACGCCGAGGCTTGAGAGATGCACAAACCGGCGCAACGGCTGCTCCCGAGCCGCCTCCAGCAAGTTTCGCAGTCCTCCGACGTTTACCCTGCGATATTCCTCCGCCGGCCCCCAGTCGCCAACCTTCGCCGCACAGTGGATCACAATGTCCGCCCCGGCCATCGCCTTGGCCACTGCCGTCGAATCAGTCAGATCGCCGAGAATGACCTCCGCCCCCAGTGACTGTAAGTGGGATAAATCCGCGGAAGGCCGCGCCAGCGCCCGGAGAACCCCGCCGCGTTCTGCGACGGCATCCGCCACGTGGCTGCCGACAAACCCGGTGGCCCCCGTCACGAAATATGTTGTCATGTGAATCCCTTTGCCTGTTCGCTATCCTCAATGTTGCGGTTCCAGCATGGCGGGCAGTGTCATCCCCGCCCATTTAACCGAGTGAATTCCTTTCCGTAATCCTGTAAGCCAGTGACGAACGTCAGCAATTTTTCCCAAACTTCTACGTCTTCCCGGTACTTCTTGAATAGCATACAGAGAATCGACTGACGGGAAGGGAGAGCGTTTCTCCCACGGTCGGCCGAGCCGGTCGGCTGGACCGCGGCGTTTTCGGTCGCAGCAACGCTCGGTTCAAGGAGTCTTAAAACACCGAGGATTCCACATGGAACTGGTGACCATGGAAACCGTTCGTGGCCTGATTCTGCCACACACTCCGCCATGCATCTCGATCTATCAACCCACCCACCGCTGTCATCCGGACAATCAGCAAGACCCGATCCGATTCAAAAATCTGATTCGGACAGTCGAAGAGTCACTCGCTCAAAAATACCGCGACCGGGATACAAAGCCGCTGCTCGAACCGCTGCGAAAACTCGCCGAAGATTCATTCTTCTGGAATCACACCCTCGACGGCCTTGCCGTTTTAGCATCGGCCGAGATCACAAAGGTGTTTCCTTTGCAGCGGACCGTCAGTGAACTTGCCGTCGTCGCCGACAGCTTTCATATCAAACCACTCTTGAGGGTGCTGCAATCGGCCGACCGTTATCAGGTTCTCTGTCTGACCCGGGAATCCGCGTGGCTTTACGAAGGCAACCGCTATGCCCTCGATAAACTGGAGGTTCCCGGACTCCCAAAAACACTGACCGAGGCACTCGGCGAACAGGTCACGGAACCGCACCTGACTTACGCATCGCACGGCAGCGGTACCGCCGGCACCGCTTCGATGATTTACGGCCAAGGTTCCCGCAAGGACGAGATCGACAAAGATACCGAACGCTACTTCCGTGCCGTAGATCGGGCCGTTCTTACTCATGTCTCCAAGCCGTCCGGGTTGCCGCTGTTGCTCGTCGCGTTAAGCGAACATCAACCGGTATTTCGCCAAGTCTCGCAAAACCCGGCTCTGTTGCCAAACGGTGTCCTCAGCAACCCCGAGGCACTCTCTGCCGAGCAGCTTCGCGATGCCTGCTGGGCCGTCATGGAACCACAATATCTCGCCCGATTGGCCAAATTGTCCGAGCAGTTTGGCCATGCCGTCGCTCACGAAAAAGGGACAGCGGACTTGTCCGATGCCGCTCGTGCCGCTGTCGCCGGACGCGTCGGCACCTTGCTCATCGAAGCTGATCGTGTCATCCCGGGCAAGCTAGATACCAACACCGGCACCGTCGAATTTGCCAGCCTCGATGACCCCGAGGTCGATGACTTGCTCGATGATCTCGCAGAAGTCGTCCTCCGCCAAGGCGGTGACATCGTCATCGTTCCGAAAGAGCGAATGCCAACAACGACCGGCCTCGCGGCCATGCTTCGCTACTAGCTTCGTCTAACAGGCTAATACTCAAGCATCTTTCTTCGGCCAAACCGCGAGATGATTTACGGTTCGGCCGTTTTTTGTTGTCTATACTTCCATATTCTCGCCACAACCGAATCTTTTAAGGCTGAGGCCGATTCAGCGCCTTCAATCCGATTTTACATGAACTGTCTGTCTGTCCATCTTGTCGATCGGATTTTAATTGTATATTAAGGGTAGGAACGGTTTCCTTTCCTCGAAGTGCTAACAGTCATGTCCACATCCAACACACCGACGTACTGGACCGGCCGCACCATCTATCTTGAGGCCAACCCTTGGCGGGTGCTTCGGCGTTTGCTGAAGGCCGAACCCAAACCGCTCGGCTTTGCCGAACTCCGCCCCTGGCAACGCCGCGACAAAGACCTCGCCATGATGGCCAGGCTCATCGAACTCGGCTTAATCCAAGAAGCCGGCATGAAAAATAACGAGCCGTTGTACAAACTCACCCCCCAAGGAAGGGAGGCTGCCGAACTCGGCGAAGTTGCCTACAATCCCCCGGCCCCGTCCTCAAGCGCGAAGTCCAAACGGAAGAAGTAATCGGCGTGATCCTCACTCGCTGGTTCGTCATCCCCAGCGATTGGCGGCCGCCGATCGCGACCCGACATTGTCGGTGCCGCAGCGACCCGCCTGACCCCCCCCAGCCGAATCACCACGCATGACCGTGATCGCGGGAATCGATGGGTGTCGTCACGGCTGGGTGATGCTGCTCGGTGATCCTGGTCGCCGACGCTGGCAGTTCCTGCAATTAACGACCATCGCCGAACTACTCGACCTTCATCCCCGGCCCGAACTTGTCCTGATCGACATCCCGATCGGGTTGACGCACCACGGTCCGCGGGCTTGCGACTTGGCCGCGCGAGCACTCCTTCGACCCCATCGACACGGGAGCGTCTTTCCCGCCCCGATTCGGCCAATGTTGGCTGCAAAAACTTACCCTGAAGCTTGCCAGATTGGACTGAAGCACGACGGCCGCAAACTGTCGCGGCAAAGCTGGAACATTCTCGCCAAAATCCGCGAAGTCGATCGCATGCTCTGCGAATACCCCCATTGCATCGGCTGGCTGAGAGAAGCACATCCCGAAGTCAGTTTCACCCTGGCCAACCACGGCCGACCCCTGCCCGAGAATAAACGCACGGCCGCCGGGCAACAGCAACGTTGCTTCCTTCTCAAAAACCGTCTCGGCAAGCGAATCCTGGAACTTGCCCAGACCACGCACATCCCCGGCTGCCAACCCGATGACCTGCTCGATGCCGCCGCTCTGTTCTGGAGCGCGGCCCGCTGTCTCAACGGTCAAGCAATCATTCTCCCTGACTCGCCTCCGAAAGATGCTCATGGGATTCCGATGGAAATTGTCGGTTAACAGTCGAACTTGTCCGCGTTTGACTGCTCGCAATCCGCAAAGAGCAGCAGACCTGGTCGCTTCAGTCCGAGGGAAGGAAAATGTCCCACGGCTTGACTTCCGCTCGGCGTTCCAGACAATGCTGAGGTGCTGAATTCATGTCTTCCTTGGATCCTCGGACTCCCCGCGGAGGAGAGTTTCATGGCAACCGCCACCGCATCCCGAGCACCGTCACCGATCGCTCGACCTCGTGTCCCCGACCAGAAAATGCTGATTGATGGCCAGTGGGTCGATAGCGTTTCCGGCAAAACCTTTGAAACGCTGGATCCGAGTACCGGGGCAGTTATTTGCCGGGTCGCGGAAGGTGACGCTGCCGATGTCGATCGTGCCGTTAAAGCCGCCCGGAAAGCGTTTGAGTCCGGGCCGTGGCCAACGATGAGCGCCGCCGAGCGTGGCCGCCTGCTGCACCGCCTCGCCGATTTGATCGAGCAGCATCAAGAAGAACTCGCGGCTCTGGAATCGCTGGACAATGGCAAACCGTATACGGTCGCCTTGGCCGCCGACCTGCCCCTCACCATCAAATGCTACCGCTATTATGCCGGCTGGGCCGACAAGATTCAGGGCAAGACGATCCCGATCGAGGGCAACTACTTTTGTTATACCCGGCACGAACCGGTCGGCGTGGTCGGGCAGATTATCCCGTGGAATTTCCCGCTTTTGATGCAAGCCTGGAAGTGGGGCCCGGCCTTGGCCACCGGCTGCACCGTGGTCCTGAAACCTGCCGAGCAAACCCCGCTGACAGCGCTGCGGGTGGCAGAACTTGCCCTCGAAGCCGGTGTACCACCAGGGGTTCTCAATGTGGTTCCTGGGTTCGGCCCGACCGCCGGTGCCGCTGTCGCCGCCCACCCCGACATCGACAAGGTCGCCTTCACCGGTTCCGGCGAAGTCGGCAAACGGGTCATGGTCGCCGCCGCCCAAAGCAACCTGAAACGGGTCAGCCTCGAACTCGGAGGCAAGTCACCGAATGTTGTCTTCGCCGACGCCGACCTCGACGCGGCCGTCGACGGAGCCTATGACGGGCTCTTCTTCAATCAGGGGCAATGTTGCTGTGCCGGTAGCCGGTTGTTCGTTCAGGAGTCGATTCACCAGGAGTTTGTCAGGCGACTCGTCGACAAGGCCCGGCAACAACGCGTCGGCGATCCGTTCGACCCGGCCACCACGCAAGGACCGCAGGTCTCGCAAGAACAACTCGATCGTATCCTGGGATACATTCAAAGTGGCCAGGAATCCGGGGCAAAGTTGCTCTGTGGCGGCAAACGAATCGGCCAGCAGGGCTATTTCGTCGAACCGACCATCTTTGATCAGGTCAGTGACACCATGAAAATCGCCGAGGAGGAAATCTTTGGCCCGGTCATGAGCATCCTGACCTTCCGCGATGTCGACGAAGTCATCGCCCGAGGGAACCGGACGTTTTACGGCCTTGCCGCTGCGGTCTGGACGAAGGATGTTACAAAGGCGTTCCGGCTGGCGAACGGCCTCCGGGCGGGCACGGTGTGGGTGAATTGCTACGACATTTTTGACGCCGCCGCCCCGTTCGGTGGCTTCAAGCAGTCCGGCATCGGCCGGGAACTCGGCGAATACTCTCTGAGCCTGTACACGGAAGTGAAAACCGTCACCGTCGCACTCTGAGGCCAAGCATGATCCGCTTGGTCCAATCGCCCGATCCCGATAAAGGTCCCAGTAAAGGGCAAAGGCCACGATCTCACATCGTGGCCAGACATTGATCATCCTTATGTGTCTGAGCCAGAAGGATTTCTCACGGAGCGCTGACTTAGGCCAAAGTCAGCGAGTAAACTTCAGCGTTATCCCTCGCCGTTGAGGCTGTCGCTGAGCTTTTGCAGGGCTTCGCTTTCAATTTGTCGGACACGTTCCCGAGTTAAGCCAAGGCATTCCCCGATTTCCTTCAAGGTCTTTGGCTCTTCATCATCGAGTCCGAAACGCATCCGTAAGACGGTCGCTTCCCGCTTGTCCATCTTTTCCAGTAAAATCATTACATGCTTCAGATCATCGGACTCGACCATTTCCAGATCCGGGGTCTTGGCGCGACCATCCATCAGCATTTCTTCAATGCTCCAACCATTTTCCCCGGCTTGTTCGGATTGCGGCGCGGAGTTGTAAACCCGAATCGCTTTCTTGATGATATTCAGCTTCTTTTTGGGTAAGCCGAGCAGCTTGGCGACTTCTTCGTGGGAGGGGGGGCGGCCAAGTTCATCCGTGAGTTTGTTCGTGGCCCGCCGCCATTTTGCCAGCAGTTCGACCATGTACGCCGGAATGCGGATTGTTTTGGCGGTGTTGACCAGGGCCCGCTTGATGCTCTGCTTGATCCAATAGCTGGCATACGTACTGAAGCGGGTGTTCATGTTCGGATCAAAGCCTTCGACAGCCCGCAGCAAGCCAAGATTCCCTTCTTCAATGAGATCTTGTAAGGCCAGCCCCTTGCCAGTGTAGCCACGGGCGATATTCACAACCAGTCGCAAGTTGGCCCGCACCATCTGATCCCGCGCTTCGGTATCGCCGATTTCGATCCGCCGTGCCAACTCTTTTTCCTGCTCTGCCGTCAACAGTGCCGTTTCATTAATCTCCCGCAGGTAGGTTTCCAGCGGTGATTGAACTACATCCGTTCGGATACGGCGAAGTCGAGACATTGCATATTTCCTGACTTACGGGACCGATTCGGCTTCGCAGACCGTGGAGATCTGTCCCCAGCCAGCCATTGACTCTGGGGGAACAGTGGGTCCGCTCGCGCATCGCTGCGAGACCGACCCGAAAACCGTTATCGACAGCAAGACCATGATTCCGGCAGGTTGCTGGGAAAAAGCCTCAAAATCTTTCGCGACCAAAAACGGTAGTGCGAGTACAGCCGTGACAACCGATACCAAAAGCGAAACTCGCAGCGTGCAACCGACTGAAACTCTGCGTCCGTTCCTTGAATTGCCGACCATCCTGTGATCATCGGAATCAGCCCGTTGCCACAATTTTTTGTTATACGACCGGATCATCGGTGATGCAACAATTTTTCAACTTTCAACATAAATTCACGACTTAACCTCAATCCAGGGCAGCCGGCGAGTTCTAGCGCATCCGGTTCCCACACGCTCAAAGTGATGGCCATCATAACAGGCTATGCAGGACGAAAAGGACAAAATTTCTTGGCGAAAATCGTAAATTTTTGCAGAAAAGTTCGACCGGCGGTTGCCGTTTTGCGATCGGACAACGCTGCCCGGGGCTGATGATGGCATGAATAAATCCCCGGAATTCCGGATAAAGACTAAAAAGTCTGGGGAGAAAAAAGATGATTGTTAACTTTCATGCGGTTCCGACTGCCCAGGCATCTGGAACAGCGGCCCCGCGGCACCCGTGCCACCACGGAGCTCTCGCCTCGTCTCGCTCTTGCCTGACTTGGCCTCGTCTGCTGTGTCGGCCACCATACCGGCTCCCATGGCTTCCGCGGAAACTTCATCTGGAACCGTCGGATCATCAATATTCCGCCGACTCAGGCCGATCTTGCGATCCTTGGCATCGACGCGGAGAACCTTGACTTCGATTTCGTCGCCGACTTTGACGACCTCTTCCGGAGACTCGATATTATCTTCCGTCAATTCGGAAATGTGCAGCAACCCTTCGAGCCCCGGCTCGAGTTCAACGAAGACACCGAAGTTGGTAAGCTTGGTGACTTTGCCTTTCACTTTTTGACCAGGTTTGTAACGGCCGGGAATATCACCTTCCCAGGGATCGCTGGCCATTTGCTTCAAGCCAAGGGCGATTCGTTTCCGTTCTTGATCGACGCTGAGCACCTGGCAGGTCAGCTGCTGGCCTTTCTGCACAACTTCCGATGGGTTGGAAACTTTACGGACCCAGCTCATGTCGGAGACGTGCAGCAGGCCATCGATGCCCTCTTCGATTTCGATAAACGCCCCGTAGCTGGTCAGATTTCGGACTGTTCCGGTCACCAACGTGCCCGGGGGATATTTTTTCGCAACCTCGTCCCAGGGGTTCGAGGTACATTGCTTCATCCCCAGCGAGATTTCTTTTTTCTCGTGGTTGATGTTGAGAACCTGAACCTCGACTTTGTCGCCGATCGAGACAACTTCCGAGGGGTGAGAAATCCGTTTGATCCAGGACATTTCCGAGATGTGTACCAGGCCTTCAATTCCTGGTTCGAGTTTGACGAACGCCCCATACGGCATAATGTTGACCACTTCACCGATGTGTCGACTGTTCACCGGGTACTTGGATTCGATGTTTTGCCAAGGGCTCGGCGTTTTGTGCTTCAGCGACAGGGCAATCTTTTCTTTTTCCCGATCGATGCCCAGGATGTACACCTCGAGTTCTTGATCAATTTTCACAACATCGTGGGGGTTGGTCACGCGATGCCATCCCATGTCGGTAATGTGGAGAAGGCCATCGATCCCACCCAGATCGACGAAGGCACCGAAGTCGGCGATGTTTTTGACGACACCTTTGCGAATTTGCCCCACTTCGAGTTCGGCCAAAAGTTTTTCTTTCATGATCCGCCGTTTTTCCTCGATCAGCTTACGGCGACTGACCACAATATTGCGGCGGGCTTCGTCAATTTTGAGAATCATACACTCGATGTTGCGATTGATGAAATCGCCAATGTCCGCAGGCCGACGGATATCGACCTGGCTTGCCGGGAGAAAGACATTCACGCCGATATTCACCAGCAAGCCACCCTTGATTTTTTTGGTGACCACGCCGGAAACAACGTCGCCTTCTTTGTGTTTGGCCAGAATGGCTTCCCACTCTTTTTGCCGTTTCGCTTTGCGATAAGAGAGTGCGATCGTGCCGTCTTCGCCTTCAACCGTCTCTAAGAGGACTTCCACCGTATCGCCGGGCTTCGGCAGGTTCGGAGCCTCGGCACCTTCTTCCTGCCATTCATGAATTTTGATGACGCCTTCGGACTTGTAGCCGATGTCGATAATGACATCTTCACCGCGGATCTCGAGGACCTTGCCGGTGACAATTTTATTTTGATCGTAGACTTGCGCTTCTTCAGGCAACCAGTGATCAAACCCGCCCTGTTCTTCGGCAAAGATGCCGGCGATTTCTTGATCACTGTCCGGGGTGTCAATCTGGCGGAGAAGGTTGCGATTCACCATGGAGATTAGGGGAGTTCAGTCAGGTTCGGGCAGCGGTGGGTAACACACGGACCCATCGTGCCGAAGCAAGGCAAAGAAAATAGAACCCCGGCCGACACACAGTCGGCTTCCTCGGAGTGTTAATATGCCATTGTAACGTGGAAGATTCGCCACCGACAGAGCAATCGGGGGAAAACAGTCGGCAAATCAGCCGTCAAGCGAGATCCGTCGAGTCACTCGAGATCAGACACTGAGTTTGTCCCCTAAACAGAACGAGTTTTCCCCGAACGTTGGCCAAAAATCGTGGGGGAATATCCGGCTCTCGGCGAAAACCGCTGTCACGTCCATGTGCATTCGTTGGAAGCACATTCTAAAGTAGAGCAATGGGGGCACTCAGGGAATGCCGTCCGGCTGGTTCGAATGAGTGGCAATCATGAATCTGTATTGTCCGAATTGTCAGGGAACGTTTTCGGGAAGCAGCACTTGCCCCCGCTGTGGCATTCGACTGATTTCGCCATCGGAAGCCTTTTCGATCGCTTTCGATCGCCCGCCCGTGCCGCCGCCGCCGGCGACCACGCCGTTTCTCGGCCGGGTGATTGTCGGCGTGATTATTGCCGCCGGTACGTACCTTGGCATTCAGGATTGGAGTCTTGGCATCTTACAGCTGCTGGGGCGGCTCGATGATCGCTGGTGGTTGTCATCGGATGCCCTGATCCTGGCAGTCAGTCTGCGGAGTGTTGCCATTGCCATCGGCAGCAGTTTAGCCGGGGCGGGGCGACCCCGGGGAGCAGCGGCAGGGATCGCGGTGGCTGTGCTTGCCACCATCGGCTTTCTTTATAGCGATGTGGTCCGGCAAATTCCGATCGGACTGCCCGCCATCGGGTCGGCACTGATTTTTCTGCTTGTGGGTGGGATCAGCGGAGCGATCGGTGCAGGGATCTGGCCGGGGCCGACAGAACAGCCCGTGGCAAAACAGCGGACTTCTTCTCGAGGAAGCTCGCTATTGCAACTGGTTGAGGAATCCACCGCCGAGGCGGCCGCAAAACCGACACAATGGCTGCGGATCCTTTTCACCTCGGTTCTGGCAATCGTGGCGGTGGCTCAAGCGGAATCGGTCCGGCTCGGATTGCGGGCGGCTGCGGGTCAATCCTTAAATCTGGGAAATGCCGCCACGTATATCTACGTCGATTTGCAGATCGCTGTCTTACTCATGGCAACAGCCTTGGTAATGAGCGGAGCCAGCACCGGTGCGGGTCTCCGCCACGGATTGTTCGCCGGTTTGTTGACGGCGTTCGGTGTGATTCTGATCAGTCAACGGGGCCTGCTGCCGCCCGCAGTGGAAGGTTGGCTTCAATTGCTGCATCTGCCGAACTCGCTGGCTAACGGAAAATCGTTGGCGGCGGTAGCCGGGGGGATATTGTTGTTCGGCACCGCATGTGGCTGGCTGGGTAATGCGTTGCTGCCGCCGTTGGCTCGCGGCGAGCAACGCAGCCGACGGCTGCTGGATTAACCCGCCGCCTCCCCCGGCCTCATTCGAACAAGCTCGGCCCGGGACGATCCTCGGACTTTGACTTTGGCAGCACCCGCCCGGTCAGGAGAAATGCCCGCGGCATTGCCAGCCGGCCGCGTGGTGTCCGAACGATGAATTGTTCTCGGAGCAGGTAGGGTTCGATTTCATCCGTCAGCGTGTCGGTGGCGATATTCATGGTCGCGGCGATGGCTTCGACTCCGGTGGGTCCGCCGCCGAAGACATCGATGAGTGTTTCCAGATATTTTCGGTCATTTTTGTCAAGACCTTCCGCATCGACTTGCGCCATGTCCAGGGCGGTGTGGGCAACTTCTTCGCTGATGCAGCCGTCGGCCTTGGCGGCGGCATAAATCCGGGCCCAGTGCAGGCGACTGTTTGCCACCCGGGGCGTACCCCGGCTCCGCTTGGCAAGTTCGCGGCAAGCAGCCGCCGTAATCGGAGTCTTCAGCTTGGCGGCGTTCACCCGGACAATCTCGGCCAGTTCCTCCACGGAATAATATTCCAGGTGCTCGCGCATTTTGAACCGATCACGCATCGGCCCCGATAACATCCCGCCCCGGGTAGTCGCCCCGATTAATGTGAATCGCTTCAAATTCATGGAAATGGTCCGAGCATTCACGCCCTCGCCCAGGACGATATCAATGCGGAAATCTTCCATCGCCGGGTAAATGAATTCTTCCACGACCCGGGGCATTCGATGAATTTCATCGATGAAGAGGATACTGCCCTCTTCCAGATTGGTAAGAAACGGCAACAAATCGGCTGGCTTGGCGAGGGCCGGGCCGGAGGTCATTTGCAAGCTGGTTCCGAGTTCGTTCGGCAAGACCGTAGCAAAAGTCGTTTTTCCGAGTCCGGGGGGGCCATCAAAGAGAATATGCCCCAGTGGTTCGCCGAGCTTCCGCGAGGCAGCGACAGCGATCTCGAGCCGCTCTGCCACCTTCCGTTGGCCGATCACCTCCCGGAGGAATTTGGGGCGCAAAGCGGCATCAACTTTCTTCGCTTCTTCAACCGGCAGGGCAGGATCGGCAATTACCGCTTCACGGGGCATGGCGTAACTCAACGGTCTTTCGAGTCTCTGTGACAAAATTCGATTCTTGGCATATCCGGCAAAGAAGTCTAGGGCATCTGTATCAACGCCAAGCTTTCCGGGTTAAAAATCCGCTCGTTGATTCCGTCACGTTTGTTTTGTCGGGTCTCGATGCAACCGGTGCCGATTCATTTATTAGCGTAGATCAGCGTCAGTGCTTCATCGAGCGTTGAGAACCGCTTCCCTGAAGATAGCAAAGTATCGAGCCGGGTTCGTGCCTCGATCGGGGTGTGGCCGAGGGCCAGCAAGGCTTGATAAAGATCGTCGATTAAGGAACTGTCCGGGCTCGGCGGCAGTGAAATCGGCTCGGGTGGGGGCTTTTTCCGACTGCCGGCTTTCCCGGACCCGGCCGCCAACGCTTCAGGTATCTGCGGGAAATCCGCCGATTCCGCGACGGCTAGGGGCGGAGCCGCCACCAGAAACTTGGTGATTTTCCGTTTTAAGGTGGTCACGATCTGTTCAGCGGTAGCTGCCCCGATGCCCGGCAGCGTGCTGAGCCATTTCGTATCCTGACGCTGGATGGCATCGGCAATCTCGCGGACGGGACGGGCCATCGCCTTCAGGGCTTTCTTTGCCCCGATCTTTTCGACGGTGCAAAACAGTTCAAAGAATTCGAGATCGACTTCGTTGAGGAAACCGATCCGCCTGGGGATAAAGCGGTTGCCCGCGGGATTTCCCTCGAGATATTCGGTGATGTGGAAGGTGACTTCCGCGCCGCTGCGAAGTTGCAACTGGCGGCGAACCGATTCCGGCAGAAGCACTTGATATTCGAACGGGCCGACTTGAATTCGGGCTTCATCCTCAAGGATACGCGAGAGTGTTCCAGTGATGCGAGTGATCATCAGCCACCTTCGCTTTGTTCCGTGGCAGCGTCGCCGAGGAGTTTTTTCAGATTGACTCCCGTGTAAACGGCGTTGAGCGAGCCGTGCACGGCCACACCGCTGGCAAAGCAGTGACACAAGGCAATTGCCAGCGCATCGGCGACATCGTGCGGCTGTGGCAGCCTGGCCAGATTCAGTTCGCGGCGAATGGCCGCTTGCATCTGTGCTTTGCTGGCTCGACCGTGGCCGGTGATCGTTTTTTTCACCTGGGTCGACGGGTAGCTGACGACCGGAATCGTCCGTTGCGCTCCAGCCAGAAAGAAGCAGCCTCGGGCATGAGCCATCAGGATTGCGGTGCGGGGATGTTCGCGGTGGGCATAAAGTTGTTCGACGGCGATGGCCGTGGGCCGCCATTGTTCGAGTAATTCGACCAGGCCATCGTAAAGCGATTTCAGCCGGTCTGCGAGGTGATTGAGGTCCGGGTCGGGGCCGGCCTGCGAGCGAATCACCCCGGCCTCGGCAACGCGAATGCCGTGGCCGCCACATTCGAGCAAGCCGTAGCCGGTGATCTGCAACCCCGGATCAAGGCCAAGCACCCGGCGAACTGGAGACATGACACCTCTGTCTGGCCAACCGAAAGTTCTTATCGTATCTCGGACGCTGTCACTGTCATGCTGCGAACAGCATCTCGAGTCGAGAAGCAGCCTGCTGCTGCGGAGTAGTCACCGGACAATCCTGTGCTTTATCAGCAATCGCAAGGCTCTAGCCCACCCGCCAGGTCGTGCCATCGGGGCGGTCCTCCAGGGTGACGCCGAGTTCGCCCAGCCGTTTGCGAATTAAGTCAGTCTGGTCAAAGAGTGCTTTCTTGGTCGGGTCCGTCTTGTCGGTAATGGCCTTGGCCATCGCCCGGAGATTGTTCCGCAATTCGATCAGTAACTGCATCAAACCGGCGGTCAGTTGCGAATCGCCGCCGAGGGCCGCCTGAGCCGGTGGTTCCCAGAACAGCCCGAGAATGGCCGAGAGTTCTCGCAGGACCGCTCCACCGAGGATGAATTCGTGCTGGCTGCTTGCCCGCCGATCCACCTCCAGCCGCTCGGAATCGGCATAGCGGTTCAACACGGGAAGCAACTCAAAGAGAACCCCGACTGCTGCCCCTGTGTTGAAGTCATCGTTCATCACCTCGATAAATCGGGCTCGTAAGGGTAGCACCTGATCGTTCAACGGCGACGAAAACCCGACCGGATCATTCGGCCCGAACGGCGGCCGGAGATTGTAAAAGCTTTGCCCCGTAATCCGTTCGAAGCGCTCGAAGAAGCGATAAAACCCTTCCAGCGACCGTTTCACTTCCTCGAGCCGTTCCTCACTGTATTCGATCGGGCTGCGGTAATGTGTGCTCAGCAGTAATAAGCGCACGGTTTCGGCGGAGTGCCGCTTGAGCAGGTCGGCGATGTTCACGACGTTGCCGACCGAGCCAGCCATCTTAGCCGAGCCCATTTTTAATAAGCCGTTGTGCATCCACACCTTGGCGAATTCGACACCGGTAGCACATTCACTCTGGGCGATTTCGTTCTCGTGGTGGGGAAATTGTAAGTCGAGGCCGCCACCGTGGATGTCGAGGGTGTTGCCGAGTAATGTGGTTGCCATCACGCTGCACTCGATGTGCCAGCCCGGGCGTCCTTTCCCCCAGGGGCTGTCGTATTGCACTTCCGGCGGTTCGCCCGGTTTTGCCCCTTTCCATAAGGCAAAATCGCCGGGGTTCCGCTTCTTCTCGCTGACCTCGATGCGGCTGCCGGCTTCCAGTTGCTCCGGATCCCGGTTGCAAAGCTTGCCGTAGTCCGCATCCTTCGACACGTCGAAATAAACATCGCCACCAGCAGCATAGGCGTAGCCTTTGTTGATGAGTGTCTGCATCATGGCGATCATGCCGGGGATATGCTCGGTGGCCCGGGGAAAAGCGTCGATGCCCGTAACATTCAGCTTTTTGAGGCAGTCGAAGTAATCCTCGGTCATCTTGGCCGCCAGAGCCGGCACAGTTGTCCCGAGTTCTTTAGCGCGAACGATCAGCTTGTCATCGACATCGGTAATGTTGACGACCCACTTTACCTTGTAGCCGAGGTAGGTCAGATACCGCTTCACGGTATCGAAGATAACCGGTCCGACCATGTGACCGATATGCGACGGCTTGTAAACCGTCGGCCCGCAGACATACATAGTGACGGTGTCGCCGGGCTGTTTGTGAAACGGCAACTTTCTCCGCGCCAGGGTGCTATACACCTGCAAAGCCATCAGCGAATTCCTTTCATTCAGGCTACGGCATCAGCAGCTCTCGCTCGCCAGCCACCACCGTGTCAACATACCAGTCCGCCGACTCGGTTCCAGCAGCTCTCATTGACCACCGAGTCCTGACAACCACGCTTACTTGCTGGTGCAAATCAATATCACAGCGTGGCAAGCAATCGCCTCACCGCGGCCAATGTGGCCGACGTTCTCACCCGTTTTTGCTTTCACGTTGACACATTCCTGCGGCAACCCAAGCAACCGGGCGAGGTTCCCACGAATGCTCGCCTTCAGCGGGCCGAGCTTCGGCTCTTGCGCCAAGATCGTGACATCCAGGTTGACCGGCTTCCAGCCAAGTTGAGTCAATTGTTCCAGGGCTCCGGCCAGGAAAATGGCACTGTCGGCCCCCCGCCACTGCGGATCGGAATCGGGATAGGCATCGCCGATGTCGCCGAGCCCGGCCGCCCCCAGCAACGCATCGGTAACCGCATGCAGCACGACATCCGCATCAGAATGGCCGACTAGCCCGCGGGAATGCTCGATGCGGACCCCGCCAAGCCACAGCGGATAGCCCTCGGCGAGCCGATGTGTATCTTCACCCAGTCCAACACGATAGCGCTCGGGCACTCAGATCTCCTGCAAGGAGCCAATCCGCTCGGATGAATCAATCTCTGAACTTTCCCTGTCACCGTCGTGATGCCGGCAGTCGGCAACGGGCGGAGTCGAAACGATTTCCCAGCATCGAGGAATCAACCGAGCCACCCGCCGCCAGCGACTCCGAAAACACCAGCACACCTTGCGGATTCTACGATAATTCCGCCGCCTAGTTTGACACCATGACCCCGCACGCGTCAGCCTCAAATCCTCATCGAGGCGATCCTCACGAGCCAATCGAATCGTATCGCACGGAGCCGGCAGCTGACAATCCCGAGACAAATCTCTGTCCGGACAACTGGCCCGAAGCACAAAAACTCGACTAGCGTTCTGCTGATGATTCCGGTTACGTTTGTCCGGCGTTTGAACCGTGGTGAGATTACGACGATATCTGCTGCCGCGGGGTGAGGCATGGAACAACGGCTGGGCGTGGGGCTTTGCGGAAGCGGCAGCGGACTGCCTTCACGAATCGTGAACAACGCGGATTTTGCCGCCACCATCGACAGCTCCGACGAGTGGATCCGCAGCCGCACGGGGATTCGCCAACGTCGCTTCGCTGATGCCCACGAAACCTCCTCGACGCTCGGTACCCAAGCCGCCCGACTGGCCCTTGAACAAGCCGGTCTCGAACCAGCCGATCTCGATCTGATCATCTGTGCGACGGTTACTCCGGATTTTATGTGTCCATCGACGGCGTGTCTGATTCAGGCGGCGCTCGGTTGCCGGTCCATCCCCGCCTTCGATTTGAACGCTGCCTGCTCGGGTTTTCTTTACGCTCTAGCCAGCGGCACCAGCTTCATCCGCAGTGGGATGGCCCGCAATGTGCTCGTCGTCGGTGCTGATATTCTCAGCCGGGCTGTCGATTTCAGCGATCGCAACACCTGTGTGCTTTTTGGCGATGGCGCGGGAGCCGTGATTCTCAAGCAACTCGAAAACGGGCAGAACGGGTTTCATCGTTTGCAGTTATACTCGGACGGCAGGCATCAGGAATTGATCCAGGTGCCGAGCATGGTAACGCCAAATCCACCCCCCGGCGCAACCAGTTTGCCGCAACTCCGCGCCGTGCGGATGAACGGCCGGGAAGTCTTCAAGTTTGCGGTTCACCGCCTGATTGAATTAATCGAACAAGCACAACTCGACTGCGTCGCCATCGGGCAAGAACTCTCGCTGGTGGTTCCGCATCAGGTCAACGAGCGGATCATCGACGCCGCACTGCGGGCACTGGACTTTCCTGCCGAGCGTGTCATGATGAACTTACAAAAATACGGGAACACTTCGGCAGCGTCGGTGCCGATCGCACTGGATGAGGCCATCCGCACCGGGAAAGCTCTGCCGGGGCAAACGATCTTATTGGCGGCGTTCGGCGGCGGCCTGACCTGGAGTTCCGCGCTTGTCACATTGACATAACACGAGCCATGCCTTCTCCTCGGTCTCTTCATGGATCGCTGCAGGGTCAGCAACGACCACGTCGAGGATTGCTGATTCTGGCCCTCGGATTGCTCGGCCTGGCAGCGGTGTCCACGGTCTGGGAAGAACAACATCGGCAACGGCGTGATGATCCCCGCCCACTCGAAGCCTGGGTGCCAGCCGGCTGGCGTGTGCAAATGTACCCCGACGATCCAGGCCCGTTTGTCAAATTCGGTGAAAGCCCGATTTATGCCCCAGGCCACTCGGGCACCTTTTCTTACCGCACACCGCACGGGCTGGTCACGCACCGCTTCCCAGTACGGAATGATGTCGAGCAAAAGGCACTGCTGCTGAAAACATTCGAGGGTACGCTGACACTGGCGATTCTGGAACGATAAATCCCACGGATATTCTCCTGTCAACTCACGGACGATCGAGTCAGCAAAATCAGAACAGTCAGAAGCAGTACATCTACCCCTGATGCTAACCAAAAAAGAATTGCCGTGCTAATTCGAAGAGGTTAGAGTACACTCAAACGCTTGCCACCAGACACATTTCCTGCCTGCATTTTCGTGATTATCCCGATTCCAGGTCGCATCGATATGGCATCCAACACTTATCCCCGAGTGCTGCAATTTGTGCTAACCTTCGCGATCATCGTCGCAGGGTGGCTCAATGCCAGC
>Ga0308417_1001178_pt1 | contig 18159 bp, 16 predicted proteins | sample HotsprSampleOS65_FD_203528 | JGI IMG/M metagenome (GOLD analysis project Ga0308417, IMG submission 203528) | Hot spring phototrophic mat microbial communities from Octopus Spring, Yellowstone National Park, Wyoming, United States - 20090730_OS65 ... | reverse complement strand
CAGGCGCCTGTCGGCCGAGGTGTCCAGCAGCCGGACCGAGCGGTCCATTTCTTCGAGCGGCACGGGCTCAAACGTGCCGGTCACGACGACGACATCGCGGCGCTCTGCCTCGGGCTCGCGTCTCTGCTTTTCCTGAGAAGCGGCGCCAACAAGCGGCGTCGACATGGCGCAGCAAACCAGCGGCAACACCAAGAAAAAGTGGAACATCGATGCAGGTCCCAGAGGTGACAGGTTAACATCCCCGTCGGAAGCCGTGCTAGCCTGAACCTTGCGGCGATGTCCAAAGTGCTGATGGTTGCCTCCGAGGCGGAGCCCTTCGCCAAGAGCGGGGGCCTGGGCGACGTGCTCAGCGCCTTGCCCGCGGCGCTTGCCGCGCAAGGCCACACCGTGGCCACCGTGCTGCCGCGTTACGGGTGGATACCGCTCAGCGGCCTGAAGCGGGTCTATGAAAACCTGATGATTTGGCTCGGCGACAACTCCTGGCGGGTCGATGTCTACGCGAGGAGAGAGCGGGGTGTCGAGGTGCTATTGCTTGACTGCCCGCCGCTGTACGACCGCGAGGGGCTCTATGGCGCCAACGGCGTGGACTATCCGGACAACGCCGTCCGCTTCGCCGTACTGTCGCGCGGCGCGCTCGAGATCATCCGGCGCTTGTTCCGGCCCGAAATCGTGCATTGCCACGACTGGCAGGCGGCGCTGGTGGGCCCGTACATGCGGCACACGCTGGCGCTCGATCCGACGTTTCTCGGCATCAAGCTGGTGCTCACCATCCACAACCTGGGTTACCAGGGCCTGTTCCCGCCGGAGGTTTTGGGGGCCTTGGGTTTGGACCGGTCACTGTTGCAGCCGGAGGCGCTCGAGTTCTACGGGCAGGTCAACTTCCTCAAAGGGGGAATTGTTTTCGCCGACGCCATCACGACCGTGAGCCGCGCCTACGCGCGCGAGATCCAGACGCCGGAGTTCGGCCACGGTCTGGACGGCTTGCTGCGGGCGCGCTCGGCGGCGCTGACCGGGATCCTCAACGGCGCCGACGATTCACAATGGAACCCGGAGACGGACCCCTTCATCGCCGCCCGATACTCGGCCGAGGACCTCTCGGGCAAGCAGGCCTGCAAGCGGGATCTGCTCGCTCAATGCGGTTTCGATCCGGACGACGATCGTCCGGTGATCGGGATGATCTCGCGTCTGGCGGCTCAGAAAGGCTTCGATCTGATCGCCGAGGCGGCCGAGGACTTGGTCCGCGAGGAACTTCGCCTGGTAATTTTGGGCGCCGGGGACCCGTACTACGAGGAATGCGTGCGTCGCCTGGCCGAGCAGCACCCACGGACTGTTTTCGTCCGAATCGCCTTCGACAACGCCTTCGCCCACAAGATCGAGGCCGGCGCCGATATGTTCCTGATGCCCAGCCGGTACGAGCCTTGCGGCTTGAACCAGATCTACAGTCTGCGCTACGGCACGGTCCCCATCGTCCGCGCCACCGGCGGTCTCGATGACACGGTGGATGAGACGACCGGGTTCAAGTTCGCAGACTACTCTGCGGCGGCGCTGGTCGATGCCGTGCGCCGGGCGCTCCTCGCCTACCGAAACCGCGAGGCCTGGCGGGAGATGATGATCCGCGGCATGAAAAAGGATTACTCCTGGGAGGCTTCTGCGCGCCAGTACGCTACGTTGTATGCGAGCCTGCTCGGTTGATGCAATTCGGGCCTTCGGCTCACATCTCGTGAACGACCTCGAACGCCATCAGCCGGCTGAGCATGCCGATGGCGGCCGTGTGGTCGCCGTAGAAGACCACCCGGTGCAGGCCGGAGCCGTAATTGCGGAGCCAGCGAGCGGCGTCGGCGACTCGCGTGCGAACCTGGCTGCGGCACCCGCGGTCGCTTGAGACCGGCCCCAGGGCTTCGCCGGTGGACAGAAGCATCCGACGGGGGCCGTCAAAGCGCGCCACGGTCACCGTCTCCCCCGCCGGCATCAACACCTGGAGCACGGCGCCTTCGTTGGTCTCCAGGTGGTTGCGAATGATGTAGGGCGAAGGCGGCGCGTTGAGGCCCCGCATCTTTGTGGCCGCGACGCAGTGAGCGTGGATCACCTCGTTGCGGCTTAAGTCGAAGACCGGATCGGAAATGAAGCCGGGCATGGAGGAATAGGAGGTCACCAACATCTGCGTCATCGCCGAGTGCAGGTCTGCTTCGCAGACGCCGTAGAGGCCGGCGTCATTGAACTTGGAGAAGGCGATGCAAGGATAGCCGGGTAGCGTGTTGGCGGCCAGAGTTCCGAAACAATCGATTGTGGCGGCATTGGCCCTCTCGCGGCGCAGCAGCTCCTGGAGAGCGAGCCAGAAACGCAAGCCGTTCGAGATCTCCTCCGGCGAGGGCTCGACGACGCGCAGCGCACCGCGAACGCATTCGTCGGTGGCCTTGCGGGCGAGCTCGGCATCGACGGCGCGAAAGGCGTCCACGAATTCCCGACCGGTGAGAAACTGGAAGCTGGTTCCGAAGTGGCGGTGGTAGGCGTCGGCGATCTGCTGTCGGGCGCCGGGCGTCGTGATGCCGACCAGAACCTTGCTCTTGCGCAAGTGGCGTGCGGTGCGGAAGGCGCGCAGGTAGGGGTCGAGGTCGCCGTAGTTGGTGGTGGCGACGACGTCAAGCTTCCGGCCCTCTTTCTGTAGCGAGGCCACCCTAGCCCAGGCGTGCGTCGCGTAGGGACGGGAGAAGACCAGCCCGGGCACTTGTAGGGCGTCGATCAACGGGCGCATCGGCGGTGTGGGCTGCGAAAGCGGAATCATCAGCACGCCGTCAATGTCTCCCATCCTTTCAAGCCAGGGGCGGACCTCCTCGGGCGTGCGCAGGATCTCGCCGCCCAGGAGGCGGACATGGGTCGCATTCCGGCGGGCGACCTCGGCCAGGCGCGTCTCGACATCGGCGACGTCCTGCGCGACGTCGAGCGTGGGCTTCGGCCAGTGCACCCTCTCGGAGGCCAGATAGACGCGGGCGACGGCGGCCGGTTCGTCACACGGCAGGGGTTCCGTCGCGGCGGCGTGAAGAGAGCGGGCGATCGGAGCCAGCCCCAGCGACAAGCCGAACTGGCGGCGGCTCAACGGGCAAGGTCGGGTCCACATCGGCGCCTCCTTGAAGCGAATGTTTCTCTCCTGAACCAGAGTATCAGGTCTTATAAGTTGCTTTAACGCCTTGCTGGAGCCGGGACTCGGACGTCTACTCGTCTACTCACCCCCCCGCCGGCGCCCGTTTCCCGGCCAACCACTGTTCCAGCCAGTCGAAGGCGTCCTCCTGCATCTCGGCGTTGAACTGGTGCGGCACGTCATAGAACCGCATCCGGTAGCGCTCGGGGCGGCCAAGGGCCTCATAGACGGCCCGAATCTTCCTGGCGGCCGCCTCCATGCCGGCGCGCGTGAACAGGCGGTCCCGGGCGCAATTCTGCACAAACAGAGCACAATCGGGAGCGCCGAGCGAGGCGATATCTGGGTGGTCCAGATGGGCATGCGCGCTGGAGGCGTCGAAGAGGGCCATGTGCGAGGCGTAGGGAAGATCCCACGTGGTGGGAAGCGAGGTCATCCAGCCGACGATGACCGCCGCTTTCAAGCGCGGCTAAAGGCCTGTAAGGTAGGTGGCGCGGTAGCCGCCGCCGGACAGGCCCGCGCAGCCGAGCCTGGAGGCGTCCACCTCGGCCAGGGAGGCCAGCGCATCTACCGCGCGCCGATCGTCGTGAGCCACAATGCCCATCCAGGTGGTGCCGGCAAATCCCAGCCACGTCTGAAGGACCGGAGCCTGCTCGCGGAGAAAGGCATTCCAGGCGCGGATATACTCCACCTGGTTGGGATCAAGCCCCTCCAGGCGCTTCCTCAGTTCTTCGGGCGGCTCGCGGTACTGAAGACGCCGATCGCCCCAGTAGAAAGCGTCGGGCACAAGGACGACGAAGCCGCGGCGCGCCGGCTCCTCGGCCCAGGCGCGGCCCCCGTAGTACTGTTCGCGAAAGGCGACGAGCGCGGCATGCTCCCCCTCGGTTCGCACCAGCTTCTCTTTGCCGTGATAGAACCAGCCTCCGTGATCGTGCAACGCCACGACGCCCGGAAAGGGGCCGCGCCCCGTGGCGGGCACCAGCAGGAAAGCGGGAATTCGGTAGTGGGCCGAGCCGGCGAAGGAGATCGTGCGGATCTCAAGACCGTCACGGCGTCTCACCGCGTGCACCCTCAGATCGAGCGCCACGGGTTTGGGAAAGTAGGCGAGCGCGCGCTCTAGCTCAGCCCGGGCAAGCGTACGCCACTGGTCGACCGAGAGGGCGCCCTTGTTTTCGAAGGCCATGGGGAATCCCCGCTCCCGCTGAATGGAGCGGGCGACCTCGGCCAGGTTCCCGAGCCAGCTTTCCGTCCGTTGCGCCAGAAGCGTTGAAGAGGCGATCACAAGGCAGACGAGGGTGCGTCTCATAGCCGCCATGCTAGCTCTTGGCGCCCCTCCGGCGCGGGGCATTCAGGATAATCTGGTTAAGCGAAGGGAGAGCGAGCATGGAGAAAAGCCGAAGAGCTTTCCTCAGACCGGTGGGGACCGCAGCGCTTGGAGCCGGCGTCGCCCTGCTACCCCAACGCGCCCGGGGCGCCAACGATCGCCTGACCTACGGAGTGATCGGGACGGGCGGACGCGGCCGGTGGTTGAATCGGACATTTCAGGAGCTCGGCGCGCAGTGCGTGGCGCTGTGCGACGTCTACGAGCCGAATCTGGAGCTGGCCCGCAAGGAGTCGCCCGCGGGTGTGAAAACCTTCGTTGACTACCGCGAGCTGCTGGCGCAGCCGGGGATCGATTTTGTCGCCATCGCCACGCCCGATCACCATCACCGCCCGAATCTGCTCGCCGCGCTCGAGGCGGGCAAGGACGTCTACCTGGAAAAACCGTTGTCGATGTCGCTAGAGGAGAGCGACGAGATGGTGCGGGCGGTGAGAAGAACCCGGCAGATCGTTCAGATCGGCATGCAGCGCCGCAGCATGCCGTTTATCTGGCGCGCCAAGAGCCTCATCGACGAGGGAGTGCTGGGCAAGATCTCGATGGTGAAGGCCAAATGGAATTGGAACTTCAACCTGCCGCTCGACAACTCCCCCTTGCCGGGAAGGCTCGACTGGGATCGCTTTCTCGGACCGGCGCCCAGGCGTCCGCTCGAACCGAGACGGTTCCGCTGGTGGCGCGCGTTCTGGGACTACTCCGGGGGGAACATGACCGACCAGGGCACGCATCTGATGGATGTGGTCCAGTGGCTCACGAATTCCGGGCCGCCTCTGGCCGCCGACTGCGCGGGAAAGATCATCGACGCGCCGGGCGCCGAGGTGCCCAACGTCTTCTCCGCCACCTTCGAGTACCCGGAATTCCTCGCCACTTGGACGCTGGACTACCGGACCTCGTTCGAGTACGACTGGTCAATTCAGTTCACCGGGGACAAAGGCGCGATGGTGCTCGACCGGCATGGATCGCGGATCTTCCGCGACCCGGGGTCTTCGAGCACTCCGTGGGCAATGAAAGCGCCACCTGAGTTGGTCTACCGGGAGGCCGACCGCGACAGCCCGGCCCGGCATCTTCAGAACTTCCTGGATTGCATCCGCCGGCGGACGGAGCCGGCTTGCCCGATCGAGGTTGGAGCGGCGGCGGTGGCCGGTCCGCACATGGCCAACCAAGCCTGGCGCGACGGTCGCAAGGTGAGGCGCGCCGCGACTTAATCCCCGCGCCGCACTGCCGGCGCGCCCGCAGCGTCCCTATGGCTTCTTCGCGGCGGCATTTGCCGAACCACCCGTGGCCGCAGCCGCTTTGGCCGCCTCTTCGTTGTACAGCTTGATGATGTCCTGCGTGATGTCGATGTTGTTGGCGGCATACAGGACAGGCGTCTGGGGATTGCTCACGTCGAGGATCAGCGAGTAGCCGTTGTCGTTGGAGTATTTGCTGATCACCGCCATCATGCGCTGGCCGAGCGTCTGAAGGAGTTTTTCCTGCTCCCGCTGGAACTCCTCCTGAGCGTCCTCCTGAGCGCGGTTGAGATCGCGCGTCTTCTGATCGATCTCGCGGGCGAGCTGGCGGCGGCGCTCCTCGCCCATCGTGTTGCTGCCCTTGCTCAGCTCCGCCTGCAAGGAGGCGATCTCATCCCGCATGCTCTCGAGCTTCTTGCTCGTGGGTTCGAACTTCGCCTGGAGCTCGGCGACGGCTTTCTTGCCGTCTTCGGTGCTCACCAGAGCCTGCTGCACGTGAATGATCCCCACTTTGTTCGGCACGGCCTGGGTCTGCCCGGCCGCCGTCCACGCCAAGGCGCAGACGAGCACGGAAACCGTCAAGATCGATTTGTTCACTTTGAAAACTCCTGAGGCTACTACTGATGCTAGCATACGCCGAGATCCGTTCATTGTCCCTCAGAATGTCCGGCTGATGGTGAAGCGGAACATCCGACGCTGTTCATAGTATGGAAACGCCTGGCCGAACCGGATGACCGAGTCGAGAAACGACGCCTGGTTGGGGAAGTAGGAGCGGTCGGCCACCACCGGCGGCTGAAGCCAGGTCTGGACGACGTTCGGGTTGTAGGCCCAGTAGAGCCGGAACGGCGCATTCACCACCGGCATCATGATCTGAAACTCGAAGCCGGTGGAGGTGCGCAAGCTCTGCGTGACCTTGTTAAGGACCGCCTTGCCATCGAAGGCCGCCTGCGGGAACCGCCCGTTGAGTTCCGCCAGCCGGCCGGGGTTCAGCTTGAGCTGGTTGGGGAAGATGATCCTGTTGACGCCGGCGTCGAAAAACAGAGCCAGAGTGAGCGGGCCGACGATCGGGATGCGGTACTCGAAGTTGCCCACCGCCTGGGCGTCTCCGCCGGGGAAGATCATCTGGTAGATGGGCACCTCCTGCGTGACCGGTGCGAAGGCGACTCGGCCGTCGGAGGTGATGATCTTCTGCGTGCGGGCCGAGCCGTCGTCGTTGAGGATCCGCGCGCGAGTAAAGCTCGGCACCCAGGCAACCGGGATGATGCTCCAGATCTCGAAGCCCCGCACGTCGTTTTCCCCGCCCATGTAGAAGCGGTGGAAGGGCGGAGCGGCCACGCCGCCGTAGCCGGTCGCCACGCGCCCGAGGAAGTGCACGCCCCAGACGTGCCCCTGCCGCAGGGCCGGCCGGAACATCTTGAAGTCGAAGGTCGGCGAGATCATCTTCACGTTGCCGCCGATGCCGGCAAACGAGGTCGAAATGAAGATCTGCTTGCCGGTGGAGGGCGTAATCGGATGGTTGACCGTGTTGTAGTGATAGGCCGGCACGATGCGGCTGGTGCGAATGCCGGTCAGCGAGTTCGGCCCGTCCAGCCCCTGAAAGTTGATGTAGTCGAAGTATTCCTTCGACGCCTCGCTGAGCGTCTCGATGTCCTGCCGGTCGAAGCCGTAGGTCATGCTGACGCGCGCAAACGATCGCCGCAGCGGGTAGCTGACGAAGGTCGTAAAGCCGTAACCTTGCGAGATGTAGTTGAGCAGATTCTGCTGGCCCAGCGCGTTAAACAGCGGGATCAGGTTTCGCCCGGTGAGCAGGCTCAGCTCCCGGCCCTGGTCGAAGTTGAATCGAGTGGTGTAGATCGTAAAGCCGGCCTGAATCGGACGGTCGAACAGGTAGGGCTCGGTGAAGCCGAAGGTGACGTTCTTCAGGCGGGTGCCTACCTGCGCGTCGATGCTAAGCGTCTCCCCGAGGCCCAGGAAGTTGTTGGTGGCGTACCCGAAACCGAGGAAAGAGCCGGCAATGCCGCTCACGCCGCCGGTCATCTGCACGGAGTTCTTGCCCCGTTCCTTCACCTTGAGCGTGATATCCACCGTGTTGGTCTTGGTGTCGCGGCGGATCTCGGCCGCCTCCTCCTCTTTCAGCACCTCGAAATAGCCGAGCTGGTTCAGCCGGAGAATGCTCACCTCCCAGAGCCGGGTGTTGAACATGTCGCCTTCGTCGATGAGCAGCTCACGCCGGATCACTTTGTCGCGCGTGGTGGTGTTGCCCGAGAAATCGATGCGGCGCACGAAGAACTGCTTGCCCTCCTCGACCGACAGGTTCAGATCGACGAGGTTTGTCCCGGGCACCGGCTCCGGGTAAGGCTCCGGCACAAAGTCGATGTAGCCGAACTCGCCGTAAAGCTTGCGCAGGTTTTCCAGACCCTTGCGCAGCTTCTTGGTGGAAAATATGTCGCCCTTCTCCATGCCGAACAACGGCCGCATCAGCGTCTCCGGGGTGCGGAAGAGCTTGACGCCCTCGAAATTGATCTTGTTGAGCCGGTACTGCCGTCCTTCCTCGAGCCGGATGGCGATGTCGGCCCGCTTGCCCGGTCTGTTGGGGTAGAAGAGGGGAACCTTGAACTTGCCGCCGCCCACGTCGCGAATGTCCACTTTGTGATCAAGAGCACGGGCGGTGAAGTAGCCCCGCTCCTGGTAGTGGTTGCGGACCCGGTCCTTGTCCTCCTCCAGCTTGGTGGAATCGAACGCCTTGGAGAAAAGATTCTCAAACAGCAGCGAGTAGGGGATGCCGATGGGCCGGAGGTTCTTCATGGCGCGGATGACAGCTCGATCGCTGAAAACGGAGTTGCCGTCGATGTTGATCCTGCCCACCTTGACCTTCGGGCCCTCGTTGATGCGGAACGTGATCTCGAGCGAGGAAGGCGGCACCTGGCGGATGACCGGTTCGACCGTGGCGAACTGCCGCCCGCGTTCCGCCAGGAACTCCTTGAGCACGACCGTCGCCTGCTGGACTTTGTTCGGGTCGTATTGGGATTCGACGGCCAGGCCCACACGCCGTTCCTTGAAGCGATCGAGGATCTCGGAGACTTGGATCGACTTGTTGCCTTCGTACTTGATGCTGCGGACTACGCGGCGTTCCACCACACGGAAGCGGACAATCCAGCCGTATTTGCCTCGCTCTCGCTCAAGCGTAATATCATCGAAACGGCCACTGTTCCACAGGGCCATGAAGTCCCGATGCAAGGCCTCCGGGTCGTACTTGTCCCCCTTTTTGCTGAAGATCATCGCTCGAAGCGTATCCTGCGGCACGCGCCGCGCCCCACGGAACTCGATCGCTTCGATGATGTCCTGCACCGGTTCCTCGGCCTTGGGCGGTTGCGCCTCTTTGGGAGCTTCAAAAGGGGAGGGCGGCCGCGCGGGTTTGGGCTCCTCTTGGGCGACGGGCGGTGCTTCGAAGGGCGAGGGGGGCCTCTGCTTCGGTTCGCCGGCAGGGCGGGCCGGGGGCACGGTTTCGAAGGGGCTGGGACGCTCCGCGGGACGTTGCGGCGCCGCCGAATCAGCGGTTTGAGCTGGCGTCACCGGAACTGTCAACAATACGCAAACCGCCAATCCCAGGCGTCTCCGCCTGCTTGCGCTCATGAGAATCCGGCTTCCTTTCCAGTCCGCGCTGTGCCAGGAGACGTCAGCGGCTTTCATCCGGTTTCAGGTTTCCACCTGTCGGCGCGGGTTCGAAACCTTATTCTAGCGAATGCGGCGTGGCCGCGGCCACCGCCCGGTGCCGGCGCAAGCCCCTCGTCTGCGCCTCCTAGTCGGCGGAGACAGGCCGATCCTCGTGGTCGTGTTGGTAGTAGTGGGTGTAATAGGGGGCGTACTTGCTGTAAAGCTCCCGCTGATGGGCGCAGTTAGCTACCACGCCGAGCAGGTTGTTTTCGCACAAGGTCTGTACGGCTCGAGTAACCGACTCGATCGTCGTGACGCCGATGCGCACTACCAGCAGCGTGCCGTGACAAAGCGTGCTCAGAAGGTTGGCGTCGGAGGCGTACAGCAGAGGCGGCGTGTCGAGGATCACCCAGCGGAAATGGCGCGCCAGCTCCTCAATCATCTGCTTCGAGCGGTTGAGGTTGAGCAGCTCGAGCGGATTGATGACCGGCTCGCCGGCTACGATCACATACAGGTTCATCCCGGCGATTTTCCGAATGATGTCGCGCAGCGTCGCTTGTTCCCGGAGGTAGTCTGTGATGCCCGGCGCCCGGCTGAGATTGAAATAGGAATGGAGCACCGGGCGGCGGAGATCGAAGTCGCACACCAGAGTCGGATTATCGGCCAGTTGCGCCTCGGCGATGGCCAGGTTGGCCGCAGTAAACGACTTGCCTTCGGCCGGCCCGGGCGAGGTGATGACGAGGGTTCGAATCGGCTGGAGCGTCTGGAGGTGGTTCAGGCGCGTGCGCAGGCTGCGGAACTCCTCGGCCGGCCCTCCCCCAGCCGTTCCCGTCTCCCCGAGGACGATCAAATGGGCATCCGCGGACGGGGTGAATTCCACCTCCGGGATCTCCTCGAGGAAGGCCGGCCGCCGCGCTTCCGCTGTCACCACCGGCGGCGGGCCGACCAGCCCCGGCGGTGAGCTCGGCGCCGGGGGCGGACCGGCCGTCTCTGCCTTTCTCAATGCGTCATGAACCCGGCTCATAACACCTCCGTCGCCGCCAAACCGAGCCTCACACTTTGGTGGCGTAGTAGTAGTAGATCGCCCCGGCCATAATGAGAAGCGAGACGAAACAAGCCGCCGACCAGGATAACCAGGCAATTCGCCGCCGCCGCAAGACCACCAGATTGTTTTCAATCAGGGGCACGCTGCCAAGCACGGCCAGCCGCGTATAGGCGCGGACGTCCTTGAGTGTCTTGAGGGTCGTGTCTTTGACCTCGCGGGCAAACACCAGCATTCCGCCTACGATCAGGCCAACCGCCAAACCGCTCAAGACGATCCGGCGGCGATTGGGCTCCGACGGCGTTTCCGGCAGCGAGGCCTGATCAAGCAACTCGAGCGTTTCGCCCTGCTTGCGGTTCTCCAGGTCAGTGGCGATTTCCGATTGCTGCATCTTCAGATTCAGGTCGTTGTAGGTCTGCTTGGCCAGCTCGACCTCTCGCAGAAGCGAGATGTACTCCTGCTCGTCGGCGGGCGCCACCTGCATGGCCCGGCGCGCCTCCTCGATCTGGGCGTTCACACGCTCGATCTCGCGCTGATGCTCTGCGATCTGCATGTCCTTGGCCTGAATTTGAATCTGCATCGTCGCGATCCGATTGTTCAGCTCGCGGACCTCCCGCGCCTGTTCCGGGGTCAGTTGCCGGGTCTCGACCTCGGCGCCGGGTTGCGCCTGCGCCGTCAGGTACTCCTGCCGCTCCCGCCGGAGCACTTCGGTCTGCGCCTTGTAGCGGACAACATCCGGGTGATTGGGCTTGTAGGCCTCGAGCAGGCGCGCCAGATTCAGCTCTGCCTCTCGGATCCTCTGATCGATCGCCGCCAGGCGCGGATCAGCGACCGCCCGCGGCTCCTCCGGGCGGACATTCAAGATGCCGTCGATGCGGTCCCGGAGAAGCTGCATCTCGGAGTTGGTCACCAGCTTTTCCTGCTCCAGCCGGGCGATGGCGCCGTTCAATGTGGTCACGCGCGCTTCCAGCGCGGTCAGCTTCTGGACGTTCGCATTCCACTGGTCCGGCAGTTTGCCCATGTGGCGAATACGGAATTCCGTGAGTTTCTGCTCGAGCTCGTCCAGGTTCCTTTTGGCGGCCAGCCATTGCTCCCGCAGAAACTGGGTCGTCATCGCCGATTGCAGCGCCCGCTGCCGCTGGTTCTCGGTGATGAAACGGCCGGCGAGGTCCTGAGTGACCTTCTGCGCGAGAAAGCGGTTTTCGTAGCGGAAAGAGATCCGGAAGGCGGTGAGGGAATCCCCTCGGCGTGAATCGCCGCCCAAGGTCTCCACCCGGCCGATGTCGATGTTCTCGCGCATCCGGCCGACGACATCCTCCATTGGCATTTGGGCCCGTTCGCGCGGGTAAAGCCCGTAGGTCTCGATCACACTGCGCAAAGTCGAGCGGCTCAGGATGGTCTGGGCCATCGAGTTGACGCGGGCCGACATCGCCACGTTGACGTTGGTCGGAACCAGCCGCTCGGGAATCTGCGGGGGGACCACGCGGATGACCGCCGTCGAGACATAGGTGTCGGGCCAGAGGAACGCCACCACCACCGCCGCCACCAGCCCGGCCAGCGCCGGTCCGGCGATCCAACCGATATTTCGCCGGATGATCTCGATCAAATCTTCGACGTCGAGCTGCCGCCGCGGCACCGTCCCGGTGTCGGTGACGGAGCCGTTCAGAGGCGTAAATCCAGGCCCCGATGCCATGCTTTGATGATCCTCCTCGCTCCGGCCTCCGCCGGCCGTATTCTGTTCACGGCACTATAATATGATCGCCGTTTTCCAGATAAATATTCTGCTCCAGGTTCTTTCCCTCGATGACCTCGTTGTAGTTGAACTTGAAGCGCTTGTTGCCGCGGAGGATGACAATCTTTTTGCGCTTGGCCCACTGCTGGAAACCGCCGGCGCCGCTCAAGGCCTCGAGTACCGTGGTAGGCACCGTGAGCGGGAAGGCGCCTGTCCGGTTCACCTGTCCGGTGATGTAGTACTTCTTGCTGCGAACCGCCAGAACCTCCACCGTCACTTCGGGCCGGTTCAAGAATTCGGAAAGCCGCTCGGTGACGTTTTGCGCCAGAGCCTGCGGCGTGCGGCCGGCAGCCTGGAGATCGCCGATCAGCGGGAGCGTGATCTTGCCGTCCGGCCGGACCGTCACCTCACCGGAGACGTCCGGCTCGCGCCACACCCGGATCCGCAAATAGTCCTCCGGTCCGATGACGTAGCTGGCCGGGTCGACCGGCGCTGAGGGCGAACCCGGACCGGGCTTGATCTCCTCGATGGTGGGGATATTCGAGGTGGGCGACGGCGGAGGCCCCGGCCGAGGAGTTTGCGCACCGGCCGCCCCAAGGGCGGCCAGCAGGGCCATGGTGATAAGACGCGTCAGGGGTTCCGAACTCATGGGGCATTGGCGGGACACGGCCGAAAAGGCGCGGCCCCGAATCGGAGATTGCGCACACTTCCTCTATTCTAACGCGGCGGGTTGCGAAATGCGACGGCGCCCGGCACCATGGTTTTGTGACCGCATTCCCTCTCGATGGAGGCATTTGTGGCCTATTTCCTGGCAAAAACCGATCCCGAGGAGTATTCACTCGATGCGCTGGAGCGCGACGGCGAAACGGTTTGGGACGGAGTGAAGAATCCCCAGGCGGTTCGCGCCATCCGGGAGATGCGCCCCGGCGACCGGGTTTTCATCTATCACAGCGGCGGGGAGTCGGCCGTAGTCGGCCTGGCCGAGGTTACGAGCCTGCCCCGGCCCGATCCAAGCGAGACCGGATCGTGGGTGGTCGACCTGCGCTTTCGGGCGCGCTTGGAGCCGCCCACGCCGCTTAAGGAGATCAAGGCCTCGGGCCGGTTCGCTGACTGGGAGCTGGTGCGCCAGCCGCGACTCTCGACCATGCGCGCGCCGGAGAGCTTTGTCGCCTGGATGAGGCGGCGTTATCCGCACGCGAGCTTGTGAGCGGGCTCACAGCCAGACGCCGGGCGCGAGCCGCTTCAGATGCCGGTAGACGAGAGCGACCGGCAAGCCGACGACGTTGAAATAGCAGCCCTCGATGCGGTCGATGAATCGGCAGGCGCGGCCTTGGATCGCGTAGGCGCCTGCCTTGTCTAAGGGCTCCCCGGTCGCCACGTAGGCGGCAATCTCCTCCGGGGTCAGGGAAACGAAGCGGACTTGAGTGCGCTCGAGGTCGGTGATCGCTCCGGCGACGTGCCGGAGGCAGACCCCGGTGATCACCTCATGCTCGCGACCGCTGAGCAGCGAGAGCATGCGGGCTGCGTCAGCAGGGTCGGCGGGCTTGCCCAAGGTGCAGCCGTCAAGGACGACCTCCGTGTCGGCGGCGAGAATAATCTCGTCGTCGGCCTCGAGTTCGACGGCAGCCGCCTTGACCCGCGCCAGCCGGCATACGAACTCCTCCGGCGTTTCGCCCCCGTTGCGCTCCTCCGGCACGGCGGCGGTCCGAACGGTGAATGGGATGCCGGCGGCTGCGAGGATCTCGCGCCGGCGCGGCGAAGCGGAGGCCAGCACGAGCTTGGGCATCGTCTCCAGATGCGGAAAGGAATTTAACCGGATCCGCCGGCAGGCATGGCTGCTTCGCCGCTGATCGCCTCAGCGTAGAGATAGAAGCCGAACAGGGGCTTCGGATTACCGCGCCCCCAGCGACTCATCTTCCACTTTGCCTTCAGGTAGTTCACCTGCGGATGCTTGCCGAGGTCGACCACGATGCTGTAGGTGCCACAGTAAAACTTCTGGGGAAAGGCGGCAAGTGGGCGGTCTCCCCAATCGGCGCCGTCGGCCGAACCCCAAACGGAGACGTCCAGGCTTTCCTGCTCGATGATGCGCGTAATGCCGAGCGTCAACACGATCAGCTTCCCTTTGAGCGGACCGAGGGCGAACGCCTCGGACTCCCCGTCGGTGCGCTGCACGCTTTCCGGGACGAGGAAATTGGGGAGCAGGGAAGCGGCGTTGGCTGCCATAGCTTCACCTCTGGGCGTTCAGGCGAGTCTATTCGATCGCTCTCCCGCTTCCTCTAGCGTCTCATATTTCTTCGAAAAACAGAAGCGCACCGGTCGGGCGGCTGACCCCGGCCGGGGAGCTCTCCGGCCCGTCGTTTGTATGGAGGGCTCGGAAAACGATTGCCTCCTCTTGGGGCTCCGTGACGGCGACAAAGGAGGCGATCATCCCCGGTACTGCAGCGCACGGTGATGTCGCGCTCTAAATCCAGCTCGACGGCGTACAAGCGGGCGTATGGTGCGGCGAGGGTCCCGAGCAGAGCCTTCCCGCCTCAAATGAGGGTGTACCGATCCCGTCCTCCGCGCGCGTCCCCAGTGGGCCTGCTGCGCCGGATCGAACGGCCATCGGGTACGATCCGGACTGGGGAGCGGGCTATGTTGACCGCCCTTCAGCTACGATTACCGAAATTACTGGCGCCAGGTCCTCCGGCGGTCTGTAGCGGCTCTGCTTTCGCGCACAAATCCAAATTAGAAGTGCTCCTGGGCAAGGGATTTTTTCAGGCAATCCACGGAAAGACGGTCATCGATTTTGGTTGCGGCGAAGGCGCTGACGCGATTGAAATGGCGCAGCGAGGAGCTCGGCGGGTGATCGGGATCGACATCTGCGCAGAGGCTCTTGAGATAGCCCGTCACAAAGCTCAGATCGCGGAAGTGGCGGACCGGTGCGAGTTCTGTCGGGAAACGCACGAGCTTGCAGACGTGCTTGTCTCGCTTGACGGATTTGAACATTTCGCCAACCCGGCCGCCGAGCTGGAAACGATGGCGTCGTTGCTGCGGCCTTCGGGCGTGGTCTGGGGCTCATTCGGTCCGCCCTGCTATCGCCCGCTTGGCGGCCACCTATTTTCTGTTTTCCCGTAGGCGCACCTTCTGTTCAGCGAGGCGGCGCTGATGGCATGGAGAGCGGCTTTCAAAGACGACGGCGCCACCCGTTTCAGCGAAGTCGCCGGGGGATTGAACCAGATGACCGTCAGCGGATTCATCCGGGTGGTAGAGGCCAGCCCGTTCTGTTTCGACGCCCTTGAGCTGGTGCCGATTCGGAAACTTCGGTACCTCCACAACCGGTTTACGCGGGAGTTCACCACCTCGGCGGTGCGGTTCCGACTGGTAAGGCGGTGATGCGCCGGCTTGGACGGGGGTCGGGACGGGTGCCGGGCGAATCGGGGGCTAACCGGAGCGCCGGCACTAGGCTATGGTTGTCTGCGAGCGCGAGCAAGAGGAGCCCGCGAGGTCGGAATCGAAGCTGGACGCGGCGGGCTGAGCTGAGATTGCAGCGAAGCCGGCGAGCGTGGCCGCCGCTCGCCGAGCTCGAAGTCTGGGAAGGCGCTCCGGGCTGCGACCCGGCGCGGAGACGCCCTGGCAATAAGGAAGTGGCCTCCTTCCTTTAGCACGTCAGGTTTCTAACGCTCGGACAGAAACGCAGGGCGCCGGCAATCCTCGCCGATCGCAAAAGATCCTTGCGCACCGACCGGCTGGCAGGGCGGCCTGGAGCCTGGCACTGTGCGGCGGCAGTATACTAAGAAGTGGGTGCGATTGTCCGATTTCCGCCGCGCCGGCGGCCCTATGAGACAATAGCCCCAGACGAGGCATTTTCATGCTGGCATTCGGTGAGCTCCTGAACAAGATACAGGGTGGGACTCTCCAGAAGCGGGCGATCCACGCCCCGGACGTGCTCAACGAAGCGCCCAGCTACGGCAGCGCCTTCTCGCGAGGCATTCGCGTCGATCTCAATGGCTTGGTCATCCTCTTCATCTCCGGAACGGCCAGCGTGGACGAGCACGGCAAGACGGCGCACGTGGGCGACTTCCGGGCCCAGTGCCGGCGCACCTTCCTGAACATCACCAAGCTGCTCGAGTCCGAGGGCGCCACCTGGAAAGACGTCGTTCGCACGACCTGTTATCTGCGAGACATCGACCGGGACTACAAGGAATTCAACGAGGAGCGGATGCGATTCTACAAGGAACAGGGTTTGGATCCGTTCCCCGCTTCGACGGGCATCGAGGCCAAGCTTTGCCGCCCCGATCTGCTGGTGGAGATCGAGGCGATCGCCATGTACTACCGCCCTCAGACGGAAAAGTAGGCTTCGCCTGGGGAGTCGAAAAGGGGGATTGGGTATACTGTCACCGATTTGAGGGCCAGTAGCGCGCGAACTTCTCCCGCAGAAAACGTACGCTTCGGTGCATCTGCTCGATGCCGTCCACCCCGTCCTCGATGCTGACCCAGCCGTCGAAGCCCGCGCTGGCCAACTCCGTGAAGATCGCGTCGTAGTCGTTGAGCCCCTCGCCGATCGCGCCGTGCCGCAACCGGCGGGCGTAACCGACGCTGTCCTCTTCGCGCCGCAGGTCTTCGAGCGTGCCTTCGGCCAAATACCGGTCCGAGGCGTGCATGGTCACCACCCGGTGTTTCACGCGACGCAGCAGCTCCAGCGGATCCTCGCCCGCCAGCAGCGTATTGCTTGGGTCGTAGTTCACGCCGAACCAAGGGGAGCGTATCCGCTCCACCAGCTCGCAGAAGAGATCCATTTTTTGGGCGAACTCCGGATACTGCCAGTAGTTGTCCTTGTAGTGGTTTTCGAGAACTAACGTTACGCCCGCGCCGGCGGCGTGCTCCAAGCACGCTTCGATCGATTCGGCGGCATAACGCAAGCCATCCTCCCGGGAGACCTCGGGGCGCCGCTGGCCCGAAAGCACCCGGCAGTAGCGGCCGCCGAGCTCGGCCGTCATGTCGATCCAACGCCTCTCCTGGTCTATCTGGAGGCGGCGAAACTGCGGATCCGGATGGGTGAAATCGGGCGAGCAGCACAGCATCGGGATCTGGAGCCCATGATCGGCGGCGATGCGCCGGGCCTCGGCACAGTTCAGGTTCAAGAAGCCGGCGTAAAACTCCAGGCCGTCGACGGCAAGCGAAGCGCCCACCTCGATCCATTCGCGGACCGTCATCGTGCCGTCCACGCACAGCCGGTCCAGATACAGTTTGGGAAAGGCGGCGAGCTTCGGCATCAGCGCCCTCCTTTGACCGGCACGTCGCCGTAAGCGTGGACCTTGTCGCAGATGAGCCGCAGCGACTCTTCAACGTTCCCCGAGGCCGTGCGGAAGGCCTCGGAGTCGATGGCCAAAGGCGCACCGATCACTACCAGGGGCGCCCCGTATTCCGGCGTGCGGACGGCCTGTTCGATCGACAGGCCGCCGACGGCCTGGACCGGAATGCTCACCGCCTCGACCACCTCGCGAAGCTGGTCAAGCGGGCTGGGCGCCCGCAGGCCGCGCGCGGCCAGGCCACGCCGTTCGTCGTACCCGATGTGGTGGACGATGTAGTCGCAGCCGAGCTCCTCCAGGCGGCGAGCCGCCGCCACCATGTCCTCCGAGGCCAGGTTGTCGCCCATCACCTGAACGCCGTAGTCACGACCGGCCTTCACCACCGCGCGGATCGTCTCCTCGTGCGCCCGGGCCATGACAACCACGAGATTGGCCCCGGCTTTGGCCATCATCTCGGTCTCCAGATAACCGCCGTCCATGGTCTTCAAATCGGCAACGATCGGGGTGGAGGGGAAGCGCTCCCGCAGCGCGCGCACGGCACGGAGCCCTTCGGCAAGGAGCAGGGGGGTACCCGCCTCCAGCCAGTCCACCCCGGCGCGCAACGCCATCTCTGCGGTTTGGATGGCCTCGCCGATCTCGGTCAGATCCAGCGAAATTTGCACGATGGGCCGCATGCTCAAACGCATGGTAGCAGAGGGGCTGC
>Ga0308417_1001177_pt1 | contig 18179 bp, 19 predicted proteins | sample HotsprSampleOS65_FD_203528 | JGI IMG/M metagenome (GOLD analysis project Ga0308417, IMG submission 203528) | Hot spring phototrophic mat microbial communities from Octopus Spring, Yellowstone National Park, Wyoming, United States - 20090730_OS65 ... | reverse complement strand
GCCCGAATTTATCACGTGGGCTTTGTGCGCTGCGACGTCGCGACGTTTGACCCGTCCGTCTTGGCCAACTGGCAAACGGTGGTCAACAACGGCACGGGCATTTTCATCCCCGACGTGCGGGGCTCGTACTCGGCGTCGCCGACGCAAGACGCCGGCTACGGCGCCTCTCCGTCAAGACTCACCGGCATCACGCACACCGTGACCTGGGTGGACTATAAATACAAGGAAAACTGCCAATTCTACAACCGCCTGCGTCATCTTTCCCGACTCTATCGTTTTTATTTCTTTACCCAGACGCTGGTGCATACCGTCGCCAACGGGGTCTCGGCGATGGCCATTCCCGTCATTTCGGACAACATATCGGAAAATGCAAAGTATCAGGCAACGGTGACGTGGTCTAATATAAACCTGCCGTGCCACGCTCCAAGTCCGTTTGGCACCATATGCGAATATCCGCTCAACTACGGCGGAGGCGGTTAAACCATGGTTTCGGAATTCGTCGAAAAAACCGCGGCGGCTTGGATGCCGAACGCGACGCTCTACCTTCCGTCGGTGCGGGTGCTTACCCACGCCGGCGGAGGGCAAGCCGGCATGCGGCTCATCAAATCCCGCCACCCTTCCGAACCCGAACACATCCGCCGATATCGGATGGACAACTTCCGTTCGTTCACCAAAGTCTATTTCGACAAGGTGTTTACCACTTTGTCGAAAATCCAAAACGCCAACGACTTTGGGGTGACGTACGTCGAACCCGAAAAAGACCCCCTTGCCGGAAAAGGAGAAGGCATGGAGGTGTATTGCACCCAAAATTACCCCGGCTACGACGACGTCTTGAACTGGCTGTTCAACGACGGTCTGCTTTTTCTTTTGACCGAGCCCAACGGCGCTTTCGCCGTCCTGCCCGACGAAAACGACAACCACGGCTATTTCAAGCCCGTCGTCAAGACCTTTGAGGCCGCCCGCGTCGTCTACGTCGCCAAAGACTCCGCCCTTCTTTACGACGGGGAGCTGAGCTTGACGGTGAGAGAGCCCGATTATTTCGTCCATTATCGCCATCGGCACGAGGGGCCGTTTTTGTATTTCGACGAAAACGCCGTTTATCGAATCACGTTCCAAGGCAATTCCAAAAACGTCGAAGAGCTGTATCGGCACGAATTCGGCGAGATGCCCGTGTGGATTGCGGGCGGGAAAAAAGACCCCGTCAATCCGCAACGGCGTCTTTCCCTCATTGACGCGGCAATCGACTACTGGGACGAAATCGTCGCATTGGAAAGCGACTTGCAAGGGGCGATGAAATCTCACGTTTATCCCGAAAAGTACGTGTTCGTTCAAAAAGACTGCGACGTTTGCCGAGGCTCGGGATACCAGACCGACGACGAAGGGCACAAATCCAAATGCCGTCAATGCGGCGGCTCGGGACTGGACGCGGGCAACGTCTACGCCACGCATCTGATACGCCCGCCGAGCGGGACGGAAGATTCGGCCATTCCCAACCCGCCCGTCGGTTACGTCACCAAAGACCTGGCATCGGTGCAGATCATCGTCGACCAAATCCAACGCCTGGCCAAACAGGGCTATTCGGCCCTCAACATGGAATTCATTTCTTTGACCCCCGCCGAACAGTCGGGAATAGCCAAGAGCTACGATCGGCAGGAGATGAATTCGGCCATCGGGAAAATGGCGGCGTACATCGTCAAAAACGTGTTGCGGCCGACGTTTTGGTACATCGCTCTTTGGCGATACTTTTACGGCCCCGTCAAACACATCCCGAAACGCTTGCTTTCCGAAATCCTGCCGTCCGTTTCGATTCCGAAATCTTTCGATATCTTGCCGTTCGACTATCTGGCCGAGGAGATAAAAACGCAGCGGGAGGCGGGTATCAGCGGCGCCGTCGTCAACGAGACCGAAAGGGAATATCGGCAAAAGCGTTTTGCCGGCAACCCTCAGGCGTTGCGGTTTTACGAGTTGGCAGCGTATGCCGACCCTTTGCCCAATTACTCTTTGGCGGAAAAACAGATGATAAAGACCACCGGCGGCTGCACCGAAGAAGATTACGTACTTTCCCTCAACCTGACCCGCTACATCCGTGAGCTGGAAAGGGACAAGCCCGACTTTTGGGGGTTTCTCTTGACCGACGAGGATAGAAAAGCGATGCTGAGGGAGAAGGCCAAGGCCGAGGTGGCGGCCATTCGCGCAGAACGTTCCGCGTTTTCGTCGATGACCATGGCATGAAACCGAAGGAGCTGGGCGCGGCCGTAGAAAAAGTGTTGGAACAGGCGCTGGCCAAAGGCGGCGACGCCTTTGCGCCGATTTTCCGCTCTTTGCTTGTCCGCCTGCAACAGGCGCTGGCGACGCTGCAGACCGACGCGTTCGGCAACATCGCCCAAACGCCCGACAACTATCAAAAGGTGTTGTCTTTCGTCAACGAAATCGTCGCTCGTACGTTTTCGCCCGAGGCCATGCGAAACGTCGTCTCCGTATTCGCCGAAGCGATGGAAAAAACCGCCAATCTTTCCAACGTCTATTTTACGGCGACGTCAAAGGTGTTCAACGCCGTAGACCCCGTTTTGATTGCGGGCCGAGCCGCGGCTATTTCGCAAGCCGCCGCCGCCGCCGCACCCCCCGCCGCCGATTTGTCGTCGTTTTTGTCCCGCCTTCTCACGGATTCGATATCTCGGGGCTCTTCCTACGAACAAATGGCCCAGTCGCTGGCCGAACGCCTGACCGGCGCCGACTCGCCGATGCAAAGGTACGTGAAAACGATAGCCAAAGACGCGGTGATGCAATTTAACCGGAATTACGATATGCAGGTGGCGAAATATTACCGCATGGTCTTTTACCTTTACGAGGGAGGGTTGCAAACCACGTCTCGTCCCTTTTGCAAACAACGGGAAGGGCACTATTACCACGAGAGGGAGATACGGTCGTGGGCACGGGAAAACTGGGAAGGGAAAAATCCGGACACGAACGAAAACAACATTTTCTCTTTGGCGGGGGGATTCAATTGCAACCACAAGTTCATCCCCGTGGACAACTCCATCGTGCCGCCCGCGGCAGTCGAAAGGGCGCTGCGATTGAAATGGCTTTCCCAACCGGAATACGATTTGTATTTTAAAAAAAATAAGTAAATTTGCAAAAAAATAAAGGCATATGGATATTTACTCTTTGGCTTACAAAGTCGAGTTCGACGGCCCGCGAGGCCCCGAACGTGTCACGGTGCCCGCGTTCAGAGTCTTGCAATGGACAAAAGTGCCCGACGCCGTCGCGGGGAACTATTTCGCCCGCATGTACCCCAACGTGAAGCTGATCGGAGACAACTCAAAAAATTACGGCACGCCGAAGTGGAACCCGAACGAATACGAGGAGTACGTCAACCCCGTCAGGCCCGAAGACGCCAAGTTGATTGTGGACTACGACGAAAAAAAAAATTGGTATTTCACGGGAGCTCCGCGCAAGGCCGAAGAGCCCCAGCGCCAGTCGCAAACAAAAACCATTTTCAAAGCTCGCAATCAACGGCAAGAAGATGCTGCGGACAATAAAGACAATTGAAATATGAAAAAGGTAGTAACGAAAAACGCCGTTTCCGCCGAACGGCCCGTAGTCGTTCGGCCCAAAGCCGTGTCGGAAAAACGCGAAGAGGCGCCCGCGCCCGCGCGTCCGACTCCCGCCCCAAACCGCGCCGCGGCGACGACGCATCGAAAGCCCGTCGCTCCGCCGCCGGCGCCCAAAGCCGAAACCCCCAAACCCGCGCAGCCCGAGACGCCGCCCATTCCCAAAAAGATATTCGAAGCCTTGCCGAAAATCCTGGAGCAAGTCAAAAAACACGACAAATTCATCGAACGAGTCGAAGCCAGGGAAAAACGGCAAAAGCTCAACGAGACTTTAATCGGCGCCGTCGAAAAGTTTTTGAAATCCAAAAACGTCGAACCCGAAAAAGCGGCGAAAGTCAAAAGCCAGGCCGAGGCGGCGTTGCGGCAAAAAGGTTATCGTTTCGACTTGGACGGACGTTCCGTCGCCGTCGTCAACGAAAACGGCAAAAAGCTCAACCTTTCCGTCGAACGCATTTTCGACGAGGCGCTGAAAACCAAATACCCGGATATCTTGCCTCCGCCTCGCACGCCGCGCGTTGCGACGCAAGTCGCTCCGCCCAACCCGCCGCAACCGGGCCCCAAACCCGGCAGCTTTGCCGACACGCTAAAAAAAAGCGTCGCCAAAGAACTCAACCTGCAAATGTAATCCTTCGCCTTCTCAAAAAAACATGGTATCACCTCAAATATATAATCAACAATGGCAAACGTAACCATTACCTCCCCACCCGCGTCGCCCCACGCTTGGGCGCTTGGCCACATCAAACTCAAACTGGCCGAGGTCGCCGGTCAAGACGGCAGTTACCTTTACGCGGATATGGGGTTCAACGGAGCAATGGACGCACTGCTCAGCGAAGCCAACACGTCGTCGCTCGGCTCCGTCGGAGAGATTCAATTTAAAACCGACGGCCTTAAAAAGTCCCGAATCGTCGACGTGCTTTACATCCCGCGCCAATCCACCGCCCTTGTTACCAACAACAACACGTTTTGCAACCCGCAACCTTGCAACACGAACGTCTACAAAGCCGACCGATTCGTCTTGGACAGGACGAAAATGGTGTGTTTTACCTTGCCGAGATGGGAAATGCAGGAGCTTGTCAACGGCTTTTCCGAACTGGAATCCGCGCCCATCACCGTGCAACAGCTCGCGGATATGCCCTTTCAGCCCGAACTTACGGGCCTTATTGCCGGCACGTTCCGTGAAAACATACGCATCTTGAGAGAGGCTATCAACGACGATATCGCCGCTCAACTTGCCATCGCCGCCCCGACGTTCGTCGCCCCGGGCCCCGGCGTACCGCCCCCCGTGCCCATCAACATTACCTTTACCGATCTCAACGGCAACAAGGTATGGCCCGCCGCGCTCATGCAAATGGGCGAGTTCATGGACAGGATGGGCATGCAGGACGCCGTCGTCCTTTACGGTTATTCCCCGTTTTACCGTGCGCTCAGGCTGATGCAAGACGCCTACACCGACGCCAACGTGGACGGCGTGGACTTGCCGAAGTTGGCAACCACTTACGGCAGCCGCATCAACCGAGGCCGCGTTTCCCCGTTTTTCGACCTCAAATGGAATCAGACGTTTGGTCAAGACGAATTTCTCGCTTGGCAAAAAGGCTCCATTCGCGTTTATTCGTTCGCCGAATACGACGACGGCGCCACGGGCCTTGTCCGTTACGGCTTCACCTCCCCCAACGCCACGTCGTGGAAATTTGCCATGCCCGACCCTATCCACGGCAACAAGTTCATGTACGACGTACGAGTCGACTACGTGGACTGCCCGCCCGACTCCACCTACAACCTGGAAGGCACCTACAAGGTGACCATCCGAGCCACCTATGGCCTGTGGATTTATCCGGGAGACATTTGGCCCGCGGGTCATCCGCTGTTCCAAACCCGTCGCGTTCTCTGGTTCAAGTCCAACGCAGCCGACGCCTGCATTCCCATCTGTCCGTAAATTGCAACAGTTCTTTTTTCCTTTACGCGGACGCCCGGCATTGTGTCGGGCGTTTTTTTTATCTTTGCGGCATGAATCAAGCGGACAAAAAGAAACTGCTACAATGGTGGCAAAAGGGGTTGACCTACGCCGAGCAAAATCTGATGTTGGATTTGGCGGGGCTTCGCAGACCCGAGCCTCCGCCGTTGCCGCCGTTGCCGACGCCGAAAAAACGTTACGTCGTCGAAACGGACAAAAACGTCGTCGTTTTCGACGACAACGCCAACGTGCTGCCGTGGCTGCCGGACGAAACGTTCGACTTTGTGTACATTGACCCCCCTTACAACACCGGCAACAAAAAGCTGGGGTATCACGACGCAAGGGGAAAAGGCGAATGGCTTGACCTTATCTACACAAGAACGGCGTTGGCCTATCCCAAGCTCAAAGACCGGGCCGTGTTTGCCGTTTCCATGGATACCAAAAATTGGCACTGGGCCTGCTCGGCCGTCGAAAAGGTTTTCGGCAGGGACAATTTTATGGCGTGTTTGCCGAGAAAAAAAGGCGCCGGCCCGAACGACTCCAAAACGGGGTTCCGATGCCAACACGACGTTTTGTTTTTGTTCGCCAAAGACAAAAGTCAAGTCGTCTTTTACGAAACGTTGGATTCGTGCGAGTTTCTTGAAAACCGATACGTGAACGCCGCCGGCACCAAAGAGACGAAGGGATGGTTCGACGGAGAATTTCTTTATCCCAAGCCCGTGGCGCTTTTGGAAAAGCTGATTTCCGTTTTTTGTCCGCCCGACGGCAAAGTGCTGGATTTCTTTGCGGGCAGCGGCACCACGGGCCACGCCGTGTTGAAACTCAACCGGGAAACGTGGGCCCGAAGGACGTTCACCATGATTTTGTTGAACGAACCGCAAGCCGTAAAAGCCTGTAAAATTAGGATGCAAAAAGCGACGGGCATGTACGGTGGGGAGGTGACGTACGTCGAATAATCACCCGTATCTTTTGTTCATCCATTCGACTTTTTTGAGCTCGTTGTAGCTGAACACCCTAAACCCCGCCTCGTCCACCGTCAGCGCCACCGTCTCTTTCTCGCGAATGGCTTTTTCTATCTTTTCCAAAAGGGCCACGGAGCGTTTGTCCGCCGCGGCTCGGCCGGTGGCGAAGGCGTTCAACGCCTCGGGCGACACCGCCCCGGCACGGATGGCCCGCAACGTCGGCTTGAAAGCCTTCGTCTCTTCGGCCGTCATGACCGACTCCCCTTTCGACAAACGGGCCACGATGGAATCCGACGTCTCCGTCCCCGGGCCTTTGAGGTCTATGACCCCTTTGGCGAACTGGGGGATGGGCTGGGCCGCTATCAGCCCTATTTGGGCGGCGGCGAACGCGCCCGCAATGGCGGCAAATATGGCGCCGACGATAGGGCCGCCGACAAGGTTGCCTTGGGTAAACGCCGCCAACACCGCCAACCCGCCTTGGACGGTGGCGTTGACTATCGCGAACGCCTTTTCCAACTCCGCCACTTTCTTTTTCTCTTCGGCAATGCGTTTCGACGCCTGCTCCTCGGCATCCGCACGCGCCGCCTCGTATTGTTCTTGCGTAATGAGCCCCTTCGACAGCTGTTCGTCCAGCGCCGCCAACGTCGCGTCGCGTTTCCGCTCGGCCTCCGCTATCTCTTTGTTCGCCAGCGCCGACGCTATTTGGCTTGCCACCTGCATGCCTTTTTGAAGGGTTTCGATGGACTTTTCCTGAACGGCCTCCTGTATCCTTCTCCGCTTTTCCGCCTCTTTCTTTTCTATCTCGGTTTTGGTTTCCGCCAATTCGGCAAATATCTCCGCCTCTTCCGCAGACCCTTTTTCGACAAACGCCAAACGTTCGTTCAAAAGCCTCCGTTGCACCTCAAGCGCCCGAATTTCGTACTCCTCGCGAGTCAAGACGTTTTCGGCCAGCGCTTTCCGCAACTCCGCCTGTTCGATGGCGTGCCGATTTTCCATATCGGCAATGGCGGCCTCGCGGGCACGGGCGCGGGCTTCGGCCTCGGCGGCCTCCAGCGCCGCCAGACGCTCTTGTTCTATTTTTTCCAGCTCCCGATTTTTGCTTTGTTCGACGGCGACGCGGTAGTCGGCCAACGCCTTTTCGGCCTCCGCCCGCTCCTCGGCGGTTTTGAACTGCAACGCCGCGAACTGCTCCTCGGCTTTGGCGATGCTTTCCAACGCCTTGGTTTGCGCCTCCGCCGCCCGCGCCGCGAACTCGTCCAAGACCTCCCCACCCTTTAAAAGCTCGTCCCGTTGTCTTTCCAACTCCGTGTTGAACGTCGTTATTGCAAGGATGCGTGCCGCCTCCGCCGCCTCCGCCTCCGCCGCGATTTCCCGTTGCAACTTTTGGATATCGGCCAACAACAGCCTTTTTTCTTTTTCTTTTTCCAGAATCTGTTTTTCCAACTCGTTCTGTTCCGCCAACGCCTCCGCCGACGTGTCGGTAAACGAATTCAATATTTGCGTCAACCTCAACTTTTCTTTCAGGCCCGCTAACTCTTTGTCGAACGCCTGCGTCTGTATCCGTTCGGCCTCTTTGGCCGCCGCCGCCCGCTCCTCAAACGTTCGCGTCGCATCTTCGGCCAACTTTTTTTGCAACTCCCCTTGCTCACGTAACACCACCACCTGCTTTTCGATTTCCGGCAACGTCTCTTGCTGCAGTTTCAGCAGCGCCGCCTGCGCAGCCGACGCTTGGTTGAACGTGTCCACCATTTTTCCGCCCAGCTCTTTGATGCCGTCGATAAACTTGCCGACTTTGCCCGTGACGTTCTCCACCCCCGTAATTAATTGCAACGCCGCGTCGCCTATCGCCGAAAATGACCCTTCGGCCACGGCTTTTGCCAACTTTCCGAACGCCGCGAAACGATTCATGATGTTGGTTTGAATCGCCTCGCCGATATCTTTGATGAGCTGTTGCGGCGACGATAGGGCGTCCACGATGTTTTTTCCAAACTCCTGAACTTTGTTGCCGATTTGCCCGAAGGCCTCGCTCAGCCCGCGCATGACCGCCGACAACCGGTTGGCGCCCTCTCGCGTTTGCGTAAAGTAGCTTACCACCGACCCCAACACCAGCACCAGGGCGCCGATGCCCGACGCCGCAATGGCGGCTTTGACGCCCCGCAACCCCCGCGAAAAAAGATTGGCGCCCTGCTCCGCTTTTCCGAACGACGGCACCAGCGCCCCGAACTGTTTCGCCGCCGTCAAAAGCGGCCCAAACCCCCCCGTCGCCGTTTCCAGCGCTCCGCCGAAATCCAACACCTCGCCCGCCGCCCCCGCAAACGCCGCGCCCGCGTCTTTGGCCTTGCCGACGGCCTCCGCAAATTTCGACGCTGCCGCCTCCGTCTCTTTTTGCACCTCCTTCATCCGCTCGGCCACCTCGTCCAACCGTTTGTTGTACTCCTTGACCAAGTCGGGGTCGTTCGCCTCTTCGCGGGCCGCCAAAAGCTCCTTCTCTTTTTTTGTCAGCTCCTCTATCTCCTTCTCGCTTTTGGCCCGGGCCTCGTTGAACTCGTCGAACGCTTTCGACACCTCGCCGGTGGCGCCCGTCGCGGCTTTCAAATCCGCCGTCAGCTTCTTGACGTCGGCATCGTCTATCTCTATCTTTACTTTTACTACATCCGCCATCGCAGTCTTTCAATCAAACAAGCGGCTTCCTCTAGTCTTGTTTTGACGACGTAAGCGTCGTCCGCATCCATCAAATCAGGGAAAAAGCAAATCGGATACGTCAGGAAAAAACGCTCTTTTTTGTCAGGCAAAAACAGCTTGGCCACGTGACGGGCTTTGGCGCGACTTTCAAAAAAAAGACAACGCCGCAACGCCCGATTTCTGATTTTGACGTACGACGAAATAACGAACGCCAACGTCTTGGCGTCGTCGCACTTGGGAAAAATTTTCCACGTCCACGCCGAAGATTCGACGACGCCCGCAATGGCCATCCTGCCCGAAGGCAACCAAAGGATTTTGCCCAGCTCCGGCTCGCATGTAAGCGTCGTTTCGTCGAAATCGTAGACCCAATCCAAAAAAACGGACGGATGCACCGTTTTCTCCTTCACTTGTTTCAATAGACTCATTTTATTTCCTTTTCCAATTTTTGATTTCTTATTCTTATCGCGTCAATCAGGGCGTGAAATTCGTAGACTCCGATGCGATCGACGAACTCAAAGCTTGCAACGTCTCCGTCGCAGATTGCAATTTTTTGGCGTGTTCGCTCATGCCTCGCTCGTTGGCGACTCGCTCCAACTCCCTCAAAAAGCCCGCGCTTTTTGTCGCCGCTTGGCTCAAATAGCTCGGGAAAAACGTTTTCCAGTCGTCGCCAAAGCGCGTCCACCTCCCAATAGGCCAGGCCAAAAAAAAATTTTCGTGGGCCAAAGACGCCCAGCGTTTCATTTTTTTCTCCGCGTAACTTTCGGAATAAAAATACGGGCTTTCGTTTTCGTCGAAGTACGTCGCGGCGGCCAAACGCATCAACGCCAGAGGTTCCACCGCGAATTTCGTCTTTTCTTTCAAAGAAATCAAGACGTTGACGAATTTCACGTTCGGCGCTTTGCCGTTGGCGAAATCTTCGCACAACGACAAAAACGTCTCCAGCTCTTCCTTGGTCACGCCCATATCCAGCTCCCTCGCGGCCTGCGTCATGGCCGCCGCACGATGAGACGGCACGTCCATCGTGTCCTTGAAACGGTAATAAACCCGCCCGCCCGCCACGAACGCGGGCTCCACCTCGGGGTTGGGTATCAATGAGCCCAGCGCGAACGCGGGGTGGTTGGGATGCACGCACCGCTTGGCAGTCCACGAATAAAAACGGCCCGCCAAAAAATTCAGGACGGAAAAGACCTTTCTCATTTCGTCAAAAACGTCGCCACGCCCATTGTCGCAAAACACCAAAACATCGCTTCCAAAAGCCCGTGGCCGGCAAAAAAAGCCGAAAACGCCAAAGAAATCCACCCCGCCAAGCAGACGTGGCAGTAGAAAGGTTTAACGACAAACCCCGCCCATTTTATAGAGCGTTTCGACAAAAGTTTCCAAATTTTTTCCGGAATAAAACTTAAAAGCTCTCCGGGCGCAAAGAGTCTTTGCAACCCCATGCCTACAAAGGCGCAAATTAAAGGCATCAGATATTTTTCCATACAATTATACTTTTTTAAATCGTCAAAGTCGTTTGCGAAGGCCCGGGATAGGCGACGAAATATTTGCATTGCGCATCGTCGGCCATGGGCCAAATTTGCCCGTTCCAAAACACGGCTACGGAATAGGAACGGAAAAATATGAAAAACTTTTTTTGCTCGGGCGTCAACGTGACCTTCACCCCCGTCCCGTCGTATACGCCCGTCAAAGTCGTTTTTCGATAACCTTCCTGAATCAACACGGTTACCGTTGCGCCGGGCGGCGGGTAGCCGGTTAGTCCGGACTTTAATCGCACGGCAAGCTCGTCGAAACAGCCGACGGCGTCGCACGCTTTCTCGCAACCGCACGGAGGGAGGCAGTAGTTTGGCGGGTAGTCGGGCGCGGGCGGAGGCGGCGGCGTTGAGCAGCAGTGGAATATCGGATTGCCTTCCGACGTGAACGGAAACGACAAGTCGATAAGGGACGGGTCGTTCAAAAATCCCGATGGCCAAAACCGGGCGCCGACGCAATAGCCGAACGGCGTGTTGCAAAGATACAGAGCTTCGTCGTTCAACGGAAACCACAAACCGACGTATCCGCCCGGCCAAAGACAAACGTTTAATTGAATTTCGGAAAAATCAATGACCGCCGCAAACCATTGATTGGCCAGGGTGGGATTCGACGCAAGCCACGGGGGAATAAATATAGAATTACCTAAGACAAAATTGCAATCAATTTCCGAACCCCCAAACACGAACAAATACCCGTTCCCGCCGGGCGGCAAAGGGTTAAACGAATCGAACTTGAAAAGCAAATAGAGTTTTTCCTCGTCGCAATCGCAATCCGGCAAAGGTTCAATCGGGCAACATTGCAACGCGTTGCCGTTCGGAAAAGTCAAGTCAAGCAAAGAGCCGTTGCGAACACAGACCTTGATTTTGGCGCCGCACCCCCCGAATATTTCCGTCCATTCGGGATTTAAATTCAACCGATATTCGACGTTCAACCCTCCCGGCAAAGAAGTAAACAGCCGGTTGCTAAAGTCGTTGACGCTAAGCACATTGTTGACCGTTTGCGCGTAAACGGTAAAGTCCGTCGGGACGTTGATGGGGCTTGACCACGGAATAGGAAAAGAAACGTCGTCGCAGTCGATGCTGTCGGGCAAGATGCGGATTTCGGCGCCGGGCGTCACGCCGAACTGAACATCCAAAGTCGCGTAAAGCGGCAAACACGTTTGCGGCATCTTGTTACAAGGTTATTCCGTATTGACGGGCGACGTTGGGCAACCATTCGGGAATGCGGTTTTGTTCCAAGCAGCACGGAACTTCCGCCGGACAACAATCTACGAAAGGAATGATATAGTCGATTTCCGCCAACGGCCCGGGCGGGGTAAGTACGTCGCTGGTGCAAATTTGCCACGGCGCCCCGCAGCCGCCCAACAAAGAGATGACGGTGGGGCCAAGCAGCAGTTGAACGACGTTGGGCGCAATGTAACACGCCTCCGCGGTGGCGTCAAAAGTTTTCAAAAAAGTATCGTAGTGACTCGCAAAGTTTTGAGCTTCGACAATGGGGCTGGAAGTGGTCGCCACGTACGTGGCCGGGACTCGGCCGGAATTGTCGCAATCGAAAGGAACAGGCGCCAGTTTAAACGCTGCGCCGGGAGTCACCGAGACCAGCTCAAACGCCACCTTCGCGTGGCCCGGTTTGCATTCGCATGCCATGACTTTTTTTGCAAAGATAAGCTTTGCAAACGACAAAACAAAATACGGGCCCGTGTTACAAGCCCCGCCCGTTACAGCCCGCCCTCCGTTACAAGGCCCGAAAAACGCAAAAAAACGACGAAAAACGAAAACGCAAGCGATGCGCGATTATCCCTAATTCTGAGGGATAAACGAAAAAAGCCCTTTTCGTCGAAACAAAAACGTCGCAATCGCGATTATCCCTAATTTTGAGGGATAAACGGAAAACGCGAGAAAAAACGGCGAAAAAACGCGTTTTTTGCGTGTCTGAAGGCGTTTATCCCGAATTACTAGGGAGAAACGACGATTTCGACTTGCCGGGAACGAGCAAAGGGGGCGAAAAACATGTAACAAGCGGGGTCGTCTGTAACATGCGATTATCCCGAATTTTGAGGGAGAAACGAGTTGCCCCCTTTTCCCCCTTCTTGGCGATTTTGTGTATATGTTACACGCCCGCCGTAACGTAGAAAGGAGGTTTGCGCAACCCGCCAAATTTCGTTTACGCCGAATTGACAGGGATAATCTCTTCCCCTTCTTGGTGTGTGTGTGTGTGTGTTACATTGTTACACGTTACATCTACCTATAGACACAGGTACTTTAAGGGGTATGATGATGGGTACCCCTTTTTAAATACCTATGTTTTCCTCATGTAACGTGTAACATTGTAACATTCGTCGTTTATCCCGAATTTTGAGGGAGAAACGTGTTACATCGGCGTGTAACCGACGGGGATGTTGTTACATTTCGGGCCGTGTTTTCCCTTTCTTGGGGCTTTCGGGATTTTTTTGTAACTTTGCGGCAAAACGGGTTTTTTATGGCAAAGAAAGCGAAGGTCAATCGCGACGACGACGACGACGAAATCGAATTTTACCGGCGGCCCAAATGGGAGGTGGAGCTGGAAAGGGACGGTTGTCCGTACATTGCGAGCATGGCTCGACAAGGGAGGCTGTCGAGGTTCATCTACGGCCTGGCGGCCGGGGTCAAAGAGGCGGACTGTTGGGACTACAACGTTCTTTGGCCGGCGAAGTCGGAAATCGGTGCGATGGCGATGCATCCCGTCGTGGGGCCGATGTTGGAGCGGGCTTGGCTGTCGTCGAAACGCGACGAGTTGGTTTTGGGGTTGCGGATAGCTGCGGAAAACGGCAATCGGGATGCGGCGTCGGCGTTGGCGGAATGGATGACGAGAGGGGCGATACGCCAGTCGGTTGAGGATGTGGATTTGCCCGGCGCGGGTTTCAAGATTGCGAAGGAGGGTTTTTGAGCTGACTCGGCCGCAGTACGACGCCGTTCATTCTACGGCCCGTTACGTCGTTTTCCTGGCCGGTGTGGGTGCGGGCAAGAGCACGTCCATCGGAGCGGCGTTGGCGCGGCGGGTGGCGGTGCCGTATTCGCTGCACGCCTTGTGCGCGCCGGATTTGAAGGTGTTGCGTCAGGCGACGCTGCCTGCGGTGATGAAAGTGTTGGACGCGCTCGGTTACAAGCGGGGCGTGCATTACGTGGTGAACGTCCGTCCGCCCGAAAAGTGGGGGTTGAGGCGTTACACGGAGATAAGCCACAATCGGCTGATGACGTTTCGCAACGGCGCGACGGTGATATTGGACGGGCTGGTCAATTACGATTCGATTCGCGGGACGTCGTTGGACTGCGCGTTTGTGGACGAGTTTCGGGACGTGAAGGCGCCCGCCTGGGAGGTGTTGAAATCGAGGATGCGTGGCGCCGCGTACGCCCGCGCGGGGCTTCCGCATCAGATTATGCTGTTCACCACGCCGCCGGACGATATCGAGCTGTTGTCGTCGATTGTCAACGACCCGAATGCGGCGGTGATACGGGCGGGCAGTTCGTCGAATCCTTTTTTGCCGGCGGGGTACGTGGAGGAGTTGGCGCGGACGATGTCGCCGGTCATTTACAGGCGCGAGGTGGAGGCGGAGTTGATACCTTTGACGAGCAACCTGTTCGCGTTTGAGTTTCGGCGCGACGAGCACGTCGGCAAGGTGCGGCCTTTTGAGTCGGGGGAGACGGTGCTGTTGTCGTTTGACTTTAACGTGACGCCCGCGTGCGCGACTGCGTGGAGGGACGACGGGGAGTGGCTGGAATGCGTGAAGGAGTTTCGGGTGGAGACGTGTTCGTTGGACTCTTTGTGCGAGTTGATAAAAAACTACTACGGAAACTTTCCTTTGCTGGTGACGGGGGATGCGAGCGGGCGTGCGCGTCAGGGGGCGAATTCGTCGTTGCTGAGCATGTACGACTTGATACGGTCTAATTTGGGCATAAGCCAACGGCAGCTGCTGGTGCCGCGGGCGAATCAAAGCCACAAGGAGAGTTGGGCGTTGGTCAACAGCCTTTTTTCGCGGGGGAAGATAAGGATAAACGAGACGTGCGGGTGGTTGGTGCGGGACTTGGAGACGGTGGCCTACGATCCGGTGCACGGGATAGACAAAAAAGACCCCGAACGGGGTCACTTGCTGGATACGTTGAGGTACGCTTTTCGGGCGTTCAGGGGAGATTGGTTGCGGCCGCGCGGGTACGGCGGGTGACTTTTTTCTTTCGGGTTTCTCTTTTTCGATTGACCATGACGGCGGCGACAAGGTCGATCTTTTCCTGCGGGGGAAACTTGGGCCCGGAAAAGGTTTTTTGGATGAGGTCGAAGATTTCGTCGCCGTAAGCACGACGTATCTTTTTTTCGGGGGAAATGCGGAGGTATTTGCCGCAGATGGAAAAATGTCGGAAAAAGGAGTGTTGCGGCGCCCCGTCCATTCGCGCGAATATGGCGCACAAATCTCTTGCGGCCGCGGCGCGGTAGGTTTTCGACTTGGAAAGAAACTCTTGCGGGATATCGAAAGCTCGGAGGATGGAGTTGATTTTTTCGACGTTGTCGGGGTTGCAAAAGTAGTCGCTGTCCACTCTGTCGGCGAGGGAGACGCGGCCGAGAAGGAAGGGTTGCAAGGTTTGTACGACAAAGTCGAAATATTTTTTGGCGGTGGGCGGCAGGATTTGCGTCACCGTTTCGACTTTGTCGGTTTCGATGCCGGCGGCGGCGATTTCTTGTTGGGAATAGCCGGCTTGGATTGCGGCGGCGGTCGTCGCCGCGTGTACGACGTCGCGGATTTTTTTGGGCGGCCGGCTTCGCGGGCGGGCGAGGTTGAGCGAGGCGGCGACGGCCGCGGCTTCCTTGATTTTTTGGATCTCTTCTCCTGCGGTAAATTTCTCTTTGCTCATAGCGGTTCTTTTTTTTGCAAAGATAGCGATATTTTTTTTACCGCCAAACGACACCGTGTTTTTTTTGGGACGTTTTTTTTGGGTTTCGATTTTTTTTGTTTATTTTGCGAACATGTACGGATACCTGCCCGAGTGTCTGATTTCGGATTTGACGTTTTCGCCGTGTTTGCCGCCGTACGAGCGGCCGTTGGACGAGCCGGAGTTGAGCGCGGAGGCGTTGTCGGCGCTGGCCGCGCACGTGGGTGCGGACAATGCCGAGGCCGCGTATTTCGGGGCGTTGCGCTGGGGCGCGGGGGAGGCGTGGAGGGATTTCGACGCCCTGTTGCGACGGTCGTCGTCGTATTGCCAAAAAAACGCGACGTTGGCGCTGTTCGTGACGGCGAACACGGGGTCTTTTGCGCCGGCGCCCGTGAATTCGCACGTTTTTTCGCTTGAATTCCCCGCGGGGTCGAATCTGGCGTTGACGTTGCGCTACCTGCGTTTTTTCTCGGCGGGCACGGGCACGGTGTCGGCGACGGTGGCGTGGAAGGCGCCGGACGGGAGCGTGGCGGCGACGGTGTGGAGCGGGACGTTTCCCGTCGTCGCGGGGGCGAACGTGGTGCCGGGGATTCCGGCCAAAGGGCTGCAAACGGGTTCGTGGGCGCCGTGGCCCGCGACGTTGGAGTTTTCTTGGACTGCATCGGGGGCGTTGGGCTTGCCGCTTTTGGGCAACTTGGCGGGCGGCGCGTGCGGATGCGAGGCGTACGTCGGCGGGGCGGCGAATTTCGGTTTGGGATTTGTTGTCGAAAGTTACTGCTCGTCGGAAGGTCTGGCGTGCCGTTTTGCCGACTTGCTGCGGCCCGCGGTGCTGGCCCATGCGGCGAGGTATTTTTTGACCGCCGCGACGTCGTCGGCGAAGGTCAACGAGTGGACGATGACGAACAGGCCGGCGAAGGAGCGGGGTGCGGAGCGGCTGGCGGAGGCGGCCAAAGAGGCCGTGGAAAGGGCGGTGCGGGCGGCCCTGGCGGATTGCGACGACTGCTGTTTCAAAAACGTGGTAAATCACCGTCTGATATGGAAGGTTTGAACGATTTTTTGAATGCGATGGGACAAAGGGCGTCGCTTTTGTCGAACGTCTATTACGTCTTGGGCGGGGCGGCGAGTTCGACGCTGGCGCTGCAAAAGCGTCGTATCTTTGCCGACGGCTTAAGACCGGACGGCACGGAGATAGGGGTTTACTCGCCCGAGTATCTGGAACGTCGGGAGAAGGAGTTCAACAGGCAGGGGACGAGGGTGATATTGACCGCCACGGCGCAGATGCGCAACGACTACGCCGTCGTCGTCGGTCTGGATTTCGTGGGCATCGGTTTTCAAAACCCGTTCAACGCCGAAAAGGCGGAGAAAAACGAAAAGAGGTACAAAAGCGCCATTTTTTCCTTGTCGGAAGGAGAGAAACGGACGCTGTTGGAGCTGACGCAAAAAAGGGTCAAGGACGTTTTGTTGGGAACGGCATGAAGGAAAATCATTTTAAATATCTGGACGACTATTTCCGTCGTTTTTTGAACGTTTTTCCCGGCCCGTGGTATTTTTGGGGCTACACGAAAAAGACGGGCTACCCCGCGCCGGGGGAGGGGTTGCCTTTTTCGGTGGCGGAGAAGGTTTTGGTGTCGCAACGGGGGAAAAGCGACGGGTGGTGGCGTCTGGAAGGGGCGACGAGGGTTCAGACCGAGCGTTTTTCGTGCTGGGGCGTGTACGCGACGACTTGGACGGGGAAGTTTTTCGTCTTGCACCCCGCCGACTGTTTGGACTTTGCGGGCACGCCTCCCCCGCCGGGGGCGTTGCCGCCGGGCGCGAGAAACTTTTACGTGAACGCCGTGGCATCAAACCACGGCGCCAACGCGGCCGTGGAGTTCCCGGGCGTCGAAATCCCGCCCGAAAAGACGCTGACCGTATATTCGTTTGTTTTTGAAACGAGGGAAAACGACAAATGCGAACAGATATGCGAATAAAAAATATGGAAATAAACAAAGACGTTTTTTTGGCGACGGTGGCGGCGCTATGGGCGTGGGCGACGGCTCTTTTCGCGAAATACTTTTTCGACGACTGGGAGTTCGTCGGGTTTCTGGGCGCATTGGTTTTTTGCGACACCGTGACCGGCATGCTGGCCGCGGTAAAAAACAAATGCTTTTCGTCGAAAAAGATGGGCGCGACGGTGTACAAGGTGCTGGTCTATTCGATTACGCTGATTGCCGTTCACGCGATAACCCGTCACACGGTGTCGGGCAAGCCGAACGTGGTGGTGGGGCTTGTCGTGGAGTATCTGGACGCGACGCTGTACACGTTCATCGTGTTGCGCGAGGCGGTGTCAATTCACGAAAATTTGAAAAAGCTGGGATACGGGCTGATGCCCGTTTTTCTGGAGAAAAAAATATCCGAGTGGCTCACGAAAAAGGACGGGGAATAGGGAAAAGCGCATGAGACCTCTTTTCTCTTATTACGGCGGAAAACAGAGGCTTGTCGGCAAAATCTTGCCCTTGATTCCGCCCCACGACGTGTACGTGGAGCCGTTTGCGGGCGGGGCCAC
>Ga0308417_1001176_pt1 | contig 18185 bp, 13 predicted proteins | sample HotsprSampleOS65_FD_203528 | JGI IMG/M metagenome (GOLD analysis project Ga0308417, IMG submission 203528) | Hot spring phototrophic mat microbial communities from Octopus Spring, Yellowstone National Park, Wyoming, United States - 20090730_OS65 ... | reverse complement strand
TGCCAGGAGGCCTTCGCTCGCGCTAGCGCCATAAAGCGCGCTGTGACAATGACTTACGAACAATCTTAAGTTGATGGCATTGGGCGAGACGCCCGTGCTACAGCGTGGCGGTGCGTCGTTCGGCACGGGCGAGGACGTCCGTGCTACAGCGCGCCCGCGCGATGCCGGACCACAGGCCGCATAAACTCTCGCGCGCCCTGGCCAAACCGCCCCCCATCGCCAATTGCCTCAACGCCCGCCGGCCGGCGGTACGATAATATGGCCAGACAAGCGAAACACCGCGTGGACACAGCATCACCTGATTCCGATAACAGCACGGGCGAACGTGGCGCTTTTCCGGGGCCCGATCGCGGCCCGTGGTTCGTCCTGCACACGAAGAGCCGCATGGAGAAGCTGGTGGCCGCCGATCTTGCGGCCATGGGCATCGGCTGTTTCCTGCCCCTGATGAAGCAGGTCCGATACTACGGCAACCGCAAGGCGCGGGTCGATGCGCCGCTTTTCCCCAGCTACGTCTTCATGCGCGGATCCATCGAGCAGGCCTATCTGGCCGACCGCACAAAGCGCATCGCCAGCGTCATCCGCGTGGCGGCGCAGGATGAGCTGGACTGGGAGCTGCGTAATCTATACCTGGCGCTGAGCCGTCAGGCGCCGCTGGTGCCCTACCCCTACCTGAAGAAGGGCGTGCGCGTCGAGGTGCGATCGGGACCGTTTCGCGGACTGCAGGGCGTCGTCGAGGACCGCTCCCGCAGCGACCGCATCATCCTCAAGGTGGACATCCTCGGCCGGGCCGTCAGTCTGGAGATCGACGGGGCGCTGCTGGAGCGAGTGGAGTGAAGGGGATTTGGGGATTTTTGGTTTTTGATTTTTGATTTTTGATTGAGCGGCGGCAGTTGTGACCCGGACCCTGACAAGGTGAGAAGGTGAGGAGGCCGAGTCAGTTGTCCGTGGTCAGTTGTCCGTGGTTGGGTCCGTGGTCCGTTGGTCAGTTGTGTCGAACGCGAAGGCGAACCTCGCCTTCGTGCCTTCGAGGCTCGGTGCGTTGGTGCCTTCGACGTTCGTCATTCGTCATTGTTTCGGATTTCGGACTTCGGGCTTCGTCATTCGTCCCCTCCGTCGCTTCGTCGCTTCGTCGCTTCGTCGCTTCCTCCCCCCTCAACCTTCGCTGCCCAATCGCCGACACACCACCTCTTCCGCGATATACCGCCCGATGGCGATGGAGGCGGTGGCCGCGGGAGAGGGAGCGTTGAGCACATGCACCATCCCCGGCGCCGACTCGATGCGGAAGTCGTCCACCATCCGGCCATCAGCGCCCAGCGCCTGGGCACGGACGCCCGCCCCGCCGGGCTGGAGGTGTTCCAGTTGGACGGCCGGCAGGAGTCTTTGCAGCGCTTTCAGATACGCCCGGCGCGACAGGGAGCGATACAGCTCCGCCAGCCCCGTCCGCCAGTACCGACCCGCCAGACGCCACGTGCCGACAAAACCCATCGCATCCAGCAGGTCGCGCCCATTCACCTGCGACCACGAATAGCCGTGCCGCGACAGGGCCGGTACGGCATTGGGCCCGGCCTCCACCCCCCCGCCGATCATCCGCGTGAAGTGAACCCCCAGGAAAGGAAACGCCGGATCAGGAACGGGATAAATAAGGTTTCTTACCAGCGCCGACCCGGCCGGCGAGAGCCGGTAATACTCGCCGCGGAACGGCACGATCCGCACAGCCGGCCGCAGCCCGCACATGCGGGCGATCCGGTCCGACTGAAGTCCGCCGCAGTTGACCATCATGCCGCAGGCGATGTCCCCGCGCGTCGTCCGCAGGATGATGCGCCGCTCCCGCCGCAGCACGCCCAGCAGGCGCGTGTCGGTCATCACCTGCCCGCCGCGGCTTTGCACCACCCGCGCATAGCCCCGGGCCACTTCAGCGAAGTCGACGATGCCCGTCTCGCTCACGCGCAGTCCGCCGACGCCGGCCACGTGCGGCTCGTGCTCGCGAAGCTCCTGGATCGACAGCACGCGCAGGCCGGCCAGACCGTTGGCCGTACCGCGGCGGCAGAGTGCCTCCAGGGCGGGCATCTCGCTGTGGTCGGTGGCCACGACGATCTTGCCGCACCTCTCGCAGGCGATGCCGTGCTCGGCACAAAAGCGATACAGCGCCTCCCGTCCCTCGACGCACAGCCGCGCCTTTAACGAACCGGGTTTGTAATACAGCCCCGAATGAATCACCCCACTGTTGTGGCCGGTCTGGTGGGCGGCCAGTTGCTTCTCGGCCTCGATGACAACCAGCGACGGATGTCCGCGCTCCAGAAGCGCCATGGCCGTGGCCAGACCGACGATGCCCCCGCCGACGATGGCCACGTCGAATCGGGGCGTCTGTGAAAAACCGGGGGCGGGGGAATTGCGGTTCATGTGGGCGGGCCGGCGGCGTAATACTCAGCGATCTGATCCCAGGCGGCCGATTCGCTCCAGCCGGCGGTCTTCGGCAGGTCGGTGTTGATGCGCACGCGCGGCTCGATGAACTCGGTCTGTTCCTTCAGCACCAGCTCGCACGGAAGGTTCAGGCGCCGGCCGATCTCGCGGGCGAAGCGCATGGCGAAAGCGCCCTGGCTTTCGACATAGCCGCTGGGGTTGATGCGGATTGGGGCGGTAGACGCCGCCAGTGCCTCGGCGAAGCGCACGTATTCGGCCGCCAGCAGCGAAACGTGGATGTTGTCGCGCACGTAGGCAGGCGTGTTGACGGTGGCGGGCTTGCGGGCCAGCCAGTTCTTCATGAGGTAGGCCGTGAAGCGCGGCTCCTCGTAAGGCCCGAAGGGATTGGGTATGACGAACTTTCCCAGCACCATGTCGGCACGGCGGGTGTAGTAGCGGAAGATTTGTGCAGTAATAGCTTTGGACAGGCCATAGGGCGAGAAGGCCTCAAGTCCCTCGGAACCGGCCCCCTCGTCGTTCTCAAAAACGCTGCCCGTCAGCAGCACGTGGCGGCAGCCGGCGCTCGAAAGTGCCGCCAGCGTGGCCTGGATGCCGCGCGTGTTGTTGGCGACGGCCGCCATCACGTCGAAATCGGGGCTGCGGTAGTTGGTTACGTCGGCGGCGTGATGGGCCAGGATGTGCCAGGGGCCGCGCTGCTCGATGACTTTGAGGAAGGCCTCATCGCCGAACGCAGGTCCACAGACGGTCTGGCAGCAGTCGCACACCATGCGCGCCCGGGCGCGGCGCACGGCGTCGGGGTATTCTTCCGGCCGGCGCCGCAGGACGGCGACGACCTCGTGGCCCGCCTGCACCAGAGCGCGGGCGAACCAGAAACCCGTAAACGAGCTGGCGCCGGTGAGAAGAATCCGCATGGTGGTGTTCCGCGATAGTCAGCTCGCCTCGCCCAGGTGCCACGCCGGGTCGAAGTCGCGGTGGGCGCGGTCCTTGTCGGAGATCACCACCGGCTGGATGGGCCACTGAATGTTGAATTTCGGATCGTTCCAGCGCACCCCGCGCTCGAACTCGGGCGCGTAGAACTCATCGACGAGGTAGAACGCCTCGGTCGCGTCGCTGAGCGTGATGAAGCCGTGGGCAAAGCCTTTGGGCACGTACATCATGCGCCGGTTGTCGGCGGTCAGCTCGGCCCCGAAGCTTCGGCCGAAGGTGGGCGATCCGCGGCGCAGGTCGAGGATGACGTCGAAGAGGGCGCCGCGGATGCAGCGCACCAGCTTGGTTTCGGCTTTGGGGGCGAGCTGATAGTGCATGCCGCGCAGAGTGCCTTTCGTGGCACTAAGCGAGTTGTTCACCTGCACGAAATGAGTTGCCAACCCGTGGGCCGCGAATTCCTTGGCGCAGAAGGCACGGGCGAAGAAGCCGCGCTCGTCGCCGCGCTTCTCCAGGTCGATGAGGAAGGCGCCTTTCAGGGGTGTTTCGGTGAAGATCATGTGTGCTCAATTCGTCATGCCCCGGCCGGGACGGGTCTGAGCCGGTCCAGGCGTTTGCTCAGCGTGCGCAGGCGCACGAACTGGTCGCCCTCGAAGTCGCTGCGGCCAAAGCCGTGCTCGACCATCTTCCGGTGCAGCTCGTTCATGCCGCTGGCCAGGTCGTACTGGAGGCGGAAGTGCGGCAGCAGGCGGTAGAGGCGGTCAAACTTCACGCGATAGTTGCGCGGATCGGCCCCCACCTCGCCGGTGTAACTGATCTTCGCCGACGGGATCAGCCGCCGCACCTGATCGGCCACCTGCCGCACCTGGTAGTTCTCGCTATTGGCCCCGACGTTCACAGCCTGGTTATGGACCACGTCGCGCGGCGCCAGGGCAAAGGCGACGAACGCCCGTGCGATGTCGCGGCAGTGAATCAGCGGCCGCCACGGCGAGCCATCGCTCTGAATGCGGATTTCGCCGTACGCCATGGCCGAGCCCAGCAGATTGTTCACCACCAGATCGATCCGCAGCATGGGCGAGTGCCCGTAAGCCGTGGCGTTGCGAAGGAACACCGGCGAGAAGGACGAATCGGCCATCTGGCTGACGGCCGTTTCGGTCTCGATCTTGGATTGGGCGTAGGCCGTCAGGGGGCTGAGCGGGTCGGTCTCCTCCAGATCCAGTTTCTGGCCCTTGCCGTAGACCGAGCAACTGCCGGCGAAGAGGAATCTTGGCACGCCGGCCTGTTTGGCCAGCCGCGCCAGGCGGATGGATGCGTCGCGGTTGATGTCGTAGGTCAGTTGGGGATCGATGGCCCCCATCGGGTCGTTGGAGATGGCGGCCAGGTGCATCACGCAGTCGAAGCCGTCGAGGTCGGCGGCGTCGATCTGCCGCACGTCCTTGAGCAGCTCCCTGTCGGGGCGCACCACCGGCTCCCAGGCGCAGCCGGCGAACAGCCCCAGGTCGCAGCCGGTCACATGATGGCCCTCCTGCTTGAGGACATCGACCAGATGCGACCCGATGTAGCCCAGATGGCCGGTGACGAATGCCTTCATGTTGACGATCCGTTGGGGGCGGCGCGGGCGAACCTGCACCACGGTGCGTCGCCCGACGCCCAGAGCTTCTCCAGATACTCGCGGTCGCGCTGGGTGTCCATGCACGCCCAGAAGCCGCGATGCGCAAAAATGCTGAGCTGCCCGTCGCGCGCCAGCCGTACCAGCGGTGTCCGCTCCAGCACGCATCCCTCCTCCTGCGACAGATACCCCAGAAAGTCACGGCGGAAGAAGAAATAACCGCCGTTGATCCAGCTTTCGGCAAACTCGGGCTTCTCGCTGAACTCGGCCACCTGCGTGCCGGCCACCTTAAGCTCGCCGAAGCGCGAGGGAGGATTGACGCCCAGCACCGTGCCGATGCGTCCCTGGGCCAGGTGAAAGCGCAGCTCCGCCGCAAGGTCCGCGTCGGTCAATCCATCCCCATAGGTCACCGCGAAATGCTGAGCATCCCCCAGGTAGCGGGCGGCTGCGCGGGCCACCCGCGCCCCGGTCATGGTCAGCTCGCCGGTGTCGGCAAGCGTCACCTGCCAGTCCTGGTCGTGGTCGATAAAATGCGTGATGAGGCGATTGGTCTTCAGCTCCACCGTGAAGTCGCTGTTCATCGAGGCGTAGTTCAGGAAATACGACTTGATCACCTCAGCCTTGTAGCCCAGACACAGGATGAACTTCCTGAAGCCGTGATGCGCGTAACTGCGCATGATGTGCCAGAGGATCGGCCGCCCGCCCACCGGCACCATGGGTTTGGGTCGGATTTCGGTTTCCTCGCGCAGACGAGTACCCATGCCCCCGCACAACACGAACACCGGGATTTCGCCATGGGCCATGGACACGCTCGCACTCCTGCCAGGCAAACCGCCCCTCGCCGGCCGCCGCGCCGCACTATGCATCGGCAAGCCGCCGATAGATGATTATCCGGCCGTCACCACTCAGTTTGCCTCGCACTCGCCCGTCACTCCGCACACCAACCCCCTCCCCCGCCAGCCGGGGGGAGAGGTGGGGTGGGAGCCGTGCCAGGTTTTCTCTTGCCAAGGTACCGCCTCCGGCCGATAACTCAACTGGCTCAGTTTATCGCATGAAGCTGCTGATTGTCATTGTCAGCTACAGGGTGACCGACCTCACCATCGACTGTCTGCGCTCATTGCGCGAGGAAGTGGCCGCGTTGGAGGGCGTCCGCGTGGCCGTCTGCGAGAACGGCACCGGCCCCGAAGCCGTGGAGAAGCTGCGCCGGGCCATCGATGACAACGGCTGGGGGGGGTGGGTGGAGTTGTGGGCCGTCTATCCCAACCGGGGGTTCACCGGCGGCAACAACGCGGTGATTCGCCCGGCGCTGGCCCGGGCCGATGTGCCGGAGTATTTTCTGCTGCTCAACGCCGACACTATTGTGCATACGGGTGCGATCCGCGCGCTGCTGGAGTTCATGGACGCCCACCCGCGCGCGGGCATCGCCGGCAGTCGCCTGGAGAACCCCGACGGCAGCCGCCAGGGCTCGCCCTTCCGCTTTCAGGGCATCGCCACCGAACTCGACCGCGGGGCGCGCCTGGGGCTGCTGTCGCGCCTCCTGAGGCGGTGGTCGGTCGTTGTGGACGAAGCTGATATCGCCGGACCGACGCGCGTCGACTGGGTCTCCGGCGCCTCCATGATCGTCCGCCGCGAGGTTTTCCAGCAGATTGGCCCCCTCGACGAGGACCTGTACACCTACTTCGACGACATAGACATCTGCTGGAACGCGCGCAAGGCAGGCTGGGAAACCTGGTACGTGCCCCAGAGCCGAATCCTCCATCTGGAAGGCGCCTCCACCGGCATCGGCTCCAATCCGCACTTGCCCCCCAAACGCCGCCCCGACTACTGGTTCCAGGCACGCCGTCGGTTCTTCCTCAAGAACTACGGTCCAGTGTACACCGCTCTGGCCGATGCCGCCTTCATCGCCGGCCTGGCCACCTGGCGGTTGCGGCGCTGGCTGCAGGCCAAACCCGACACCGACCCACCCCACATGCTGGCCGACGCCATCCGCCACAGCGTCTTCGTGAGCGGCATGCGGCTGCGGGCGGTGGAGAATCCGGCCGTGAAGCAATTTATCGCATCCGGCGGCGATCCTGCCGAGGTCAATCGCCCGGCACAGCGCATCGCCCCGCAGGTTACGGCGGCTAAAACGTGCGGGTTTGATCGCTGCGAGCCTCATCCGGGCGGCTGAAGCCTGCATCCGAGCGCGTGTCCGCCTCGGGGAGGTTCAGCTCGTGGATGAGGGGGGCGGCGGCGGAGGGCGCAGCGGCAAGGAATGGCACTTTGGCGCCGGCGTAGCCCGCCAGATCGAAGGGGAAAACGTCGCAGCCCGACAGGTCGGTAATGCGTCCGCCGGCCTCCAGCACGACGGCCGCGGCGGCGGCGCAGTCCCACAGCTTGCCGTTGACCGTGATCGCCGCGTGGGCAATGCCCGTTCCCACCATGGCGGCCTCGAGTGCGGCCGAGCCGATACAGCGCAGTTTCCAGCGGGTCTGGCCCACCAGCCGCAGGACCCAGGGCGGCAGGCGACCGGATGCATCCAGCAGATTGCTGGTGATCATGATGAGCGAACTGTCGTCCAGCGGCGTAGTGGCGGCGCGGACGCGCTGCGTGTCGCGCCACGCTCCCTGGCCGGCGGCGGCCCAGATCACCGAGTCGCGGCACACGTCATAGACCACGCCGAGGATCGGCCGACCGCGCTCCATGAGGCCGATGCTGACGGCGAAGATGGGCAGGCCGGCGACGAAGTTGTTGGTGCCGTCGATGGGGTCGATGACCCAGACGCGTCCGGCGGGATTGGGGCATTCGAAGGTGATGGCGTCGCCGCGGTCATTCTCCTCGCCGACGATGCCGTCGGAACGGAAGCGTCTGCGCAGCCCCGCGACGATGAAGCGCTGCACGGCGCGGTCGGCTTCGGTAACGGCCTCGGCGGAGGCGGCCGCGTGCGTTTTGGTGAGTCGCTCGGCGCGCCCGAAATGTTCCATGGCCAGACGTCCGGCGCCGCGGGCCAGACCGATGACGAAGTTGGCCTCGTCCAGAAGAGGCATGTCTGTGAAAGCATAGCCGAATTCGCGTTCGCGGGACAGGCATCGAGGCACACGAAGGAGGTGGGCTGCGCCTTCATCTGACGCAGAAAGAAACTGTCGCGCTCACAGCGCACCCAAATGCGATGCCTGTTGTTTGACTTGCCGCGCCCTTGCGATAGACTATGCCAGTGTGAGAGGTATGCGTATGCGCGCGACCGCGATAATCCCCATTAGCAGCATTCCGCTGAGCAGGACAGGCCGCGCCTGAGGGTCCACAGGTTCCAACGAACAATCAGCCCTGAAGCGACGGCTTCGGGGCTTTTTTTGTTGACGGATCGTTCCATGGCCGACGTGCTGGACTTTGACAGACCGCTGAACCCCGACCTGCCCTCGCGGCGGCCGCTGGCCGAGCTGCTCACTCTGGCGGCGCCGACCATCGCCCAGATGGCCTCCTACACCCTCATGCAGTTCGCCGACACCTGGATGCTCTCGATCGTCGGCGATCTGGAGGCGACGGCGGCCGGGGCGGCGGGCATGGTCATGTTCTGCATGCTCGGCTTCGGCTTCGGCGTGCTGCTCGTTGTCAACACTCTGGTCAGCCAGAGCTTCGGCCGAACCGACTATGCCTCCACCGGCCGCTACCTCTGGCAGGGCCTGTGGTTCGGCAGCGCCTTCGGGCTGGGAACCATCGTGTTGTTTCCCTTCGCCGACGGCATCTTTCTGGCCATGGGCCATGAGCCGCGCCTGGCTGGCCTGGAGGCCCAATACCTGCGCGTCGTGGTTCTGGGCGGCGCCGTCAAGCTGGCCTCGACGGCGATGGGACAGTTTCTATTGGGCATCCACCGCCCCATGATCGTGTTTCTGGCCGCAGTGGCCGGCGTGGCGGTCAACCTGCTGCTCAACTGGCTGCTGATCTACGGCAACTGGGGATTTCCGGCCATGGGCGTGGCCGGCGCCGCCTGGGGCACCAACGGCTCGGTGGCGGTGGAGCTGCTGGTGATGCTGGCCTACGTGTGGCGGCCGCGCTTCGCGGCCCAATTCAACACGCGCGACTGGCATCCGCGCTGGGCGATGCAGAAGACGATGCTGCGAATCGGGCTGCCGGCAGGTTGCCAACTGGTGGCCGACGTGGGTGCCTGGACGGTCTTCATGACGGTGGTGATCGCCGGCTTCGGCACCGCCGCCTTCGCTGCAAACAATTTCGCCTTCCGCTACATGCACGTGAGCTTCATGCCCGCCATCGGAGTGGGAGCGGCCGTCACCGCCCTGGTCGGGCGCTACATCGGCGCCGGGCGGCTGGATTTGGCCGAGCGCCGTGCCCACCTGGGCTTCGCGGTCTGTGCCGTTTACATGCTCGCCTGCGGCGTGTTCTTCTTTGTCTGCCGCCATGCGCTTGTCGCCTTCTTCAGCGAAGATCCGGAAGTCCAGCGGATCGGCGAAGTGCTCATGATCTTCCTGGCCGCCTATCAGATATTCGACGCGATGTTCATCGTCTACGTGGGCGCGCTGCGCGGGGCAGGAGACACCCTTGTGCCGGTCGTGGTGCAGGGCGTGCTCGTGTGGCTGCTGGTGGTGGGCGGCGGGCTGCTGGCGGCGCGATATGCGCCGCAGTACGGCGTGAGCGGGCCCTGGACGCTGACGACGATCTTCGGTGCTGTGCTGGGCATCTACCTGCTGGTCAGATTCCAGCGCGGCCGCTGGAAGAGCATCCGCCTGCACCCGGAGGAGCGGGGCTTCGACGCAGTCGTGCCGGCGTCGGCCAGTTCGCTGCCGGAGGCGGAGGCATGAGGCTGGCTTGTTGCGAGCGGAGATTGTAGAAACGAGAATCGACATGGCTGCTGAAACGACCGAGAAACCCAGTTACAAACAGACGCTCAACCTTCCACAGACATCTTTCGCCATGGAGGCGAAGCTCGTCCACAACGAGCCACTGCGCCTGAAGAAGTGGCAGGAAATGAACCTGTACCGCAAGCTCATGGAAATGCGCAAGGATGCGCCTCGATGGGTCCTGCACGACGGCCCGCCCTTCGCCAACGGCGACATCCACATCGGCCACCTGATCAACAAGACGCTGAAGGACGTGGTCATCCGCTTTCGCTGCATGCAGGGACACCAGACGCCCTATGTGCCCGGATGGGACTGCCATGGCCTGCCCATCGAGCACAAGATCCAGGAAGAGCTGGGTCCGAAGATCAGGCAGATGGACGTGGCCGAAATCCGCCGGCGCTGCCACGAGTACGCCGAGAAGTATGCGGCCATTCAGTCCCGGCAGTTCCAGCGGCTGGGCATTCTGGGCGACTGGCAGAATCCCTACATGACCATGTCCCCGCGGTATGAGGCCAGTACGCTCACGGTCTTTGCGCATTTCGTCGAGGCGGGACTGGTCTACAAGAAGCTCAAGCCCGTGCCCTGGTCGATCTCCAACCAGACCGCCCTGGCCGACGCCGAGCTGGAGTACAGAGACGTCGAGGACCCCAGCATCTATATCGAGTTTCCGGCCGCCGATCCGCGACAGGTCGCGGCCGTGTTCGGCGCGAGCGGCGAGGGCGTCCCGCTCGTCTGCTTCCTCGTCTGGACCACCACGCCCTGGACCATCCCGGCGAACCTCGCCATCGCGGTCCATCCCCAGGTCAAGTACGTCCTGGTCCGGTACACCCGCAGGGGTCAACCCAGGCTGGGCGTTGTGGCCGAAGACCTTGTCAACGCCGTGTTCCGGGATCGCAAGGGCATCGAGGGCGTGGAAGTACTGGCCGCCGCTGCCGGCCAGAAGCTCGTCGATGCCGGCCTCCGGTATCGTCACCCCTTCATGGATCGCGTCGGCCGAATCCTCCCCGCGCTGTACGTGACTACGACCGACGGCACGGGCCTGGTTCACACCGCGCCCGGTCACGGCGAGGATGACTACAACACCGGTCAGACCGCCGGCCTGCCCGTCTACTGTCCCGTGCAGGCCAACGGGCGCTTCGACGACAGCGTGCCCGAATGGATTCGCGGCAAAACCGTCTTCGAGAGCAATCCGATCATCACGGCCAGGCTCGCCGAACTGGATGTGCTGTTCGATGAAGTCAAGATCGTCCACAGTTATCCGCACGACTGGCGCAGCAAGAAGCCCGTGATCCTGCGGGCCACCGAGCAGTGGTTCATCGCGGTCGACAAGCCGTTCGCCGTCCCCGGCAGCAGCGGCGAGGCCTCGCTCCGCCAGCGCGCCATCGACGCCATCACCAACCACGCCCAGTTCATCCCCGACTGGGGCAAGGCGCGCATCCTCGGCATGCTCCAGTCCCGCCCGGACTGGTGCATCTCGCGCCAGCGCGCCTGGGGACTGCCCATCCCCGTCTTTTACAACGAACGCGGCGACGCCCTGCTCACGGCCGAATCGGTGCGCGCCGTCGCCCGCGCCTTCGCCGCCAAGGGCAGCAACGCCTGGTTCACCGACACTCCCGCGCAGCTCCTGGGCGACTATGACCCCGGCCCGCAGTTCCCCAGGGACTGCCTCCGCAAGGAACGCGACATCTTCGACGTCTGGTTCGAGAGCGGCAGCAGTTGGGCGGCCGTACTCAAGACCCGCGACGACCTGGCCTTCCCGGCCGACATGTACCTGGAAGGCTCTGATCAGCACCGTGGCTGGTTCCAGCTTTCGCTGCTGCCCTGCCTCGGAGTCACCGGGCAGGCGCCCTTCCGGCAGGTACTGACTCACGGCTTCGTGGTCAAGCCCGATGGCACCAAGGTCAGCAAGAGCGACAAGGAGTACGTCACCGCCACCCAGGAGATCGAACGCCATGGGGCGGATGTGTTGCGACTGTGGTGCTGCTCGGTGGACTACCAGAACGACATCCCCGCCAGCCCCCAGGTCATCAGCCAGTTCGCCGACAAGTACCGCAAAATCCGCAACACGCTGCGCTATCTGCTCAGCAACCTCTACGACTTTGACCCGGCCAGGCACGCGCGGCCGATTCCGCCTTCGAGCCTCGACGCCTGGGCTTTGGCCGAGCTGGACCAGCTCATCGCCGACGTCGTCGAGGCCTACGACCGCTATCAGCTCCACCGCGCCTTCCGCCTCCTGCACGACTTCTGCGCGGTTCAGATCAGTGCGATCTACGGCAACGCCATGAAGGACCGGCTCTATTGCGAGCCGGCCGATTCGCCCCTGCGGCGACGCTGCCAGGGTGTCATGCACCGCATGGCCGTCGTCCTCACCAGGCTGCTGGCGCCCATGCTCGTGTTCACAGCCGACGAAGCCTGGGAGCATATCCCGCACAAGCCGTCCGAGGAAGCGGAACTTCCCAGCGTTCACATGGCACTGCTGCCTGCGCCATCCGGCCAGAGCGCATCGGCTGAGCAGCGCCAGCAGTGGAAGCTGCTGATGGCGCTTCGCGATTCGGCGCTGCTGCAACTGGATGCCCTCAAGAAACAGGCGGGCATGAACAAGGCCCTGGATGCGGAAATCGTGTACACCGTGCGCAATGAACAGGAGCGGCGGATGCTCGCCGCCTACGGCCCGGACCTGGAGGACATCGTCGGCGCTGGATGTCACAGCATCGTCATCGATCCCTCAGTGCCGGCGATTTCCGTGATGGCCGTCGACCGCCGCCAGACCTATCGGGCCTGCGCCCGCAGTTGGAAGCGCCGGCCGGATGTCGGCAGCGACCCGGCGTATCCGGACCTGAGCGCGCGCGATGCGGCGGCGGTGGGGGCGCGGAAATGAAGCCACAGCGGAAATGAAGCCACAGATGCACACAGATGAACACCGATTGGTGGCCAGGCCATGGCAGGGGCGGGGATGCCCCTGCTTCCAGGACGCCGGACTGCGGCGTCGGGCCCAGGGTCGAACGGCGGATGGCCGCGCAGGGCCGCCCCTGCAGCCGCCAGCGCACAGATGGTCGTACACCCAGCCCGCGCCAGCGTCCTTCGTCATTCGGCTTTCGTCATTCGTCATTAATTCGGGCTTCGGGTTTCGTCCTTCGGGCTTCGTACTTCGGGTTTTTGGGCCCAGCGCCGCAGCGCGCTGAGCGGACGCAACGATCATGCCGATGCACCCCATCAAACTCGCCGTCCTTGCCTCCGGCGGAGGCACGACCCTTCAGAACCTCATCGATCGCATCGCCGACGGCTCCCTCGACGCCCGCATCCAGATCGTGGTTGCATCCCGGCCCGGCATCAGGGCGCTGCAGCGCGCGGCGGATGCGAAGCTCATGAACTTCGTCGTCGACCGCGCGCGCTTCGACTCCGTGGAATCGTTCAGCACCCGCGTCTTCAGGCTCTGCGACGCCGCCGCCGTCGACCTGGTCTGCCTGGCCGGCTGGCTGAGCCTCCTGAGCATCCCCGCCGCCTGGCAGGGGCGCGTCATGAACATCCACCCGGCCCTGCTGCCGTCCTTCGGCGGCAAGGGCATGTTCGGCCACCACGTCCACGAGGCGGTGCTGGCCCACGGCTGCAAGATCAGCGGCTGCACGGTCCATTTCGTGGACGATCGCTACGACAACGGTCCGATCATCATCCAGCGCGCCTGTCCCGTGCTCGAGGACGACACCCCCGCCACGCTGGCCGCCCGCGTCTTCGAGGAGGAGAAGCTCGCCTATCCCCAGGCCGTACGCCTGTTCCAGGAGGGCCGGCTGAAGATCGACGGCCGACGCGTGAGAGTACTCGACGCTCCCCGCCCATAGTGGACTTGCTCTAGTCACGCTGGCGTTCCCCGGCGCAATCCGTTGAGCTGTCGGCCAGCGCCCAACCTCACGCGCGCACGAGCGTTTCGATCTGTTCCAGCTGTTCCAGCCTGGACCGCCCCCGGCGGGATGTGTGCAAAACTGGTTAAGTCGCACCCAATCCCAGCCGAAATTACCCGCAAAGCACAGGCGGCTGAGTGGTCGGGTAAAGGCAAGACCTGTCAGACGGGACATCGGATATTCGGCATATCGCTGTGTGTTTGAGCGATCGCTGCGCGATGGCTGTTGGCCCGAGTTGTGCCTCTGATGGCAGAAACGACCATGAGTGCGCTTGGTGAATTGACAGAACGGCTGGCAGCTTCGCTGGTGGCGTTCGATCCCAACGATCTGCCGGCGCTGGCCGACATGCACACGCAGTGTCAGGCCATCAGCCAGCAAGCCGGGGGGCTCCAGGGACAGCAGGCACAGGGTGTGCAGAAGCTGGCACAGACTGCCGAAAAACTGCTCAGTCAGATCATCCTGCGTGAAAGCGGCGAGGAAGCGCTGCAGACGCTGGGGCGGACAGTTGCCGAGCTTCAGCAGATCGTTTCGCAGGCGATCGGGGGCGAAGCGGCGCCGGCGGCAACAGCGTCCTCGGCGCAGGCGCCTGCTGCACCGGCTGCACCGCCAGCGGCGCAGGAAACGCCGGTCGCGGCAGAAGAAACGCAGGAATCCGCCGCCCCGGCCGCAGCGGTAGCGCCGCGGCCGCCACCGGAGGATGCTCCGGCGCAGCTCAATCCCGACGACGTGCCGCTGATAACCGAATTCATCGGGGAGGCACGCGGGCACATAGAGTCGGCGGAGGCGGCCGTTCTGAGGGTGGAGGAACAGCCCGACGACATCGAGGCGATCAACGCGATTTTCCGGAGTTTCCACACGGTCAAGGGTGTGGCCGGGTTTCTCAACCTGGGCCAGATCGGCTCGCTGGCGCACTCGGCGGAGACGCTGCTGGACCTTGCCCGCAAAGGTGAGCTGAAACTGTCGCCGGCGACGGTCGACGTGATCCTGGAAGCGATCGACCTGCTCAAGGAGATGGTCAACCGGCTGGAAACGGAGGTGGCCAGCGGGCGTCTGCCCGGCCCGGAGGCGCGGCTCCCCGACGTACTCAAGCGGCTGAAGGCGGCGACCGCGGGCGACAGCATTGCGCCGGCGGCGGACAGCGCGGCGAAGGCTGCGCCCGCGCCCGCGGTGACTTCGGCGACGGGCGAGAGAACGGGCAGCGCGGGGACGGAAAAGCCAGCGGCCGGAGCGGCGGCCGAGGCCACGGTGAAGGTGGCCACTGACCGGCTCGACAGCCTGATCAACATGGTTGGCGAGCTGGTGATCGCCGAGTCGATGGTGCGTCAGAGCGTGAGCGGGTTGCTCGGCAATGATCTGCGGCTGGCGCGGAACGTGGCGCATCTGGGGAAGATCACGCGCGAATTGCAGGGGCTTTCCATGTCGATGCGCATGGTGCCCATCCAGGGGGTATTTCAGAAGATGGCACGGCTGGTGCGTGACCTGGCGCGCAAGGCGTGCAAGGAGATCGAGCTGGTGTCGTCGGGGGGCGAGACGGAGCTGGATCGCAACGTCGTGGAAGCGATCGGCGACCCCCTGGTGCACATGATTCGCAACGCGGTGGACCACGGGATAGAGCCGCCGGAGGAGCGTCAGAAAGCCGGCAAGCCGCGCTGCGGGCGCATCGATTTGCGCGCGTTTCATCAGGGCGGCAGCATCGTCATCCAGATAAGCGACGACGGACGCGGGCTCAACAAACGCAAGATCCTGAAGAAGGCCGTGGATGCCGGCCTGGTCCGGGAAGGCCAGGAGCCGTCGGAACAGGAGATATTCGCCCTGATATTCCATCCGGGGCTGTCCACGGCCGACCGCGTCACCGACGTCTCGGGACGCGGCGTGGGCATGGACGTGGTGAAGCGCAACATCGAGATGCTGCGAGGGCGGGTGGAGATCGCCTCGGCCGAGGGGCGCGGCACCACGTTCACGGTGCGCCTGCCCCTGACGCTGGCTGTCATCGACGGGCTGATCGCCAGGGTGGGCCAGGAGCGCTACATCATTCCGCTGATCAGCATCGAGCAGAGTCTGCGGCCCACAGTGCAGCAGTTGTCGGTGGTGCAGGGTCGCGGCGAGATGTGCATGGTGCGCGGAGCCTTGTTGCCACTGTACCGCCTGCATCGGCTGTTCAACGTGCCCGGCGCCGTGGAAGATCCGACCGCGGCGCTTCTGGTGATCGTGCAGGACAACCAGCGTCGGGCGTGTCTGCTGGTGGACCAGATCGTCGGACAACAGCAGGTGGTCATCAAGTCACTGGGGGAGCGCATAGGCAAAGTACAGGGAATATCGGGCGGCGCGATTCTGGGCGACGGCAACATCAGCATGATTCTGGACGTGCCGGGGCTCATGGAGGCGGCGGCCGCATGACAGGAGTTCTTTCGCCGGAAAGGAGCGTCGATGAGCAGCGCAGCAGCAGCGGAAGCGCGAACGGCCGCCCGGGGCGGCAAATACCTCACGTTCGCGCTGGGCAAAGAGGAGTACGGACTGGAGATTCTCAAAGTACGGGAAATCATCGGCTACATGGACATCACGGCCGTGCCCCGCACGCCGCCGTATGTCAAAGGCGTCATCAACCTTCGCGGGCAGGTGATCGCCGTGATCGATCTGCGCCTGCGGTTTGGCATGCAGCCGGCCGAGCGGTCGGATCAGACCTGCATCATCGTGGTGGAGATACGCCACGGCGGACGAAAACTGTTCACGGGCATCATCGTCGATCGCGTTTCCGAGGTGCTCGATATCCCGTCGGAGAAGATCGAGGATCCGCCGGCCTTCGGGGCGGCTGTGGATACCGACTTCATCCTGGGCATGGGCAAAATCGGAGATAGCGTCAAGATCCTGCTGGACATCGACAAGGTGCTCGGCGACGAGGAGAAGGACGCGCTGGCGCAGGCCGCGGCCTGACGCAGGCACAGATGCAAGCAATGGTGTCGGGCGGTCGGGGCCGACGGTATTTACGCACACACTGGCGGGCGCATCGGGCCCGCATGGATGACAAAGGAGACTGGCAATGACACGCAAGATGAAACTGGGAACGAGGATTTCGCTGGGGTTCGCGGCGCTGATCGCGATCGCGCTGCTGCTGGGCGGACTGGCCGTATGGAATATGCTCGGCGTGAAAGCGGATTCGACGATCCTGGCGCGGGAAACGGTGCCGTCGTTGCAGAAGGCGGTGCCCATCGACACGGAGTTCCTCAAAGGCGTTTACGAGATCCGCGCATACAACTATACGGAGGAGGCGAAGTTCCTGGAATCAGGACGCCAGCGCCTGCAGGCAGCCCGCGAGGCAATTAAGGCGACAACGGATCTGGTGTCGGCGTCGCCGACGCTGGCGCACATCAAGCAGACTGTGCAGGATGCGGATGCGAAACTGGCTGAGTACCTGCGACTGCTGGATGAGGCGGTCCAGATTGTGGGCGAGCTGTCCAAGGACAGAGCCGCGATGGACCAGGCGGCGACTGCGTTCATGAAGAACTGCTATGACTATCTGAGCGCCCAGAATGCCGCCATGGAAAAGGAAATCAAGGAGACGGCAGGGACGACCGCGGGCAGCGCCGGCGACGGCAACGCCGCGGTCGAGACCAAGCTCAAGGAGCGCCTGACCAAGATCACGCTGATCAACGACGTCATCGCTTTGGGCAATGGCGTGCGTCTGGCCAACTGGAAGGCGCAGGCCCTTCGCGACGCTCAGGCGCTGCGGGAAGTCGTGGGCAGGTTTGACGAGATCGACAAGAAGGTCGCGGAACTGCGCCCGCTGACGCGGCAGGCCGTCAACATTCAGAACCTTGATGCGATCAAGGCGGCGGCCGCGGGGTACAAGGATGCACTCAACAAATTGCTGACGCACTGGGCTGCGCGTGATGAGGTGGCCAAGCAGCAGCTGGCGCTGGTCGACGCGCTGGTTAAGACTGTGGATGAGATCGTTGCGAGCAATATTCGCGATACGATCGCCGAGGCCGATAAGGCTGCGACTTCACTGGGGACCGCTTCGACGGTGACGATCGCGGGGCTGATCGTGGCGGTGCTGGCGGGTTCGGTGCTGGCGCTGGTGATCGTGCGGTCCATCACGAAGCCTGTTACGCGGATCGTGAGCACGCTGGCCGCGGGAGCCGAGCAGACGGCGTCGGCGGCGGCGCAGGTGTCCAGCGCCAGTCAGAGCTCCGCCCAGGGCGCCAGCGAACTGGCGGCGTCGCTGGAGGAGACGACATCGTCGATGGAGGAGATGTCGAGCATGACCAAGAAGAACGCCGAGACGGCCCAGCAAGCGTCGGCGCTGTCGGCGGAGGCCAAGGCGGCCGCGGAGCAGGGCAACAGCGCCATGCAGAAGATGAACGGGGCGATCAACGACATCCAGAAGTCGGCCGGCGAGACGGCCAAGATCATCAAGGTCATCGACGAGATCGCGTTCCAGACGAACCTGCTGGCGCTGAATGCTGCGGTGGAGGCGGCGCGTGCGGGCGAGGCGGGAAAGGGCTT
>Ga0308417_1001175_pt1 | contig 18212 bp, 14 predicted proteins | sample HotsprSampleOS65_FD_203528 | JGI IMG/M metagenome (GOLD analysis project Ga0308417, IMG submission 203528) | Hot spring phototrophic mat microbial communities from Octopus Spring, Yellowstone National Park, Wyoming, United States - 20090730_OS65 ... | reverse complement strand
CGAACATCTCCGGGGTGGCCGAGGCCGAGGCGATCAACTCGTTCACCCCCAGATTCAGACCGAAGCGGCGGATCGCCAGCACAGGACCGTCGAGGGTGATCGGCGGCAGGACCGCATTGACGCGGGATCCGTCCGGCAGTCGGGCGTCGACCATCGGTGAGGACTCATCGATGCGTCGGCCGATCCGCGAGGCGATCCGCTGGATCACCCGGGTCAGGTGTGCCCGATCCACGAAGGCGGCGTCGGCCCGGTGGAGCCGGCCGTCACGCTCGTAGTAGATCTGGTCCGGGGCGTTGACCAGGATTTCCGTCACGGCCCTGTCGGCTAGCAGTGGCTCGAGCGGGCCGAGGCCGAAGACCTCGGCGATCACCTCGTCGCTGATCCGCTCGATGTCGGCCGTGGAGATCCGCCGGTCGACCTGCGGGGCCAGCCGCTGGGCCAGTTCGGCGACCTCGGAGCGGAGTCGCTCCGGCGGCATCCGATCGACCCGCGACAGGTCCACGACATCGACCACCAGGCGGTGGACCTCGTCCTTGAGGGCGAGTGCCCGCGGGCCGAGCCTTGCGCCGGTCGTCTTCGGGGATGTTGCCATGCTTCACCCGGGTTCGTGAGGGTCGGTGGGTGGCGGTCACTTCTTCGGCGTGACGGCCGGGCTGGTCTTCGGGTCCGGTTTGCTGAATGTGTACTTGGCGGGCCTCGCTTGAACCCGGGTCGGTTCGGGCGGCTTCGGCTTGGGCGGCGGTACATACGGGACCGGGAAGCTCGCCACCCCCGTGGAAACCGTGCCCGAGAACTTCTCGATGGTGACCGGCGGCGGGGGCGGCGGCGGCTCCGGCGGCGGGGCTGGCGGTTCCGGCACGACCGGCGGCTCGATCTTCGGCAGGTTCAGTATGCTCGCCAACTCCTCCGCCCCGATCGACGACGTCCCCCGCGTGTAGCGGTCGATCCGGGCCAACTCCGCCTCGTACTCCTTGCTGCCGGGGGCCGCGAACGGTACCGCGAGGTTCAGTCCCGGCTCCTTCATGGCCGCCTCGCGGAGCGCGTCGAGCCGCTTCTTCTCGTCGGCCGAGACCGGCACCAGGGCGAGCGTTCCGACCGTGCGGCCGTACTCCAGCAACTCGGCCCGGAACGGGTTGGTCGCCAGGGTGAACGGGACCAGTTCGCCGGGCAACAGCGGGGCGTAGATCGAGTACAGCGTGTCCCGCTTGGCGATGACCTGCGCCCGGGGCACCAGCAGGCCGGCGTAGGGCACCCGGGTCGGGTCGTCGGTGCGCGACACGTCCGTCAGGATGTAGACGTCGACCCAGTCGCCCACCTGGATGAGGCCGCCGGCCGAGTGTTCCTTCGGCACGGCCACGCTGACGGCCCGCGTCCCGGGAGCCAGCCGTTCGGCCAAAGGCTTCGGCTTCTGGGGGTCGGTCAGGTCCGAATACTTCAGCGGCACGTCGGGCAGGATGTCCCGGGCCGTCGTCCGGAAGTAGGTGATGTGTACCGCCGGTGGCAGGTACTCCGCCTGGTGTCGCTCGTAATCCTTCAGCTCCTCGGGCCGGAGGGGGCGGACTGTCACGTCGCTCGGGTTGATGTTATCGCCGCTGAAGAGAACCCGCACGGGAACGACGACGTTCGGCGGAGGCGGGGGGGGCGGAACCGGTGCCGGCTTGGGAGGCTCCGGTTGGGCCGGGGGCGGCGGGGGCGGCGGCGGGTTCAGAAGCCCGAGCGCCTTCACGGCGAAGACGACGCCGAGGCCGATCATCACGGCGACGGCGATCACGGCCAGCATACTCAGTCGCATCGGTTGTCCTCACCTCACGCAGGATGTCCGAAGGGGCCGGTCAGTTCGCGGCCGCCCCGGCCATGCCGAGTTCCACCCGGAATCCGAAGACGATCATTCCCAGAACGGCCAGGGTCATCGGCAGTGAGAAGCTCATGATCCGCCACTGCATTCCCATCGCCGGGGCCGTGGGATTAGGTCGCGAGCCGCCCCGCACCAACACGACCCCCAGCCGCACCACCGTGAAGAGTACGAGGACCGGCAGTGCCAGGGCGACGACGCCGAAGAAGTACCGCGGCCCCATCCAGGCCCCCACGGCCGCCGCAAGCTTGACGTCCCCGCCGCCACAGACCCCGAAGATCCACAGGACGAAGAAGAAAGTGAACCCGACCAACAGGCCCGCACCGGCGAAGAGGAAGCCGTCGACCCCGCCACCGAGCCAGGAGGTGCTATCGAAGGCCCAGCCGGGTTGCCCCAGTGCAGCCAGCCAGCCGCCACGCACCGCGTTCATCGCCAGGCCGGCGACCGCCAGCGAGATGGTGACCCGCTTCGGTACGATCAGGGTCTTCAGGTCGTGCCAGGACGCCACGGCCAGTCCCGCGAGCAGCATCGCCATGAACACGATCCCGAATTCCGCACTCGGGAAGAATGCTGTCATGATACTGTACTGGCGATCACGAGGATCATCTCGACGGAACAGACGACACCGCGGTCGTCGGTCCGGGGTCGTGTGGGAAGTGTTCGTCTGGGGTTCCCCCCGAGTGGTCCGCACCGTACCCGCTGCAAGCATGCGCTCGCGGCACGCCCAGCGGATCCGGATCACGGGCCGAATCCGGTTCGCAGGCCGGCGGCGGCGGCGGCCCGTGCCGGTCGGGTCGGGAAATCCGCCGCCAGACGCGAACCGGCGGCCCCCAAGGACCGCCGGCCGAACCAGAAGCTACGGACATGCCCCGACCGACGTCACGGGGCCGGCGGGATGGTGATGTTCGCGACGTTGATCGGCGTGAGCTGCACGGCGACGAGCTGCGTCGTCTGGTTGCCGTTGACCTGGAAGCCCTGGACGAGGGCGATCGTGCTGGCACCCGGCGTGCCTCGGAATGCCCAGCCGGAGAAGGTGAACGAGGGGACGAGACGGACGAGGATGTTGCCGATCGTGCCGAAGGCGGCGTTGATCGAGTTCCGCATGGCGACGAGGCCAGGGATGATGCCGAAGATCAGCACCCCGATGATCAGGATCATCTCCACGGAGATGATCGCGGCGTTGTCGTCGGCCCACAGACGTTTGAGGAGGGTTGTCATGGGAGTAACCTGGGTGGCGAACCTTCCGGGATGATCGTGTCGGGAGTCGGCCGGTGCGGTCGGCTGACCCCGGACGGGGTGATGGGTCGGGTTTACTGAGGGTAGCTTAGGTCATGCCGCCGGTCGGGGCAAGGGGGTTCAGGCGAATCTGCCCGGGTTACCCGGCTTGCCTGCGCCCCTAGTTCAACTCAACCCCTAATCCCGATTTTTATGCCAAAGTAAACTACGGCTGAATAGCCAGCTATTCTGCCAATGGATAAACTTTTAATTTTATAAATGATCGGCTAAGGTATAGTCGAGTGTTCATGGGTTCTGGATGATTCAGATAGCAACCGCGTTGCATAGATACACTTGAATGACGCCGAATCCCGGAACACCGGAACGCCCCCTACCGGCGGTCGAACCGCTGCCGCAGCTCGGTGCCGGCTTCGACTTCTCCGACCCGAACGGCCCCTACGCCCGCTTTTATCTCCGATCGGTCCACGTCGCCGTCTTGGCCTTCGTGGCGGTCGTGTTCGTCGTCGTCAGCTACTTCCCGCTCTGGCACACCGACGTGTGGGGGCACCTGAAGTACGGCCGCTGGATGGTCGAGAACCGGACGATCCCCGACCGGGAGCCGTTCTCGCCGTGGTGGGACGGCCGCGTGCCGTTCACCCAGTTCTACACCCTGGCTCACCTGGCGATGTGCTTCGTGTATGACGCCGGTGAGGCCGTGGCGGGGGGCGACGAGGTGAGCCGGATGGCCGGCGGGGTCGAGGCCTTGCGGTTCCTGCACGCCTTCCTGACGGCCGCCCGCATGGCCGTGCTGCTGTTGGTCTTCCATCGGCTCTCCGGCTCCTGGGCGGTTGCCCTCATCGGTGGCGTGGCCGTCCTGTTCCTGAGCCTGTCGAACCTGGCGGTGTTGCGGCCGCAGACGTTCGCGGAACTCTACTTCGCCGTGCTGCTCTGGCCGCTGTCGCGCGCCGTACTCTCGTGGCGGGCCGTCGTGGTCGTCCCGGTTCTCATGGTCATGTGGGCGAATTCGCACGGCAGTTACCTCGTCGGCCTGGGTACGATGGGGGTGCTCCTGGTGGGGCGGGCGCTGGAGGTATGGTTGGGCGGGAGCGGCCCCTGGGGCGATAGTGGCGTGCGTCGGCTGCTGCTGGTACTCGTCCTGTCCGGCCTGGCCGTCGCCGTCTTCAACCCGTATGGCCCCGAACTGTTCCGCCGCACGTTGGCACTCACGACCCACAAGAGTCTGGTCGAAGCCACCGGTGAGTGGCAGCCGCTCCGGTTCGAGTGGGGGCAGGGCTGGCACTGGGTGTTCATGCTCTCGCTGGTCGTGGTCGGGCTGACACACCTGGTCCACCCCACGGGCATACCGCCGGTACACCTCGTTCTGCTGGTCGCCTTCGGCCTGGGTGTGGCCCTGCAGACGCGGTTCGTCATCTGGTGGGCCATGCTCGTACCATGGGTGCTGGTGCCCCGTTGGGCCGAACTCCGTCACCTGTGGCCGGCCCGTCTCACCCCCCCGACCAGTACGCCGACCCTGCGGAAGACCGGCTTCGCCCTGCTGCTGACGTGGGCCATCTGCATGTGGTCGGTCCCGGCGGGCTGGCTCACCTCCGGCGAGCCGATGCCCCTCGAGCAGTCGGTCTCGGTCGGCACGCCGTGGAAGCTCGCCCGGCAACTCCGGCACCCGACCGACCCGGATGCCGTCGCCTACCCCGAACTGGCGGAGGTGCTGCGGAAGTATTACCCCGGCGGGTCGTTCACCGGCACCGTCATGGCTACCCCCATGCAGGGCGACTACCTGATGTGGGCGCTCGCCCCCGATACCCCCGTCACCTATGCCCACATGCACCTGTTCCACCCGGATTACTGGGAAGAACTCGGCAAGGTCAGCAAGGGCGAACCCGGTTGGTGGGAGGTCATGGACAAGTACCGGGCCAACCTGCTGGTGATGGAGGCCGACTACGTGGAACTCTTGCGGGACCAGATCCGGGCCTCGCCGGAGTGGAAGGTCGTACTCGATGAGTCCGACGACCCCGCCAAGCCGAACCCCCGGACCCGGCAGTTCATCGCCGTCCGCCTGAACCCCCGGTGAGCCGATGGCCGACGCGCCCCCCCTGCCCACCGCCCCCACGCCCCGCAAGGCGATCACGTTGCTCGTGATCGCCGCCCTGTTCGCGTACTACAACTCGCTGCACGGGGCATACGTCCTGGACGACACGCTGATCATCAAGAACCCGGAGATCGACCGGCCGTTCCACGGCCCGCTCCGGACCCGGCCCGTGGTCGCCGTCACCGTGGCGGTGAACTATCAGCTCGACGGCCACAACCCGCGGGGCTACCACTTCGTCAACCTCGTCATCCACACCCTGGCGGCGGCGTGCCTGTGGGACCTCGTCCGCCGTCTACTGCTGCGGCCCCGGTTCGGGGACGGCTACGTCGGGTCGGCCGGCTGGGTCGCCCTCGTGGCCGCGCTCGTCTGGCTCGTCCACCCGCTCAACACCCAGTCCGTGACCTACGTCATCCAGCGCTGCGAATCGCTGATGGGGCTGTTCTTCCTGGGCACGCTGTGGTGCTACCTGAGGGGGGCGACGTCGGACCGGCCGGGCTGGTGGTACGCCGCCGCGACCGCCTGCTCGGCGCTCGGGGCCGGGTGCAAGGAAGTGATGATCGCCCTACCGCCGGTGCTTGTGCTCTTCGACCGGGCGTTCCTGGCCGGTTCGTGGCGGGGTGTGCTGCGGCGCTGGCGGCCGCTGGCCCTCGTCTCGGCCCCGCCGATACTCGCCGCCGCTGCGTTCGTCGCCCTCGGATTCCTGACGGGGAGGGAGCCTACGGTCGGCTTGGCTGTGAGTATCTTCACTCCCGCCAGTTACGCCCTGACGCAGACCGAGGTGATCCTGCACTACCTGGCCCTTTCCTTCTGGCCGGGGCCGCTCTGCCTCGACTACCTCGACTGGCCGGTGGCGACGTTCCCGGCCGTCTGGCCGTCGCTGGCGGGCGTGGCGGCCCTGCTGCTGGTGACGGCCTACGGGGTGGCCCGGAACCGGGCCTGGGGCTTCGCCGCCGCCGCCTTCTTCCTGATCCTGGCCCCCACCTCGAGCCTCATCCCGGTCCAGGACGCCGCCTTCGAGCACCGCATGTACCTGCCGCTGGCGGCCCTGGTCGGACTCGTCGTCGTGACGGGGGCCACCGCCGTCCTCGGGTGCCGGGACCGCTGGCCGGTGTCCGCTCCGCTCATCACCCGCGCGGCCGTGGTCGTCAGCGGTCTCGTGGTCCTGGCCCTGGGGCTTCGCACCGTGGTCCGCAACGAGGACTACGGCTCGCCCCTGACCCTGTACGCCGACAACGCCAAGAAGCGGCCACAGAACTCCCGCGTCCGGGCGGCTTACGCCAACATGCTCTTCGAGATGGGCAAGCCCGAAGAAGCCGAACGCGAACTCCGGGAAGCTCTGCAGGCCCCCCGGCAACTCCCGGGCAATCTCGTCGTCATGGCCGTCATGTTGTTCGAGACCGGGCGGACCTCGCAGGCCCTGGACCTGTGCCAGAGGGGGCTGGCTCAAGCTCCCGACGACGCCATGCTGGTCCGGCAGTACGGCGTGCTGTTACTCGTCACGGGCCGGGCGGCCGAGGCGGTGCCCCTATATCGCGGTCTGGTCGAGCAGTTCCCCGAGGACGTACCGCTCCGCATCAACCTGGGTATCGCTCTGACGCTCACGGGCCAACCCGAGGAAGGGCGGCGCGTCCTCCGCGGAGTCGGTGACACCCGGCCCGAGGAGGTCGCCAAGGTCGAGGCCCTGGCCCGCACCATCGCCATGAAGTCGCAGGCACCCGCCGACCATGTCAAGCTAGCCGTCCTCTACGCTCGGGCGGTCTGCGACGCAGCGGACCCGCCCTCGCCCGAGGCCCTCGACACGCTAGGAATCACCCTGGCCCGTTCCGGGGACTTCCCCGGGGCGTCGGAGGCGGTGCGGCGTGCGATCGCCGAGGCGGAGCGGCTCGGCCGCGACCCGTACACGGTCTCGCTGCTCCGCCGCCGGGAAGCCCTTTACCGCGAAGGGAAGCCGTTCTTGCCCACGTCGTTCGCCCCTTCGCCCCCGCGCGAGGTCGACCCGTGAGTGCCGTCTGCCCCGCTCCAACCCACCTGGTCCCCGTGTCACCCGGCTCGTCGCGGCCCGCGTGCCTGTCGTGCCTGTACTGCTCGGGGCATGACCTTCGCCCGGCGTACACGGGCGTCCGCGACCGGCTCGGGTTCGTGCCCGGGGAACGTGAGTTCTGGAAGTGTCGCGGTTGCGGGTCGCTGGTGCTGGTGCCGCTGCCCCGGTCGCAAGACCTCGCGGCTTTCTACCCGCCGGTCTACACCTTCGGCACTGATCTGGGTGGGGCGAGCCGTTTCAAGCGACTCCTGACGTGGTTAGAATATGCCGCCTTCTTCCGGCCCCAGTACCGCGGGCAGGCCGGGGCGGTACTCGCCGGGATCGCGAAGGCCCCGCCGCCGCATCGCCGCTTGCTGGACCTCGGCTGCGGTCGCGGGATGCGGCTCCTCGAATTCCGCGCACGGGGCTGGGACGTTCACGGGACCGACTTCGCTCCGGATGCCGTCCGCTATCTCCGGGAATGCCACGGCATCCCGGCCGTCTGCACCGACGTGGCCGGAGTGGCGGACCACTTCCCCCCTGAGTCGTTCGACCTCGTCACCGCCTTCCACCTGTTCGAGCACCTGCCGGACGTGGCGGGGGCGTTCGCCGCCTGTTTCGCGCTGCTGAAGCCCGGCGGCTGGCTGGCGGTCGCGGCCCCGCTCGCGGACACGCCGGGGCTGCGCTGGTTCGGTCGCCGCTGGGTGAGTCTGGCCGAGGCCCCCCGGCACGTCTCGATCCCCTCGACCCGCGGGTTGCTGCGGGCCGCCGGGGCCGCCGGGTTCTGCGACGGTCGGGTCGTTGCCGATCAGTTGCTGAACTGTGCGGCCGTGTATGCCCTCTCCGCGGTGCCTGCGGCGACGACCACGGCGACGACGGGGAAGGGGTTCCTGGGAGCGCTGTGGGGGCGGCTGAGGGGAGGGGTCGGCCTGATCGCCGGGTTTCTCGGCCGGGCCGTCGAGGCCACGACCGGGGCGGTCCCGCCGTGCGGCATCCTCTTGGCCCGCAAGCCGACCCACGGAGGCACGCCATGACACCGCCCGCGGCGCGGCTGACGTTCGCCGTCCCGTACCACAGCGGCCCGGGCTTGCTCGAGTCAGCCGTCCGCAGCGTCTTCGCCCAGAGCGAGCCGAGTTGGCGGCTGATCATTTCCGACGACGGGCCGGACGGGAGCGGGGAGCCTGTGGCCGCCACCTTCCCGGACCCGCGCCTGCACTACGTTCGTGCCCCGGTCGGTGAGGGCATGGCGGCCAACTGGAACCGCTGCCTGGGCCTGGCGGAGACCGAACTCGTCACGCTCCTGCACGCCGACGACGAGCTCGCCCCGGACTATGCCGCGGTCCTCGTCGCCGCCGCCGAACGCTTCCCCGAGGCCACGATGTTGTTCTGCGGGGCCGAGGTCATCGGGCCTGACGGCCGCCGGGCCTTCTCGTTCCCCGATTATGTGAAGCGGTTCCTCGTCCCGAGCCGGAACAGGCCCGTGGTCCTGGAAGGCGACGCCGGCTTGGCCGCCGTGCTGCGGGGGAACTTCATCATGTGTCCCACGGTGTGCTACCGGCGCGCGGCACTGGGCGGCTTACGCTTCGACGGGCGGTGGCAGTTCGTCCTCGACCTCGACCTGTTCGCCCGGGTCCTGTTGGGCGGGGGGCGGATCGTCGGGGTGCCGGACGTGGCGTACCGCTACCGGCGTCATCCGGGGAACGCCACGGCGGCGTACACGCAGTCCCTGCTGCGGTTCCGAGAGGAAGCCGAACTCTATGGCGAGTTGGCGGCCGTCGCCCGGTCGCGGCGGTGGTACGCCTCGGCCCGTGTCGCCGAGCGCAAGACGATGATCCGCCTGCACGTCGGCTACCGGATCGCTCGCGACCTGCTGGCCGGTCGGTTCGCGGCCGGCTGGGCCAAGTGCCGCTTCGCCTGGTCCCTATTCGGCCCGGATCATCGACCCTCCCCCTAACCCGGCTGCGGTATGCTGAACCTGCTCGTACTCCCGGCCTTCAAGGAGGAAGAGGCGCTTCCGAAGACCTTCGCCGCCCTCGACCGGCACTTACCGGAGGGATTCGAGTTGCTGGTCGTCAACGACGGCTCGCCCGACCGCACCGGCGAGGTGGCGGAGGAACTGGCCGCGACGTTCCGCCTGCCGACACACGTCGTTCACCTGCCGGTCAACTCCGGCATCGGGGTCGCCGTGCAGACCGGTTACCGGTTCGCGGCCGAGCGCGGCTGCTACCGCTACGTCATCCAGTTCGACGCCGACGGCCAACACGACCCGGCCGCACTGGTGCCCCTGGTCGAGGCCTGCGAGCGGCACAACCTCGACCTGTGCATCGGTTCGCGGTTCCTCGACCCCACGGGGACCGGCTTCCGTTCCACCTTCGCCCGTCGCCTCGGCATCCGCTTCTTCGCCGGGCTGATCGGGTTGCTCTCGGGGGTGAGGGTGACCGACCCGACCAGCGGGCTCCGCTGTGCCGGGCCCCGCGCCTGGAGCCGCTTCGCCGAATTCTACCCCGAGGACTATCCCGAGCCGGAATCGCTCTTCTGGTGCGCCCGCAACGGGCTGCGGGTCGGGGAGATCCCCGTGACGATGGCCGCGCGGCAGGGCGGTGAGTCGTCGATCCGGCGGCTGCGGACGGCCTACTATGTGATGAAGGTCACGCTCTCGATCGTGCTGGACCGCCTCCGCCGTCAGGAGGCCCAACTCGCATGACCGCCGAAACCCTGATGCTCGCCGGCGGGGTCACCGCCTTCCTCCTGACCGTCTACTGGGTCCGCAGCCGCGACCTGCGGGAGAAGTACGCCCTCGGCTGGCTGGCCGTCGCCTCCCTGCTCTTGCTCCTGGGCATTTTCCCGGAGTTGATCATGGGCTTCGCCGAACGGGCCCGCCTGAGCTACCCCGCGGCCGTCCTGTTCGTCGCCCTGACGTTAATCTACCTCTTCTCGTTCACCGTGTCGGTCTCGCTGTCCCACCTCTATCGCCGAACGATCCGGCTGACGCAGGAGGTGGCGATCCTCAAGCAACGGCTTGGCAGACTGGAACAGCAACTCGCGGAACGGACACCCCCGCCGCCGCCTGCTCCCTGACTTGGCGGTATCTGACTTTTATCTGACGTGGAGGGGTCGGTCAGCCGACCGGTTTCTTAGCCCCCATCCGACGGGTTCGCACTCCCTGCGGGGTGCTGGTAGTTATCGGGGGACCGTAGCGATTCCGCGGCCGCCTCCGCGCCCGCCTCGAGTTTGGCGACGGCGACCCGGGCGATCGGGTGAGCCGGCTCCAGGGTCAGGGCCAGGCGGTAAGCCTTCAGCGCCCCGGCGCGGTCCCCACGGGCGGCGAGAACGAAGGCGACGTTCGCGTGTGCGTCGGCGGAGCTGACAACCTTCTCGAAGGCACTGATCGCCTCGGCCGTGCGGCCCTGTTGCGCCAGGGCCAGCCCCAGGTTCATCCAGGCACGCTTGTTGGTCTTGTCGAGGGCCACCGCCTTGCGGAGCGTGGCTTCCGCGTCGGCCCACTGGCCCCGGTTGTAGTAGCTGTAACCCAGGTCGTTGAGCAGTTGGGGATCTTTCGGCCGCTTCTTCAACAACTCCTGGAACTCGGCCAGGGCCTTGGCCTGCTGGTCGATCTTGTCGTACAGCACGGCGAGCCGGCGACCCGCTCGTTCGGCTTGCGAACGGTCGAGTTCCCGGGCCCGCTCGTAGTACAGGATCGCGTCGGCGTCCTTGCCCTCTCGTTCCAGGGACTCGGCCATCGTCAGACACAGGGTCGCGGCCGCTTTGGCCGGCAACTCCCCGTCCGAAGACGGGGCCTCGGCGGTGGTCGACCGGTGGGACGGACCGGTCAGCGGATCGGTACTCATTACGCGAGCCAGACCCGCGGCCGGGTTCGCCGACTGACACCCCGACGCACCGAGCAGGAAGGCGACCAGGATCGATACGGCCCTTATCGAGGGCATGGGCGATTCCCCCTCCGGGAAGCTACAGGAAGCTGCGGGACAGAACTCCCCCGCGTCCCGTCCCGACCGTTTCGTTCCGGAACTGCCCCGCCCCGGTTCGAGCAGCCGGTACGCGGTGTGTGTCACGGCAGCGGCGTGTAGCCCGTCGGTCCCACGAGGTTTAACATCTCGGTCCGGGCGTATTGCTTGATCCGGCTACAGTCGTTGCGGATCGGGCTGCGGAAGTCCTTGCAGTGGCCTTCGAGTCGACCCAGCAGGTAGAACTCCACGTCGTTGGGGTCGAGGATCTCGGCACCGGGCAGGGCAGGGGTGGCTCCGACGTCGAGCGGTCGGGTCAACTCCGGGGTCACGAAGATGACCAGTTCTTTTTCGGAGGCCTGGACCCGTTGCAGCCCGGTGAGGAGGTTCAGACCGGGGATTTCGCTCAGGAACGGAAGCCCGTTGCGGTCGCCGCCGATGTTGGCCTCGATGAGGCCGGCCACGGCCAGCGTCTCCCCTTGCCGGAGTTCGACGGTGGTGTTCACGTTGCGGGTGTTAAGCCCGGCCACGTTCGCCCCGCCGATGATCGCCGCCGAGTTCAGGTCGCGGGTGCTGACGTTCGCCGAAAGGACCAGGCGGATGCGGTCGCGGTCGGTGATGAACGGGGTGAAGCTGAGTTGCACGCCGTAGGGCACGTAGGAGACGCCCTGGAGGTTGCTGAAGCCGCCGACTCCCCCGCCGAACCCGCCGGCGGCGATGATCGGGACCGGGAACTGGCCGCCGACGAGCATGTTGGCGGTCTGGCCGTTCAGGGTCGCCAGGGTCGGCTCGGCCATCGACTTGGCGTACTGCAGGGTCTTGAGGGCACTGATGGCGACGGGGACCTTACCGGAATCGAAGCGGGCGAAGAGGTTCACACTGCCGCCGCCCAGGCCGCCGTCGAACCCGGGGTCATTACCACCTGAGCCGACCCCTGTCGCGTTGACGAACACAACTTGGCCCCGGTTGTCGCGCACGGCGAAGTTCATGCCCACACTCCGGGCCGCCGCCCGGTTCACCTCGGCGACGATGACCCGGAGAATCACCTGTTGTTCGCCGGCCACCTCGAGCAGGTTAATGACGTTGGGGCCGCCGGCGTTCTGGAACGCTTCGGGGCTGGGCGGGGTGGTGAGTGCGTTCGGGTCCACAAAGCCGGCCGGAACCAGTGGCAACCGCCTGACATCGCCACCGTTACCGCTACCGGACCTTCCGTCGTCGGATATCGCTCGGATGATTTGAAGGATCTGGTTGCCCTGGACGAAGTCCCGCACCCGGCCGGTGACGACGAGCTTGTCCCCCAGCACCTTCAGCCGCACCGAGCTGTCGCGGAAGTGCTTGTTGATGTCGTCTTCGAGTGCCTTGTAGGCCCGTTCGAGCCGCTCCTTGGCCTCGGGGTCGGGGAACACCCGGACCAGGTAGGTCAGCGTTTCCTGTTTGGCCGGGTCGTTCTTGTCCCCGAACCACAGCGTCAGCACGGTCGCCCCCACGTCCTTGCCCTGCAGCAACACTTCCCGCGGCGAAGCCAGGTTAAAGCTGACCGTCTGCTCGTCGCCGGTCTGGATGCGGAACGGCACGTCCTTGAGGACCAGAACCCGGGTCTGGCCGACGATCAGGTCGAGCGTCGTTTCCGGCTCGATCAGCTTGGCGATGTACCTGGCGATCTTCTCACGGGTGGCCGGGGTCGGTTGTGGGGACGCGGTCGATGGCGACGACGACGAGGACGGCGACGGCGACAGCAGCGGGTTGCTCAAGGGACCGGCGTAAGGGCCGGGGGGGCGGGGGGCGGGCTGTCCGGCCCCGGTCGGTTTCGCCGGGCCTGCCGGATACTGTGGGGCCGCCGAACCGTCGGACCGCCCGGCCGACGTGCCCGCTAGCGAAGGGCTAGCACCCGGGCCGATCAGCCCTGGCGGCAGGCCGCTCATCGGGGTCGTGGGCACATTCCCCGGCGGGACGACAACACCCGGTAAACCCGGTAAAATCCCCGGTACCGGAGTTGGTACTCCCGATTGGGGTTCTGCCCGCAACCGCCCGTCTGGTCCGCCAGTCGCGATGAGAATCAGGAGTATGCTTGCGACCACATGAGTCGGCGAGCACCGTGATCGGAGTAAGAAGGTCACCACAGCGGCTCTGACGTGGGCCGACATGGATTCCCTTTTACACGCCGTTCGTGGGGTGTGGCCCCCTCCGCTCTGGACCGAGCGCTCCCCCATCCCACGTTCCGCCTTATGATTTTCACTCGTGTTCCGTCTGATTACACCTGCACGAACCCACTATAAAGTGGGAAAGGCTAAGGCTCATAACATGGTTGTTGTTCCTGTCAAGTCAAGGATGCGTTGTCCGAAAATCAGGTCCGTGCCCAGAGAAAATCCGGTGCGTCGACGTCGGTTCGGTGCGTCAACGCCGGTTCGGTGATCGAACTCCGCTAAGCACGCAGCTGGTAAGCACAGACGAGGCGGGTCGCCCGCCCGGCGCGGTCGGGAACCGGGGACGGGTGCCGGGGCCGGCCGGGCGGGACCGATTCTTCGCGGACGCATAGACGCCGGACGGTAGATGAGTCATGATGGATGTATCCAGCGGTTTCCGACCGAGTGACCGCATGCCCCGCCGTCGTGCCTTCACGCTGATCGAACTCCTCGTCGTGATCGCCATCATCGCGATCCTGATCGGCCTGCTGCTGCCCGCCGTCCAGAAGGTCCGCGAGGCGGCCAGCCGGTTGCGCTGCCAGAGCAACCTCAAGCAGATCGCCCTCGCCGCCCACAACTACCACGACAGCCACCAACGTTTCCCCGGGGCCGTCGAGCAGGGGCCGAGCCGCTACTCTTCGTTGTTCGTGGAGCTGTTGCCCCACCTGGAGCAAGACAACCTGTACCGGCAGTGGGACTTCTCCCCCGCTGCCTCGAACGCCGGGCGGGTCGGCACGGTCATCAAGACTTACCTCTGCCCGAGTCATCCCGGGGCCGACGTGCCTCTCTCCTTGGGCGGCACCGCCTACGCGCTGACGACCTACGGCGGCAACGGCGGGACGCAGCCCTTCCCCCCGGTCCTCTCGCCGTGCGACGGCGTGTTCTATGTCACCGGTCCGCTGTCGCAACCCCGCCCGGGTCAGGTCGGCGTCACGCTGAACGCCATCACCGACGGGACGAGCCAGACGCTGCTCTTCGGGGAGCGGGTGGTCGGTGACGCGGCCCTGGATTCGTGGCTCTCGGCCCCCTGGGAAGCCAGCTCGACACCCAACCCGCCGATCCAGTCCTCGGCAGCCTACATGGTCTGGGCACCCCCGCCGGGTCCGAATGCCGCCGGCGGGCTGCTCGGGGCCACCGCCCTGATCAACCACCGGCACGGCCACGCCTACGTCCCGCCCCCGCCCCTGCCGCCGCCCCTGGTGACGCCCCCGCCTCCCAAGCAGAGGTGGTCCGACCTGGCCTTCGCCTGGTTCGCACGACTCGGTGCCATGGGCAGCTTCCACCCCGGCGGGGCCAACGTCGCCCTGGCCGACGGCAGTGTTCGCTTCCTGCGTGACAGCACCGCCCTGCACACCCTCTCGGCACTCTGCACCCGATCAGGCGGCGAAGTGATTCCCGGCGACTGGTGAACCCCAAGGGCACGCGGGCCGCACGGCTGAAGGCTCGGGCTGAAGCCTTGGCGTGTGGACCGGGCCACGCCGCGGCTGATGTCTGTTCTGGGTCGGCAGGTGTTTGACCCGGGTTGGCAGGTGTTTGGCCGTGGATCGCCCCTGTCTGTTCTGGGGTGGCGATCGTTCCCCCCCGGTCCCTGTTCCTCCGTGGCCGTCACGCCGTCGTGGGTGTAAGAACACCCCGTCTCAGGGGGAAGGGTAACGGCATGTCGGAACCGTTGGGAATCGCGCTCGTCGGTTGTGGGACGGTCGGCGGCGGGGTGGCCGACCTCCTGTTGCGCCATCGGGACCGCCTGAGCAGCCGTGCCGGCCGGCCGCTCGTCCTCCGCCGGGTCGTCGTCCGGGACCCGTCCAAGCCTCGGGACGTTGCGATCCCGCGTGAACTGCTGACGGCCGACCCGGGCGAGGCCCTGCGCGACCCGTCCGTTCACGTCGTCGTCGAACTGATCGGCGGGACCGGTGCCGCCAAGGCGATCGTCCTGGCCGCCCTGGCAGCCGGCAAGCACGTCGTGACGGCCAACAAGGCCCTGCTGGCCGAGGCCGGGTACGAACTCTTCGAGGCCGCCCGGCGGGCCGAACGGGTCGTGTGCTTCGAGGCCGCCGTCGCCGGCGGGGTGCCCATCATCCGCGCCCTGGGCGAGAGCCTCGCCGCCAACCAGATCACCGCCATCCAGGGCATACTGAACGGTACCTCGAACTTCATCCTCACGGCGATGGCCGAACGCGGCATGACCTACGCCGCCGCCCTGGCCGAGGCGCAACGACTCGGCTACGCCGAGGCCGACCCCACCCTCGACGTGGACGGCAGCGACGCGGCCCACAAGCTCGCCGTGCTGGCCCAGATCGCCTTCGGCGTCGCCGCCCGCCCCGACGAGATCGAACGCCAGGGCATCGACAACCTCGACCCGATGGACATCCGCTTCGCCCACGAACTCGGCTACACCATCAAGCTGCTGGCCGAGGCGTGGACGGGGCAGGGGACCGGCAAACGCGACCGTGACCCGGCCGATCCGGACGAGCGCAGCCCGACCGACCACCGCCAACCCGACCCAACGGACGACCCGACCCCGACGGTGGCCCTGCACGTCGCCCCGGTCCTGTTGCGGCACACCGACCTGCTCGCCCAGGTGCGGGGGGCCTACAACGCCATCCTGGTTCACGGCGACGTGGTCGGAGAAACCCTCTATCAAGGCCCCGGGGCCGGACGCGGACCGACCGCCAGTTCCGTCGTGGCCGACCTCATCGACCTGGCCGTCGGGCGTGCCCAACGGACCTTCGCCGCCGCCCGGCTCTGGTCCCCTCCCGCCCGACGGGGCGAGCTGGCCACGCGAACGGTCTACACCGTCGCCCCCGCCGAGCGGGTCAGGAGCCGCTTCTATCTTCGGCTGCTGGTGGCCGACAAGCCCGGCGTACTCGCCGACATCACCCGCATCCTCGCCGACCAGGGCATCAGCATCTCGAGCGTGGTGCAACACGAGGCGGCGGAGGACGGGACCGGCCCCGTGCCGCTGGTCATCGTCACCCACTACGCCGAGACCGGTCGCTTCAAGGCCGCCTTGGGGCGGATCAACGCCCTGCCCGTGGTCGCGGTCCCGGCCGTCTTCTATAGCATGGGCGACTGACCTTGCCGGGCCCGGACGGGACGGGCCACCCGCCGCCGCCTCCGCCGATCCCGCCTGCCCGCCGCGGGACTCCTGCCTAACCCGTTCCGACCCGTTCCGACCCGCCCCGAGGCCCGGAGTGACCGATGCGTCGCATCGCCGTGATCGATTCCCACACCGGAGGGGAGCCGACCCGCGTCGTCATCGCCGGGGGGCCGGACCTGGGCCGTGGGCCGCTCGCCGAGCGGGCGCGGCTCTTCCGTGAACGGTTCGATAACTTCCGCTCCTGCGTCGTGAACGAGCCGCGCGGCTCCGACGTTCTCGTCGGGGCCTTGCTCTGTGAGCCGTGCGATCCCGCGGCCCGTGCCGGCGTGATCTTCTTCAACAACGTCGGCGTGCTGGGCATGTGCGGGCACGGCACGATCGGTCTGGCCGTCACCTTGGCGTACCTGGGGAAACTCGGACCCGGTGAGCACCGCATCGAAACACCCGTGGGACCAGTCGGCGTCGTCCTGCAAGACCGGCACCGGGCCACCGTGCGGAACGTCCCGAGCTACCGGCACGCGGCCGGCGTGACGGTCGAGGTCGACGGGCTGGGGCCGGTCACCGGCGACATCGCCTGGGGCGGCAACTGGTTCTTCCTGGTGCAGGACCCCGCCGAACCGCTCCGGCTCGGGAACGTCGCCCGGCTCACCGAGGTGGCGTGGCGGATCCGCCGGGCCGTCAACCAGCGGTTCCCCGACATCCCGGTCGATCACGTCGAACTATTCGGTCCGCCGCTCGACCCGGCCAACCACAGCCGGAACTTCGTCCTCTGCCCCGGCAAGGCCTACGACCGCTCGCCGTGCGGCACCGGGACCAGTGCCAAACTGGCGTGCCTGTTCGCCGATGGTAAACTGAAGGCGGGCGAGGTGTGGCGACAGGAGAGCATCACCGGCAGTGTCTTCGAGGCAGTCGTCGAGCCGGGGCCGCAACCGGGCAGCGTCATTCCGAGCATCACCGGTAGTGCCTTCGTCACCGCCGAGGCGACCCTGCTGGCCGACCCCGCCGACCCGCTCCGCGACGGCATCCGTGGCTGAAGCGGTTCAACCCGGAGGAGAAGTCCCATGCCGTTCCGCACGCTGACCGTGCTGTCAGCCCTGCTCGCGACCGTCGCCCCGGCTGCGGCCCTCGCCGCCGACCCGACCCCGGAGCAGGTCGCCTTCTTCGAGAAGCAGGTACGGCCGGTGCTGGTCGAGCGCTGCCTGCCCTGTCACGCCGGGGAGAAGCCCAAGGGCGGCTTGCGGCTCGATAGTCGGGCAGGCTTGCTCGCGGGAGGGAACGGCGGCCCGGCGGTGGTGCCCGGCAAGCCGGGCGAGGGCCGCCTGCTCGTGGCGATCCGTTACGCCGACGACGACCTGAAGATGCCGCCGAAGGGACCACTCCCGGCGAAGGAACGCGCGGCCCTGGAGAGGTGGGTGGAGGTGGGCGCGCCGTGGCCCGCGCCGGTGACGCTCGCCGCCCCGGACGCCCTGGCCACGGCCGCGGCGAGGCACTGGGCCTTCAAGCCGGTCGTGCGGCCCCCGTTGCCGGGGAACCGGGACCCGGCGGCCGGTGCAAACCCCGTCGATGCGTTCGTGACCGCCAAGCTCCGTGACAACGCGCTGTCACTGTCCCCGCGGGCCGACCGCCTCACCCTCCTGCGTCGGGCCACGTTCGACCTCACCGGCCTGCCGCCGACCCCTGAGGAGGTCGAGGCGTTCCTGCAGGACGATTCCCCGGACGCCTACGAGAAACTGCTCGACCGCCTGCTGGCCAGCCCGGCCTACGGCGAACGCTGGG
>Ga0308417_1001174_pt1 | contig 18231 bp, 15 predicted proteins | sample HotsprSampleOS65_FD_203528 | JGI IMG/M metagenome (GOLD analysis project Ga0308417, IMG submission 203528) | Hot spring phototrophic mat microbial communities from Octopus Spring, Yellowstone National Park, Wyoming, United States - 20090730_OS65 ... | reverse complement strand
CGCGAGACCCGTGGTCAGGCGGCGCACACCACCGACCTGCATGCCCTGCATCTCCTCGTCCCAGCCGGGGATGACGCGCCCCCTACTTCCGAGGGGGGGAAATCGAACGGCTCGTCGCGCTCGAGGCTGGAATCGAACTTGCGCCCATCGGTCAGCCAACCGGTGTAGTGCACGCTGACCGACAGGCCGGCGGGGGCGGCAGGGCCCTCGCCCAGGGTGACGTCCTCGATCCTGAGGCCACTGGCGGTGGTGGTGATGGTCATCATGACTCCTTGGTCTTGCCCTGGCAGAGGGCATCCACAAATTCATTGCAATACGACGAGGACCACGCGGCGGTTCTGCTGGCGCCCCTCGCGCGTCCGATTGTCCGCCACGGGCTCCGTGTGACCGTAAGAGATGACCGACATGCGCGCCAGGGGGAGCCCCCCTTTGCGGTGGAGATATTGGCGCACGGCCTCGGCCCGCATGAGACCCAGGCGTTCGTTGTAGGCTGCCGGCCCCCGGCTGTCGGTATGGCCCTGGATCTCGATGAATACGGGTTTGCCCTCGGCCTTGATGCGGGCGGCGAATTCATCCAGGGCGGCCTTGGCCGCCTCGGACAGGGTGGCCTGTTCGGTGGCGAAACGCAGGGTGTCCTGGGTCATGACCACCTCGTAGAGCAGTTTGCCCTCCGCCAGCTTACCCGCGGCCACGGCGCGCTCCAGCGCCTCCTGGGCGGTCTTGGAGACGGCGGCGATACGTGCGTCATGCGCCTTGAGGGTGGCCTCGGCCTGATCGAGGCGTCCCCCCAGTGCGCCCAGTTGGGTATCCATACGACGCTGCCCGCCGTCCATCCTGTCTGCCCGCTGCTCCAGTGCTCCCAGTCGATCCTGTACCGGTTTGAGTTGCCCCTGGACGTATTCGTGGACGTATTCCTTGGTCGCGCAGCCACTGCCAGCCAGGCCCAGGATGACCGCGATGACGAATAAACCCAGTTTTTTCATATCGAGCCCCATGTTTTTGTCGCAAGATGATGTTCAGTCTAGCTTATCGTCAGGCAATCCTAGAACTTTACACCTAGGAACCGGGGAGGAAACGACTGCCAGGTTGCAGATAGGGCACAGGGGGTTCATCGAGCAGGATGGGCGTGGTGACCTCCGGCGCCGTCACTGCCTGCCCACCGACCAGGCCCGGAAAGGCCATCACCAGCGCGACCATACAGAGCTGGATCGCCAGGAAGGGCACCGCCCCCCAGTAGATGTCGGCGGTTCGCACCGCCTTCGGCGCAACACTGCGCAAATAAAACAGGGCAAATCCGAACGGGGGGTGCATGAACGAGGTCTGCATATTGATGCCCAGCAACACGCCGAACCAGACCAGGTCGATCCCCAGCTTGGCCGCCACCGGCGCGAGCAGGGGGACGATGATGAAGGCGATCTCGAAGAAGTCGAGGAAAAACGCCAACAAAAAGACCAGCAGGTTGACGAGGATCAGAAAGCCGATCACGCCGCCGGGCAAGGCGCTGAACAGCCCTTCCACCCACTCGTCGCCGTCCAGGGCCTGAAACACCAGGGAAAAGACCGTCGAGCCGATGAGGATGAACAGCACGAAGCTGGTGAGCCGTGCGGTGCGATCCATGGCCTGGCGCAGGACGTCCAGGCTAAGCCGTCGTTTGATCATGGCCAGCGCGAGCGCCCCCACCGCCCCCATGGCACCGCCCTCGGTGGGCGTGGCGACACCGAGGAAGATGGTGCCCAGCACCAGGAAGACCAACACCAGCGGAGGCACCATGCTCAGCAGGACCCGGCGGGCCAAGGCCATGCCGTGCAGGGTACGCGCCTCGGGCGGCAGGGCGGGCGCATGACTGGGTCTGACCAGGCTCACCATCATGACGTAGAGCAAATACAGACCGGCGAGCATCAGGGCTGGCAGCAGGGCGCCCCGGTACATGTCGCCGACGGATACGCCGAGCTGATCGGCCAGCACGATCAGGACCAGGGAAGGGGGCAGGATCTGCGCCAGGGTCCCCGAGGCGGCGATGACCCCCGTGGCCAGGCGCGGGTCGTAGCCATAGCGCAGCATGATGGGCAGGCTGATCAACCCCATGGCGATGACCGAGGCCGCCACCACCCCCGTGGTGGCCGCCAGCAGGGCGCCGACCAGGACCACCGCGTAGGCCAGGCCCCCGCGCACCGTGCCGAACGACTGTCCCATGGTGTCGAGCAACTCCTCCGCCATGCCGCTGCGCTCCAGGATGAGCCCCATGAAGGTGAAGAAGGGAATGGCCAGCAGGGTGGCATTGGACATGATGCCGAAGATGCGTTCGGGCAGGGCCTGGAGCAGGGAGAATTCGAAATAGCCGGCCTGGATGCCGATGAAGGCAAAGAGCAGACCGTTTGCCGCCAGCGAGAAGGCCACCGGATAGCCGAGCAGCAGGAAGACCACCAGGCCGAGGAACATCAGCGGGGCCATCCATTCGTGGCTCATACCGTCTCCTCCGCCCGTTCCGTGGTCGGCGTAAGACGACCGGTGAGGACGGCGAACTGTTTGATCGCCTCCGCAATCCCCTGCAGAAACAACAGACCGAAGCCGATCGGGATGGCCAGCTTGATGGGCCAGCGGGCTAGGCCCCCGGCATCGGGCGAGACCTCGTTGACGCTGTAGGAGGCGAGGAAGCCCTTCCAGCCCAGCCAGACGACCAACCCGCACAGGGGCAGCACGAACAGCAGGGCGCCGAGGAGATCGATCCAGGCCTGCACGCGGGGCGGAAAACGCCCGTAGAGGACGTCGATGCGCACATGTCCGTTGTGCTTGAGGGTGTAGGGGGCAGCGAGGAGAAATAGGGCAGCGAAGAGATACCATTGGATCTCCAGCCAGGCATTCGAGCTCAGGTCCAGGCCGTAGCGGGCGGCGGCATTGCCCGCCGAGACGAGCACGGCGGCGAGCACCAGCCAGCGCACGAGGCGGCCGACCCCTTCATTCAGGGTATCGATGCCGCGCGCGAGTGCGAGCAAGCTGCTCACCGCTGCCCCCGCTTCCTCACCGCCTCACTCGCCCGCCACCGTCATGCGGTCGATCAGGATGGAGCCGACGCGGCGTGAGCCGCGCACCTCGACGTCGTTGCCGATCGCCAGAATGCCCAGGAACATGTCCTTCAGATTGCCGGCGACGGTGATCTCCTCCACCGGGTAGGCGATGACGCCGTCTTCCACCCAGAAACCGGCGGCGCCGCGCGAATAGTCGCCGGTGACCATGTTCAGGCCGTGCCCCAACAATTCGGTGACCAGGAGACCGCTGCCCATCTTCCTGAGCAGACCTGCAAGGTCCTCGCCCGTACTGGGTATGATGAGGTTGTGATTGCCGCCCGCGTTGCCCGTGCTCTTCATGCCAAGCTTTCGTGCGCTGTAGCTGCCCAGGAAGTAACCCTGCACCACGCCGTCCCGCACCACGTCGCGGTCATGGGTGGCCACGCCTTCGTGGTCGAAAGGCGCACTGGCCAGGCCCCGCGGCAGGAACGGCCGTTCCTGGATCTGCACGAAGGAAGGGAAGACCTGTTTGCCCAGGCTGTCGAGCAGGAAGCTGGACTTGCGATAGAGGTGCCCGCCGGACACCGCCGAGACGAAGTTGGCAATGAGGCCGCTGGCCACGGGGGCCTCGAAGAGCACGGGGCATTGCCTGGTAACGAGCTTGCGGGCGTTGAGCCGCCGCACCGTACGCTCGCCGGCCCGGCGCCCCACAGCCTCCGCGGGCGCCATGTCGGCGGCGGCACGGGCGGTGTCGTACCAGTAGTCGCGCTGCATCGCGCCCCCCTCCTCGGCGATCACCGCGCAGGAGACGCTGTGACGCGAAGTGGGATAACCCCCTATGAAGCCCAGGCTGTTGGCGTAGACGAATTGGGACTCCTGGGTGCTCACCGTGGCCCCCTCGGAATTGGTGATACGAGGATCCACCCCCAGGGCTGCCGCCTCGCAGGCGCGTGCGAGCTCTATGGCCTGTTCCACCGGCAGGTCCCATGGATGATAGAGGTCCAGGTCGGGGGTCTCGCGTGCCAGCAGATCGGCGTCGGCGAGCCCGGCACAGTCGTCCTCGGCGGTGTAGCGGGCGATGGTCAGGGCCTTGTCCACGGTGCGGCGCAGGGCATCGTCGGAAAAGTCCGAGGTCGAGGCATGGCCGCGGCGTTGGCCGATATAGACGGTCACCGACACCCCTTTGTCCTTGTTGTATTCGAGCGTCTCCACCTCGCCCTTGCGCACGGATACGGTCTGGCCGAAGCCTTCGGAAACCTCTGTCTCCGCTGCCGTGGCACCGCCGGCGCGGGCCAGATCGAGAACGCGGGCAGCCAGTCCGCGCAGGGTCGCTGGTGTAGAGGAGAATCGGGTATCGGACACGGTGTCGGCCTGCTTTACGCTTGCAAAGGCTATATCATAACAAGCCTCGTCATCTCCCCAGCCCGCGTCCCATGGACGAGCCTGAACAGCGGCCGCCGAGCAAGACCCAGCGCAAGAAGGCCATGCACGCCCTGCAGTCCCTGGGCGAGCGGCTGGTCGACTTGTCGGCCGAGCAGCTCGAGCGCATGGACCTGCCGGAGGCGCTGCACGATGCGGTCATGGCAGCGGGCCGCATCCGCAGCCGCGAGGGCCGGCGCCGGCAACTGCAATACATCGGCCGCTTGATGCGTGACGCCGAGACGGAAGCGATTGCCGAACGGCTGGCGCTGTTACAGGGGGAGTCGGAAGCTGCCAAGGCCGAGTTTCACGCCATCGAGCGCTGGCGCGCCCGATTGCTCGCGGACGATGCGGCGCTAACCGATTGGTTGGCCACCCATCCGGGCAGCGATGCCCAGTTGCTGCGACAGCTCATCCGCAACGCGCGCCGCGAGACGATGGAAGGCAAACCGCCCCGCGCCAGCCGGGCCCTGTTCAGGCTGCTGCGGGAAGCCCGGCAGTCTTGAGACCGCACCCGAACAGTCCGATCGATGAGCTCGTCAGGCCTATCAAGAAACACGCCGGACCGCCCCAAGTGTTTCTTGCCCCCTGGGGGGCGGCTGGGCGCAGCCCGGCCCGGGGCGCTCAGCGGCTGTGCAGAAATCGTCGCACTGTCGATTGAGTCACAGCCGCTCAGACCTGTCGGATTTTTTTACACTGCTGGCGTGACCCCATCGAAAACGGCCGACCCCAAGGCCCTTGGCACGCATGGCATGTTAATTGCTTGCTGTATGAAGTCGGGCTCCCTCCCCATCATCATGTCATGCAAGAAGAAACCGAACTCCACCCTTTGAGCAGCCCCGCCCCCGCTCAGCCCGCCATCGTCATGCGGCTGTTGGATCTGCTGGGCGGCGAAAGGACCCTGCCGCCCGACTGCGCCAGGGTCCTCGGTCTCGACCAGGCCTTGGTCCTGTGGGTCATGACCGTAGCTGCCCAGAGCGCACGGCACCATCAACTGCCCACCGTGGAGGACGCCCTGCGGGGCCTCAGCCTGCAAAGTATCAAAGCACGGGTCATGCAGGAAGCGCTCGATCTACTGGTCAGACGTCAACACCCTTCGGACCGCATCCAGACCTGGCGCCAGTCCCTGCGCTGTGCCCTCCTGTGCGAGGGCCTGGCCCTCGAATTGTCCTATCCCCAGCCACACGAGGCCTACCTGGCCGGGCTGCTGCACAACCTGGGCCCCGTCCCCCCGATGGGATGGGATCTGGACCACCTGTTGCAGGAACGGGATGCGGCGCTGGCCGACCGTGTCGAGGCCTGGCGCTACCCCAGCCTGTTATCCGACGCGCTGCGCTACCAACACTGGCCAGTGCAGGCCCTGCGCGATGCGGCCGGCATCGTGCAGATGCTGTGGGCATCGCGTTCCCTGGTCGAACAGGACGGCCGGGCGAGTGAGCAGGAAATCGCCCAGTTGCTGGGCATCGGGCCCGAACGCCTCGCCAGCCTCATGGCCACTGCCTTCGAACGCGCCGAGTCCCTGCTCGGCACCTACCTCGACGGGGCCTCCACCCTCTCCAACCTGCAGGAGCTGCCGCTGCAACTGCTCAAGGGCCTGACCCGCTTCACCTGGCTGGAGCAGTTGTCGATCTCCCTGGCCGAGCATCCGAGTGATGCTCAGGGCGTGACCCTCCTGGCACGCCATCTGCAGGAGGCGCATGGACTCGTGCTGCCGATCTATCTGGTGCCCGATTCGAATCGTGGCCGGCTGGTCGCCCGTCCCTTGCCCGGCATGACGCCACCTGCACTCTCTGTCCCTGTGGAGGGCAGCGACACCGCGGCCGCCATGGCCTTTCAATGGAACCGTCCGATCACTGCCATCACCATCAATCAGGCGGGTGCCAGTCTGCTCGACATCCAACTCGCCCGCCTGGCCGGCCTGGACGGCGTGCTGGCGATCCCCATCGGCGACGAGACCCCCGAGGGCGTGTTGCTGACCTGCGGCTATCGGGGCCAGCTCGTGAATCTGGGCGAGGATCAGGACTACTTGGGCAAGCTGGGACGCATCGCCGGGCAACACCAGCGCAAGGTACATGGCGAGCCCACGGGTGAGCCTGGTGGGCGGCCGGAACTGCTCTGGCACCTGCGCACCCGGCAGCTGGCGCACGAGATCAACAATCCGCTCGGCATCGTCAAGAACTATCTGGCCCTGTTGCGCGTCAAGCTGGGTGAGGACGCGGCCATTGCCGATGAATTGCGCGTGATCCACGAAGAACTGGACCGCATCGCCCGCATCGTCCATGCCTTCGTCGGCGAGCGGCCGGACTTCTTGGAGTCGGCCACCGAAGTGGACGTCAATGCCTTGCTCGCCGACCTGGTCAAGGTGGCTGCGGCCGGCCCGATCCAGCAAAAGGGCGTGCGCATCGAGCAACGGCTCGAGCCGGGATTGCCCCCGTTGCGCTGTCACCCCGACCGGCTCCGGCAACTGCTGCTCAATCTGCTCCTCAACGCCATGGAGGCGGCACCGGAACAGGGGGTCGTCAGCCTGGAGACACATCGCATCGTCAACCACCGACTGGAGCGGCAGGTGGAGATCCTGGTCAGCAACACCGGCGCCGAGATCGCGCCGGAGGTCCTGGCCCATCTGTTCGAACCGGTGCAAAGCACCAAGGGTGAGGCGCATGCCGGTCTGGGTCTGGCAATCGTGCGCTCACTGGCCTCCGACCTCGCCGCCAGCGTCTCCTGTCGAAGCCAGCCAGGCCTGACCACCTTCCAGGTCCTGTTGCCGATGGACGACGGGCCCGCCTGAGCCGTATTGCCCGGAGAGGAAACAGATGTTATTAAGCCCAGAAGCGTACAACCTGGCCAGCGCCGAGGAGACCGTGGCAGGCAAGATGGACGGACCCGAGCCGCACCCGCTCAAGATCCTGGTGGTCGAGGACGAGCCCCGTTATCTGGAGAGCACCCGCCTTTTGCTCAAGCACTATGGCCATAATGTCTCAACGGCCATGAATGGTGCCGAGGCACGCGCCCGTCTGACCGATCAGCGTTTCGACCTGGTCCTGCTCGATCTGCACCTGCCGGATACCACCGGGCTGGACATTCTGGCCGACATGGCCTCGCAGCTCGAACACTCCATGGTGATCGTCGTGAGCGGCGACACCTCCATAGACTCCGCCATCCAGGCCCTCAAGGGCGGCGCCTACGACTTCCTGCGCAAACCCTACGCGCCGGAGGAACTCGTCAAGAGCCTGCGCAACGCCGCACGGGAGCTGGCCCTCAAGCAGGAAAACCGGGTTATGCAGGCCCGCCTGCAACGCTCGGAGCTGTGGCACCGCTTCCTGGTCAACAACTCGCCGGACATCATCTATACGCTCGATGCCGAAGGCCGCTTCAGCTATCTGAACGACTGCGTGGAAGCGATCACCGGTCACACTAAGACGGAGCTTCTCGGTCAGCCGTGGGAGACCCTGGTGCTGGAAGCGGAACGCGAGGCTGCACGCTGGCACATGAACGAGCGGCGCACGGGTGACCGGGCCACCCGTAATTTCGAATTGTTTCTCTACAAGCGCTCACCGACAGACACGGCTGAGTCGCCACCTTCCCATGTCGTCGTCGAACTCTCGGCCTCGGGCATGTACGAGCAAGAGGCCGACGGCAGCCGCCGCTTCCTCGGCACCTATGGCGTGGCGCGGGATATCAGCGAACGCAAGAAGGCCGAGGCCACCATCACCTTTCAGGCCTATCATGACCTGCTCACCGGACTACCCAACCGGGCACTGTTCAAGGACCGCCTCACCCAGGCCATCGCCAACGCGCGCCGGCATGGTCTGCTGCTGGCGGTGATGTTCCTGGACCTGGACCGCTTCAAATCGGTGAACGACACCCTGGGCCACCTGGTGGGCGACGAACTCCTGCAGCTGACCAGCCAGCGCCTGCGCCACTGCCTGCGCGAGGGCGACACCCTCGCCCGCATCGGCGGCGACGAGTTCATGCTGCTGCTGCCCCATATCCGCACGCGCGACAACGCCGCCTATATCGCCGAGAAGATCCTCGCCGCGCTCAAGGCCCCCTTCCATCTCAACAGCCACGAAATCTACATCTCGGCCAGTATCGGCATCGCCATCTACCCGGACGACGGCATCACGCACGAGACCCTGATCAAGCATGCCGACATCGCCATGTACAGCGCCAAGGATCAGGGCCGCAACGACTTCCGCTTTTTCGACTCCGGCCTCAACCAGCACCTGAGCGGCCGCATGGCGGTGGAGGCCGACCTGCGCCGTGGGCTACAGCGCGGCGAGTTCGAGATGCACTACCAGCCCAAGGTGGACACCCGGCACGGTCGCATCATCGGCATGGAGGCCCTCATCCGCTGGCACCACCCGCAGCGCGGTCTGGTCCTGCCCGATGCATTCATCCCCATCGCCGAGGACAGCGGGCTCATCGCCCCGTTGAGCGAGTGGGTCCTGGAAGCGGTCTGCCGTCAGGCGCGCGCCTGGCACGACCAAGACCTGCCGCCGACCGCCCTGGCCGTCAATCTGCCCGCGCGCCACATCGAACACCCCGATTTCGTCGACGAGTTCGTGCGGATCCTGCGTGACCACGGTCTGGAGGGCAGGGGCATCGGCATCGAGATCACCGAGAGCACGCTCATGCGGGACATGGAGGGTTCCGTGCACAAGCTGCGACAGCTCTCCGACCTTGGGGTGGAGATCTCGATCGACGACTTCGGCACGGGCTATTCCTCCCTGTCCTACTTGAAGCGCCTGCCGGTGCACTGCCTGAAGATCGACCGCAGTTTCGTGCACGATCTGCACAGCCAGGACAACGGCGCCCCCCTGGTGGCCGGCATTGCCGCCATGGCCAAGGGGCTGCGGCTCCACCTGGTGGCCGAGGGCGTGGAGACACAGGCCCAGCTCGAGTTCCTGCGCGAGATCGGCTGCGACGCCTATCAGGGCCATCTCTTCAGCCAGGCGGTATCGGCCGAGGAGGCGACCCGGATGCTGCGCTCCCACACGCCGGCCATCAACCTGCACTGACGGCCTCGGGAATGCAACGGCAGGGGCGCCTGCCGTGCGGCGGATACGGCATAATCCCGCCGTGACCGTGTCCAGCCATTCCGAAGTCTCCCCTACCCCGCCCACCCAATGGCGGGCCGCGTGGTCCCTGGCCCCCTATGTCTGGCAATACAAGGGCAGAGTCCTTGGCGCCTTTTCCCTGCTGATCCTCGCAAAGCTGGCGAACGTCTCCGTGCCGCTGGCCCTGAAGGAGATCGTCGACCGCCTGCAAGACCCCACTACCAGCCTGTTTCTGCCCCTGCTGTTCATCGTCCTGTACGGTCTGCTGCGCTTCGGCAACACCGCATTCACCGAGCTGCGCGACAGCCTCTTCGCTCGCGTGCTGCAACGGGCCATGCGGGGGGTGATCTACGACGTCTTCCGCCAGCTGCACCAGCAGTCCCTGCGCTTCCACCTCGAGCGGCGCACCGGGGGGCTCGCCGCGGACATCGAACGGGGTGCGCGCTCGATCCGTTTTCTCATCAACTTCTCCCTGTTCAACATCGGCCCCACCCTGCTGGAAATCCTCATGGTGGCCGGCATCCTGTTCGCCAAGTACGACCCCTGGTTCGGCGGCATCACCCTGATGACGCTTGCGGTCTACATCGCCTTCACCGTGCTGGTCACCAACTGGCGCCTGGAGTTCCGCCGCGCCATGAACGAGACCGATGCCGCCGCCAACGCGCGGGCGGTCGATGGCCTGCTCAACTATGAGACGGTCAAGTATTTCAACAACGAGGACTACGAGGCGGCGCGCCTGCAGCAGGCCCTCAAGCGCGCCGAGGACGCGGCAGTGAAGAGCGAGGTCTCGCTCGCCCTACTCAATATCGGCCAGGCGGCGATCATCGCCGTCGGCGTGACGGCCATGATGTGGTTGGCGGCCCACGGCGTGGCGGAGAGACGCATGACCCTGGGCGACCTGGTGCTGGTCAATGCCTACCTGATCCAGCTCTTCATCCCTTTGAACTTCCTGGGCACGGTGTACCGCGAGATCCGCAATGCCCTGACCGACATGGAGAAGCTGTTCGGCATCTTGCACAAGGTGCCTGAGATCCAGGATGCGCCGGACGCGCGTGCGCTCGTGGTCACCCGCGGCGAAGTCCGTTTCGAGGACGTCTCCTTCGCCTATGACCCACGCCGACCGATCCTCCAGGGGATCAGCTTCACCATCCCGGCCGGCCGCAAGCTGGCGGTGGTGGGCTCCAGCGGTGCCGGCAAGTCCACAATCGCGCGACTGCTCTTCCGTTTTTACGATGTCACCGGCGGGCGCATCCTGATCGATGGCCAGGACATCCGTCAGGTCACGCAGCGAAGCCTGCGCGCGGCCATCGGCATGGTGCCGCAGGACACGGTGCTGTTCAACGACACCCTTTACCACAACATCGCCTACGGTCGTCCCGAGGCGAGCCGCGAGGAGGTGCTGGAGGCGGCGCGCGCCGCGCATCTGGACCGCTTCGTCGCGGGTCTGCCCGAGGGTTATGAGACACGCGTGGGCGAGCGGGGGCTGAAGCTCTCCGGTGGCGAGAAACAGCGCGTGGCCATCGCCCGCGCCATTCTCAAAAACCCACCCATCCTGGTCTTCGACGAGGCAACCTCGTCACTCGACAGCACCACCGAACAGGCCATCCTGGAGGAACTCAAGCGCATCTCGGAGAACCGCACCACCCTGGTCATCGCCCACCGCCTCTCCACGGTGGTGGATACCGACGAGATCCTGGTGCTGGAAGAGGGCCGCATCGTGGAGCGCGGACGGCACGAGGAACTGCTGGTCAGGAACGGGCGCTATGCCGAGCTTTGGCGGGTACAATTGCGCGAGCGCAGCGAGGCGGGCAGTCCTGCACCGTCCGATGTCCCCTTAGGCAGGATGGCGGCCGTCTGAACCCCAGGCCGCCGGCGATGTAGGCAGCCGTAGCATAGAAAGGACTCCCAGCCATCCCGCTGCCTGGTCACTCCGGCGCGGCGATCCAAACAAGTTATGGATACGATCCAGGCAGGATGAACATGCTCGATACAGGCTACGAGGTGATCGAATTCGAGGGCGATGACCCCCAATGAGTGTTGGAACTGGCTGGCAATCCAGCCTTTGCCCGCATCCCGCCGGAAAATCTGCAGCAGCTGTTCGGACGCTTTTCTGCCCTGTCGGCGATCGCCGGTCAGGTCGTGCTACAGCAGGGCGAGGCAGGGGATTACGACTACCAGATCCGGTGCGGAACGGCCCGTGTGACGCGCACATGACCAGACGGACGGGTGGAACACCTGGCTGACCTGGGGCCAGGCCAGGTGTTCGGCGAAGAGGCCCCGATCCTGGGCAGCACCCGCAACGCCACCGTCACCATGCTCGAGGACGGGCTGCTCATGCGTCTGGCGGCCGAGGACTTCGACCAGTTGTTGCATCGGCCCCTGGTACAGCGGCTGGGCCCCGACGAGGCCATCGACCTGCTGCGGCGCAGTGCCGTGCTGGTGGACGTGCGTGACAAGACGGCTTACGCACGCGGTTCCATCAAGGGGGCGGTCAAACATCCCCTTGCTGCAGATACGTGCCGCTGCTACCGGTCTGGAGCGGCAACGCGCCTATCTGCTGTTCTGCGAGGACGGCCGCAAGTCAGCCACCGCAGCCTTCCTGCTCGCCCAGCGTGGCTTCCAAACCCATGTGCTGACCGTCAAGGCCTTGGCCGGCCGAGGCTGAGGCACGGGTAGCCTACCGCCACAGTGGTTTACTCGAACTCCATCGCCCGAAACACCCGGCCGGCATTGACCCGCGCCAGCTCCTCGGAGGTGTGCAGGTGTAGGTAGTCCGACTGGTCGATCTTGTAGGCGTCTTCCAGGCTGCCGCCGCGGTCGAGCACATCTTTGATGCGCTGGCGTAAGTCCACCAGATAATCGCGCGTCCAGCGCCGCACGGTGGCCATATCGGTGGGGCCGCCGTGGCCGGGGATGACGATCTCGGCGCCGAGCTTTTCGAATTCGTCCCAGATGCGGATCCAACGGGCGGTGTCGGTGTCCTCGAACACGGGCAGCATGCGCACGTGGAAGGCGGTATCACCGGCGATGACGAGCCTTTTTTCCGGCAGCCAGACCATGGTGTCGCCATGGTGATGGGCATTGCCCAGGTGCAGGACCTCGATCTTCCAGCCGCCCATGGACAGGTCCAGGCGGTCATCATAGACGATGTCAGGTTTGGAGACCTCGGTGCGGAAGGCCTTGTCGCGGGCGCGCCGGCGCATGGTTTCCAAGAGCTCGTAGCCGTGCTTTTCGATATAGGCGGCGGTGTCGCGGTGGGCGACGATCTTGGCGCCCTGGGCCTGCCAGTAACTCATGCCCAGCATGGCATGGCCCTGGCCGTTTTCCAGCACGACGTATTTGACGGGCTTGTCGGTGCGCTTGCGGATCTCGTCGTGCAGGCTGGCGGCGAGCAGCCAGTTGTCGCCGGCGTTGACGACGATGACGCCCTCGTCGGTGACGATGAAGGAGAGGTTGTTGTTGTGACCGGAGTTTTCATAGGTGCCGGGGGCAGTGGCGCCGATGGCCGACCACACGCCGGGGATGACCTCCTGAGGCAGGGCATAGAGGAAGGAATCGAGCGCCCGGTCAGGATAGCGCACGGGGAAACCCTTCTCGCGCCATTTGAAATAGCCGTCGGCCAGGTTGTAGACCTCGCGGTAGCCCATGCGCATGAGGGTGTCGGCAGCCAGCGGGCTGCGCTGGTTCACCCCGCAGTACACGACGATGGGGGTGGTCTTGTCCGGCACCAGCGACTCGATCTGGAACTCCAGCCAGCCGCGCGCGATGTTGAGGAAGTGCGTCGCCTCGATGTGGCCGCCCAGGAGGTTGAGCTCGGCCGGCGTGCGCACGTCGATCACGACCGTCTCCGGCCGATGGGTGAGCAGGGCGTAGAGTTGCTCGGAATCGACGTTGACGATGCGCTGGTTGACCTGATCGAGCAGCGCCTGGGCGTGGGGGGTGAGGGGTGGGGCTTCCGGGACGAAGAATGCCCCGCCATTGGGGACCTGCCAGACGGTCTGGGCGTGTGACGGCAACTCTGGCCACAGCGTCAGGGCAAGGGCCAGACCCATGGCGACAAGCGAGCGGGTGTGTGTCAGGGCGATGTGGGACATGCGGCGATCTCGGATCTCAATGGGAGCCGGAGTCTAGCGCAAGGCCTCGTCCTTGCCGCATGGTTCAATCCCACCGGTCGTCGCGCACCTGAACCCACCCTGCCTCGACGCGCACCGGCAGGACCGCCACCGGCTCATAGGCGGGCGGTGCCGTGACTGCCCCGGTGCGCACATCGAAGCGCGCGCCGTGACGCGGGCAAACGATCTCGCAGCCCTGGAGCACGCCGCTGGCCAGCTCGCCGCCATCGTGCGTGCAGACGTCCTCGATGGCGTACAGCCCTTCGGGCAGGTGAAAGACCGCCACCCTAACCCCCTCGACGTCCACCACCTTGCGGCTGCCGACGGGAAAGTCGGCCAACGCCGCCACCCGCTGCCATGCGCTCATGGGAAGAGGCCCAATTGCAGGCGTGCCGCCTCGCTGGCACGCTCCAGGGTCCAGGGCGGGTCCCAGGTGAGGCTCACGTTGCAGCGGCTCACCCCTTGCACCTGCTCCACCGCGCGCGCCACCTCGCCCGGAAAGGTCTGTGCCACCGGGCAGCCCGGCGCGGTGAGGGTCATCTGGATCGATACCTGGCCCTGGTCGTCGATGTCGAGGTCGTAGATCAGGCCCAGGTCGTAGATGTTGACCGGGATCTCCGGGTCGTGGACCTGGCGCAGGGCCTCAATCACCCGCTCCCGGAGCGCCTCATCCACCGCCTTGGGTCGCAGCAGGTCGAATAGCCTCATGCCGGCGTACGCTCCATGGGTTGCGGGCAGTAGGGCACCGCATCTTCGGTGGTGACCGTCTCCTGACGGTTTTCAAGGGCCGCGAGCAAGGTATGCCAGGCAAGCGTCGCACACTTGACACGCATGGGGAATTCCTTCACCCCGGCGAGCACCCTCAATTTACCCACCCCCTCGGCAGGGCCGTCCTCGGCGAGCATGGCGTGCACGCGCTGGAACAGCTCGATCACCTCGTCCACCCGTTTGCCTTGGATCGCCTCCATCATCATCGAGGCGGAGGCCACGGAGACGGCACAGCCGGCCCCTTCGAAGCCGGCCGCCTCGATCACACCGTCCTCGATCCTCAGGTGCACCTCGATCTCGTCATTGCACAGGGGGTTGAACCCGTGCGCATGATGGTCCGCCCCCGGCGGGTTTTCCGGGTAGTGACGCGGATGGCGGTTGTGCTCCAGGATCATCGCCTCGTACAGTTCGCGCAATTGCTCATGCGTGATCGTGCTCATTTCATCGTCTCCCCGATGGCATCTAGACGCGCTTCGATGCGCGGCGACAGCCAGTCGCCGAGCCCAGCCTCCTGGATGAGCCCCAAGGCCTCGCCGACGAAGGCGGTGAGCAGCAGACGCCGGGCATCCTTGTCTGCGATGCCACGCGCGCGCAGGTAAAACAGGGTCTCGTCCGACAGGCGGCCGACCGTGGCGCCATGGCTGGCCTGGATCTGGTCGGCGTAGATCTCCAGTTGCGGCTTGGCGTCGATCTCGGCGTGCGGTGAGAGCAACAGGTTGCGGCTGTCCTGGCGCGCCTCGGCCCCGTCGGCGCCGGGCCGGATCAGGGCGCGTGCGTCGAAGATGCCGCGGCCCCGACCGCTGGCGATACCGCGGTAGCGGGTGCGGCTCATGGTGCGCGGCACGGCGTGCTCCACGCGCAGGTGGTGGTCGCTGTGGCGGCGGCCATCGGCCAGAAAGACGCCGTCCAGCCGGCAGGCGGCCCCCTCGCCGGCCAGGTGCAGGTGCAACTCGTGCCGGCAGATGCGACCGGTGAGGCTCAGGTCGAGCAGATCATAGCGGCTGTCCTGCGTCATCTGCACGGCGGTGTAGCCGGTGTGTGTGGCGCCCGCGCCCTCTTCGATGAGCCGCACATGGGTGAGCCGCGCGCCCGGCGCGAGTTCGATCTCGGTGAGCGCATTGCACCAGTAATTCGCCTCCGTGCCGCCGGCATACGATTCGACGAGCACGGCCTCGGCCCCGGCCCCGAGCCGGATGCGCGCGCGCGCATGCGCCATCGCCTCGGGCTCGTCGTTGACAAAACGCAGGAAGACGGGACGCTCCAGGCGTTGGCCGGGCGGCACTTCGAGATAGCCGCCACCGCGCCAAAGGGCATTGTTCAGCGCCACGAGTGCAGTGGCCGGGGCGAGCGTGGCGGTCGCCTCCAGGTCTTGATCCTGCAAGGCATGCAGGATAGAGCTCGGCAGCCGGCTTGCGGCGTGGATGAGGCGCCCGCCGGCAAAGATCAGAACATCGCCCGGCGCCTCGTCCAGCACCCGCGGTGCGTCGGTCTCGGACGCTGGATGCAAGGGCAGTCGGGTGAGGTGATCCAGGGCGGTGTAGTGCCAGTCCTCCTGCCGGCTATGTGGCAGTCCCTGTGCCAGATAGGCCTCCAGTGCGCTACGCCGTCCCTCAGACAGGGCACCCGGCGTAGGCATGTCGCGCCAGGTCACGGGGATCATGGCCGCACCTCCACGGGGGTTTCAGCCGTCAACCAGCCGTAACCCTTGGCCTCCAGCTCGAGCGCCAGCTCACGCCCGCCGCTGGCGACGATGCGACCGTCGGCCAGGACGTGCACATGGTCGGGGGTAATGTGGTTCAGGAGTCGCTGGTAGTGGGTGACCAGGATGATGGCGCGCTCCGGGCTGCGCATGGCGTTCACGCCGCGGGCGACGATGCGCAGCGCGTCGATGTCCAGGCCCGAATCGGTCTCGTCGAGGATGGCCAGCCGCGGCTCCAACATGAGCATCTGTAGGACCTCGTTACGCTTCTTCTCACCGCCGGAGAAGCCTTCGTTCATGCCACGATACAGCATGGCCTCATCCATCTCCAGCAGTTTGAGGCTGGCCTTGACCCGCTCCAGGAAGTCGAAGGCGTCCAGTTCCGGCTCGCCGCGACGGCGGCGCTGGGCGTTGACCGCCTCCTTGAGCAGCTGCACGTTGGCCACGCCGGGGATCTCCAGCGGATACTGGAAGCCGAGAAAGATCCCCGCCCAGGCGCGCTCCTCCGGCTGCAACTCCAGAAGATCGCGCTCCAGCCAGCGCACCGTGCCGGCCGTGACCGTGTAGCCTTCACGTCCGGCCAGCACCTGCGCGAGCGTGCTCTTGCCCGACCCGTTCGGGCCCATGATCGCATGTACCTCGCCCGGCCGAATGTCGAGACTGATGCCCTTCAGGATCGGCTTTTGACCGATCGAAACGTGCAAATCCTTGATCTCAAGCATGGTCCACTCCTCTGATTCCTGATTCCTGATCCCTATCACCCGACCGCCCCTTCCAGGCTCACGCTCAACAGCTTCTGCGCCTCGACGGCAAACTCCATGGGCAGCTCCTTGAACACCGCCTTGCAGAAGCCGTTGACGATCATGTTGACGGCGTCCTCCTCGGTGAGCCCGCGCGAGCGCAGGTAGAAGAGCTGCTCCTCGCTCACGCGGCTGGTGGTCGCCTCGTGTTCGACCTGGGCCGTGGGGTTCTTCACCTCGATGTAGGGGAAGGTGTGCGCGGCGCAGGTGGGCCCCATCAGCAAGGAGTCGCACTGGGTGTGGTTGCGCGCCCCTTCCGCCTTGTCCAGGATGCGCACCAGGCCGCGATAGGCGTTGCGGCCGCGGCCGGCGGAGATGCCCTTGGCGACGATGGTCGAGCGCGTGCGGCGGCCGATGTGGATCATCTTGGTGCCGGTGTCGGCCTGCTGCAGGTGGTTGGTCAGTGCCACGGAATAGAACTCGCCGACCGAGTCGTCACCGCGCAGGATGCAGCTGGGATACTTCCAGGTGATGGCCGAGCCGGTCTCGACCTGGGTCCAGGAGATGCGCGAGCGCGCGCCGCGGCACTCGCCGCGCTTGGTGACGAAGTTGTAGATGCCGCCGCGCCCCTCGGCGTCGCCCGGATACCAGTTCTGCACCGTGGAGTATTTGATCTGGGCATCCTGCAAGGCGATGAGTTCCACCACCGCCGCATGCAGCTGGTTCTCGTCGCGGCTGGGGGCGGTGCAGCCCTCCAGGTAACTCACATAGGACCCCTCGTCGGCGACGATCAGGGTACGCTCGAACTGGCCGGTGTTGCGCGCATTGATGCGGAAGTAAGTGGAAAGCTCCATCGGGCAGCGCACCCCCTTGGGCACATAGACGAAGGAGCCGTCCGAGAACACGGCCGAATTGAGGGCGGCGAAGTAGTTGTCGGTGTAGGGCACCACACTGCCCAGGTACTGGCGCACCAGCCCTGGATGTTTCTGCACGGCCTCGGAGAAGGCGCAGAAGATGATGCCCAGCTTCTCCAGGCGGTCCTTGAAGGTGGTGGCCACCGACACCGAGTCGAACACCGCATCCACCGCCACCCCGGCCAGGGCGGCGCGCTCGGCCAGGGGGATGCCCAGTTTTTCGTAGGTCTCGAGCAGCTTGGGATCGACCTCGTCCAGGCTCTTGGGCCGCTTGGTCTGCTTCGGGGCGGCGTAGTAATGGATGGCCTGGTAGTCGATGGGCGGGTAGTGCACGCTCGACCATTTCGGCTCCTCCATTGTGAGCCAGTGCCGGTAGGCGGCAAGGCGCCATTCGAGCATGAACTCGGGCTCGTTCTTCTTGGCGGAAATCAGCCGGATCACGTCCTCGTTGAGCCCCGCCGGCACCACCTCCTGTTCGATGTCGGTGGTGAAGCCCCAGCGGTAGTCACTGACC
>Ga0308417_1001173_pt1 | contig 18239 bp, 11 predicted proteins | sample HotsprSampleOS65_FD_203528 | JGI IMG/M metagenome (GOLD analysis project Ga0308417, IMG submission 203528) | Hot spring phototrophic mat microbial communities from Octopus Spring, Yellowstone National Park, Wyoming, United States - 20090730_OS65 ... | reverse complement strand
GTGCTGGCTGGTGGGAACCGACCGCACCAATTGCTGTATCCAGATGATGTCCGCCCCCTGAAGCACCGGCCGGACCTCTTGTTTGCTGCTCTGCGTGGTGGCCATCACGATATCGCGCTCCTCCTGGCGGGTCGGATAGCCGATGCTGATCGACAGCATGAAACGGTCGAGCTGGGCCTCGGGCAGCGGATAGGTGCCTTCCTGCTCGATCGGGTTCTGCGTGGCCATCACGAAGAACGGCTGCTCTAGCTTATATGTCTGCCCCGCCACGGTCACTTCATGCTCTTGCATGGCCTGGAGCAAGGCGGCTTGAGTTTTCGGCGGAGTGCGGTTGATTTCGTCGGCCAAAACGATGTTGGCGAACACCGGACCGCGCACAAAGCGGAACGACCGCTTCCCCGTGGCCGGATCCTGGTCGATGATCTCCGTGCCCGTAATGTCCGAAGGCATCAGGTCGGGCGTGAACTGGATTCGAGAGAATTTCAGGTGCAATGCCTGCGCCAGAGTCGACACGGTCAGCGTTTTCGCCAGCCCGGGCACGCCGATCGTCAAACAATGTCCGCGCGCGAAAATGCAGATCATCATCTGCTCGATCATCTCGTCTTGGCCGATGATGACCTTGTGGACTTCGTTCACCAGAGCTTCGCGGGCCTGCGCCACACGACGAACCGCCTCCTCGGGGCTAAGTTGCGGGGCTGTTGCCGACATGCCGATCTCCTCTGACGACTTCCGAAAAGCGCACGATTCATTTAGACTAATTGATGCCGACCGCTCACGCAACCAATCGGCGTATCGGAGAGGAGGAAAGGACCATGCGCGCTCGTGTCCGCGCCCTGCCCATCGCCGCGTTTGCCGTAGCTCTGACGATCGTCGGGCCGGCGGCCGGGCCTGCAACGGCGCAAAACTTTCGCCGCGGCCAGGCGGAGTTCAGTTCGCTGCGGACCGTACAAGTGCCGCCGGGTTCGCACACGGTGGCGGTTGTCGAGTTCTTCCATCACGGCGAACTGGCCGACGACCGCCGCAACCTCGCCATCTCCACACGCAGCGAACGGCTTGTTCCGTCGCGCGTTCTCCAGGTGGGGCCGGGCGACTTCTGCCGCGCGGCCTTTCAAACGGCCGCGGGCCAATCCGACTATGAACTGCTCTACGGCGGCGAAGTGCCCAAAGGAACGGAACTGAGTCCGCCGTGGACCGCGAAGGAAGGCCTGCTGCTGGAAACCCGGCAATGGCGCGATTGCGATTTGAACAACCTCGATTCGATCCGCGCCGGTTTCGCGGCAGCTAAGCGGATCGGCGCCGACTATGTCGACGGCGTCAATCATTCCGACAATCCGTTCACGCGCGAGCCCGGCCCATTTCTCAGCAAGTACGAAGGTTGGTTGCATATCGACAAGGCGGCCAAATACGGATTCCTCACGTCCAGTCAAGACGCCAGCTTCCTGTTGATTGACGGCAAGGTGATCGTGTCGGCTCCCGGGCGCCATGGACCGATGCGGCACGCCCAGCGAGGCAGCCGGCAAGACATCGATCTGCGGCCCGGACAATACAAGTTCGAGTACTACCATGCCGCCGCCGGCAGAGAGGCCGTGATGGTCGCGGCCTGGGAGATCGATCCGCCCGACATCAAGCCCGTGCCTCGGGCGATTCCCCCCGACGTGTTCAAGGTTCAGGCGGTCGCGAGGGCGACCGTCGGGCCGCTGACCATGCGGACGATGAAGCTCGCGCCCGACTTCCTCATCAAGATCGACGGCGACGTGCCGCTGCCCGATAACGATCAGCCGTTGATCAAGGTGTCGTTCAAGGATATTTCGCCGCGGGCTCTCTCCGGCGGGGCCAAGATCGAGTGGAACTTCGGCGACGGCCAAACAAGCGACAAGCCCGCGCCCGAGCATGTCTATCTCAAGCCCGGCATTTATCCGGTGAAGTTGTCGTTCAAGCGCGGCTCGGCCAAACCGGTCGAGATCATCAATCGGATTTCCGTCGAACGGCCGCGACTACTCCTCCGCGACCGCGACATGGCGAAGGCGGAACTGCCCGCCCTCGACGATTTCCTGCCGATTTTGGAAACGTACGACCCAAAAACGCTCGATGCCGCCGGTCTGCGTCAATTGACCGCGGCCTTCGAGGCCAAGGCCGACGAGCTTCGGGCCCAATACGACGAGAAGCTGGCGGCCGAGAAGGCGGCAGCCGCCGAAGCGGCCCAGACGGAAGCAAGCGAGAAACCCGAGCGGCCCAACCCGCCGACACGCACGCCGCGGCGCGTGCTGCCTGCCGCGCCCGCAAAGAAACCGCCCGAAGACACCCTGCTTGCCGAGGCGAACCAGTGGCTCCGCCGCGCCGTGGACGCGGGCAAAACGCCGTTTGTCGGCGAGGCGGCCGCCGCCGGCGACGAAGACCTAGTGAAACTGGCCCAGCATATCGCTCCGCTGGCGCGCAACCAATTGGGCGACTCGAAACTGGCCTTCGCCATCTGGAAGGGAGCCGCCGACAAGGTGAATGTCAAAGACATCGCGGCCGAGTGCGCCCTCGACGCCGCGGAGATCGCCATCAACGACCTGCTCGACCGGCAGGCGGGCGAAGAGCTGCTGAAGAAGGCCCAACAAACACTCGGCGCGCGCCGGACAGGCGCATCGGGCGCGAAGCTTCGGCGCGTATGGGGCGACCTCTACGCCGCCAAGGGCGACGGCCCCGCCGCCCGAAAAGCCTATCTCGAAGCCGACCAATTGATGACCTCGCACAAACGGTTCATCGAACAAACGGCGTGGCGCGGCGCCTACAGCCGCTCGGCCGAGGAGTTCATCAAAACCGGCCAGCTCGACCGCGCCGCTGCCGAACTTCAAGCATGGCAACGCGACTTTCCCGGCGAAAAACTCGACGGATACTTGACGTTGTTGACCATGCAATACTGGGCCGCGCGCGAAATGTATCCGCAGTCGGTCGCGGCGGCCGAGCAGCTTCGGACCGCGAATCCCGACTCGCCCTACATCGATCAGGTTCTCATGCTCGCCGCCGAACACGAATTGAAGCAAAACAACACTGCCGCCGCGGCCGCCGCCTTGCATCGCATCATCAAAGACTATCCCGGCAGCCCGTTGGTGAACGAGGCCCGCGAACTGCTCGAAAAAGTGCAGGCCGGCGGTGCGGCTCGCCCGTCGGCCCGACCGGTTCAGCCGCCCCCGCAACCGCGGCCCAACGGCTGACGCGCGCCCCGGGCCGCGATCGACGAATTTACCGCAACACAATGGCTTTCGTATCGAATCCCAAACACAACGGTAAAAACTGCAATCGCCTCTGCCGCGCAATGCCGGCATTCGGCTCGTTCGCCGCAATCGCACTCGTTTCTTTCCCGGCCGCACAGACCGGTTCGCTCGCCTTCGTTGAAAGACAGCAATACCGCCGATGATTCTGATCGAGGCACAAAATCTCTGCAAACACTTCGGCCCCGAACCGATCCTCGACGGCGTTTCGTTGCAGATTCGCCCGGGCGAGCGGGTGGCGCTGATCGGGCCGAACGGTTGCGGCAAGACCACCTTGTTGCGCATCCTTGCCGGCCGCGAAGAGCCTGACAGCGGAACGTGCGCGCGTCATCGTCATGCCCATTTGGGCTACTTGGAGCAGCAGCCGCAGTTCGCCCCCGGGGCCACTGTCCGCGATACGGCGCGGCAGGCCTTGGCCGGTGTGATTGCATTGCAGACCGAGGCCGACGAGACCGCCGAGGAGTTGGCCGCCGCTGTCGATTCCGAGGAACGCGACCGGTTGGCCGCACGTTGGGATCACTTGCAGCACGAGTTGCAGCGGCTCGACGGCTACAACCTCGATCACAAGATCGACCGCGTGCTCGACGGTCTGGGGTTCGACCGTGCCGCGCACGACCAGCCCGTCGCCACGCTCAGCGGCGGCGAGCAAAACCGGCTGTTGCTGGCCACGTTGCTGCTGGCCGAACCGAATCTGATGCTCCTCGACGAACCGTCGAACCATCTCGACATCGCCGCGACCGAATGGCTCGAGCAGTTTCTGGTCGAATCGTCGGCCACCGTGCTCGTCGTCAGCCACGACCGCTACTTCCTCGACAAGGTGACTACGCGGACGATCGAACTCTATCGCGGAAAGGTCGAAAGCTATAGCGGCAACTTCTCGGCGTATTGGACGCAGAAGGCCGAACGCGTGCTGGTTCAGCGGCGCACCTACGAGCGGCAACAAGCCGAGATCGCCAAGGCCGAGGAGTTCATCCGCCGCAATTTCTACGGACAGAAACACGCTCAAGCCGAAGACCGCCGCAAGAAGCTGGAGCGGATCGAACGAGTCGAACCGCCGCGGGAAATCGCCGGACCGCCGATGGCTTTCGCATCGGCGGGCCGCAGCGGCGACATCGTGATCAAAGCCTCCAAACTGGGCAAATCGTACGAGCGGCGACTCTTTGCCGACCTCGATCTCCGCATCGCCCGCGGCGAGCGTTGGGCCTTGATCGGACCGAACGGTTGCGGCAAGACCACCCTGTTGAAATGCCTGCTCGGGCTGGAACCGCCCGACGAAGGAACCGCGGAACTCGGTCATGGAGTCCGCGTCGGCTATTTCGATCAGCAACTTGCCGGCATCGACGGCGACCTGCCCGTGGTCGATGCGATTCGGCCGCCGCAGCGCGAGTTCGTCGAACAGCAGCGGCGAAACCTTTTGGCGCGGTTCGGGCTGACCGGCGACACGGCGCTGCGCACCGTGGGCCAATTGAGCGGCGGCGAACGATGCCGCGCCGCACTGGCCCGGCTCGCCGCTTGCGAGGCGAATCTCCTCGTACTGGACGAACCGACCAACCACCTCGACCTTTGGGCTCGCGGCTCGCTGGAACAGGCGCTAAGGCAGTTCGACGGCACCGTGCTTCTGGTCAGCCACGACCGCTACTTCGTCAATCAAACGGCCGACCACCTGCTGGTCGTCGAGCCTGATCGCGTGCGCATCGTCGAGGGGAACTACGACGACTACGTCCGGCTCAAAGCCGCTGCCGCCGCCGATGCGGCCGGCGAACCCGCGGGCGAACTCGATCCGAACAACGCCGAACGGCAGGGGCGATCAGTGAATCGGCCGCCGGCATCTCCCCCGCCGGCGGAGAAGCCGGCGCGGCGCCGGCGGCGTTTCCCCTATCGTAAGCTTTCGGATCTCGAGGCCGACATTTTCGCCCGCGAAGCCCGCGTCGGCGAGATCAATCGCCTATTGGCCCAAGGCGAGACTCACCGCGACGGCCGGTTCGTCAAACAACTCCAGGCGGAACTTGCGGAACAGCAGGCAGCCCTATCGCTGCTCTATGAGCACTGGGAAGAGGCCGCGGAGCTGAGCCGGTAGCCTGGACCCCGCGGCAAGACCGCCGGCGGCCCTGCCGCCCAACGTCAGCAGCAAGCAAGGCAGCGGGAACCAGCCGCGCGTCGCCGCCGGCGCCGAGATCGTGCTCGCCGATCTCTCTGCCGCGCACCGGCCGCTCGAAAAAACGGCGATCTTTCGCGTACTCCAGGCTACTCCGCACCGGTCGCCGTCTTCGGCTTTGCGCCCTGCCAGCCCGCTTTCAGTTGAGCCGCCAGCTTCTCGACCACTTCCTTGAACTCGGGCCGCCCGGCCAAATTGACGTTCTCTTCCGGATCTTCTTGATGATCGTACAATTCGACCCCAAGCAACGGGCCGGGCTTCCTCGGGCGCCACTCGGTGTAGCGATAGCGGTCGGTTCGCATGGTGTAGCCCATCGCTCCGCTCCGCGGATACTGGCTGAACGCGGCGGTCTTCCAAGGGCGATCCGGCTCGTCGAGCAGCGGCGCCGTGCTTGTGCCCTCCAAGCCCTCGGGCATGGGCAGGCCGCATAGTACGACCAGCGTCGGATAGATGTCCACAAACTCCACCAATGCGTTGCTTCGGCGGCCGGCGGCCTTCTGCCCCGGCGCGCTGATGATCAACGGCGCGCGCGTCGCCTTCTCGAAATTAGTGTGTTTGCACCATAGGCCGTGGTCGCCCAAGTGCCAACCGTGATCGCCCCAGAGGACCACGACGGTCCGATCAGCCAACCCCAGCCGATCCAACTCGTCGAGCACCCGCCCGATCATCGCGTCGGTATAGCTGGCGGCGGCATAGTACCCGTGGATCAGGTCGATCGCCATCTCGTCCGTTAGCGGTCCCTTCTGCGGAATCCCCTTGTACGCCCGCAACTCGCCCCAATTGGTCAGCGCGATGTCCGGACAATCCTTCGGCGGATTCGGATTGGCGGCCGGATGGAACTGCTCGCGGCGATACATGTCGAAATACTTCTTCGGCGCGACGAACGGCAAATGCGGCTTGAGAAACCCGACCGCCAGGAAGAACGGCTTATCCTTGATCTCGCGAAGGACTTCCACGGCGCGTTTCGCCGTTTGCCCGTCGGCCAGCTCGTCATCGTCCACTGGGGCGGCTTCCCAGGCGGGCCCGCGGGCCCGAAACTTCGGCTGCGACACCTTCAACGGCGTTCCCGTTTCCGGATCTCGCTGCAACACACGCTCCGCCGCTCCCCCGTGCTGCTCGCGCAGCCGGGCTTGCTCGGCGCGCAGTTCCTCGCGGATTTTCGGACTGCCGTAGCCGGGCGCCGAAGGCGACCAGTGCGGCACGCTCCAGCTCCGCGGATCGTCAAGCCCGCCGTGATAGATCTTGCTCAATCCCTGCGTATGGTAGCCATGTTTCTTGAAGTGCTCCGGGAGGGTCGTCACCTCGGGCAAGTGCAGGCGAAAGTGGGTTTGAAGATCATACACCTGTGTCGTGTCGGGCCGACGCCCCAACAGGAGCGAAGTGCGCGACGGACTGCACACGGCCTGCTGGCAATAGGCCCGTAGAAACGTCGTGCCGCGGGCGGCCAAGCGGTCGATATTCGGCGTGCGAATCACCGTATTGCCGTAGCAGCCCGCCTCGGGCCGCAAATCGTCCACCGCGATGAACAACACGTTCAGCTTCGGGGATGCCGCCGGCTTCGTTTGTTCCGCGGCAGCGACGGTCGCCGAACACAGCCCCCCGAACACCCATGTCCCTACGACGAGCGAACACGCAGCGATTCGTATCATGGCTGCAACCTTCCCCTTAGCGAGACGATGAACAGGACCGAACGGATTGCGCGGCCGCACCGCGTCCGCCTACGGTTGCGGAAGCGACCAGATGCCGCGACGGGCGGCTCGGGCCTCGGCCTCCGCCCGACGAAAAACCTCTTTCCGTTCCGCGGAGAAATGGTACTGCAACAAAGCGCGGCCCAACCCCTGACGAAGCAGTTCCTCGTTGAGCATCTTGCCGTCGACCCAGACATAGGCCAACAGCCGGCCGTACTTGTCGCGTTTCTCGTGGTCGAACTCCAATACAACGCTCCGGCCCTCGATCCACTGCCGCGTCAGTGCGCCGGCCTCCGGCCCGAACGGCTCGACCGGATGATCAGGCTTGACGGTTTCCGGCGTGTCGACGCCGATCAAACGCACCCGCTCCTTCTGCGGCGACCGAATGATAAACGTATCGCCGTCCACGACCCGTTCCACCACAACCTCGGTTCGCCCCTCGGTCGAAAGCGGCGCCTCGGCCGGCTGCCAGTAGGGCCGCAGCGCCCAGACCGCCAACGCCGCTACAGCAGCGCCGAGCACACCCGCCTTTCGTGAAAGCGAGCGATATGTCGGAAACGCACTTCGGCTTCTTCCCATGTCTTCGGCTCCGTCCTCGTCGGCAACACGGAGCGCCGCTTCGCGCCGCCCGCCGCATTGAACCGCGTTTCATCCTTGGTTTCCCAGAAACGGTTTCCCAGCAACCGCCGTCTTGCCCGCCTCGGCCGGGCGATTGCCCCACAAGGCCGCCGCGCTCAACGCCGGCAACGCCGGTTTGCTTCTTCACGCCTCAGCGGGCGAGGGGAAATCGGGGCGGCGCGTGGAATATTCGACCCCGCCGCGAGAATAGCGCATCGCCGAAGCGGCGTCAAGAAGTGGGCCGCAACGAACGCGGATTCAGCCTGCACAAAGTCCTTGTCGAACAACCGTGTCTCGATGCCGCATCTTGCGACGGCACGCGGGATGTTGGCATGACATTCTGGAACCAAAAAACGAATCGTTCGACACGGCCCGACACAAACGCGCACCGGCCGAACCCGGGAATCCGGTTCCGAGGGCTGCCGCCGGCGGATCAAGAATTACGCATCGCACTGATGCGTTCCCAGCCCCGCGGGTCGAACACCGGCCATGCATCGCAAAAAGAGGTGCGGAATGCCCGCGAGGCGAGTGCTTCGGCCAACAGAACCAAAAAGCCCTCGCGGCGCGCACTCGAAGCTCGCAAAACGAAGCGAAGAGTCTCGCGGCTCAATTGCTGCTGAACCCGAAGGCCTTCGCGGCTTCTCGCCCCAAGGGATTCTTGAGAAATCGCTTGCGGCACTCGGGGCAAAGATCGTACCGCCGCTGTTCGTAAACGTCTTCGCTCAATGACGGATCGTTGACATCGTCGATCCGCTCCAGGATTTCCTGAAGCTCTTCGAGATGATCGCGGTCGTGCTCCTCCTCGTCGACCGTCGCCGGATCGAAAGCGGCGTAAATCTCGATCTTGACGACGTAACGCAAATCACTTTTCGCATCCAACTCGCATCCGCAGCAATCGCACGTGTAACGAATCATCGTCCCGCTCCCAAAGGGCCTTCTCGAAAAACGCACAGCGCCATGGCAGCGATGGCATCAGCTCTCGAGCATTGCGGCCGACTGCTGGGACGGTCGGCGCTGCCGCGCGGCGATTCGCGTTGTTCGATCGGGCCTGCCCGTTGCTTGGAAGTTCGTGAACCGGCGATAGCTTCATCCTAATGACATGCCGCCGATCGTGGCAAGGCGGGTTTGCAGAATTCTTGCGCCCAATCGCCGACAGAAAAAAGAAAATCGGCCGTGCTCTTGACAAAGCCAACGAAACCCGTCCGCGATTTGCCGGTCGGTCGGGCTGCCCTGCGGATTGCGCCCCCTTGCCAAGGCCGCACCGGCGGCCGACTACATGTCGGTCGATGTCCCCTGCGCGTGGCGATAGGCGGGCGGACCGAGCAGCCGCTCTAAATCGCCTTCGTCGAGGGTTTCTTCGGCCGACAAGGCACCGGCAAGGCGATCGAGATCGTCGCGGTGCTGCGACAGCAATTCGGCGGCGCGATCGGCCGCCTGGCGAAGCAACTGCCCGACTTCTTCATCGATGACCCGCGCGGTGGCTTCGCTATATTGCCGCGGCTCGGCGATTTCCTTCCCCAAAAAGGGATGCTCTTCGGCATCGCGGAAGGCGACCGGCCCCAGCCGCTCGCTCATGCCCCAATGGGTGACCATCCGCCGCGCCAATGAAGTGGCCCGTTTCAGGTCGTCTTCCGCGCCGGCCGTGTACTCGTTGAAAACGAGCTTCTCCGCGGATCGCCCGCCCAGCAAAAAGAGCAATCGCGTCCGCAGTTCGGTTTCGCTGATGTTCACGCGATCCTCTTCGGGCAGCAGTTGGGTCGCCCCCAATGCCCGGCCGCGAGGAATAATCGAGACCTTGTGCACGCGATCGCTGCTGGGCACCAGCCACGCAAGCAACGCATGCCCCGCCTCGTGATACGCGGTGAGCGACTTCTCCTTGTCGGAGAGCACTTCATCGCGTTTGGATCCCATCAGCACTTTATCGCGGGCGTACTCGAAGTCCGCCATCTCGACTTTCTGTTTGTCGTGCCGGCTTGCCCACAATGCCGCCTCGTTGACGAGATTGCGGATATCGGCGCCCGTCAGCCCCACCGTGCCGGCGGCCAGGCGTTCGAGATTGACATCGTCTGCCAGCGGCACATTGCGGGTATGGACCTTGAAGATCTCTAAACGTCCTTTGAAACTCGGGCGGTCCACAACAATGTGGCGGTCGAAACGCCCGGGGCGGAGCAGGGCCGGGTCGAGAACATCGGGCCGATTGGTCGCCGCCATGACGATCACCGATTCGGACGGGGTGAACCCGTCCATTTCGCTGAGAATCTGGTTGAGCGTTTGCTCCCGCTCGTCGTGGCCCCCGCCCACGCCGGCGCCCCGGTGGCGACCCACGGCGTCGATCTCGTCGATAAAGAGGATGCACGGGGCGCTCTCTTTCGCGGTGGCAAACAGGTCGCGCACCCGGCTGGCGCCGACGCCGACGAACATTTGAATGAATTCCGAACCGTTGATCGAGAAAAACGGCACTTTCGCCTCGCCGGCCACGGCCCGCCCCAAAAGCGTTTTTCCCGTACCCGGCGGCCCCATCAACAAAATGCCTTTGGGCACCCGTCCGCCCAATCGCTGAAACTTCTGCGGGTTCTTGAGGAACTCGACGATCTCTTCCAAGTCGCGCTTCACGCCCTCGAGGCCGGCCACATCGGCGAACGTCACCGGCCGCTCGCCCGACTCGTAGCGCCGCGCCGGGCTTTTGCCGAAGCCCAGCATCATCCCGCCGCCAAGCATTTGGTCGCGGGCCCGACGAAACATGAACCACACCCCGGCAAACAACGCCACGGTTACCAGCAGATAGACCAGCAGCACCATGCCGGTGTTATCCGTCGGCTCCAGCGCGCGGTATTCGACCAAGCCTTTCGCGTCGCGCAACTCCTGATCGAGCTTGCTGTCGGGTTCGATGAACGAGGTCAATTGCACGACGAACTTCCTGTTCAGCTTCTTCGTCTCGCCTTTGTCGCCTATCGATCGGGCAGCCTCGGGCGCCAGCGGCGGATCGATGAATTCGCCCTCGATCTTCGTGCCTTGCACCACCACACGCGCCACGTTTCCCCTGGCCAGGTTCTGCCGGAAGGTAGGTATGTCGATCGTCGATCGCTTCTCGCCGCTAGTGGAAAAGTAAAGAAACGTCAGAATCAAGCCGAGGACCAGCAGCAGCCACAACGACGACGTGTTGGGGCGGCGGCGCACGGGCCCTCGCTCCGATGAAGGATTACTCAGCGGGTTTTCGCTCATAAGAATCCTGAACGACCTTGGGCCGGGAAACGCGGGCGAAATGGAATCCGTCCAAACAATCTATTCTAACGCCCAAGCGATCGGTTTTCGACCGAGGGGGCGCAACTATTCCCAGCCGATTGCCCGAGACGACAACGATATGCTGCGAAGACGCCGCCGAAGCCCGGGGCGGCAACCGCGGAAACACCGCAACGGAGCGAAGGAAAAAACGGCTCGGCGATGTCGCACCGATCCCTTGCAATTGATCGCCGCACGGCGAGAACGACCCAATGCTGTTTGACCCGAGATCGTCGATCCAAGCCGGCCTTTCGTCCGCCGAAACGCGGCGAACATCGCCAATACATACTGACAAATCGAAACTGACGACGATCGGCGCAAGCCCCGGGGGCGCCTTCCGACAGCGCAAACGCCAGCCAGTGCAGTCCTTCAACGCAAACTCGCGGAAAACCGCCGTGCCGGACGCCTCGCCACGCATCTCGTCGGTTCGGCGCAATCCCCTGGCAACCTCGGATTCCTTGTATTCCCGCCGAAGATTCCGCCGACCAACCGGAGCGGGCTCTCAGCCGGGTGCGGAAGCTCCCGATTGGCTGGCGGCCCTGCCGCCCGTTACCACCAACGCCGGAGTTCTTGTTCTTTGGTAAGGATACCAGCGACCAACGGGAGCGGGTTCTCAGCCGGGTGCGGAAGCTCCCGATTGGCCGGCGGCCCAGCCGCCCGTTACCACCAACACCGGAGTTCTTGTTCTTTGGTAAGGATACCAGCGACCGACGGGAGCGGGTTCTCAGCCGGGTGCGGAAGCTCCCGATTGGCTGGCGGCCCTGCCGCCCTGCGCAGTGCCTTCGTCATAGACGCGGATTTCGCACACGCCTGCATCGCTCGTCGCTTTTTGTATGGTCAGCCGCAGCTTGTCGGCCGAAACCCGCGGGAACGTCAACACGCGGCGGCGGTCGTCGTTGTCTTTCACCTCGGCGACGGTCTGCCATCCCTGCTCGGAGGCAACTTCGATCGAAAAGTCGCGGGCACGCATCGTCTTCGACTGGAACGAGACATGAACCGTATCGAACTGGCAGCGGCGACCGAAATCCAGCTCGATCCATTGCGGCAGGCCTTGCTGGGGATCGGGCCGCCATGAATTCGGCCAGCCGCGCACTGCGCGCGCGAAGCCATTGACCACATTGGCTGCGGCAAACGGCTCGCCGCGAGCGGCTTGCGGATCGGAGGCGAGTCGCGCCCAATCGCCCCCGGGCAACAAGCGAATCGCATAGGTTCCCGGCATGTTCTTCCAGTCGTTGCCGGCCATGTAAGCGCGGCCGGTTTGCTCCGGCTGCGTGGCGAACAAGGTCCACGAGATTTTATCCTGCTTCGCCACGCGGACAAAGTAGAAGCCCGGCTGCAAGTCGAGCTTCAGATCGAACTCGACCCAGCCATCCGTGCCCGGCGCCACCTGCGTCGCCGCTTCGGCCAGCGGCGCCGAGTGATTGAAATCTTGCAAACGCCGCGCCGCGTGCAGCGAAGCCTTGACCGTTACCGCCTTGTCCGCCGCGGAAACAAGGTGCAGAGCGATTTTCTCGATCTTCCTCGAATCTGTGCGAAACATTACCGCTCGATCGGTTGTCAAACGATGGGCCGTATCGCCCATCGCCAGCGTGTACGATGAGGCCGGCGCCTCGCTCGATGCGCGCGCCTTCGCCCCGCGGGCTAAATCTTGCAGGTCTTTGTTGGGCACGTCGATGATGTAGCATCCGTTTTTGAGCAATTGCTGCTGCAACTCCTCGATGTGCCGCTGAGCCACCACCCGCGGCGTTGTCTGATGCTTGCGGCATACCCCGGCGGCCGTGCCGACCGCCTCGCCCTGCAAACCGCAGGTGATCATCACGCGCGTCGCCCCCAGGGCGGCGTGGCTCACCGAGATGTTGCGGCCGGCCATCATCAGGTTGTCGATATCCTTCGCGTACAAGCTGCGAAAGGGAATAGAGAACTTCACCTTGTGCGAGAAGGTGGCAGGCGGCTCGTCGTCGTAGAATCCGCCGGGAGGATGCAAATCGATGCCCCAGCCGCCGTACGACACCCGATCTTCGAACAGCCTGTTGGGATCGATGTCGTGCTCCGTCATCACGTAATCGCCGATCAGCCGGCGCGATTCGCGCTTGCCGACGACATGGCTCACCCAGCTCAGCCGGAAGTTCTTCGCCTGGTCGCGCAATTTGGGGCTGTAATTCTTGGTGTAATCCCACAGCCCCCAGATGATCCTCAGCAGCTCGTCGCGGATCTCTTCTGCGTCGTCGTAGGTGTTGAGCATCCCGCCGTACTCGATCACCCATTGCCAGCCGCCGAATCGCAGTTGCGGATAGCGGCCCGGCTTGATGTCCTCGGGCTTGGTGAACTTGCGCGCCCAAGGCGGCCCCTGGAAGGCAACGGCGTCGGCCGTCTCTTCCGTCATGTAGCGCAAGGTGCCGCCCATCGTTCGGCCGTCGCCGACTTCCGGAGCGCGGCTCTCGTCGTACATCGAGCGCGGCTCGCGGCCGTGACGGTACTCGTTGCCCGCCCAGACGCCGATCACCCCGTCGCCGGTGCAGTCGATGAAGATCGTGCCCGGAAAGACCTTTCGCCGCCCCGTGGTGGTTTCGATCGTGTGAACGGCGGCAATCGTCTTGGCGTCTTTCATTTCCACACCGGTGGCATGGGTGTTCAGGAACAGATCGAGATCGGGTTGTTTCTTCACCACGGCGAGCATCCGCTCCGAGTATCCAAATACATTGCCGCGAAACTCTTCGATGATGCCCGTCTCGCCCGGATCGAGCGGTTCGCGGGTGGTGTCGCCCTCGGGGTTCACCAGGATTTCGCTGCTGCCGTTGCCGCCAAGTACGGGCCGATTCTGGATCAGTGCCGTCTTGCAGCCCGAACGCGCCGAGGCAATCGCCGCCATCGTGCCCGCCAAACCGCCGCCGACCACCACTGTATCGTAATGAGGCATCCGCTCGGCCCGGGCGCTGACGCCGCCGAACCGCTCGCGCAACTTGGCCAGCGAGGGTAGATCGTCGGGCGGGACGAAGTCGAGATCATCGGTCAGCACAATCACGTCGCAGCGCCCGTAGTGCCCGGTCAGGTCTTTCAGCCGCACCTCTAGCGGCCCGCGGGCCAATTGATGGTCGCCGCCGTTTTCCCACGCCCAATCCTTCTTTTTCGACTGACCGAACACATGCTCAACCGTTTTGCCGCCCAGAACAACTTGAAACCTGCCCGGGCTATGTTCCGGGGTCCAATCGCGGCAGCGCACCCAAAGCCGGTACTTGCCTTCGGCGGGCACGTGCGCCCGCGTCACCGCATCGGCCACCGGCTTTTCCAGCCCGATCGCCAGCAAGAAGGGCGAACCCATCTGGTCGATGAACTGCGCGTCGTTCGTCCAGCCGCCCAACTCGCCGAACAGCTCCGCTTCCAACCAAATCGTTGTGGCCGAGCGGGCCGGCGAAACCAATGCCGACAATGTCACTGCCGCTGCAAACAGAACCCTGCTGACCATGATGCCGCTCCCTTTCTTCTCGGACGATTCGCGGCGCAAACCGCGAACAGCAAAGAATGCCGCCAGTGCATCGTTCCCCGCCATACCGCTTCGGCCGGAAGCGGGCAGACCAGCGCCGATAAACGCCAGCCGGATCCACGACTGACCGACTGCCTCGCGCCTGATTGCCGCAATCGCACCACCAAGACAGCATTCCGCATTATTTTTGCACGGTGCTGCCCGAAATCAACCCGCCATTTCGTGCGAAAAACAGTCCTACGCCATAGAAGAGGCGGCCCGCCGCCCAACTGAAAGGGCTCGCTCGGCCAGTTGAGCGCCGGCCTGCTCGCACTCGTCGAGCAAGGCCCGATCCGGCCTGTACTGCGAGCGCAGCGGCGGCCTGAGCACGTCCCAACATACCTCTTCGAGCCATTGTTGAATCGCCTCGACCGAGCCGCGCCCCCAGCCGTAGGAACCGAAAGCCAGCCCCGCCTTCTTCTGCGGCCGCAAACCGCGAATATACGACAGGGCCGCGGCCATCGAGGGCATCATCTCGCGGTTCAGCGTGGCCGAACCCAGCGCCAGCGCCGCCGCATCGAGCACTTCGGTGGCCAAGCGGGTGAGGCTCGTCCGTCGGGCATGGATCAACTGCACTTCCACGCCCTCGACGTTTGCACCGGCGTATAGGGCATCGGCCATCATCGACGTGCTGTCCCACATCGTATCGAAGACGATCAGCACCTTGGGCGCGGCCTGATGAATGCTCCAACCGCGATAGGCGTCGAGAATACGAGCGACATGCGAACGCCAAATCACTCCATGGCTCGGGGCAATCATGCGCAGCGGAAGCGACGCCGCCGCATCCAATGCGGCCGCAACGGCTTTGCCGTAAGGCATGACGATATTGGCATAATAAGCTTTTGCTTCCGTGAGCACGACGCCCAAGTCGCTGGCGTCGTCGAATAACGCACTCGACGCATAGTGCTGCCCGAAGGCATCCATCGAAAAGAGAATCTGCTCTTCGGGCACATAAGTGAACATCGACTCCGGCCAATGCACCATCGGAGTATCGATAAACCGAAGCGTGTGCTTTCCCAAGCTGATTTCTTCGCCGGACGACACGACCTTGATGCGCCAACGACCGGTGTCGAAGTACCGTTGCAGCGCGCCGAGGCATTTGGCGTTGCACAGCAGCGTGGCCTGTTCCGCCGCAGCCATCAACTCCGCCAACGCGCCCGCATGATCAGGCTCGGCATGATTGCACACGACGTAGGCTAGTGTTCGCGGGTCGATATGCGCGGCGATCCGCCGGAGCATTTCGCCGCCGAACGGAGCTTTGACGGCATCGATTACCGTGGGGCGCTCGTCAAGGACGAGATAGGAATTGTAGGTCGTTCCGCGATGAGTATCGTAGCTGTGGAAATCGCGCACGTGCCAGTCTGCACAACCCACCCATGCGATATTTGGAGCGATAAATGTCGGCATAATCGCCACGAATCTCCCCCTGCTTGAAAAAACACTGAGCCAACGCGCCGTCAGTCGAGCCGCTGCCGCTTTTCGCCGAGCAAGCCTTCGATGATCAAATCCGTAGCATCATCTTCGTTCAGTCCGCGGCTCATCAAGGTTTCCAACTGTTTGGCATCGACGCTTCCGATCGCCGCCTCGTGGGTCACATGGGCCTTCGGATGGCGGACATCGACGATCGGCACCGCCCGGGCGACGGCCTCTCCCTGCACGATCTCTTTGCAATCGACATGCCCGCGGGCGAACGGGGCCGTCGCCGTCAGGGTATTGAACACCTCGGCAGTCGCGCGGTCGCGCACGGCAATGCTCGTGCAGAGGACGCTCCGCGCGTACTCTCCCGCAAGATGAGCCGTCTCGCGGATCGTGATGGCGTCGTCGCCCCGGCCCGACACCCGCGCCGAAATGTCGGCCGTGGCGTGCGCCTCGACGGCCGCCTCGACATCGATCTCGATTCGACCAACGCGGCCCTTGATCAATTCGAAATCGGTCTGATAGCGGCCGCCTTCGCGCACCACGACCTTCGATTTCGGAATGACCAGCACTCCGCCTTCCGCACCATGCACGTGCCGCTCGAAATAGGCGTACTCGGCGCCCGGGCCGATCTCCAACGCGGCGTTCATTTCGTGGCGGATGTTCCGCGCGTTGGGAAAGGTGCAATGGGCCACCACGCCGGCTCGGGCGCCGGCGCCGATCTCGATCCGCAATTCGATCTGCTGCACCCCATTGTCGGGGATCATGCCGAAGCACACCTGCACCGGGTGCATCAGCCGTGCGCCGGGACGAACAGCGATTGTCGCCGCAATGCCCTCGGCGCGCGATTCCGCCTCGACTTCCAGCCCCGGCACCAGATGGACGCCCAGCACGCGGTTGGCGTGGATCTCGATGCGCGCCACGTCGAGCCGCCCCCACAGATCATGCGGATTCACGCCGATCGATTGATAAAGCTGTTCCAGCAGACTACGATCCGACACGGATATCCTCCAACTCGGCCAGCGTGGGCGTGCGGTCGTCGCAAACGTGGCACTTCTGTTCGAAGTACCGAGAGATTTTCTCCACCGAGCCTTTGTTCACCACTTTGCCGCAGCAGACCAAAAAGGCGTGCTCCGCGCGGCGAAGCACCGCCAAGCTGTGGGTAATCATGATCACCGTGGCGCCCTGTTGTTTGAAGAACTTCAACGCGCCGAATATGCACTCCAAGGCCTCGACATCGATCCCGCTGTCCGGCTCGTCCATCAGCACCAGCCTCGGCTCCATCGCCAAGATACTCGCCAATTCGATCCTCTTCCGCTCGCCGCCCGAGAGGGTGCGGTCCACGGCGCGATCCGCATAGCGGCCCGGATCAAGCCCCACCTCTTCCAACACCTCGCACACGCGAGCCTCGCTGCGATCTTTGGCGCCGGCCTGGATGAATCGGCGGGCGGAAAGCCCCTCAAACCGCGCCGGCTCTTGCCAAGCCAGCGTGATCCCCGCCCGCGCGCGGCGATCGATGCTCCAATCGGCGATCGATTCGCCTTGATAGATCAACTCGCCCTGGAAATTGCGATACCCGGCCAGACCCATGATCAGATTGGCCGTGGTCGATTTACCGGCGCCATTGGGCCCGATCAAGGCATGAATGTGCCCCTCCCAGAAGTCGATCGTCAACCCATCGAGGATGCGTTTGCCCCCAAGGGTCAGAACAATATCTCGAAGCTGCAAAATGGTGTTCATAGATGGTTCGATGCCGTACTAGCGAACTTCATCGGTGCTTGAACCCGTCATCCGCGGCCGGGCGTCTGTCATCGTCCGAACCGCCACCCGGCCAGCCATGCGCCGTCACGCCTGCCGCTCCAACCGACGAGGAACCTGAAGCAACCAGGCCGAACGCCAAAAGCCTACTCTTCAGAAAGAACACCGACGCGATTGCACGTTCTTTCCGAGGATCGACAAGGCCCCGTATTGTCTCGCATCGCTGTGCGGGCGCGAAGGCCCGCCGCGGTTTCATCCGGCTCCGCGCGAGCTCACTCGACGACGCACCGCGCGGCGGCGGAATGCCGGGCACGCCGTCCCGCATTAGCCGCAGCTTCCCCCGTCGCACTCCGCCGACGGGGCGGACGGCGACCGCTCCAGCGAATAGCCCAATTGCCGAACGGCCGACTCGACATCTTCCGGCTCGACTCCGCATCCTCGAACCAAAAGAGTGTGCTGTTCCCGACTGACATCGACGCTTTGAACCCCCGGCAGCTCGCCGACAGATCGCTTCACGGCCGTCTCGCATTGACCGCACCGCATGCCTT